>Ga0123329_1002806_pt1 | contig 14970 bp, 8 predicted proteins | sample BioC12SIPDNA_FD_89703 | JGI IMG/M metagenome (GOLD analysis project Ga0123329, IMG submission 89703) | Anaerobic biogas reactor microbial communites from Washington, USA - Biogas_R1_B C12 SIP DNA | ecosystem: Engineered > Bioreactor > Anaerobic > Unclassified | place: Washington, USA | collected... | reverse complement strand
GGCGGAACACTTCAATGCTTCTATCTCGGTGACAAACCTGCTTAGCGGTGATGATAAACTCCTTGACTTGAATATCCTCAGCGATGTCACGATCGAAAATGAAAAGAAGTTCTTCCTGGACGTAGTTGTGCCTCAGAGAGAAATTCCTAACCAAGCATTTGTTGTTGATTTGCCAGAAGTGTTTTCATCCTTTGCTACTTTAATCAGAAGTTATTCTGCAGACGATCTCGTTAGCGGTCAGGTGGATGAGGATATTGCGAGTAAAGCGCAAACTTTGTTAACCATCACACTTCCAGGTAAGGGCATCAAGCTTGAAAGCGTATCCCTGATCAGTATCTGGAATCAGGAAGATCGCATCGCAATAGAGCAGCAACTCTTAATTCTGGACCAAAAAATGAAAGATCTGGAATTTGAAAAGAAGCTTGCCGATGTAGAAAACAAAGAAGAATTAGACCAGTTGCTAAACAACAATGGAATAAAACTAACGCAGCAAGCAACGATATTACCTGTGGGAAATGCAGGTGAAAATCAATCCAAAATAAAGGATTGGATCCATGGCCTAGCTAATGACGATCAACCAGGACATAATTTCAGATTAAAGTCACTGCTTGTCAAAAAAGAGTTTGATTCCGCCTCTCCAAAGAAGAACCCAATTCTAAAAAACTGGTGGGTACCTCGGATAATCTGGATGTTGGTGGTGATTCTTGGGGCTATCGGAGCTACTTATTACCTGAATCAGGCTTCTGAGAAGATTGAGTGGATCGGTCAGACAGAATTCTATGTTGCCATCTGGATGTTTGCTCTCGGCGTTTTAATTGAGAGTGTGTCCAAGCTCTTCAAACAGTGGGAATCTTTCTTTGCTGATGTAGAAAAACCCTCGAATATTCTTGGCTTGGATAATGTTAGATTTAAGGAAAAAGGGGTGATAGACCAGATTGTTCGTGAACAATCAGAAATGGAACTTTCCATGCAACGTGACATTCTCAACGAATTACGCAGTCGGGTTTATCGATCAGGAAACGAAGATCTAGCACTTGAGATGAAGCGGATTGAACGGAAATTGGAAGCTTTTATTCCGAAGATCAGAGACACGAACATTGGCAGACCCATCTACCTGCGCGAAGATGTTAAATTATCCAAAACGGGCTGGAACTTGCTCATGGACGAAGAAGAAGTACTTCTGGTCAAGGCAGCGCTGCTAAGTGAGGAAACTCAGTCACTTCAGGCAGCTGCAAACATTCCGGACCAGGTTTCTTCAAAAATCTCAGAATACGAGACAAATCTCGACATGTTTACAAACGCCTTTATCGGCAGAGAACGAATATTACACTCTGAAAGTATCAACTGACTTATTAATTAATTGGAGGAAATGATGATTTTTGACCGAAACCAAAAATGCCCGAATTGCGGAACAGAGAATCCGCCGAATGCTAACTTCTGCAAGATTTGCAATACACCGTTGGGAAAAGGTACAAAAAAATGTGGTACCTGTGGTGAAATCAATCCTGCCAATGCTGTTTATTGCCAGTCATGTGGACGTCCGATGGAGGAAAGTGAGGCTCCAAAGATTATCAATAATCAATGGCGTACCTCAGAAAAGGAATTCGCTGTTCGTGTTGAAACCGATGACTTACCTGGACTGCTCAAGAAAGGTATCATCGTTGAGCCAGGTACCAATGCCATGCTTCTCGAGAACGGTGCTAATGTGGGTATTATGCCGCCTGGCTCTTACTTGTTAGATTCTTTCTCGCAGAGATTTGGTAACCTGTTCCGCTCTGGCTTGCCAAAAACTTTAACTGCTTTACTGGTGAAGATTACACCGACAGACCTGAATTTCCCACTGGAAAGACTATTTAGCAAAGATCCGTTGCGGGTTAATATGCTGGTCAAACTTCAGGTTGAAGTTCAGGAACCAGGGAAATTCCTGGTCAACATGCTGCGTGGACGAGAGCGCATGAACGTTGAAACCCTAAGAGAACATCTGCAACCTGAGGTTCAGGCTGTTGCAGACAAATGGGTACGTTCACATACAGTTGCACAACTTGCTGAGGACTTTTCCTTGAGAGAGAAGTTTGAACTAGCCCTTGAAGAAGCTTTGCGCCAATCTTTCGCGCAGGCCGGTCTACGCTTCTTGCAGGTCCGCGCACTTGAAATGAACCTGGAAGTACTTGATAAGGTCAATGGCAAGAAAAGTGAATATGCTCTCCAGGTGGCTGAGATGGCTACTGATCTGGAAGGTAAAAAATCGGTTCTATCTGTTAAAAACGAATTGGATTTGTTAGCACTGGCTGAAGAGACTGCCCAATTTGAACTGGAAGAGCGTAAGATGGACCTCTACCACCGCATGCGCCAGGCAGTCAATTCAGACAAAATGAAAGAAGTCCGAACAGAGACGGATCTTAAAAAATTCTTGAAAGAGTTAGATCGAGCTGAAGTTCTGGATGAAAAGGAATATCAAGAGCTGCAGCGCACCTGGCGTGAAGAAGCTGAAGACCATGACCGTGCCCGCGCTGTCCTGGTAGAGAAGCTTAAAATGGAGCAGCAGTATCAGGATGAAAAAATTAAGATTGAGCGACAATATCAAATCGATTTGTTAAATATCAATTCCAGAAAAGATTTGGAAAAGACTGAACAAGACCGTGATTTGGAAATTGCTGCAAAAAAACGCGATTATGCCATTGAACAGAACAGAAAACTCGCTTTAGCTACATTTGAACTTGAGAAGGAACAGGCCAAGCATGATCTTGAACGCCAAAAGCTGGATCTTGAAAAACAGAAGCTGATAGAAGAAAAGAAAATGCTCGAGGCTGATACCACATTCAGCATTGCCGAAAAGAACGCTGAATTTGCTCTCCGTATTCTGAGCAATAAAAAAGCAATTGATAGACTCGACGAAGAAGAACGTCGCCGGATTGTAAGGGAAGACGAGCTTCAGCGTCAAAAAGTAGTCTTCGAGCAGGAAATGCAGCGCTTTGAAAACGAAGAACGCCGCAGAACCTCAGACCGTGATCATGAGATCCGCAAACTGCAAACGATGGCCACTTTCTCCGCAGAACAGTTGATTGTAGTTTCACCAGCTGACCAAGCAAAGATTCTTGCAGAACTTAAACGGACTGAAACACTAAAATCTATGACAGAAGAACAGATCCTTGCGATGGCAGCTGAGCGCAATCCCGAGGTTGCCAAAGCCTTCCAGGAACGCTACCGTGCCATTGCTGAAGGAGAAACCTCCAAAAGAGAAAAGGACCTTTACGAACGTCTGCTGGGTGAACAAAAAGGCTTTTTAGATAAAATGGAAGATATATCCGATAAACGTGTTGATGATTTTGATCGGGCAAGTCAACGCGCTCAGGAAACGCAAAAGCATGCTATCGATGCTTTGGCTGCTACCGCCAAGTCTTTTGCGGAAAACAAATCCACTCCGACAATTATTTTAGGAGATGGCACTTCTCGCACGGTCTACACTGATGGAACCCATTATCCCTCAGGAGAATCTCAATCAACACCAACACAGAAGATTTGTATCAATTGTGGGCAAAAAATCGACAGTAACTTCAAGAATTGCCCACATTGTGGACATAAATGTGCAGATCTCGCATAACCAGGCAAAATTAGGAATGAGAGGCAACATGAAACAAAATTGTAAGCTCAGTAATATTGCGGTCTTTCTCTTGGTGCTGGTGATAACAACCGCTGCAACAAATCCACCGCTCGGGTTTTTGATTGAATCTATCAACTCTGATGCCTTTCCTCTGATGGAAGTTCGCTTAAGCGCGTGGGATTCCAGCGGAAAAGCACTCGAGGGTCTTAGCCCAACAGACTTCCAGATTGTGGAAGACAAAGGTGATCCACTTCAACCTGACAGCCTCAGGCTTGATGATGACTCTCCTTTAGCGGTCGCATTGGTGCTGGACGTGTCCGGTAGTATGCAGGGACAGGCTCTCAAAGATGCTCAAGTTGCTGCTGCGCGCTTTCTCGATCGCTTGGGTACAGAAGATCAGGCCGCATTGGTTGCCTTCTCAAGCGATGTCGACCCTGAACCAGCCAATCTGAAAGCAGAAAAAGAGTATTCATTCACTCACGAGCTCAAAATAATCTATGACGCCGTTGAAGGACTTGAAGCTGAAGGGAGCACAGAACTCTATAACGCCTTACAAAAGGCGATAGCCATGACATCTCAACTTCCAGAGGGTCATCGTGCGGTTTTATTACTTAGTGACGGTATGAATGACCCCGAGAGTGTTGGAGATCCTGAAATCCCTCTTCAGATGGCGAAGGAGATGAATGTACCAGTGTTTGTTATTGGTCTCGGCTACAACTATGACAAGGATTACCTTGACAAGCTTGCATCTGAGACAGGCGGTTTGATCCGAATCGCTCCTCGGTCATCGGAATTAGCTCAGACATTTGATGACATCGCCAATCTTTTGAAATCCCAGTATGTCCTGACATATGAGAGTGGTCTCACTTCTGCTGGAAATCAAGTGGAAACTGAGTTTACACTGAATAATGCAGGAATATCCGTCTCCAGGACCATTCAAGTTGAGGGATTGGACGAAAAACTTTCTGCCTACAACACCCAGCAAACCCAGCAAGCAGCCGCTAATGTCTCCACCTCAGCGCCGACAGTTACAGAGCCAACTGTTCCACCAGCGCCGCTAGTCGAAGAGGTTTCACCAGCTGAAGAGGAGCCCCAACTGCAACAATTGTTAGGTCAACCATGGTTATGGTTAGGTGCTGTAGGTTTACTGGCTGTGTTGAGCTTCTTCTTATTCAGGCGCAAGCGAAAGCCTGTGGTCTATCACTGCGCACGTTGTGGTTACAAAATGGCCGACGGAGTGAATACCTGCCCTGAGTGTGGTGAGACCAGGAAAATGTAGGTACAGAAATTAGGCGATAGATACCCTGGGTTTGCCTTCAGATCTTTGGATTCATGGTAATTCAACCCATAATTCGAGGGAATTGGAAACGATAAATTCAACCCCTCCTGGGAAGAATGGTATGATGCATTGAACTTGAACAAAAACTAATATGCAAGTTGGTGTGGATTTAAGCCGCACCAAGTTGCAGTTAAAAACACAAATAGTTAGATGAAGGGTTGGTCTATGACGAAATTTGGTAGATATGAGCTATTAGAAGAACTTGGAAGGGGTGGGTTTGGTACGGTCTATAAGGCGGAAGACCAGGTGCTGGGGCGACTGGTTGCTCTCAAGGTGCTGCATCCAGCTTTAGTTATTGACCCTACCTTCATTGACCGGTTCAAACAAGAGGCTCGCCTTGCTGCAAAGCTGGATCATCCCAATATTGTGCAAGTTTTCGATTTTGGTGAGAATGAAGGCAACTTCTTCATTACGATGGCTTATATGTCAGGTGGATCATTGCGGGATCTACTTTCCAGGGAAGGAAAGATGACCGCAGAGAGAGCGATACAGATATTCAAACAAACTGCTGCCGGTCTAACATATGCCCACAATAAAAATGTAATTCATCGAGACTTAAAGCCAGGCAATATTCTCTTGGATGAAAATGGGACCGCCAGGGTAAGTGACCTCGGTTTTGCCAAAGTCCTCACAAATCCCTCATCAATGACTATGTCTGTAAGTGGGGGATTGATTGGAACTCCTGCCTATATGGCTCCGGAACTTTGGTTGGACCAGAAAGCCACCAGACAAACCGATCAATACAGCCTGGCATGTATTCTGGTGGAAATGTTGACCGGCACCCCTCTCTTTAACGGTGAAAGCACACCTGGAATAATGAACAAACATTTTCAACCTTTGGTATTGCCAGAGCAATTACCTGTATCCTACCGATCCGGACTTGAGAAGGCTCTACAGCAAAAACCTGAAAATCGGTGGAACGATGTAGAAGAATTTGTTAGAAGTAATTCCCAACATGAAAATGATTTGATCTCAAAGATGGATAAGATAGTTACTAAGGACCAAAACGGCAATCAAGCGATAGCTGATTACGGTGACTCCACAAAAGAAAACATATATCATGAGATCGTTTCCACACCTGAAAATGTTACTAGTAGTACCAGTGGAAATTCTCTTATGTCCGAATTCTTAAGCGGCTTATTCCCTTCTGGAGACTTTATTCTAAATGACAACAATGAGGTTTCAGATTACAAGATACTGTCAATCACAGTCATATTTATTGCCATAATCATAATTATGTCCATTTTGTTAAAGTAGAAATTGAGAATTGCAGAAAAAACTGATAACAAAAAGGATAACACTTATCAATAACCGAATGAATTAAGAGATGATATGATAATGGATTCCGAACACAAACAACATAGGTTTGGCAAATACCAGATTCTCGAAGAGCTTGGCCGGGGTGGGTTTGGCACGGTATACAAGGCGCAAGATACGGTGTTAGGCAGGCTGGTTGCGATCAAGATACTACACGCTGCGCTGGTGATTGAATCGAATTTTATTGAGAGGTTCAGGCAGGAAGCGCGGACCGCAGCTATGTTGGACCATCCCAATCTCGTCCCGGTCTTTGATTTTGGCGAGACTGAAGGGCGTTATTACATTGCCATGGGCTACATGCCTGGCGGTTCGCTCAAAGACCTGCTCAAACGGGAAGGCAAACTGGAACCTAACCGTGCCTGCGAAGTCCTGGCACAGGTAAGTGAGGGCTTGGAATATGCCCATGCCCGGGGCATCATCCACCGCGATCTCAAACCTGGAAACATTCTCTTCGATGATAATGGCAAGGCGCGGATGGCTGATATGGGCTTTGCCAAGGTGATGAGCGAGGGTACAAGCAGGTCGATGTCTACCAGTGGTGGGTTGGTTGGCACCCCAGCCTACATGGCACCCGAAACCTGGCGAAACAAACCCGCCACACCCCAGACCGATATCTATAGTCTTGGCTGCATTTTGTACGAAATTCTCACTGGTAAGGTCCTGTTTGAAGGCGAAAGTCCGGCAGAGATCATGACCATGCACATGATCGACGGTCCTCAATATGATATGGACCTGTCTCAAGAGTTCCGCCCTGTGCTGGATAAAGCCCTGCAGCGCGACCCGCAGGAACGTTATCCAGAAACAATTACTATGCTCTCGAACCTCCGGTCTGCATTGACCGCAACAGAAAAAGAACAACTCGGAAATCAAGAAATTAACATAAGTGAATATTCCACTTTAATAGGTCATTCAGGAAAGGTACGAAGTGTGACCTGGTCACCAGATGGAAAGCGGTTGGCATCAGGATGTTCAGATGGCAACATCATTATATGGCACACGGAAACTGGAGAGAGGTTACGCATATTGGAAGGGCATACGCAGTCTGTAAGCAGTGTAGCCTGGTCTCCGGATGGGAAAACGCTGGCCTCAGCAAGTTGGGATACAACCATCAACATCTGGAATGCCGACAGCGGAACAATATTCCGCAGACTATTAGGGCATGAGTTAAATGTAACTAGTGTGGCTTGGTCAATGGATGGAAATTGCTTGGCATCAGGAAGTTGGGATAGCACCATTATCATCTGGAATACCGGTCGTGACATATGTGTCAAGACTTTAGACGTCCGTCCTCAATTTATCAATTGTCTGGCTTGGTCACCAAATGGAAAAATGCTGGCATCTGGTGGAGAAGATGGTTCTATCGTCTTCTGGGACACTGATAGGGGCACAAGACTGCACACACTAAAAGCGTATACTGATTGGGTGAATAGTGTTTCCTGGTCGCCGGATGGAAAGCGATTAGCATCAGGAAGTTTCAATGATAATGTTACACTCTGGTATGTAGACACCGGAGAGAAAATTCGACAGTTGGAAGGTCATAAAGGAAATGTAGTAAGTGTAGCCTGGTCCCTGGATGGAAAAACGCTGGCATCAGGGAGTTGGGATGGCACTATTATCATATGGAATGCAATTAGCGGAGAGAGATTGCGGACGCTGGAAGGGCACACAAGTGAGGTAACAAGTATCGCCTGGTCACCATATGGGAAAACACTGGCATCGGGTGGCGGGGACGGAACTATCCGTTTCTGGGGCATACCATGATTATCCACACTAGTTCTGAAAGAGGAGCGTGATGGAAAACGATCAGAATCATCCGGTTCCATTTGGAAAATACCAAATTCTGGAAGAGCTTGGCAGAGGTGGGTTTGGGATTGTTTATCATGCCTTTGATACCGTTCTGGAGCGCGAGGTGGCGATCAAAGAGCTTTACCCCAACCTGGTCAATGATCCCGCCTTTGTCAGCCGCTTCAAACAGGAGGCGCGCATTACCGCAAAACTGGACCACCCCAATCTCGTTCCAGTGTACGACTTTGGTCAGATCGATGGCAAATACTACCTTGCCATGGGTTACATGCCCGGTGGTTCTCTCAAAGACCTGTTGAAGCAAGAAGGTCCCCTCAGCAAAGAGCGCGCCCTCAAGATCATACAGCAGGTTGGTGCAGGGCTAGCATACGCGTACGACCAGGGCGTGATCCATCGAGACCTCAAGCCTGGGAATATCCTCTTTGATGCCAAAGGGCAGGCAAGGGTCAGTGACCTGGGCTTTGCCAAGTTATTGCATAGCAAATCCAGTTCTTCCATGAGCACCTCAGGTGGTCTGGTCGGCACCCCTTCTTACATGGCACCAGAGATCTGGCGCGGGAAAGGGGCAAGCGCTGCCACAGATGTCTACAGTCTGGTTTGTATCCTGGTTGAAATGCTGACAGCCAGATCCTTGTTTGATGGGGAAAGCACGCCTGAGATCATGTTCAAACACTTTGAACCTCTACAATTGCCGGAAGACCTCCCTGAAGAGTGGATACCCATCATTGAACAGGGGCTGGAGAAGAAACCTGAGGAACGTACGGCAGATATTGCCGATTTTATCTCACAACTGCAACTTGCGAAGAGTATGCGAGCCGTGATAGTTAAAACTGCAAGAGATAACAAAAAATTGAGAACTGAATCACAAGGAGAACCGATCATCGGAGCTGAGCTACAAAGAGACCCTGATTCCACCGTGCAGGAAAAACAACTCAACGACGAGCCATTGTCGCATCTTCGAAAGGATGATTTGATACCGGATCAGCCTAAAGGAGAGATAAAAAGGTCCGAGATTCAATCAACTGAACCCTTGGTATTCGAAATGCAAAGATCGAGGTCACGCGACAGTAAAGCAAAACTTAACTCTCTAATGGGTAAGCTGCCTGTATTTTTAGGCTTGACTGTGGCAGTTATAATTGCTATCTATGTCATTGTTAGTAATGGTACTTTTTCAGCCAAACATGAATCTACAATAGAATCTTTGGTTCTTCTTATTCAGGAAACATCTACCCAGATGCCAATACCAACCCAAATAAACACGCTATCCCCAACTGAAACCTCAATCTCTACAAACACATCGGTATCCACCAAAACTGAGTCGTTAACACCCAGACCCGGATTAACATGGACCCCGACTCCAACTCCTGACAATTTTGTGACAGAAGTCAGGAAGAAGGATGATATGGAGATGGTGTTTGTGCCGGAAGGAACTTTTGAAATGGGGAGTACCAGCTCGAGTGAGGAAACAGGTCCTGTGCGAAAAGTCTACTTAGATGCATTCTGGATAGATAAATACGAAGTTACTAATAAGCAATATCAACAGTGTGTTTCTGAAGGAGCATGCGATGATCCAAATGATGCAAGCTCTTTTACCAGGAGCGATTACTACTACGATCCTATGTATGAAAACTACCCGGTTATCAACATTAAGTGGTATCAAGCTTATAACTATTGCCTTTGGGTGGGTGGACATCTACCTTCAGAAGCGCAGTGGGAGAAATCTGCTCGTGGATCTGATGGTCGTTTGTATCCGTGGGGAAATGGATTTCCAAACAGAAACTTAGCAAATTATTATTGGAACAGAAATGATACGACGGAAGTAGGAAGTTATCCAAAAGGAGTCAGTCCTTATGGGGCAATGGATATGACAGGCAATGTTTGGGAATGGGTTTGGGATTGGTATGGTGAATATGATCCATATGACACTTACAACCCCTTGAAGGATAGTAATGGTAGTGAGCGTGTGTTACGGGGTGGCGGCTTTGACGATGCACTAACTGGGGGCATTAGGGCATTTGACCGGGGTTATTCAAATCCGAACTATGCGATGAGCACCGTTGGATTCCGCTGTGTCTCCCCGCCGTAGGCATTTAGAATTGTAGTATCTAATTTCTCGAGGTCAAGCAATCACTTCCCCTTGACAGGAAAAATGTAGGAAGATGTAAAATGATGAAGATATGGGTGGAAAAAGATTAGTGAGGGTTAGTTATGGATGAAGTAATGCATTTAAGCAAATACGAAATCATCGAAGAACTCGGCAAAGGCGGTTTTGGTACGGTCTACCGGGTGCGCGAACCGGTTTTGAACATAGAGCGCGCAATCAAAGTCTTGCACCCCAACCTGCTTTCCGATGATATGTTTCTGACACGTTTCAAGCATGAAGCCCAGGTTTCCGCTCACCTTGAACACTCGAATATCGTGCCAGTATACGAGTTAGGCCAGATAGATGGATGGAACTACATCGTCATGAAGTACATGCCCGGTGGTTCGCTCAAAGACCTGCTCACAAGGCAAGGTCGGTTCAGCCCGGAACAAACTCTGCGCTACTTTCAGGACATCTGCAGTGGGGTCAGTTTTGCTCACGAAAATGGAGTGATCCATCGTGACCTAAAGCCCAACAACCTGCTCATCGATGAATTTGACCATATGCGGGTGAGCGATTTCGGTTTTGCCAAGGCAATGGCCTCTGGCGACAGTGCCTCGATGAGCTCCACGGGCAGCCTTATAGGCACTCCTGCTTACATGGCGCCGGAGATTTGGAGGGGTAAACCAGCCACCGCACAATCGGATATCTACAGCCTTGGCTGTATTTTGTATGAGATGCTTACAGGAAAAGTCCTGTTTGAAGGTGAAAGCCCGGCAGAGGTGATCACCAAGCATGTGATTGATGGTCCAATTTATGATGAGGATTTCCCATTGACGATACGAATGGTTTTGGACAAAGCATTACAACGCGATCCAGCTAAACGATATATGGACGCGAAGTCATTCTTGGAGGAGTACAGATCCTTGCTGGAACCAGTACAAGAAACACCGCTAGGCGAAACCGAAGAACCAAAACCGTATTCCACAAATGACATCGCAGCGGATTCCAGTGGTGAGGGACAAAAACCGGAAACCACAAATGACACTTCCTTAGATTCCATTGTTGAACCACAAGAACAAGTTGACGAAATGTCAAAGGAGGGTGAACTTTTTAACGAAACCGTTACTGGTGAGGATTCGGCTGACATCGAGCCTCCCGTCCAATACCAATCCGAGTCAACATCTCAGATAGAAGATCAGACGAACCCTGGAGAAGGACAAATTCATGAAGAAGTGAAGAAGAATGATCTGAGGTCAAAGGAAAAAAACTGGGATGTACCCACGTTCTTGATTTTGGGAAGTATTGTTATTGGTGTCATTCTTTATTTTTTTTCTATCTCAGGGACTCTTTTGAACAAATCATCACACCAAGTCTCCGGAACCGAAAGATTTAGGCTTGAAGCTAAAGATGGTTGGAGTTCCACTGGAATCAACGTTTCAACAGGCGACGTCATTAGAATAAAGTATTTAGCCGGGAACTGGTCACCCTGGCCAGGAGGTTATTTTAATGCGATGGGAGACACAACTTCGAGCTTGGAAGACACTGCAAATGTGATGGTGGGTTGTAAACATGGCGCCCTCATCGCACAGATTGGAATTGGAACATCCAGTCGGTTTTGCATTGGCATAAACGATTTTTCAATGAAAGCCAACTACGGTGGAATTCTTTATCTTTCGATCAATGACAACGTGCTCGAGGATGATAGCGGATCAATTGATCTTTCAATCACAATTAATGGTGTTCCTGCGAAATAAAATGTCTAGGATACTCCTGTCTCAACAGAACCCGTTCTTTCGTGGTTTCCTTACCAAGAAAGGGGTTGATCGGCTGAAATGGGAATTAGGTATTAGGTGGTTATGGTAATTCGTTCAACTTCAGGAATAGCCTGAGAAGGATCTTTGATCGAATGTTTTTCTAGTGAGGTAGGGGTATGATTGAGTCAAAAAACTTTGGTAAGTATGAAATCATCGAAGAACTTGGCAAAGGTGGATTCGGCACGGTCTACCATGTGCGGGAAACGGTTCTGAACATAGAACGGGCAATAAAAGTCTTACACCCCAACTTACTTTCAGACAACACTTTTCTGAACCGTTTCAAGGGCGAGGCGCAGTTGTCCGCTTTGCTGGATCATCCCAACATTGTACCAGTGTATGAATTTAGTCAGGTTGAAGGAATGAGTTACCTCGCAATGAAATTCATGCCCGGTGGCTCATTGAGAGACCTGCTTACAATGAAGGGTCGGCTCAGCCAAGAACAAACCTTGCGCTACTTTGAGCATATTTGCAGTGGGGTCAGTTTTGCCCACCAAAAAGGAGTGATCCATCGCGATCTGAAGCCGAGTAACCTGCTCTTTGATGAATTTAACAAGATTAGGGTAAGTGATTTCGGTTTTGCCAAGGCGATTGCTTCCAGCCGGAGCATTTCCATGAGCTCAACTGGAAATCTGATTGGCACACCAGCTTATATGGCTCCCGAAATCTGGAGTGGCAAGCCTGCCAGCGTGCAATCGGATATATACAGCCTGGGCTGTATCTTGTACGAAATGCTTACGGGAAAGATCCTGTTTGAAGGAGAGAGCCCGGCAGAAGTAATCACTAAACATGTGGTGGAAGGTCCCAAATACAGTGAAGATCTGCCCTCGGGAATCCGGGCGGTATTGAATAAAGCTCTTCAACGTGACCCGGCAAAACGATTTGTGGATGCGGAGGAACTGTTTGAGGGTGCCCGATCTGTGTTAGAACCAACTCGTGAAGCAAATGGGAAACAACAGGAAAGACCAGCGAAAACCAAAACCTTATTTATTGTAGGTGGAATTCTTGTGGTTTTTCTGATTGTATTCTTGACAACAGGCGGTTTTGGTTCAGGTCGAAGTAAGGCTACATCGACCATGGAAACAGACGTTATTGACTCTCCTATCCCTCCAACACAGGAAGAGAATCATGCTCCTTTAGTGATTGAAATTGAGACTGAACCGATAGAACCAACCACGGAACTTGCTCCAACCCAACCTGCTTTACCGACAGCAACTCGCGAGGTAATTGAGCCAACTGCTACAGATGTGCCGCCTACCAGGACGCCTGAATTGGCATCTGATTTTCCTACATATTACCCTTTCAGCAATTGCCCACAATCACAATTGCATGTTGGTGATTCTGCCTATGTATCTTACAACGGCGTAAAGATCAGTTTACGATCAGAACCAGTCGGAGCGATTGGAGATACCCTCATCCGAAAGCTGAATGAAGGAGAAGTGGTGCATATTATTGGTGGACCTGTCTGTGATCAGAGTCTTGTGCTTTGGAAGGTACGTACCGTTCAAAATGAATTTGGCTGGCTACCAGAAGGCGACTACAGCGATTTTTGGATCTTACCCATACCTACTGAAAATGTTTGCAGCGGGGCAAAAGCGACTCGCTTATGGGTGGGAGCTACCGCATTTGTTGAACCGATACCTAAAGATCGGAATATCATGTATTCTGAGCCGGGAATAAATTCAAGTAAGGAAATTGGACGCATGAATCCGGGCAGTTACATGGAAGTACTCGAAGGACCTTCTTGTGGAAGTGGTGGAGAAGGAGTTTGGTGGTACGTTTATTCAGAACAACTGGGTATCAAAGGCTGGACTCGTGAGAATAGCAATTCTCGAGATTATTACTTCATTGCTCCTGTAATCCCTCGTCCTTGAAATTGAGTTTTCTGTGAAGTGGGTCTGCCAGTTATAGTACTTATTGATTGGTTTGAGCGGCATGGCATGGAAGTAATCCAATGTGCTTTTGCTTTTTGTAAGGGAGACCTGCCACGGTCTCCCGTGATGCAGGACGGCATGGAGGCAATCTCCTGTGCTTAAGTAGAGACCTGACGGTCCAGACCCGTGCTCGGTGAGGACGCACGATCAATTTAGCCCTCCCCCGGTCAGGGGGAGGGTCCGCGAAGCGGGGGTGAGGGTGGTGGAAGACCAAGTTCCCATTCTTTACAGGGTTGAGGGCCAATCAAGATCAAACAGGAATATTGGAGACCTGACAGTCAAGACCCGCGCTCGGTCCTTCCAGCAGGCTTTGCACCCAGGAGGCAGGCACGATCAGCTTGTTCTATAAAATCTTCCGATCCAGGACATCTTCCAGCAATTTCCAGGCTTCGATGTCGGTTCCGTTGGTCAGGTACGGCTCGAAACCGAAATTCAGATACATATTAACCGCCTGATAGCTGGTGGTCTGGGAGGTTAAATTGGCTGAGTCGTGATACTTTGCCAGCACCTGCATTGCCTTTGCCAAGAGCGGTTTGGAGAGCTTTTTTCCCTGGTATTCTGGCACAACAGCCACCCAATGGATGCGGCCGGTGAAGTTTTGTTCCCCCTCCAATATGCCATACCAGGCGGTTGTCGTGCCGATGACTTGCCCATCACAATTCTCGATAAACAGACACCTCTTTCTCATTTCATGGAGGAAGGGGCTGAATTCTTTCTCAAAATGTGCCAGCGCAGCAGCCTCATTAGCAAATTCGTCGACTGAAGTTTCAACCCGTGCCCAGATATTCTCTTCACCTTCTCGAAAAAACCGGATCTTATACTCCTCTGGCAGTTGGTATTCTGGAATGTGCTTTAAATCAGCACGCTTCATTTTTAATGGAATTCTTTTCATGATGAACCTCTGCTCTTACGGATTCTTCTACATCAGGTACGTTCACACTTGTTGCAGCCTGTTGACGAGAAAAGGTAGTGTCAAGTATTTTTCGCACATTTAGGAATCACTTGGTAGTAGTTCCTCCAGATGTTGCATGTTCAAGTACGTTTTCTGTCCCCAGAGTGATTCTTGCATGTACCTCAGC
>Ga0123329_1002795_pt1 | contig 14998 bp, 12 predicted proteins | sample BioC12SIPDNA_FD_89703 | JGI IMG/M metagenome (GOLD analysis project Ga0123329, IMG submission 89703) | Anaerobic biogas reactor microbial communites from Washington, USA - Biogas_R1_B C12 SIP DNA | ecosystem: Engineered > Bioreactor > Anaerobic > Unclassified | place: Washington, USA | collected... | reverse complement strand
CCAACTAATGCTGCCGCCTGGGGAATTCTGACCTTGTTCACCACTGTAATTGGCTGGTTGGTCTATCTAATTGCCCGGCCCATGCTTATTTCATGCCCAAACTGTAATCAAGAGCAGAGCAACGTCTTGAAGTTCTGCACATCCTGCGGCGCTTTATTAAAAAGCTGTTGTACTGAATGCGGCGGTGAGTTAAAGGGAGACGGGGAATATTGCGGAAGCTGCGGCCATAAAATAGAGCTATAAAACAGAAGAAATCATAAAGAGGTAGCGGTGTAACGTCACACCGCTACCTCTCACACCTCATTTCAATTCTCCTTTTAGGCGTGTTGCTGATCTTCCCTTCAATATATTATCTGTTTTCAATCAGTAGTTCTATCAGGCCGGTTATAATTATCATTAATCATTTGGTACATTGTGGCTAAACAGATATAGATTTATATTATTTCATATAAAAGCAGGTAAAACAGAACATATGCAAAAATATATTTTGACAGACGAATAATTAAGGATGAGAAAATAACCCTGGACACAAAAACAAGGAGGTGTTCAGGAATGGAAGACAGCAATCTGCGCACCCTGTGGGAACAGCGACTGGCAGATCTTCTGGAATGTATTCGCGATATTCGTGCTTCCGAAAAACGTTTCTACCAAAAGGTGCAAAGAAGGGCATAAGCGCTGGCAAAAAGTTTTGGTTCAAACCCAGGAGGAAGAGATTGAGATTAATATTGACAGCATAACCGTAATTAAAAAAATAGAAGGATCTGGTGCCAATTACCGGAGTTATACATGATTAACGCATCATAATCGAAATTCAAACGGTTATATGGTGAAAAAGCTTGTAAGATGATATGCTCGTTATGAGGTGGCTTTGAATATCTTTTTTTAAAACATTATCTGGAGAGGGCAAGCTGACTGTTATGGATAATACCATTCTATCCTTTCTTCAAGCCAGAAAAAAGAAAACCATATTATTAAGTGAGCTGGAGCAACTGGTGGGAGGCCAGACCAGCTACGAAGATTTTGCGCTCATAATTAATGCTTTGGAACAAAAGGGAATAATAACAGCTGTGAAACAGCAGGGCTATAATCAGAAAACCATCCCTTTGGCCAACGCTTACCGCATATTCCATTCTAAAATCCCGGCTGACTACTTGCAGGAAATCGAACGGCTTCATTTTACCCTTCACCCCTTGATCAAGCTGGAGGCTTATTATAGCCTGGGGGCTTCGGAATGGGAAAATGATCTGCCCTATATTCTGCTGCTAAACGATTTTCTAAAAGAGAAGGGCTTACCAACTAATGAGGCTACTGCTCCGGAAAGGTCTTATGCCCTGGTGGGGGATGAAAAATGGATTGATGAAAAAGACGGCAAGAAGCTTCTTGAGAGGGTGGGGCTCTGGTCTGGCATGAAAATCGTATATCTGCCCGAGCCTCTGATGCTGGCAGTAAATCAGCTTTGGCTTCCCCAGGGGGAAGAAACCAGCTTGCATCTGGTAGTGGAGAACAAGACTACTTTTCATGCGTTGCTGGATTTTTTACCGGATACAAACTTTTATAGCTTGATTTATGGTGCAGGCTGGAAGATTACCGCCGATATTTTCATGCTGGATAAACAGCTGGGTTTGAAAAACCGGAAGCAATGCATTTATTATTTTGGGGATCTGGATTATGAAGGTGTCAGTATCTGGCATACCTTGAACATGCGCTATCCGGCTCTTCCTGCACTGCCGTTTTACAGTGCTTTATTATCCAGGCCGGCAGCGCGGGGCAAAGAAAACCAGGTTTGTAATGAGGAGGCTCTGGCTCACTTCCTGACCTGTTTTTCCGCCCCGGAACAGGAAATAATCAGAGATATTTTGGGTAATGGCGGTTACTATCCGCAGGAAGCCCTTAGTCGTATGGAACTGGGAGCAATATGGAGGAATGCTTCATGGAACTAGATGCACGAAATATTATGGCCAATTATCGCGAACGGGTGCAACGGCTGGCAATTTTTGACCCTTTATTTCGGCTGGAGAATAAAAAGACTACCGACAAAAGTAATCGGCCCATTGATTATTTCAGCCTGGGGTTACTTACCCTGCTGTTTTTCTTTGAAAATATGTTGCTGCGCAATCATAAGACCGGGGTTAAGGAATTGGCAGGGTTTTTCCAAAGCATCAATCAAGGGGAACTGGATCTGGACGGCGAAGGCTATGAAAAACTGGCCCGCGATATTATTGAGGTATTTCGTCCTTCCGGTGGGAAGCGAAACTTTCGCAGTTTTTACGATTGGCATACCCGCCAGGAAGATACTATTTTCATCTCTATTTTAAAAGCAGACCGGCGTGATATTAAAAACTCAACTCAGTATTACAGTTTGGCTGATCAAGGCCTGGAACTGGTATTTGCTACCCGTGAATATTATAGTGAGTTTCAGGTATCAATAAACCAGTTGTTATTGCGCAAACAGCTGGAAAGAGGGCAATTCTGGGGAGCGTTGCGCCAGATCGATGAAATGCGGGTAGCGGTTGAAACCCTGGAAGAAAGGATAGTGCGTATTCGCCACGAAGTGCAGCGCAACATTGTATCTGAGAGTACATATCAGCGTTATCGGGATATAATAGAAGAAATTAACCTGCGGCTTAGCCGTGAAGATAAGGAATTTGAAGAGCTGCAGGTTTTTGTCGGTGAGACCAGGGAGCGTTTAAGCTATGAACGAAAAACGCCCAAAGACCAGCAGACCTATGAGCTTATTGTAAAAATTGATGCCGAGTTATTCGACGTTCATAATCAGCACGGGAATTTATTAAGGGAGAGTATCGAATTGAAGACTAGCGCCTTACAGGCCGCTCAAGAGTCTTTATACTTTGCCGGTATTGATTCATTTAATTTTCAAAAGGAAATTACCGAGCAGCTGCTGGCTACTCCCTTGCCGCTTACTGCCGCCCGCACCGTGGTGGAACCTTTTCTATTTTTGGAGCACAGGGAACAGTGGTCGCCGCTGACCGTATTTGCCCGGCAGAGGGTGGAGCGGCGTAAGGAAACTACAGAAACCGAGGGATTCCTGCAGGCCCGGGATGAAGAACTGCAGGCCCGGGAAAGAGCAGTCCGGCGTAAGAATTACCAGCGGGTTATGGAGTTGGTTATGCAAGCTCTGGGAGAAGGGAAGGAAATATATTTACAGGAAATGGTTAATTACTGTTATGACAGTGGGCAGGAACATCTGCTTGAGCAGCGCTTCTTTTATGATTTCTGGATACTGTTGCATCAGCGTTCACCAATTAATTTAGATGGAGACCTGGAAAGCATACAGGAAAGTACTCTGGGGGAAGTGGTGGCCCTTCTGGACGGGAAAGTCCTGAGTTTGACCGTGGTGGAGCAGGGTGAAGTTTTGCAAGTTACCGCACGTTACAGTATCCGTAACATGCAATTAAGATTGGAGAGGGAAGAAAATGCTCTATGATGAACGGCAGGTTATGGAAGCCTTTCGACTTTATGCCAGGCTTGCGGTTAAAGGCTATGGTGACAAGGAAGCGCTGCGGCTTTACCTGGCTGATGACATGGTGCGGGGATTAGTGGAGGAATTTGCACAGGAAGTTGAATGTACGGTAATTCCTGCCGGAGATCAGCTTTATCTTATTCCACTGGCAATAAGTTCGCCTTTTCATGTGTCCAACCAGAGCTTGAAAGAGCAATATTTGCCGGCGTACGCTGTGAATGTTGACATTTATCTGATGTATGTAGCCATTATCATACTGTTTGGGGAATTCTACGACAGCTACCAGACCATGGAACCTACCCGGGACTTTCTGGCCCTGGATCATTGGCTGACCAGATTAAATGAGCGTCTGCTGGCCTTAAAGGAAATCGACCCGGAAGTGCTGGAGAAAATGGAATCAGAGTTGGAATATAATTGGCAGCAGGTGATTGATAAGTGGGATGCGCTGGATGATTTGAAGGAGAAGGTTAAAGCCCAGGACGCCCGCACCCGTAGCCGGTTGGGATTTTTGAACACGGTTAAAAAATTTTTGGAAGCCCAGGATTTAATCCGGGATATCGGCGAGGACGAAATGACCCTGACTGAAAAAGCGCGAACCATTATCCAGCGCTATTACATGGAAGTGCAGCATAACCAGGATATTCTGGAGTTTATCTATCGGAACAGTCCGGATAAGGAGAGAGCGTAATGCCGGCTATTTCTCGTATTCGTTTTACCAATTTGGTTTTTGAAAATGGGGCTAAACGTTATAATGATGTAATTTTTCAGTTTGATAGCTATAACGGGGTTATCCTGCTGGAAAACGGAGGGGGTAAAACCGTACTGGTTCAGGCAGTGCTGCAGACCGTTTTACCTCATACCCTGTTAGGAGAACGTAAAGCCAAAGATACCTTTGCACTGGAGAATAGTCCTGCTCATCTGGCGGTTGAATGGCTTATCAGCGATCGGCCCAGACGATATGCTCTGACCGCGGTGACACTGTTCCATAGTAAACAAGGTATGGATTCTTATAAATATGTGTACGAATATGGTACTGGTGATGAACATTCTTTAGAGGGGTTACCTTTTGTGCGTGAGGCACCGAATGGCCCGACCCGGCCTTCCAGCAAAGAAGAAATGGCAGATTACTACCAGTATATGAGCCGCAACCATTTGAATGCCCATTACTTTAGCAGCAATCGGGAGTACCAGAGTTACCTGGAAGATAACTTTAAAATAATTAACTCGGAATGGAAAAGTGTAGCCCGGATTAATGCTGCCGAAGGGGCGGTGGAAGGTTTTTTTGCTGGATGCAGCACTACCACCCAGCTGGTTAACCAACTCTTAATTCCTACCGTAGAAGAGGCTTTAGCCGGTGGCGGAACTAAGGAATTCATAGAAATCTTTGCCAGCCAGCGGGAGCATTTTAAACAACATCGTCAATTACGGGATAAAATCGCAGAGAGTCAACAGGTAGATATGAAAATCAACAGCTATGTTAACCGTTATGCTTTGTATGATGAAGCCCGGCAGGTATTGCTCAAGGTAAAAGGGGAGGCCCGGTCTCTATATAGACTGGCTACAGAAAATCAGGAGCTGGTTGAGCAAAAGCTGGAAGAACACCGGCAGGCAACAAACCAGCTGCAGGAGAAGCAGCAAGAGTGGGAAAGAAAGCAGGCTTCCTGCCAGTTGGCCAGCCGTCGGCAGGAATTGAATTATACCGGCAAAATCTATGAAGAGCGGCGTAAAGAATATGAGGAGCAGCATGAAGAATACGAGCAAAAAAACAGCCGCCTGCAGAATCTGGAGATTTCCCGGTTGAAGGAACGGATTCGCAGTAGTGAGGAAGAAATCAAATACTATACCGAACAAATAAATAATTTGGCGACTGATCCTGATGTTAGAAACCTGGAAGAGAGGATTAAGAATAATGCCGGGCATCTGCGTTACTGTTATTTGCAGGAAGAAAAGATACTGGACGGCAAAAAGCAGGAGAGCCAGACTGAACTGGATAAGGTAACCCGGGAACTGCAGGAAATAGAAAGAAATCACCGGGAACAGCAGGACCAATATTATAAACTGCGGGATCAGAAGGTGCAGGCTGAGCAGCAGCGTATGCAAGCGGAAAATGATATGCAAAACATTGCCGGTCAGATTCTGGCCAACCCCATCCAGGAAGAGGTCATAAAGGAAAAACAGAAGTGGGAACAGCAAGTAGCCGAGTTGGAGCGTAACCGCCTGGAAAATCAGGGTCTGATTCGGAAATTACAGGAAGATAAAAGGCGACTGCTGGATGAACTGGCTTGCTTGCGTCCGCAATTACAGGATTGCACCCGCCAGGAACAGAGCCTGAAGGAACTTAACGAGCGTATCCAGGAAGAACAGGAAAGCCTTTTATTGCGCATGAAAGAATTAAGAACTGAACTTTATTCGATTCATTCCTTGTATACCCAGCAGGCCACAATAATAAATCATTTTGAAGATTCAGTGAAGAATCTGCGTTTACATAAGGAACGGGCCATAATGGAGGAAAGCCAGGCTCTGGCCTTGCATACGTTTTACGAGTCCAGCATTTATTATAGCGCTGACCCGCTGGTTGAGGGCTGGATTGATGATTGGCAGGAGCAGTTTACTTACCTGGAGGCGGGGGCGGTTTATGTTGAGAAAGCAGCCCAACAACTGGGACATTCGGTTAGCGAATATTTCTCGGCTTATCCCTTCTGGGCCATCAGTTTGGTATGCAGGGCTTCTGAAGCTGATAATCTCCTGGCCCGCCTGCGGCGGCAGACAATAATGCTGACCCATCCGGTTTTTATCCTTACCCAGGAGGAAGCCCGCAGCATACTGGATAGCCGGAGTGAACCATCCCATGAAGCTTTAGAGGTTGAAAGGCGGGTATTTCCGGCTAACTGGGAAGTGAATCTGTCTTCGCCAGCCTTTCAAAACTGGAAACAGGAATTAGAGAAGAAGGCGTATGATGCTGGTTCTAAACGTCGGCAAGAGGAAGCCCGTCTGCAGGAAATGGAAGAAATCTGGAAACAATTGCTGCAGTTCTGGGGGAAGTATCCTTATGAAGAAGTTTGCCAGGTGCGGCAATCATGGCAGGAACTTCGGGAACAGCTGGTTAAACTGGATCAGGGTATACGCAACCGGGAAGAAGGTTTGCAGGAGATAGACACCCGCCTGGATAGCCTGGGTAAAAAGAACAACGAGATAAATGAGGAATATACCCACTTGAGCAACCGGATTATGAAAGCGCAGGATTATATCCGCAAAGCTGGCGAGCGTGATAAAGCGCTACTGGATTTACGCCAATATCAGGAACTCCTGCTGGTTCGGGAACAGGAACTGGAGTGGATAAACCGGCAAAAGGAGCGCGGGGAACGGAGAAAGCAGGAATTGGAGCATGAATTGTTAATAATTCAACAGGAATTCCGCTATCTAATGGAGCAGCCGCTATACCAGAATGTTAAGCATGTCATCCCCCGTGAAAGCAACCTGAATCGTACCCTCCTGGAAACTGAACACCGGGATTTGGTGGATGCCCTGCATCAGAAGCAAAAAGGCAGGCAGCACCAGGAAGACCTGCTAAACCAGGCCCGAACTGGCAAAAAAGATAGTGAAAAAGACCTGGAACGCAAACGTCGCCAATGTGATATCGAAATTGACGAAGACTTCAAATTTCCCCCCGGCGGAGAGGAAGAAATTAATGTAGTCATTCAACAGACGAAATTACTTAAGCAGCAGTTAAAAAAAATTGAACCCGGGCTTAAGCAAGCGGAACAGGACTATGCCATTGCCCAGGATCGTTTTAACCAGCAGGAAGATGATTTTTATAAAAAATTCACCCAACCTGTATTGTTCAGCAAATCGCTTATTATGGTCAAAAATGAGCTGGATCAGGAGTATCAGGACATTGAAAGCAAGCAAAACTATTTGGATGCGCAGGCCGTCATTTTAAAGACTGAAGAAGATATGTTAAAGCAAGCCCTGGGTGAATTGAAACGCTATCATGAACGTTATGAATATCTGCAGGATAACGTTGTTTATATGGATTTACCCGCCCCGACAGTCCAGGACTTCAGCTACCGACCGATGCCTATAATTGAACGCTATATAAAAGAGTTGGAAGCCAAACAAGCCCATCTCAATCAGGTCAGGGAAGGGCTGGAACAGGAAAGGAGTCGCCTGGAGCAGTTCTGCCAGGAGGAATTGCAGGATATCAAGCTGCGCCGGATGGTTATGAACGGATTAAAATACTTGGATAATTATCAGGAAGTAGGGGAATGGAAGAATCGTTTAAGCAGTCGCATTGCCCTGGCTATTCGCCATGCCGAAGATGGCATGCGGGAACATGATCGCCAGTTGCAGCAGTTTATTAATCATATGCATAGCTATTTACTGACTATGGCGGGTGAGCTGCGGGCTATTCCCCGTAAGACCAGGGTCAGGGTAGAGGATAGTTGGAAGGAAATATTTCAATTTGATGTGCCGCAATGGGAGGAAAAGGACGGCAAAAATGAGCTGCGTAAACACATTGATTGGATGCTTAGCCAGATTGAGAGCGACCGCTACCGGGACGAACATGGGAAAGAGGATTATGCCCTTATGCAAAAAGACATAGAAAAATGGCTGCAAGCTCCGCAGCTACTCGGTAATGTCATGCAGGGAAAGAATATCAAGGTTAAGTGCCGCAAGGTTACCGCTGACGGCAAGGTCAGCAGTTATCCCAGTGCCTGGGAGAGTTCCAACCAGTGGTCAGGGGGAGAAAAATGGAGCAAGAACATGGCTTTGTTCCTGGGCATTCAAAACTACCTGGCGGAAAAGCGGCAGGCTATAAACCCCAGGATGAAGCGCAGCCGCACCGTTATTCTGGATAATCCCTTCGGCAAGGCCTCCAGTGAGCATATTCTGGATCCGGTTTTTTTTATCGCGGAACAGCTGGGCTTTCAGATTATTGCCCTGACTGCTCTGGCTGAGGGTAAATTTATTAGTGATTACTTCCCCATAGTATATAGCTGCCGACTGCGGCCCAGCACCAGTCCGGATAAATACTTAATTGCCGCCGACAAAGAAATACGGCATGCCTATTTCCAGGACCATGATCCGGAAGCACTGCGAAGATTGGGAGAACAGAAACAGATGGAGCTGTTTTAGAATTTTCTCCGTGTTTTTTCAATGGAATCAATGTTTGATTAAGAAAATTATTGCTATTGAAGCCAAGCTAAAAATGCTTCCTTATGCGGGGTGCCTTGACCTGGCTGGGATTAATTGGTATTATGAATACAGGTTTCAATCCATCAGGGGGTTAGCTCTTATGGCTCGTATTAGTACAAAGCTTGATAAAATTCAAATTGAAGATAAACTTCCTGCGTTGGAAGAATTTTTTGACAGTCGGAAAGAGATATTGGCGGTATATCTATTCGGCTCCTATGGTACCGAATTCCAGACAAATCTCAGTGATATCGACCTGGCTGTACTGGTGTCCGACCCAGTTACACCTGATTTGACTTATCAGCTTAATCTTTCCGCGCAGCTAGCAGATATAATTCAAGAAGAGGATATTGATGTTGTAATACTAAATACTGCATCGGTTGTTATGCAATTTGAAGTTCTATCTACCGGAAAACTTCTATTTGAGAGAAACCACGAACTGGTTTGTGATTTTCTGGAGCGTGTTATTAAGGAATACGGCGATTTTCAAATAGATTTAAAACAATTTTATTATGACTATGATGATGCATTGAGGAAGAAGGCTTATGGTCGATAATAATAAAATACGTCAAAAGATTAATATATTGCAGAAGAATATTAAGTTCTTGGATTCATTGCGGCAGATGTCTATTGATGATTTTGTGGCAGATCCCCGCAATTATCTTTCTGCTACCCGTATTCTGCAAATATCGGTGGAAGCAATGATTGATATTGCCAATCATATTATTGCCAGAGAGGGTCTGGGGATACCTCAAAGCTATCATGATGCTATAAAGATATTGGTTCGCGAAGGATATTTCCCAAGAGATAAAGAGGATACTTTTCGGGCCATGATAAGATTTCGCAACCGTGCTGTTCATATGTATGATGAGATTGATGAGAAAGAGATTTATCGAATAATATGTGAAAACCTGGGTGATATTCAGGATTATATGGACAGTATAATTAAACGTTACTTATGAGCAAGGATTAACACCAGCAGGGGCGTTCTCCGGATAAGAACGCCTCATTTTTATTCACTGTTTTTAAGTCTTGAATTACCATATTCCGGCTAATATCTATTACACGAGCTATTTAGATTGTAAAATAACCATGTTTTTAGAGGAAATACACTTAAATTTGCGAATATTGTCGTTACAGGGTTATCGATGTTCGTAATACTTTGAAGTTTTCTGGAGGTGATAGGATTAATAAGGTAACTATTGAGGAATTAATAATTGGAGGTGATAAGTAATGGTATTAAATGAAGTTGTAATGGTAAGTGCCTGCAGAACACCTATTGGTAAGTTCCTGGGGCAGTTTAAAGATGTACCGGCCAGGGATCTGGCAGTAATAGCGGGTAAGGAAGCCATCAACAGAGCGGGAATCCCGGCGGATATAATTGATGAAATTGTAATGGGTCAAGTTTATCAGGGCCTGCAAAAATCCCTGCCCGCGCGTATTGTCGGTTTGGCATGCGGGCTTCCTGAGCGGAGCAATGCCTGTGTTGTAAATCAGAATTGTACCTCTGGGATGAGAGCATTGGAAATTGCCAGTCGCAACATTATGGTAGGGGCAACGGATATTGCACTGGTGGTTGGGGTTGAAAACATGACTCAGAGTCCCTATATGGTACCCAGTGGAAGGACTGGTGCACGAATGGGCGATACCAAAATGATTGATTCTTTGACCCATGACGCACTGGTTGATTCGCTGGTTCCGGGACACATGGGAATGACTGCCGAAAATGTTGCGGCCATGTATAACATTACTCGCGAACAATGTGATGAATTAGCGGTCAGAAGCCATCAAAATGCCATTAATGCAACTGATAATGGTATTTTCAGGAGGGAAATCGTTCCGGTTGAAGTTACCACTAAAAAAGGTGTAACCATTATTGAAACCGATGAACATCCTATTCGTGATTGCACCATCGAAAGTGTCGGCAAACTAAAACCGGCATTTAAAAAAGACGGGGGCGTAGTAACCGCTGCCAATGCATCCGGCATCAATGACGGCGCATCGGCTGCCGTAATAATGTCCAGACAAAAAGCAGCAGAACTGGGAATAAAACCGCTTATGAAACTGGTCGCTTCGGTTGCGGTTGGCGTTGATCCGCAGATCATGGGAATCGGACCTGCGGAAGCAATTCCGGTAGCTCTGGAGAAAGCCGGCTGGAATTTTGATGATGTTGAATATTGGGAACTGCATGAAGCGTTTGCCCCTCAGTTCATTGGCTGTAAAATCCGCCTGAAGGAGAACTATGGCATGGACCTCTCCATGGATAAAGTAAATCACAATGGATCAGGGATTGCTTTGGGACATCCTATTGGGTCAAGCGGATTACGTATCGTTGTTTCTTTATATTACGAACTGGAAAGACTTGGCCTTACCAGAGGCGGTGCCTCTACCTGCGTAGGGACCGGACCGGCAATGGCCTCTTTGTGGACCCGGGATATATAATATATAATGCCAGGCACCGGAGTTATTGAACCATTGAAGTGAATCCAGGGGCAAGCAGGCTCTGCGCTGGCATCTATTTCAGGCCGTATTGGTTAACCTTTGCTCAAGTTTACTACCGGGATTTATATCCCGGTATTTTTACTGATTACTCAAATAGCATAGATTAAAAGAATATTTAGATGAAGCATTTTGTAATGATTGGAATGAACTTTTCAGTTTCAGGCAGGCTAGAACCTGACCAGGTCTTTATGCAATACTATATTCCCTTCCAGATTCTCATTCCCGGAACGGCCGCCCACCCAGCTGAATACAACCGAACTGTTGGTTAATATTTGCACCTCAAACGAGTTAAACATGGGGATAAATTCGGTTTGAATTTTTGAGTTGGCTGCAATTGTAAAGGTCTCGTCAAATACCTTCTTTTTCGGTTGCGGGTCGAGATTAAAGATTTTAACTCTCGCCTGGTGCGTTTTGGTTCCGTTATTCAATACCAGCACGCGGATATTATTTATAAACTCGCTAATACTGATCGGTCCGGTAGTATACCGGTATTTAAATGAGTTTGCCATCTGACCAACCCCCATAATGTGTTTGTAATGCCAGTATATTCAAATAGGGAATATTGTGTGTACGGCATGACGGAATAAATAACTAAGGTGCCGTTTTGTTTTCAAACAGTATACAATAAGTATAAGTGAGTGCTAAAGGGGGCAAGCAAATGTTTAAAAAAATTCTGGTATCCACTGATGCATCAGAGTATTCATATCATGCTTTTGCAACTGCTGTTGATATTGCCAAACAATACAATGCGAAAATCGTACTTTTGCATGTGGTGGATAAGCCGGCCAATTATTCCTATATGGGTGCGCTTATAAGCGGCTATGCCCTTTTTCCGGAGGAAAAGATTAATGAAATCGGTCAACAGGTTATAAAAGATACTATTAAGAGCGTAGATACAAAAGGGGTCAAAATGATAACCAAGGTTAGCAAAGGTTACGCGGCAGCAGAAATTCTCAGAGAAGCAGAAAATGGTATCGATCTTATTATAATGGGAAGCCGTGGACATGGACCTCTTAAGGGTGCTTTGACAGGAAGCGTGACCCTGCATGTTCTGGCTCAGGCTGCCTGTCCGGTAATGGTAGTAAAATAAACCGGGGTATAGCATATACCTATGGCAAGGCATGCGAATCAAGTATTACGCTATGGCTGAATTCTTATGATATAGTCTTTTCATCACAGTTGAAAGGTGAAGGCTATCATGAGAACCGCAGAAATTTTCAAAAACAAAAAAGTGCTGTCGCTGGAAGTATTTCCTCCCCGGCGAACCGCACCTATTGATACAATTTACAAAACGCTGGACGAATTACAAGGTTTAAATCCGGACTTTATGAGTGTAACTTATGGTGCCGGCGGCAGTAAAACCAATACCGCAACCCTGGAAATTGCTGCGGCCATAAAAAATCATTACGGGATTGAAAGTGTTGCCCATCTTCCCGGTATTAATCTCACCAAAAACGAAGTGCTGGATATGCTGGCAGGTTTCAAGCAGGCCGGGGTGGAAAACATTTTGGCTTTGCGCGGTGATATAAACCCCGATTTTACCCCCAGGCAGGATTTCCGATATGCCAGCGATCTGGTTTCGTTCATCAGGGAAAATGGCGACTTCAATATTATCGGAGCTTGTTATCCGGAGGGGCATAGTGAGTGCTCAGGTCTGGTTGACGATATACGCAATCTAAAAATCAAGGTGGATGCCGGGACCGACCAGCTTATCACCCAGCTGTTTTTTGATAATGATTACTTCTATTCATTTCGTGAACGGGCCAGCATTGCCGGAATAAATGTTCCGATTCAAGCTGGAATAATGCCGGTGGTAAATAAAAAACAAATTGAAAGAATGGTATCGTTGTGCGGGGTGCAGCTCCCCAAAAAGTTTATAACCATGATGGAAAGATATGAAAATAATCCTGTAGCCATGCGCGATGCAGGGATTGCTTATGCAGTTGATCAAATTGTCGATCTTATGGCTCAGGATGTGGATGGCATTCACCTGTATACCATGAATAACCCCTATATTGCTCAGAAAATATATGCAGCCATAAGCACCCTGCTGGCAGCGTGAGCGAGCCATACGGTTGTACAATACCTTGTCTTTGTTATAGCAGAACAGGGGTACAGGCCCGGGACTGCTGAAAAATTATCATAAATGTCATCCTGAGGAGCTGCAGGCGACGAAGGATCTCTTTAAAGGCCGAAATATTGGGATTCAGCCAACTAGATTCTTCACTATCGTTCAGAATGACACGCAAAAGAGGACTTTTTCAGCAGTCTCGGACCGTCCCCGTCACACTTCAGCGGTCACAGACCAGCCGTATACCCCCGGGGGCGACAAAAGGACCGTCCCCGTGACACTCGGAAATCAACCGCTTTAACTCGGTAATATAATCTGATGCGATCGTACTAAGATGCGCCTTCTCATTCGCTATCCAGCCCACCAGCATTTTTTCTTCCGACTCCAACGGCACGGAAATAATGTTTTCGCCGTTCAAATCGCTGTTTAGAACCCCGGTACAGATAGTATATCCGTTCAGCCCGATCAGCAGATTGAATAGAGTGGCGCGGTCGCTGACATGGATAGTTTTCTTATGAGGAACGGTGCTCAATATCTCCTCCGAAAAGTAAAACGAGTTATATTCACCCTGTTCAAACGCCAGAAAAGGATAATCGTCCAAATCTTCCAGGGTTACCGATTCTTTCCCGGCCAGCGGATGAACCGAACTGATAAAAACATGCGGATCAGCCTCAAAAAGAGGATAAAAAGTTAAATGATTTTCCTTCAAAAGCTTGGCAATTACTTTTTCATTAAAATCACTTAAATAAATTATGCCCAACTCGCTGCGTAGATTTTTGACATCTTCAATGATCTCCCAGGTTCGGGTTTCCCGAAGTGTAAATTCATATTCATCCACATCCAATGCCCGGAGGAGATTCACAAAGGCGTTGACCGCGAAAGCGTAATGTTGAGTGGAAACCGAGCAAAGCTGCTTTGAGGGCTTTTTACCCAGATAACGCTGTTCCAAAAGTTCAGTCTGCTCTATAACCTGACGCGCATAAGAAAGAAATTCCCCGCCGTCAATGGTTAATGATATACCTTTGGCGGTGCGGTTAAAAATCTCTATACCCAGTTCGGTTTCCAGCTCTTTGACAGCATTGGAAAGGCTGGGCTGGGAAACAAAAAGCTGCCTGGCTGCTTCGGTAATTGAACCGCATTCAACTATTTTTATAACATATCTTAATTGTTGAAGTGTCATAATTTCACCTGCGTTTGTTGCACCGGGTTACCCGGGACATTATTTCTGCAATACTAAATGAGATTTTTGCATAATTCAATTTTCTTTAATTATTATATAACTTTTAAAAATGTCATCCTGAGGAGCTGCAGGCGACGAAGCATCTCTTTTGGAAGTCCATAAGACTGCATCTTCCGGCTAAACTGGATTCTTCGCTGATATTCAGGAAATCATTAATTATGCCAAGCCTTCATTTAAATCCTAATATACTATATCGAATTGTCAATTCAGTTTGATGGATTAACTGACGTTCTTCCGGTTATCTTTTGCAGGTTTTTTTAACCTATTATAGAACTAGCTGTATAATGAATATTTTCAACCTGGTGAATCCTTTGTAGATTTAAGGTGATTAAATGTTGAGAACCATGAAAAATGAATATGATTTCAAACGTACTATTGCCGGTGTCATAAATGCTATCAATGCAGCAGAGTATGCTGATAAAATAAGTATATATGAAAACATTCTGGTCAGCATATATGCGTCAAACTTACTATATATAGCTGCTATTTCAAACTTCCTGGTTCGCTACAT
>Ga0123329_1002794_pt1 | contig 14999 bp, 10 predicted proteins | sample BioC12SIPDNA_FD_89703 | JGI IMG/M metagenome (GOLD analysis project Ga0123329, IMG submission 89703) | Anaerobic biogas reactor microbial communites from Washington, USA - Biogas_R1_B C12 SIP DNA | ecosystem: Engineered > Bioreactor > Anaerobic > Unclassified | place: Washington, USA | collected... | reverse complement strand
GGCGGAGAGGCTCTGCCCCGACCGACGGCGCCCAGCAGACAAAACGGCCCTCCGCGGCGAGGAATTCCCCTTGACCGGAGGCAGCCTTTCATGGATAGGGTGGGTCCCCCGGACCCACGCGGGACGTTGCGGTTGCCCGGCCGGGTGCGGAGATGTCCTGCAGGCCCATGACGCGCGATTGCCGGGCTATGGCGTCGGTGGGGGGCTCCCTCATGGTTGCGGTCTTCGACTGTCGGACCGGGTCGCCTGGGAGTTGCCCGCGGGGATCGAGTGGACGCCGCCCGACGAGCGAGCCTAATCCCGCGTGGTCCCGGGGGGCATACCACAGGAGGAGAAAATGGTATACTGTCCCCAATGGCTTGTCCCCAATGGCTGGTCTATGCTGTCCCCGATGGTCCCGTAGGGTGGGTCCCCTGGACCCACGCGGACTCTGGAGTTTGACCCTCACCGCCCCTCGCTGAAAGCTCGGGGCACCTCTCCCTGCAAGCAGGGAGAGGGGTGGGTGGCGCCGCACATCGCGTGGCCATGAGGGGCGGTTCGTCCCTCGACATGGCTCGCGATTTTCAGCGAGCCGCCCCTACGGTTGGCACGGTGGGGGCGCAGGTGGCGCTGTGAAGCCAGGTTGGTGAGGCCGCGTCCGGTTAGCGCGCCGGGGTCAGAACAGGTCTTTCAGCATCTTGAGATCCTTCAAATCCTTCAACTTCTTCAGGTCGTCCAGATTGAGGCTTTCCTGCGATCCGGGCAGGCCTACGCCGACCTGCGGTTCCGAGAGCGTGCCCGTCAATCGCGGCTCCACCCACTGCCGGGCCAGGACTCCGATGCCCGACGCCTCGACCTTCTTGCCGCCGAACGACAGACGGTAATCCATTCGCCCGTCCATGGCGGTCCAGCCCGTCATCGTGAGCCACACGTCCTCGCCATGCTCGGCCCGGATGTCGCCGTCGGGCGGCGCGCTGGTCACGCGGCCGTCGGCGATGACGCTCCGGGCGCGCAGCAGATCGAACGTCAGAGCGTTACCGAGCTTCAGCGGCTCAAGCACCGACGCCAGCATCGGCGATCCTTCCAGCCGCAGATCGCGCACCTCCAGCAGGCTGTGGCCTTTGAGGTTGGCCGCCAGGTCGGCCTTCTCGAAGCCGAGGCCCGTCAGCCCCAGATCGATGCCGACGGTGCCGCTCGTGCGGCCGAAGGGATTGTAGAGTAGCGGCGCCTGGAGCCCCAGGGCCGAGAGGTCGCTTGAGGCCTTGCAGCATGAGACCGTCACGGCGACTTCGAACGGCTGCGGACGCACGCTCAGGTCCGCCGAGGCCGTCAGTTCCAGCCGGCCTTCGTTCAGCGTGCCCGCCAGGCGGCGGATGCGGACCTTGCCGCGGTCGTAGTGCATGTCCAGGGTCAGATCATCCAGCAGCACGTCCGTCCGCAACTGCTCGTCGCGGTAGCGCACCTGTCCGCCGTCGGCCACGATGGGCATGGTGACCTGCGGCGGCTTCTTGGGCTTTTTGGGCTTGCCGGACGAGGCGCTCGCCGCCCCGAGCAGCCCCGCGGCTTTCACAGGGGGGGCGGCGCTGCCGTCGTGCTTCGGCGCCAGATCCTCCACCGACAACCGGCCGTCGGCCAGCCGTACGATGGACACGTTCAGACCCTCGATGCGCACCGTGTCGAGCGGGCGGCCGAGGATGGCCTCCAGGAGCGTCGTCTTGCAGGTGAGCGTTGCGAACTGGACGAACGGCTGCTCACCGAATCCCGACCGCTCGGCGATCCGGAGCCCTTCCAGGCGGGTGCCGTGGAAATACCCGACGCTCAATCGCTCGACGGTGACGGGGCGTCGCACCTTGGCCCTCAGATACGCCTCGGCGGCGCGGCAGCCCAGGGAGGTGGACAGCAGCGACGGTGCGGCCGCCACCAGCGCCGCCACAATGGCGACCAGGCCCCAGAGGACACGTTTCCTGCGTTTGCTCACGTTCGGTATTCTCCGCTGCGACGGTGCAGCCATTGTCACGCGGCCGGGGCCGCCCGTCAAGGCGGCGATCTCGGCGTACCGTCAAGACGGGGCCCGCCGTCGGCCGATACAGACCTGTGGACACGTTTCCCGGGAGGCCAGTCATGAACAGGGTCGCATTCGCCGTCGGCGTCGCTGCGATGACCGTCGTCGCGGTGCTTGGCGCCGCTCTTGCCGTCGGCCAGACCGCCGGCGATTCCGCCATCGCCGCCGACAGCTACCGCAGTTTCACACGGCCCAGCCTGGAGATCACCGTCGCCAGCCGCACCGAGGGCCTCGTCGAGGAGGTGCTCGTCAAGGAAGGCCAGGCGGTCGTCAAGGGCCAGGTGTTGGTGCGACTGGACTCCACGGTCGAGAAACTGGAGCTGGAGCTGTCGCGCCTGCGGGCCGAGACCGACAAGGCCCTGGAGGCGGCGCAGCTCGTGCAGAAGCAGAAGGTCGTTGAGGTCGAACGGGCTCGGACGCTCCTCGACAAGGGCGGCATCACCGGCACCGAGCTGGAGCAACGCGAGTTGGAGCTCAAGATCGCCGTCATCAACGTGCAGATCGCCGAGGCCAACATGAAAGCCGTGGCCCTCCAGTACCAACGGGACCAGGCGCGGCTCGCCCAGCGCCAGATTGTGGCTCCGGCCGACGGCGTGGTCACGCGGCTGCACAAGGACGTGGGCGAGGCCGTCGAGCGGCTGGAAAAGGTGGCCGAACTGGTTCAGCTCGATCCGCTGCATATCGTGCTCAACCTGCCCATGGACACGCGCGGCCGCTATGCCGAGGGTCGCAAGGCGACGGTCCGGCTGGCCGACGCCGACGAGGCTCACGAGGCCACGGTCACGAGCATCGATCCCGTGGGCGACTTCGCAAGCAACACCTACCGCCTCACGGTCCGCCTGGCCAACCCCGGCGGCCGCCTCCAGGCCGGCTGCCGCGCGACCGTGGACCTGGCGCCGCGCTGACGACGCAATGAACCCCCATCCGGCCCGGCCGGCACACCATCAGCACACCATCAGGGTTCACACGATCGGTATTCCGCTGTATGATACCGGCAATGCGCGCGGCACGGGCGACCGCGCCGGTTGCCGCTGCACCGTTATGCTGTGGGAGCGTCTCGATCATGGGCGACTTCGATTGGACCCCGTTTGCGAGGATGGCCGGGGTGCTCGGCATCGCCGCGGGCGTTGCCGCAGTCGGCCTGAAGTTTCGTCAGCCGCTGATTATCTCGTTCCTGTTCGCCGGCATCCTGGTCGGGCCGTCGGCCGTCGGGTTGGTGCAGAATGTTCACGAGATTGAGCTGCTGGCCGGCATCGGTATCTCGCTGCTGCTGTTCGTTGTCGGCCTGCGGCTCGATTTGACCATGATCCGGACCGTCGGTCCGGTGGCTCTGGCCACGGGACTCGGGCAGGTGGCCTTCACGTCGCTCGTGGGTTTCCTGATCGCTCTGGCGTTTGGCATGTCGCTCGTGACGGCCGTGTATGTGGCGGTCGCACTGACCTTCTCCAGCACGATCATCATCGTCAAGCTGCTGTCGGACAAGAAGGAGATCGACTCGCTGCACGGCCGCATTGCGGTGGGTTTCCTCATTGTTCAGGACATTGTCGCCATCCTGGCGCTGATCGGCCTGACGGCCTTCGGCGGCGGTCGCCAGGGCGATCAGGGGTTCCTCGCGCAGTCGCTGTGGATCCTCGCTCGCGGGCTGATAATGCTTGGCGTCATCGTGGCCATGATGAAGTGGGTTCTGCCGTCCGTGCTGCGCTACATGGCCCGGTCCCCCGAACTGCTGGTTCTGTTCGCCATTGCCTGGGCGGTGGTCCTGTCGTCGGCGGCCGAAGTGCTCGGATTCAGCAAAGAGGTCGGCGCGTTTCTGGCCGGCATCTCGCTGGCCTCGTCGCCCCAGCGCGACGCCATCGGCGCGCGGCTCGTGGTCCTCCGCGATTTCCTCCTGCTGTTTTTCTTCATCCACCTCGGCGCCCAGCTCAACCTGGCCGACCTTGGCGCCGAGGCCGGCAAGGCCTCGGTCTTCTCCGTGTTCGTGCTGATCGGCAATCCACTGATCGTCATGATCATCATGGGGATCATGGGCTACCGCAAACGCACCGGGTTCATGTCCGGTCTGGCCGTTGCACAGATCAGCGAATTCTCGCTCATTCTTGCCGCCCTGGGGCTCAGCCTGGGCCACATTGACCAGTCCGCCATGAGCCTCATCACCCTGGTGGGCCTCGTGACCATCTTCGCCTCCACCTACATGATCCTCTACAGCGGTCCGCTCTACGCCCGGCTGGCGAACCTGCTCGGCGTGTTCGAGCGGTCGAACCCGTATCGCGAGACGACGGCCGACGCCGCGCCCCCGACCGAACGGCACCAGATCGTCATGATGGGCATGGGCAACTACGGCAGCGCGATTGCCGCCCGACTGAAGCAGCATGGGTGGCAGCTTCTGGCAGTGGACTTCGATCCCGGCGCGCTCAGCCGGGGCAGGCGCATGGGGCTCACGGTTCTCTATGGGGATGTCGGCGACCCCGAGCTTCTGGCCCAGTTGCCGCTGGACCGGGCCAAGTGGGTCATCTCCACCGTGCGGGATGTTCAGGCCAACACTACGCTGGTCAACCTGCTGTCGGAAATCCGCTACACGGGACGGCTTGCCCTGACGGCCGCGAACCCCGCTCAGGCGGACCACTACCACCGTCTCGGGGCTCACCTGGTGCTCGAACCGTTCGACGATGCCGCCGAACAGGCCGCCGAGGCGGTCGCCGGGGCCGTTCAGTCCCTGCCCGGCCTGAAGGACTGGCCCGCCGTGCTCCAGGAAGTCACGCTTCAACCCGGCTCCGTCTTCTCCGGCAAGAAGCTGTTGGAACTCGACTTGCGTCGCGAACTCGGAGTCTCGGTGCTGGCCATCAGCCGCGCCGGCAAGGTCCACTTCAATCCTGACCCGAACCTCCGGATGTTCCCGGGCGACCGGATGGTGCTGCTCTGTCCGCCGGAGCAGGCGGCCGCCGCCGTGGACCATCTGCGGCAGCGCGAACTCGGCGCGCCGCAGGACCAGGCCGGCGACTTCGACGCCGACGAGATTCTGGTTCCTCCTGAGTCCGATTGGGTTGGCCAAAGCCTGACCGAGCTGAACTTCCGCCACCGCTATGGCGTCACGGTCATCGGCATCCGCCGCGGCGGGCGTCCCAACGCCAGTCCCCGGGCCGCCGACACCATCCAGGGCGGCGACGCCCTCATCGTTGTCGGTACCCAGCAAGGCATCGCCGACGTCCGGGCCGCCCTGCCCGCTGTATAAGCCGCACGATTCACGGTACTCCTGCCTTGCCGCCGTTGTCGTACACCGTCATTGCGTTACCATATGGCGTGCCATGCCATCGTCCGATGCGCTGCCAACGGGACCGTTGACCATGCGTGCCGCGGCACGGCGCCTGCGTTGTGGCACAACATGCCTCTGGTCAGGAGGTCCGCCGATGCGTCTGTTCCGGCACACAGACTCGATGCCCCGTCGCCGCACGTCGTGGCCGGCGGTCGGCGCCATGGCGGTGGTTGCCGTGCTGGCCGCCATCGCCGGCCCCGGTTCCCGGGCCGCGGCCGCGAGCGTTACGTATCCCGCTCCCGACACGCTGCTTTCCTTCACCATGGAGGAGGCCGATCTCGGCAAGTACCGCCGCGTTGTTATCGGCCAGGGCGGCGCTGTCGAACTCAGCACCGAGCATCGCCGCTCGGGCCGCTACTCGGCCCGGTTCTCCATCCCCAAGACGGCCGTCTCGAGCCGCAGCGCCCTGCTCTGGGGGCAGTTCACCGCGGCCCCGCGACCTGTCGGCGATCCGGTGTGCCTCCGGGCCTATGTCCGCTTCGGCCCCGATTTCGCCGTCCAGAGCGGCCAGTCCATCTCGCTGCTCGCGTTCGGCACGTTCATCCCGCCGCCGTCGGGCAGTTACGCCGGCCACCTGGCCCAGGCGGGCGTCCGCAACGTCGGAGGCAGCCTTCGGTTGTATGCCGTCGTCGGTGCCGCCTCGGCGACCGGCGCCACCGACCTCGTCCTTGGCCGGTGGTACTGCGTCGAGGTACGCTACAGCGTCGGCGACCCTACAGGCACGCTGACGGTCTACCTCGATGACGCGCCGGAAGCGGCCCTGACCGGGTTGTCGCTGCCGACGCGGCCCGACGGCATCAACGTGGGGCTGCTCTCGGCCGCTTCCAGCGCCCCCGCCACCGGCGGATCGCTCTTCATCGACGACGTGATTGTCCATGACGCCCCCATCGGCACGGCCGACGTGGCTGTGCAACTGGCTCACCCGTGCTTTGTGCCGCGCGTCGGCGCTCCGGTCGTGGCCATCCTGACCGGCGACCAGCCCGGGGACAGCGTCGAGGCCACGCTCACCAGCACGCTGGGGCTGAACCGCACGGTGTACACGTCCGACGGGCCCCTGAACGGCCGCGCCGACTTCCGAGTTGACCTGCGCGACCTGCCCGCCGCCGACTATACCCTGACCGTTCGCCTGCTGGATGCCTCGCGGCAGGAACGGGCCGCCGCCCGGTACAGCTACCGCAAGCTCGTCGGCGGCGATCCTGAGTATGCCATCGACGCCAATAATGCCTTCGTGCACAACGGTCGGCGGATTTTTCCCGTGACGTCCTTCGGCCTGAACCGCTCGCTGATCGAACTGTGGCGGGACAGGCACTACTGCAACATGCTCTACGGCAAAGAGTGGGTTACCGATCTGATCGGTGTGCCGAAGTATGAGCGATTGCTGGACGTGGCTGCCGAAAAGGGGATGGACTGCATCGGGCCGGCAGCCGATGACCGGTTTGACAAGAACGGATTGCCTCAGTGGACGCCAGAGGCGATCCAGGAATACTTGACCGAACTGGCCGACCATCCGGGTGTGGCCTGGTGGCTGTGGCGCGAGGAGCCGATCAACTGGGGCTACGACGGCGCGTCGCAGAAGCTCTGGTGGGACCTTGTCAAGCAGCACAATCCCTCGCGCATGACCGAACTGCTCGAAATGGGCAGCTCGTTTCAGATCGGCCTGCTGCGCGGCGAACTGACCTACATGATCTGGCCGTACCTGTGCGCCGACATCTACTCCTGGGACATCTACCCCATCGAGAACGAGAACACCTCCAGCGGCAACTTCGCGGCCTATGCCCAGGTGGCCGACCAGGCCGTCCGGTGGAACATGGGCCTCGTGCCGGTCATGCCCAACGTGGCCGTCGCGGACGTGACGGTGGGCCGCGGCGGCGGCACGCCGACGCCGGCCGAGATCGACTTTGTCTGCTGGCTCTCCATCGTCCACCGGGCCAAAGGCATCCACTGGTACCCGTACCAGGGCACCGTGCCGCCCGAGAACTACGCCGCCATGACCCGCTTCGTCGATCAGACCACGGCCCTGACCGAGGCGATCCTCGGCGAGGAGTCGCCCGTGGCCGTGACGCACGAAGTGCCGACCGGGGGACGCGTGGACATCCGCGCGACGACCGACGGCGCGAATCTCTACGTGTTCGCCGTCAATCTGGAACGGACGCCGCAGACCGTGCGGTTCACGGTGGATGGGCTGCCGGAGGGAGCGGCCATCACCGTCTACGACCAGCAGCGGCAACGGACCGCCGGTCCGGGCGGCACGTTCGAGGACGCCTTCAGCCCCATCGGCGTCAACATCTACGTGTTCGAGACGCCGGCCCCCGGGGACGTGACCGGGTGGACCATCCCGAGTGTCCACGGAGCCACGACGCACAGCGTCTCTTGCCCGGAGGAGTTCGTTTACAGCCCCGCGGCGGGCGTCCGACAGATTGAGGTCTTTCTCAGCAAGGCCGCCGACCCGGCCACGGTCGCCCCGTCGGGTTTCTCGCTTGTCGGGCAGTCCGGCGGCGACCTGTCGGCCAGGATCGTTGCGGCCGTCCTCTCGGCCGACCATCGGGCGCTGACCGTCACGTTCGACGGGCCGCTTCCCGATGCCGACCGGTACACGATGACCGTTCTGGACACGATCCGGGACTCCCGCGGCCAACCGTTCGGCGGGGACGTGGCACGGCGGTTCGCCTGCCTGGCCGGCGACGTGGACGGCTCGGGCGCGGTGACCAGCGCGGACATCCTGGCGGCCCGTGGGGCAGCCGGTGCCGCACTGAACGCGACGACGCTGCGCCTGGATGTGGACGGCTCGGGAAGCCTGACGCCGGCAGACATGCGAGTCATCAGAGGCCTCCTGGGCCACACGCTGCCGTGATCCCGGCCTGGAACCACAACGCTGCGAGGCCTTTTCACCGTGGCACGGACATCTTGCCCGTGGGTCGCAGGGCCATCCTGGCCCTGCAAGGTACCGTTCGTCCACGGGCAAGATGCTCGTGGGACGCATGGCAGGGTGCCCATGCCACGAGGCAACCGGAGCGCCTGGTAAGAATCCCTGCGAAAAACAGTCGGAATTGGCCTTGCATCGGCCTCGGGTGGGCCCTATACTGCGGCCTCCTGCTGGAATTGTGACCGCGGTCACAATTTCCGGCCGCGTTACCACAACAGGTTGGGTTCGCTTTGCGGAGGAACACATGCTGCAGGATACTGCCAGAACGACGCCGTTGGCCGATGTGGCTGCCAAGGACGGGCCCACGTGGGTGGATTTCGCCGGCTGGCGCATGCCGGTGCAGTTCGAGGGGATTGTGGCCGAGCACATGGCCGTGCGGCGGCGCGCCGGGCTGTTCGACATTTCGCACATGGGTCGCCTGGTGCTCCGCGGTCGCGGGGCCGACGAGGCCGTCGAGCAACTGCTCACCCGGCGCACCGGCACGATGACGGCGTCGGCCATTCGCTACAGCTTCGTCGTCGACTCGCAGGGCAACATTCTGGACGACGTGATGGTGGCGCGGCGGCGCGACGCCTGGCAACTGATCGTCAACGCCGTGAACCGCGAGCGCGTGGTCGCCCACATTCAACGTCTGGGCTACGGCGACCTGCTCCAGGACATCACGTTCGAGACGGCCATGATGGCGATTCAGGGCCCGGCCTCGGCGGCCCTGCTGGACCTTGTCTGGCCCGAGGCCGACGCCCAGACGCGGCGGCGGTACCACCTGTGGAGCGTGCCGCGAAACGGCGAAGTGATGTGCGGTTCTCGTAGCGGTTACACGGGCGGCGACGGGTACGAGATTCACGGTTCCCCCGAAGCAGTTGCGTCGTTGTGGACGGCGTTGCGTGAGGCGGGGGCGGCGGCATGCGGCCTCGGATCCCGGGATTCCCTGCGGAACGAGGCCGCGCTGCCCCTCTACGGACACGAGCTGCGCGAGTCGTCCAGCCCGTGGGAACTGGGCCTGGGCTACTCGATCAACCTGGATAAGGAGTTCGTAGGCCGGGACGAGATGCGGCGGCGGTACGACACGGGAATTTCCCGCAAGAGGGTGGGTCTTGTCTTGACAGGCCGACGCATCGCACGTGAGAATATGCCGGTTTACGATGGCGACGTGGAGACGGGTTGCGTGACCAGCGGGACGTGGTCGCCGCTGCGTGAGGCGCCGATCGCCCAGGCGATGCTGGAGGCGTCGTCGGCCTCGGCCGGTCGCACCGTCGCCGTGGACGTCCGCGGCCGCAGAGAGCAGGCCACGGTGGTCGAGCTGGGGCAGTTGCTGCCACGGGCATAGAAAGGGACGCATCATGAGCAATCCGAAGGGCTGCAAGTACACTGAATCGCACGAATGGTGCCGCACGGAGGGGCCGGCGGCCGTGGTGGGCATCACGCAGCACGCCGCCGAGCAGCTCACGGACCTTGTCTACATCGACCTGCCGTCGGTGGGCGACACCGTCAGCGCGGGCCAGCCGTTCGGCGAGATCGAGAGCGTCAAGGCGGTCGGCGAACTGAATTCCCCCGTCAGCGGCGAAGTCGTCGAGGTCAACCAGGCCGTGCTGGACGACGTGTCGATCATTTCGTCCGACGCGTTCGAGGCAGGGTGGCTGATCAAGGTCCGGCTGTCGAATCCGGGCGAGCTGGACGGCTTGATGGACGCCGCCGAGTACGACAAGATCCTGGCCGACCATTGACGCATCGAGAAAGGACTCCTGGCGTGGCTTACCTGGGCAATCCCCCCGACACACAGAAGGACATGCTCGCCGAACTGGGCCTGACCCGGCACAGCGAGCTGTTCCGCAGCATCCCCGAGTCGCTGCGCTTCAAGGGCGACCTGAATCTGCCTCCGGCCGAGACGGAAATGGATCTGGTCCGCCACGTGCGCACCCTCGCCAAGCGGAATCGTCCGGCCGGCGACACGGTGAGTTTTCTGGGTGGCGGCGTCTACGACCATTTCATTCCGTCGGCAATTGACGCGTTGACCTCGCGCGGCGAGTTCCTGACGTGCTACACGCCGTACCAGGCCGAAGCCAGCCAGGGCACGCTCCAGATCCTCTGGGAATACCAGACGATGATCGCCGAGTTGACGGGCATGGAACTGGCCAATGCGTCGCTGTACGACGGGGCCAGCGCCGTGGCCGAGGCAGCGATGATGGCCGCGGCCGTCACCCGGCGGCGCAAGGTGATCGTCTCGCAGACGCTGCACCCCGAGTCGCTGGCGTGCTTGAAAACGTACCTGATCAACACGGACCTGGAGCCCGTGACCGTGCCCTGGAAGAACGGGGCGGCGGACATGGAGACCATCGCGGGCCTGCTGGACGACGAGACGGCGTGTGTGATCGCACAGACGCCCAACTTCTTCGGCGTGATCGAGCCGATGGAGAAGCTGAGCGAAATGGCGCACGCGATCGGCGCGCTGCTGGTCGTGAGCGTGGACCCGATCAGCCTGGGACTGCTGGCGTCGCCGGGCGAGTACGAGGCCGACATCGTCGTCGGCGAGGGCCAGTCGCTGGGTCTGCCGATGAACATGGGCGGCCCGTCATTGGGGTTCCTGGCCACGCGGAAGAAGTTTGCGCGGCAGATTCCCGGACGGCTCGTCGGACGCACCGTGGACCACCATGGCAAGGCGTGCTTCTGCCTGACGCTTCAGACGCGCGAGCAGCACATCCGCCGCGAGAAGGCCACCAGCAACATCTGCACGAACGAGGGCCTGATGACCGTGCGCGCGATGCTGTACCTGTCGCTGGTGGGGGCGGCCGGCCTGAAGGAGGTGGCCCGGCTCTGTGCCGCCAAGGCGCATTACCTGGCCGAGGGGCTCTCGCAGATCAAGGGCTTCGGGGTCCGTTACGCGGCGCCGTTCTTCAAGGAATTCGTCCTCGAATGCGACCAGGACGCCGACCGCGTGCTGGCTCGCGTGGCCAAGCACGGCATTCTGGGCGGCGTGCCGATGGCGCGGTTCTATCCGCAGATGAGTAACCGCCTCCTCGTGGCCGTCACCGAGAAACGCACCCGCGCCGAACTCGACGCGTTCATTGCCGCCGTCAGTCAGTAGGCGGCCGAAAGGAATAGATCCGCCATGCCGGAACCGTTGATCTTCGACAAGTCGCAGCCCGGTCAGCGAGCCGTGGAGTTTCCCCCGTCGGACGTGCCCAACGCCGGGCCGGTGCTGCCGGAGAATCTGCTCCGCCGCAAGCCGCCGCGACTGCCCGAGGTGGCCGAGCGCAGCGTCGTGCGGCACCTGACGATCCTGTCGCGCGAGAACTTCTCCGTCGATACCAACTTCTATCCCCTCGGGTCCTGCACGATGAAGTACAACCCGCGGGTCAACGAGCAGTTGTCGGGCCTGCCGGAGTTCACTGGCCTTCACCCGTACCAGTTCGACGAAGACTGCCAGGGCACGCTGGCGATCCTGTGGCAACTCCAGGAGATGCTCAAGGAGATCACCGGTCTGCCGGGCGTGAGCCTCCAGCCGGCCGCCGGCGCCCACGGCGAACTGACCGCCATGCTGATGTTTGCCGCCTGGTTCCGCGACCGCGGCGAGCGGCGGACCACGATCCTCGTCCCCGACAGCGCCCACGGCACGAATCCCGCCAGTGCGGCCATCGCGGGATTCAAGATCGTCCAGGTCCGCTCCAACGAGCACGGCCTGATCGACCTGGACGACCTGCGAAGCAAGCTCGACGCGTCGGTCGCCGATATGATGCTGACCTGTCCAAACACCCTTGGCCTGTTCGAGACCGACGTCGGCGAAGTGGCGAAGCTGCTGCACGGCGTCGGCGCGAAGCTGTACATCGACGGGGCCAACCTCAATGCGATTCTTGGCGTCACGCGTCCCGGCGACTGGGGCGCCGATGCGCTGCACATCAATACGCACAAGACGCTCTCGACGCCGCACGGCGGCGGCGGGCCCGGCGCCGGACCGATCGCCGTGGCGGCCGACCTCGTGCCGTTCCTGCCCGTGCCGAGGATTGAGCGCGGCGAGACCGGCGTGTTCCACCTGGTTGACACCGGCCACCCCAAGAGCATCGGCCGCGTCCGTGCCTTTCTCGGCCAGACGGGCGTCCTCCTGAGGGCGTACTGCTACCTCCGCCGCCTCGGGGCCAGAGGCGTCCGCGAGACCGCCGAGAACGCCGTCCTCAACGCACGCTACCTCCAGAGCAGGTGCCCCAAGGACTTCGCCACTCCCTACGCCGGCGACTGCATGCACGAGTTCGTCCTTTCGGGCACGCCGCTGAAGAAGGCTTTCGGCGTCCGGACGCTCGACGTGGCCAAACGTCTCATCGATCGCGGCATCCACCCGCCGACGGTCTACTTCCCGCTGATCGTGGACGAGGCCATGATGATCGAGCCGACCGAGACCGAGCGGCGACGGACCCTCGACTGGTTTGCCGACGTGTTGGCGGAGATCGTCGCCGAGGCCAAGGCCGACGCCGACCAACTCCACGACGCGCCGCACACGACGTCCATCAGCCGCGCCGACGAAGTCCGTGCCGCCAGGGACCTCGACCTGCGGTACACCTGGGATGAGGCCAAGTGATGGGCCGGATGCCGAAGGTGACCCCGTGAACCGTCCGTGGCGATTGATCGTCGATCGGCCATCGCCCGGCGACTGGAACATGGCGGTGGACCAGGTCTTGCTCGAGCAGGCGGCCCGCGGAGGGCGGCCTGCTCTGCGTCTTTACGCCTGGGACCGGCCGACGCTGTCGCTGGGGTACTTCCAGTCGCTCGACGAGATCCCGCCCGACGCCCGTGACCGCTGGCCCGTGGTCCGTCGCGCCACCGGCGGCGGCGCCATCCTCCATGATCAGGAACTCACGTACTCGCTGGCCGCGCCGGCGGACCTGCTGGACGGCCCGATGCTCTACGACCTGGCCAACCGCGCGATCGTCGCGGCCGTGGCCGACCTGGGCGGCACCGTGGAGGTGCGCGGCGAGCAGCGCGGCGAGCGCGCCCAGCGCGGCCCGTTTTTCTGCTTCGCCCGCGCCGGGTCCACCGATATAATCGCGCGGTCGCTCAAGCTGGCCGGCAGCGCTCAACGACGCGCCGACGGAGGCGTTCTTCAACACGGGTCGATCATGCTCGACGACAACCGGCAGGAGGCCACTCTCGGGCTAGCCCAATTGCTCGGACGACCGGTGACGTTCGACGAACTCGCGCGGCCCCTGGCCGAGCGGTTCGCCGCGACGCTGGACGTTGTCTTCGAGCGGTCCGAGCTGTCGGACGAGGAGCGACGGGACGCCGAGCGAATCCGCCGCGAGCGGTTCGCCGATCCCGAGTGGCTCGCGCGAGGCAGAAGAAAGGGCGGAACGTGAGTGCATCCATAGCCCAGGAAGCGTATGCGTTGCAGGAACAGATCGTCGCCTGGCGGCGCGACCTGCACCAGCACCCCGAACTGGGGTTCCAGGAGCATCGGACGGCCGGCGTGGTGGCCGAGGAACTCGAGCGGCTGGGATTCGTCGTGCGCCGCCACGTCGGCAAGACCGGCGTGGTGGGCGACCTCGACGTGCCCGACGCCGCCGGACGCATGTTGCTTCGGGCCGACATGGACGCGCTGCCCGTCCAGGAAGCTTCGGGCGAGAGCTTCACGTCGCTGACCCCCGGGTGCTCGCACCTGTGCGGCCACGACGCCCACGTGGCGATGTTGCTCGGCTCGGCGCGGCTCCTGGCCCGTCATCGCAGCGAGTTGAAGGCGTCGGTGCGGCTCATGTTCCAGCCGTCCGAGGAGCAGCCCCCCGGCGGCGCGGCCGCCATGGTCGACGAGGGCATCCTCGACGGTGTGGACCGAGCCCTGGCCATTCACGTCTTCACCGCTCACGAGGCCGGCCTCTGGGGCGTCCAGGCCGGGCCCGTCATGGCCGAGGCCGACGCCATCACCCTGCGCATCAACGGCCGCGGAGGCCATGCCGCCACGCCCGAGCTGTGCGCCGACCCGGTCGTCGCGGCCGCACAGTTGATCCTCAGCCTTCAGACCATCATGAGCCGTCGCATCAAGCCGCACGATGTCGGCGTCCTCAGCATGTGCACGATCCACGGAGGCGACGCCTACAACGTCATCCCCGACACCGTCGAGATCGCCGGCACCCTGCGGACACACTGCGAACGCACGAGGAATCGCGTCATCAAGCTCATCCGCGACATCGTCAACGGCGTCGAGACGGCCTGCGGCGTGACCATCGACCTTCAGTTCGCCCACGGGTACGGGGCCGTGATCAACGATGCCGCGGTGGTGGCCGACGTGCAGGCGACCGTGGAGCAACTCTTTGGTCCGGGACGCCTCACGCCCGTCGAGAAGAAATTCGGCGGCGAGGACTTCTGCTGCGTTCTCCAGCGCGTGCCCGGCGCGATGATCTTCCTCGGTGTCGGCAACCCCGCCAAGGGCATCACCGCCGCACACCACAATCCCCACTTCCGCATCGACGAGGACGTCCTCTGGCAGGGTGCCGCCATGTACGCGCAGACTGCCTTGAACCATCACGCAAAGGGGTAGGGGACGGCTCGCAAGCCGTCCCTGCAACGGATGCTCGTTGATCGGGGGAGAGCCGCCGACGCTGCTCGGCGTCGCCGGGTGTGCCAGGGGTTACTGCCCCGCGGCCTGATCGGCCGCACGGGCCGCCGCGGCGAGCACTTCCTGCCACTCGGCCTCGTTGAACCTGCAGCCGGGGTCGCTCTTGCGGACATCGCCGAAGTAGCCGTAG
>Ga0123329_1002792_pt1 | contig 15006 bp, 16 predicted proteins | sample BioC12SIPDNA_FD_89703 | JGI IMG/M metagenome (GOLD analysis project Ga0123329, IMG submission 89703) | Anaerobic biogas reactor microbial communites from Washington, USA - Biogas_R1_B C12 SIP DNA | ecosystem: Engineered > Bioreactor > Anaerobic > Unclassified | place: Washington, USA | collected... | reverse complement strand
GCTGCGTGCAAGCGCCCTGATCGGCGGTCATGAGTTCGCCGGGCAGGGCACGATCCGCCTCGACGACGTGGACGAATGCACCGCAGTGCGCTGGCAGCTGGACATTGTGCTGCCGCCGTTGCTGCAGGAGAACCGGCTTCTCGCGCAGCTTGTGCAGAACATCGCCGGAGCCGTCGTCGAGCGCGTTTTTAGCTGCGTACAGGCGCATCTGAGAGAGGTTAACGGCGGTTGACACCCTATCCCCTTTCTGCTAGAATCCGCCTCTGTCGTCGGCCCCATTCGTCTAGTGGCCCAGGACGCGGCCCTCTCAAGGCCGAAACAGGGGTTCGAGTCCCCTATGGGGCACTGCCTAAGGAGAGGCTTCTTTCTGGAGCCTCCCCTTTTTCGTTAACGCTATTGCCAACCTTGCCAGCACCGTGAACACGCCCGCTACGCCCGCTTCGATCGATCGCCAGCGCTACCAGCGCCTGATCCGCTTTTTTGCCGGTGTCCTGGCGCACCTCTTCTGGTGGGATATTCTGCTACGGCGGCTCGCGCCCGGCCGGGTTCTGGCGTCGCGCCCGGGGCGCTGGCGAGGGATCTCCCGCCGCTTTCGCCAGCTCGCCGTCGAGATGGGCGGCGTCCTGATCAAGCTCGGCCAGTTCCTCAGCTCCCGCGTGGACGTTTTGCCGCCGGAGGTCACCGAAGAGCTGCAGGGGCTGCAGGACGAGGTGCCGCCAGAACGGGGCGAGACGATGCTCGACGTGATGCGCGCCGAGCTGGGCGACCTGGACGGCCATTTTGCCTACGTCGAGCCAGAGCCGCTGGCTGCCGCCTCGCTCGGTCAGGCGCACCGCGCCTGGTTGGTCCCGCACGACGCACGCCTCGAACGGGGCGCTCCTGTCGTCGTCAAGGTACAGCGTCCTGGCATCGAACGGCTGGTGCAGACCGACCTCGCCGCCCTGCGTGTCGTCGCGCGGTGGACGATGCGCTACCCTCCTCTGCGCCGGCGCGCCGACATACCGGCGTTGCTGGAGGGGTTCGCCGAAACGCTCTGGGAAGAGCTGGATTACGAGCTGGAGGCGGACAACGCCGAACGCTTCGCCGAGATGTTTGCCGATGTGGACGGGGTCTACATTCCGCTCGTCTACCGCCGCCATTCGACGCGGCGCGTGCTGGTACTGGAGAACGTCGAAGGAATCAAGATCACCGATCTGGAGGCTATCGAGGCTGCCGGTATCGACCGCCGCCTGGTCGCCGACCGGCTGCTGGACACCTATTTCCGGCAGATTTTCCGGGAAGGCTTCTTCCACGCAGACCCGCATCCCGGCAACCTGTTCGTCCTGCCTCGCAATGGACAGGAGTGGGAGTCAGGGACGGAGTCGCGGCCCTTTTACCTCATCTTTGTCGATTTCGGCATGGTCGGCCGCATCGGCGAGCTGCGCAGCAACAATTTACGCCGTCTGCTCGTCGCCCTGACCCAGCAGGATGCCCGTACGGTAACGGACGTAGCGAGCGACCTGGGCTTCCTGCTGCCCGGCGCCGATCGCGACCGCATCAGCCAGGCGCTCGCCGCCATGCTTGCGCAATCCTGGGGCCGGACCCTGCAGGAGCTGACCCAGCCGGACCCGGCCGAAGTGCAGCAGATGATGCGGGAGTTCAAGGACATCCTGTTCGCGTTCCCGTTCCAAATACCGCAGGATTTCATCTATTTCGGCCGGGCGATTGGTATGCTCTCCGGGCTATCCTCGCTGCTCGATCCGAGCATCAACATCTGGCGCAAGATAGAGCAGTACGGGCGGGAGCTTATGCAGCGGGAGGGCGCCGCTCATGCGGGCCTGGAAGAGCTGCTGAACGCCGTGCGCCCGCTGCTCTCCCTTCCCGGGCAGCTGCAGCGCGTGCTCTCGGCTGCGGAACAGGGAAGGCTGATCGTACAGACCACGCCCGATGCGGCAACCGTCGAGCGGCTGCAACGGTTGGAACGACGCATGACCTACCTCCAGCTGACAGTCCTTACCGGCGCCGGACTGGTCAGCGGGACGCTCTATTTCCTGCGGCGCCGCAGACAAGACAAGGAACATTAGGCAAGGAATGATCGAAATCTTCACCGACCGGGCAGCCGACATACCGGCTGCCGAAGCGGCTCTTCTGGGAATTCGAGTCGCGCCGCTGTTCATTAATTTCCCGGAGGGGCAGGTCGATTCGGCCGAGCTGGAGCCCGACGCGTTCTATGACCGGCTGAGAGAGATGTTCCCCACAATCCCGGCGACGGCCCAGCCGTCGCCGGGTATCTTCGCTGACCTTTACCGGCAGGGCCAGGGGCCGGCGCTGTCGATCCATATCTCTTCGGGCCTCAGCGGGACTGTGCAGTCAGCCCAATTGGGCAGCGGCGATGTCGAAAGGGACGTGACCGTTGTGGACACGATGACCCTCTCCGGCGGGCAGCGTTACCAGGTGCTGTTTGCCGCCCAGGCCGCAGCCGCCGGCTGGACGATTCCGCAGATTCTCGAGCGACTGGACCAGATTCGGGCGGGTACGGAAGTCGTCTTCACGCTGGAAACCATGGAGTATCTGGCCCGCGGGGGGCGTATCGGCCGGGTACGGGCGCTGGCGGGGATGTTGCTGAATATAAAGCCGGTCATTCGTGTGGCCCATGAAGACGGCAAGTATTCAAGCGTGGGCAAGGGGCGCACCATCCGGCAATGCCTGGAGCAGATCGCCGGGCACCTGGCGGAACGCTACGGCGACGAGCCCATGCGCCTGACGCTCATGCACGGGCAGTTGCCCGAGCAGGCGGATGCGCTGGCAGGCCTGCTGAGCGAGCGGCTGGACGTGGTCGAGTGCGAAGTACTGCGCGTGTCGCCGGTTCTTGGCGTGCACACGGGCCCCGCGGTCGTCGGCGCAGCCCTCGTGCCGCAGCGCCTGATGGCCCTTTAGCGGCTACTGCGGGCGCTCTACGACCGCGCTTTCAGCGCATCGACCAGCTCGACGTACGCGGTCATCGCCTGCTCTCGCGACTGACCGGCCAGCCGCTTCCAGGCATCGTATTTAGCCCGGCCCACCGGATCGGTGAAGCCGGGCCGCTTGCCCCGCACGTCTCCCTGTGTGGCCTGTTTGTACAGCCCATACAGCTTCAGCAGCGTCTCGTTGCCCGGCCTCCCGGCGATATGCTACACGTCCTCTGCCGCCGTCTCAAAGCGTTTCAGCAGATCCTCCATCGTTCCCTCCTTATCGTCCGGCAATCAATGGCTCCCCGGTCGTGGTGTGGCGCAGGCGCTTTTCGGCTGCATAGGGCAGGATAGTCATCACCTCGCCCGCCGCAACCTGTGCCTGGATGGCGCGCCAGAAGGAGACATCCAGCAGGTTGGCGTGGCGGGCTAGAAACGCTTCGCGCAGCGGCCCGTAGACGCCGACGAAATTGATGAACTGCTCCGGAAAAACGTCGTCGTCGCCCACTCCATACCACGGCTCCGCGGCGAGCTCGTCGTCCAGCGAGCGGGGCGGTGGCAGGCGCCGGAAGTTGCACGTGGTCAGCAGGCAAAGCTCGTCATAGTCATAGAAGATGACCCGGCCGTGGCGCGTCACGCCGAAGTTCTTCAGAAGCATGTCACCGGGGAAGATGCCCGTGTAGGCCATATCCTTAACGGCCTGCCCGTAATCGACGACAGCGGCGATGGCGGCCTCTTCGCTCGCCTCACTCAGATAGATGTCCAGGGGAATGATGCGCCGCTCTACGTAACAGTGCTTGACGATCACCCGGTCGCTGTGGACCTCTACGGTGCCCGGCGCGTTTGCCAGCAGCTCGGCGATCAGAGAGGGGTTGAAGCGCGCCCGGGAGAATTCGAGATGCTCAAACTCCTGGGCGTCCACCAGCCGGCCGGCGCGGTCGTGCTTGAAGACAAGCCGGTATTTGTCCATGACCGCCTGACGGGTCGTCTTCTTCGGCTGGCCGAAACGATCTTTGATGATCTTGAAGACGAGATCGTAACCCGGCATGGTGAAAACCGTCATGACCATGCCGCGCTGGCCCGGGGCTATCTCGAACAGGTCGTGGCTGGTCGCCAGATGGTGAAGAATATCCCGGTACAGCTCGGTCTTGCCGTGTTTGTTATAGCCGATGCCGATATACAGCTCGGCGATACGCTTGCGAGGCATGATCGATTTGAGGAAACGCACGAGGTCGTAGGGGCGCTCCACGTCCACGTGGAAATAGGAATGGGCGAAGCTGAAGAGGATGCTGACGTCGTTTTCGTCGAGCAGAACGGCGTCCAGCGCCAGCCCATCGTCCTCGTGGCGCAGAGCCAGGACGAACGGCAGCCGGTGGGAGCCACTGAGCAGGCGGCCGACGACGTACGCCCCTTTTCCGCGATAAAAGACGGCGTCTACCATCTCGGCCCGCTCGACTACCCGCAGCGCCCCCACCGCGCGCAGGCGCTGCTCGATGGTTGCCGCCGCCAGAGCGATGTCGCCATCTCGATCGGCATAGGGTGCCGTGAAGGGTAGGTCGTCCAGGATCTGCGCGACCAGCTCCGCCGTCCGCGCGGCGCGCCCATAGGAACGGTAGACGGCCCGGCGCGGCTGGTTGGGCGGCAGGTCATAGTCGGTATCTACGAACTCGATGCCGGGATCGACGCCTACCGTGGCGAAAATACGGCGCGTCGCCGAGTTAAAGAACGTCTCGGCCAGCTCCCACGTATCGCAGGGCGCAATCAGACCGGAATAGACGGCCTTCATGCTCGTCCAGATAATCTGATCCTGCACGCGCTCGCCCAATAGCACGCGGATCTCTTCGACAACGCTGTCGATGCTCTGCCGGTAGAGGTCCAGCCGGGCACGGCTGTCGTCTTGCATGCCGTGCCAGTCACGCGACTCAAAGCGCCATCGCGCCCGGCGCGTCAGGGCGCGGAAGAGCCGGTCGTACTCGTTGTAGGCGGCAAATATCGCGTTGGCTCCCACGTTGGCCAGCCGGCTGGCAGTCATCCGTGGCGCCAGCTCTTCGGCAGGCGCCTTACCCACTGGCAGCGACTCGGTCACGTTTCAGGATGTCGCCGCTCAGGCGCCAGTCAGAATCCGGCGCACTCGCTCGGCCAGCCCAGTGTCCTCAATGCCCAGCGTCTGGCGCAGCAGCGAGAGCGGCGGCTCGGTGAGGCGCCGTCCGTCAGGCAGGATCACCGTCGGGACGCTGGCATAGCCGCCATTGATCTCGATCAAGCGGCGGCGCCCGTCGGGGTCGGCGTCGATATTCACGATTTCCAGCCGGGAGAGATGTTCCCTGAGGAACTCCTCGACCATGCGGGCCTGACCGCAGCGGTTCGACGTGTACAGGATGACGGGCCCTTCAGAATCTGTCATTTCTTCTATTCCTCTTCGTGGGTTGCTGCGCGCTCGGCCGCCTCGTACGCTTCCTGGCTGATGTAATGGCCGCCCTCGATTTCCATCGAGATCGGGTGGTAGTTGCGGTCAAAGATCACCACCGTCGGCATCGGCCGGAAACAACGGCTATCTACCAGCGTCTTCTGCCAGATGTAACCGCCTTCATCGTGAGGGTTGAGATCGTACTGGCGGTCCACGCGAATACGCAGCGGCTGCCCACAGCGGTCGCAAACTGCATAGAGGTAGATGCCGCGCTCATCCCTGGGGGCTTCTGGTTGTCCGAAAAGTCTGCGTAGAAAGCTCACTGTGCCACCCCGGCTATTCGTATGACGTCGCTGACTGACAGCGTCCATTATAGCAGAAAGGAGAGCAGGCAGCGGAACTATGCCAAAAGCAACGTTGCCACCCGGCCGGCTAGGGATTAGAATCGGCGGCACGCAAACTGCTTATTCGCTTCACCCAGCACCCGGGTAACGCCGATTGAGACAAAGACAAGGAGAACACGATGGCTGATCGGGATGACATTGGCAAATTACAGGGTAAGCGGATTACCGCCGGCAATGAGCCGACCACCAGATACGTTGGCGATCTGGAAAAGTCGTCTGCCGAACATCAGGCTGCCCTGAAGCGCATCATGGAGAATGGGGTGGCTACGGGAGTGCGCATCCTGGCTTACCACGACTGCTGCCCTGTATGCCGCGCCTACGAAGGGGCCTACAATTTCGACGATGTACCCGAGCTTCCGCACATCGGCTGCTCCCATCCCCTGGGCTGCCGCTGCCATTATGCCCCTATTCTGGATAGGCGCGGCCCTTAGCGACCCGCAATACCCCGCTTGCTCTGCGAGGGCTGCCTTCACCGGGAGGCGGCCCTCCTTTCTTTTCCGGTGGTACTTTATTCCTATTTCTGTATTTTGGCGTCCCCATCCGCGCATATTACTCATGCAGTAATCCGCTGCGCTGTCGTGCCCCAACCAACAGAATAGAGAGGAGGACTCCGTGAAAGGAAAGACTCGTATCCGTTTCTGGCTGATTCTAGCCGCGGTGCTGGCTGTTATCGTCATGGCCGCACCGACTTTCGGCGCCGATCGCGCGCAGGATGAACGTCCTGGGCCGGTGGACCGGGTGCAGCGTGGTCCGGCGCCCATCGTCGGCGCCGACAGCCCGTTTGCCATTCCTGGACAGTATATTGTCGTCTTTGAGAAGGGGGCGCGGGGGCGCTCTGTCAATAACGCGGCCCAGGCGGCCGAGCGCGCCGGGGGCAGGATTCTCCATCGCTACGACACAGTCCTTGATGGTTTTGCCATCCAGATGCCTGAAAAGGCACTCGAAGGGCTGCGGAACAATCCGAACGTTGCCTATATCGAGGTAGACCAGAGGGTGACCATCGACGTGACCTGGGGGCTGGATCGTATTGACCAGCGTAATCGACCTCTGGATAACGTCTACAATCCGAACGGCAACGGCAGCGGCGTCCACGCCTACATCATCGACACCGGTATCCGCGCCACGCACAATGAGTTCAGCGGGCGTGTGGGCAATGGTTACGATGTCATCAACGGCGGCGCTCCGGACGACTGCAACGGGCACGGCACGCACGTCGCCGGGACGGTGGGCGGCACGACCTACGGCGTCGCCCCGGCGGTGACGCTGCACGGCGTTCGTGTCTTGAACTGCAGCGGCTCCGGCTCCACCTCCGGCGTCATTGCCGGCGTCAACTGGGTGACCAACAACCACCAGGACCCGGCCGTCGCCAATATGAGCCTGGGTGGAGGCGCCTCCAGCGCGCTGGACAACGCCGTCAACAACTCGATCAATGCAGGCGTGACCTACGCTGTCGCCGCAGGGAACAGCAATGCCAACGCCTGTAACTACTCGCCGGCCCGTGCTGCGGCGGCCCTGACGGTCGGCGCGACCACCTCGTCGGACGCCCGTTCGTCCTTCTCCAACTATGGGAGCTGTGTGGACATCTTCGCCCCCGGCTCAAGCATTACGTCGGCCTGGCATACCAGCAACAGCGCCACCAATACGATCAGCGGCACGTCGATGGCGAGCCCGCATGTAGCCGGCGCCGCCGCGCTCTACCTGGGCAACAACCCCGGCGCTTCGCCCAGCGCTGTCGCCAGCGCGCTTATCGGCAATGCGACCACGGGTGTGCTCAGCGGTATTGGCAGCGGCTCGCCCAACCGGCTGCTCTACGTGGGCGGCGGCGGCGGTGGTCCTGGCCCCACGCCAACGCCCGTTCCTCCGACCCCGACCCCACCGCCCGGCGGCGGCGCGCCCTGCACCGGCTGCGAGCAGTTTACCGGCTCCTTGAGCGGCTCTGGCGACGCCGACGTGCAGCCCAATGGCAACTACTACTACAGCAGCTCCGGCGACAGCGAAGGCTGGCTGCAAGGACCATCCAACGCCGATTTTGACCTCGCCCTCTACCGGTGGAACGGTCTCTGGTGGTCGCGAGTGGCTGTCTCGCAGGGCGTAACCTCCACCGAGCATATCAACTACAACGGCAGCGCCGGGTATTACTACTGGCGCATCTACTCTTATAGTGGCTCGGGCAGCTACACCTTCTGGCTCGACCGTTAGCGAGCCGTTGTAGACACCCAGTTCTGACAGAGAGGGGCTCCCCGCGAGCCCCTCTTTCTGTACAATGGGCCTTATGGTCCTCTTGCTGCGCCTGGCGCGCTCCCCGGTCGCCGGCTGGTTCATTGCCTTCATCCTGGCTCATGCCGCCTTTCTGCTGCCGGCCGAACGGCTCTACCAGACCCGCAGCCTGCTGGCCTTCTACCATCCGCAGCCGTCCTATGCCGTACATATCGTTCTCGTGCCGCGACGCCGTCTGGCCGACCTGACTGCCATCGGCGCAGAGGATGCCGAATTCCTGCAGGACCTTTTCGCCGCGGTGCGGCACCTCGTGATACAGCTCGATCTCGAGCCGGGCGGCTATCGCCTCATCGCCAACGGCGGCGCCTATCAGGACGTGCCGCACCTGCATTTCCACCTGATCAGCGATGTGCCCGCGCGCAGCGGGCGCTAGACGGGTGCCTGCCGTTTGCCCCTGCTCTGGAATCGGCTATCGTTACGCTCTGTGATTGCGTTGAGGCATGGATTCGCGGGTTCCTGGGTGGGGACGGAGTGGCCGGGCCATGCGTGATTCGCTCGACCGCGACCGCCTCAGCATTGTCAGCGCTGCCCTGCTGCTAACCCTCGCCTTCTCCCGCCTCGTCGATGTGCCGGTGCGGCAGTATGAATTGCCGGTGTTCGGTTCTCCCCTCGGGCTGACCCTCTCTGGCTCCACGCTCCTGCTGTTGCTGGCTGCCGGCCTGGGCGCCACGGGCATGCAGTCCCTCCTGCAGGGCCAACCTGACGTCGCACGTCCGCGACGCGCGACAGTCATCTACTGGATTCTGCCCGCACTGCTCGGCGCGGCCTCTGTCGCCTGGCTGGGATCGCTCGACGACCTGGGCGACTGGACCCTTGCGATGCTCGGCGCCCTGGCGCTGGTTCCGCTGACCTTCGCATGGGAGTATGCAGCGGCGATGGTTGCGCCGGCGACCCCCGAAGATGGAGCGCCCGCGCCTTACGTGTCTTGGCGGCTGCTGGCCCTGGTCTTGCTGGTGGGCCTCATCTCGTTCTACACGCTGGTCGATGCCCGGCTGCGGCTGCTGGCGGGCGGCCCCCTGCTCTTTGGGCTTGCGACTCTGCTCGCCGCCCGCCTTTTCTGGGTTGGGGCCCGATCATTGCGCCCGGCGTTCACCTACGCCGCCGTGGCGGGTTTCCTGTTGGTCCAGCTCTACTGGCTGCTGAGCCAGCTACCGCTGTCCTCCATCCGCGGCGGGATGCTGCTTCTGCTGGCCTTTTACGTGATTGCCGGTCTGTTGCAGCAGCTCCAGCGTGGCGGGTGGAGTTCCAGCGTGGCGCGCGAATATGGTCTCGTCGGCCTGCTGGGGCTGGTCCTCATCTTCCTGCTGACTCCCTGAATCAGAAAAAGCCAGCCTTTGTGTGTGGCTCTGCACACACACAAAGGCTGGCTTTAGCGTCCCAGACGTCGTTGTGCTTCGAGTTAGCTACCGAAAGCTTGCGGCGCAAAGCTCACAAAAAGCGCCAGGATCATACTCAGGGCAATCAACACACTGAGTATGAGGAAAACTTTCTCTGAAGTCGTTCTCTTGCGACGGCCCTTTACTCTCTTCGCCATTGCGGTCTCCTTACTCCAACACCATTTTACACCAGTATACCAGAGCAGGGCGACCGCTGCTATGACGCTTTAGCTGCGACCAATCCGCCCTTTCTACGTATAGATCAGTAACCGGCCGGAGTGGTGCCTGCTCATCGGCCGGGATATAATGAGGTGAGTTCGGGTGGCCGGTTGTCAGACCGAGTAGAGGCTTTTCCCATGTTCGACGAGCTGTTTTCCTCGGGGATGCTCAACCTCGTCTACACCATCGTCGTCGTCGTCAGCTTCCTCTACGCCCTGGTGAGTCTGCTTGGCGCGGAGGTGGGCGATGCCCTTGACTTCGACCTGGATGTAGACGCCGATACGGGCATCGACTTTATCAGTATCAGCCCGTTTTCTCTGGCGATGTTTGGCACGACGTTTGGGCTGGTAGGCCTGATCACGCGCCTCTGGCTGGATATGGAGTCTATCCCCAGCGTTCTGTGGTCGGCAGGCCTCGGCCTGCTGATCGGTGCGCTGGCCCAGGCGCTATTCATCTACGTCCTCTCGCCCAGCCGTTCCAGCCACTTCAACCTGACCGACGACGCGATCGGCCGGGAAGCGGAAGTCGTGACGACGATCCCCGACGGCGGCGTCGGCGAGATCGTCTTCAACAATGTCAGCGGGCGCGTAAAGCTGGGCGCCCGGGCGACAGACGGAACAGCCATTCCGTATGGTACGGTCGTCGTCGTGAAGCGCGTCGTCGGCCGGATAGCCTTCGTCCAGCCCGTTGCCGAGTAGGCCGCGGGCGTTTTGAGTACTAGAAGTTGCGAAGAGGTTAAGGAATGGAAGCGATAATTGCCATTGTTCTGGTGCTGGTGGTCTTCACCGTCGCCGCCGCGCTGGTCGTCTACGCCAGTCGCGTCAAGAAGGTGGGTCCCAACCAGGTGCTCATTATCTCCGGCCGTGGCGAAGGTCGCCGTCACGAGCTGGAGACGGCGTCGAGCAATTTCCGAATCGTCACCGGCGGCCGAACCTTTGTCTGGCCCGTGCTGGAGCGGGTTGACGACCTTTCCCTGGAGCTGATGACCATCGATATCCGCACGCCGGACGTGCCCACTGTCCAGGGTGTGAAGGTCACCGTCGACGGCGTGGCCCAGGTGAAAATCGGCAGCGACGAAAACTCCATTCGCACCGCCGCCATCCAGTTTCTCTCCAAGACCCGGGAGGAGATCGAACACGTTGCTCACGAGACGCTGGCGGGCCACCTGCGGGCCATCCTCGGCACGCTGACTGTGGAGCAGCTCTACCGTGACCGCGAGGCGTTTGCCCAGAAGGTGCAGGAGGTCTCCGGCGACGATATGGCCAGCATGGGCATGGAGATCGTCAGCTTCGTCATCAAGGACATCAACGACGACGAGGGCTACCTGGAAGCGCTTGGCCGGCCGCGTATCGCTCAGGTCAAGCGCGACGCGGCTATCGGCGAGGCCGAAGCAGCCCGCGATGCGACGATTGAGAGCGCTCGTGCCCGCCAGCAGGGCGAGGCCGCCAAGTTTGAGGCCGAGACCCACATTGCCGAGAGCCGCAAGGAGTACGAGGTCCAGAAGGCCGAGTACGAGGCGGAGACGAACCGTAAGCGGGCCGAGGCCGAGCTGGCCTACACGCTGCAGCAAAACATCGTCAACCAGCAGGTACGCGCCGAAGCGATGCAGATCGAGGTCGTCGAGAAACAGAAGCGCATCGAGGTCGAAGAGCAAGAGGCGATCCGCAAAGAGCGGGAGCTGCTTGGTACGGTGCGCCGGCCGGCCGAGGCGGAAGAGTTCCGCATCCGCACGCTGGCTAATGCCCGCCAGTACCAGCTACAGACGGAGGCCGCGGGTGAGGCCGAAGCCCTGCGCCAGCGCGGTCTCGGCGAGGCCGATGCCTCCAAGGCGCGCGGTTTCGCCCAGGCAGAGATTATCCGGCAGCAGGGTGTCGCCGAAGCTGATGCCTTGAAGGCGCAGGGTCTGGCCCAGGCGGAAGTGATCCGCGAGCAGGGTCTGGCTGAGGCCGAAGCGACGGAGAAGAAGGCCCTTGCATGGCAGCAGTACACCGAAGCAGCCGTTCTGCAGCAGATTCTGGATGCCCTGCCGGAGCTGGCACGGGCCATTGCCCAGCCGCTGGCCCAGACTGACCGCATTGTCATCATCGGCGGCGAAAACGGCCAGGGAGCCGGCGCTTCTAAAGTGACCGGAGATATTACCAAGATCATGGCCCAGCTACCGGCCACAGTGGAGGCGCTGACCGGCATCGACCTGATCGATAGCCTGTCGTCGCTGCCCGGCCTGAAGCGCCACCCGGAAGGGAACGGCGGCGAGCCTGTCGCGCCCGCTACCGATGGGCCGGCGACTGACGTGCCGGCTACAGAGTGACGGATGGCGTAATTTGATTCGGCGTATGAGTGGCGCCGCCGGCCTGACGGGCCGGCGGCGCTTTTTGTTTGCTACCAGAGCGGGAGGCCATATAATTACGCCAAAGCATAAAACCTTCGGGGCAGGGTGAAATTCCCGACCGGCGGTAACGTTTGCGCAAACGGAGCCCGCGACCCTCGGCCGGCGCCGGGGTGGATCTGGTGCGAGGCCAGAGCCGACAGTGAGAGTCTGGATGGGAGAAGGTTGTCCGCACGGCTGCTGTCTGCGCAGTCTTCTGTCGAGCAGCCGCGGAGCTGCGCGTTCTTCCCCCTGCCTCGATTGCACCCACGGTGTCTATGAATCGACTGCGCGCTCAGCCCTCGTGGCTGACAACGCTGATCAGCATCTCGCTCTTACTCCTGCTCTGGCAGCTTCTGGTTGTGGCCGGCGGATATGATCGCTTCATCCCGCCCGGTCCTCTCGACGTCTGGCGGCAGTTCCTCATCGTGGCCGGCGACGGTCGACTGCTCCGCCACACGGCCATCACGGTCAGCGAAGTGCTGCCGGGCCTGCTGCTCGGCGTGGCCATCGCCACCCCGCTCGGCTACCTGCTGGCCAAGTCGCCTCTGGCGGAACGGCTGATCAGCCCATACCTGATTGCGTCCCAGGCGATCCCTGTCATCGCCATCGCGCCGCTGCTGACCATCTGGGTGCGCTCCACCTACTGGAGCCGGGTGCTGGTCGCCATGCTCGTCGTCTTCTTCCCGATCCTCGTCAATGTCATCGCCGGCCTGCGCTCGGTGCCGCCGGAGCTGTACGAGCTGATGGCCTCACTACGGGCCAGCAAGCGACAGCTCTTTGTCAAGCTGGAGCTGCCGGCTTCCCTGCCAATCCTGCTCGCCGGCCTAAAGGTTGGCGCCACGCTTTCGGTGATCGGCGCGCTGGTCGGCGAGTTTGTCCAGCCCAAGACCGAGGGGCTGGGATTTCTGCTCGTCACCGCCCGCTATCAATTTAAGACAGACCTGGTGTTTGTAGTCCTGCTAACGCTGGCGGCCATTGCCCTGAGCCTGTACGGCTTCGTCTCCCTCCTGGAGCGCTGGCTGCTGCGCTGGCAGGTCGCGAATGGCCGCAAGTGAGGAATCGTTATGTTAACACGTCGCGTCTCCCTCCTGTTTCTGGCTCTGGCGCTCTTGCTGGTCGCCTGTGGCGCACAGCCTGCTGACCCGGACGCAGGCGACGGCGAGCTGATGGCGCTCCGGCTGCCTATGGGCTTCGTTCCCGATCCCCAATACGCGCCTGTCTATGTCGCCGTCGAGCGTGGTTACTTTGCCGACGCCGGTCTGTCCATCGAGTTCGACTACAGCTTCGAGACCGACGGCATTGCGCTCGTTGGGGCCAACGAGCTGCCCTTTGCCATCGTCAGCGGCGAGCAGGTGATCCTCGGCCGGGCGCAGGGGCTGCCGCTCGTCTATGTGCTGGAGTGGTTCCAACGTTACCCGATCACCATCGTCAGCAAGGCGGAAGCGGGCATTAAGAGCCCCGAGGATCTACCCGGCCGTTCGGTGGGTCTGCCGGCGCTCTTTGGCGCCAGCTACGTCGGTTACATTGGCCTGCTCACCGCCGCCGGTATTGATCCCAGCACGGTCGACTCGGAAGATATCGGCTTCACCCAGGTCGAGTCACTCCTGACCGACCGGGTGGAGGCGGTGGTCGTCTACAGTAACAACGAGCCGGTGCGCCTGCGCGCGCTCGGCGAGGAGATCGACGAGATCGCCGTCGCCGACTACATCGACATGGTGTCCAACGGCATCATCACCAACGAGACGACGATTGCCGAGAATCCTGAGCTGGTCGAAGACTTCGTCCACGCCATGTTGCGCGGTATTGCCGACACACTGGCAGACCCGGAGGCGGCCTACGAGATCAGCAAGAAGTACGTCGAGGGGCTGGACGACAGCCGGATGAACGTGCTGGAAGCCTCGCTGCTGCTCTGGGAGGTCGAGACGCCGGGCATTACCGATCCAGCCTCGTGGGAGCAGACGGAACGGGTCCTGCTGGAGATGGGCCTCATCGACCGGCCGCTGGACGACCTTGAGGCGGCCTACACCAACCGCTTTGTGCAGACCATTGAGGGGGAGTAACACCCACTGCCCATGAGTGATCCCCAGCCCTTTCTTCTGGCTCGTGGCGTTTGCCATACCTATCCGGACGGCGTAGCGCCGCTGTCCAATATCTCCCTGGAGCTGCCGGCGGGCTCGTTCACTGCTCTCGTAGGGCCGTCGGGCGTGGGCAAATCGACGCTGCTGCGCATCCTCGGCGGGCTGCTCGTGCCGACGGAAGGCGAAGTGCTGCTGAAGGGCACGCCGCCGCACCTCACCCCCGAGCCGGTGGGCATCGTCTTCCAGCACGACAACCTGATGCCCTGGCGCACCGCCGCCGAAAACGTGCGCCTGCCGCTGGAGCTACAGGGCATCCGCGATGGGGAGCGAATTGCCGCGCTGCTGCAGCTTGTGGGCCTCGTGGGCTTCGAGAACAGCTATCCGGCGCAGCTTTCCGGCGGGATGGCCCAGCGCGTCGCTCTGGCGCGGGCGCTCGTCCACCGGCCGGAGCTACTGCTGCTGGACGAGCCGTTTGGGGCGCTGGATGCGCTGACCCGGGAACGGATGCGCGAGGAGCTGTTGCGCGTCTGGAATGCCCTGCCGGTGACCGTCTTCATGGTCACGCACAGCATCCGTGAAGCGGTGCTGCTGGCGGACCGGGTGCTGGTCATGACCGGCTATCCGGGCCAGATTACGGCGACAGTTGACGTGCCCCTGCCCCGCCCCCGCGATCTCCTCATGGAAGGGTTGCCGGAGTTTGTCGCCTGCGTGCGCACTGTGCGCGACGCCATCGCCGCGCACAGTGCGGAGATTGTGCCGGAACGTTAACCCTCGTCCGTAACTTCCCGCTGGCTGCGCCGGCCCATGCGCCGCAGGACCAGCCGGATGATAATCGCCAGCGGCAGCAGGATGATTATCGCCAGCGGCAGGACGAAGACGACGATCCAGACGAGGATACGCGCCACACCCTGCAGCGCCCCCAGCAGCGCCTCGACTGCTTCGCGCGCCGC
>Ga0123329_1002788_pt1 | contig 15029 bp, 10 predicted proteins | sample BioC12SIPDNA_FD_89703 | JGI IMG/M metagenome (GOLD analysis project Ga0123329, IMG submission 89703) | Anaerobic biogas reactor microbial communites from Washington, USA - Biogas_R1_B C12 SIP DNA | ecosystem: Engineered > Bioreactor > Anaerobic > Unclassified | place: Washington, USA | collected... | reverse complement strand
GCCTGCCGCGCGCAACCGCAACGTCGGGCTTCTCGACGCGGTCATCTGTCCCTCCCTCAGAAAAAGGAGCTGAGCCTTTCACACAATCAGGTCTGTCCGGCCGACGGGGGTGTCGTCGCCCGGTGTCAGGCCGAAACGCTCGCTGTAAAGGTCTGCGTAGGCACTGGAAAGGAAGAACAACCCTTCAACCACTTCTTCCAGCGCGCCGGCGCTCTGCAGTTTGTCAAAGGCATTGGGGTAGATGCTGACGACGTAACGCTGCAGCCGGCGCCGCGCCTCCCGCGACGGGCCGTCCCTCTGCACATCGGCGACGAGAGCCGGCGCCTCTCCATATGGAACGATCACGGGTCGTGAGAAACCGTCTTCAATCAGCCGGAAGTTGCGGTCGACGGTTGCGAAGTTCAGCTCCTGCCGGTGTGTCTGGATCTGCCGTGCGTCGAGCGTCTCCTTGGAGTAGAGCATCCGGAAGAACCGGTCGATGAGCGTGGGGCAGTCTGGCTGCAAACCGTTTCCGACCTCGTGGAGGAGCGTTTCGGCCGACTCCATGGCCTTCCTGAGCGTGCCCGCCGGCGGACGCGTCGGCGCTCGGAAGAGGAAGACGTCTCCCCGATCGTGCCGGCCCTCGCGGTTGCATCGCCCCGCAGCCTGCACGATGCTGTCGAGACCCGCCATGGCCCGATAGACAACCGGGAAATCCACGTCGACACCCGCCTCGACGAGCTGAGTCGAGACGACGCGGCAGGGGCGGCCCGAGATCAACGCCCCCTTTACTCCCTCCAGTACGAGCGTCCTGTGCTCCGGACACATGAGCGCGGACAGGTGGTGCACGCTCTCTTCATCCTGCAGTTGGGCAAGCATCTCGGCCAGAAGGCGCGCGTCCGCACGGCGATGTACGATGCACAGAACCTGTTCGTGCCGTGCGAGTTCCGAGGCGAGCGATTCCCAGGCGACAGGTGGAGCGTCCTGCTCCGGCCAGTGGTAGCGCACGCGGGCCAGCTTCGTGTCGAGCGCTTCTGACTCAGGAACGATGTCCCGCACGTTTCTGAGGCCGTTTTCGAACCGCTGCCTCTCCTTAAGCGACGGCGGCGTCGCCGTCGACAGCACAAGGGAACAGCCATAGTGGTTCGTCAGTTCCTCAAGAGCCTCGACGATGCTGAGGAGGAAATGCGGGGGGACGGTCTGCACTTCATCCAGGATGATCACGCTGCGCGCGATGTTGTGCAGCTTGCGACAGCGCGACGGCCCGTTGGCGAAGAGCGATTCGAAGAACTGTACGCTCGTAGTCACGATCACGGGGGCGTCCCAGTTCTCCGTGGCCAGTTCGTGCCGCCCGGCCATCTCCTCCCCGAGCGCCTGCTTCACGCGCGCGACGTCGAGATTGCTGTGATGCTCCACGACGTTCGCGGCCCCGAGCGCCTTGCGGTATTCGTGCGCATTCTGCTCAATGATGCTGGTGTAGGGGATGACGACGATGACGCGACGGAGACCGTGAAAGACGGCGTGGCGGAGGGCGAACGACATGGCGGAGAGCGTCTTGCCGCCACCTGTGGGAACGGTGAGGCTGAAGACACCGGGCGCGGCTGCGGCGGCCTTTCTGCAGGCGTCCAGCACGTGGGCGCGCGCCTGGTTCACCCCCGATGCCCGCACGGATGCGTCGAGTCCTGCAACGATGTGATCGATGTACCCGTCGAGCCGCTTGCGCAGCAACTCGATGCTCTCAAAGGCGCTGCGGCGCGCGCCGATGTCCGGTCTGAAGTAGGATTCGGTGTCCAGCCAGTCGGCATCCACAAGGGCTGAGAAGAGGAAGCGCGTCCAGAACTCGATGCTCCGGGTCAAGCGCTTCGAACCGGCTGCTCCGGGCGATGCCTTCGTCAAGTGCGTCGGCAAGGCTGGAAGAGACGCATCGCGGACCGCCGGGGGCAGATCCTCCCAGATCTCCGCGAGCAGTCGCGCAGCCTTCTCCAGTCGCTCCGCCAGAGGACTGGGCAGCCCCGGCCCGCTCATGCGCGGGTTCGGCAGACCGCCGTGGTGTCCGGCAGCTGCGAAGGCGATGGGCCGTGACTTCCGTGCATCAGCCGCCATCGCCAGGGCTGCGGCCGGCCCGGAGTGCTCGACGGAGACAGCCTGGCCTCTGAGTCGATCCTGAAATCGCTGCTGGTACTTCCCGATGTCATGCCAGAGCCCGGCGATGTATCCCCATTCGCCAGCACCGAAGGCATCGGCAAACCGTCGGGCAAGGCTGGCGACGGTCTCGAGGTGTGTGCGAAGGACGTGCCAATCGGTGCGAGTGGAGCCAGCTTCGGGCGCGTGTGCGTAGAACTCCGGGTGCGCCATCACCAGACCTCCTCGGCGAGCGAATCGGCCGCCCCGTATCCGGAATGCTCGTCGGTCTCGGGCCTCTCGTTCATCATCCTGCCCCTCCTCTCGCCTGGCGGCGTGTGGCTTCTGCGCGGCGCACGTTTTTTCGGGACGAGGCCCTCAGACGCGGTGCGGCATGCGGCAGCCCCTCGTTGTGTCGGATTGTAGCATTCATGTGTAGGGCGTCAACTCTCGCCGGTGCGTTCGGTTTTCCTGAGGGGCGTCGCCTGCCCGCACACTTTCAGTGGCCCGGCGGTAGATTGCACACGGCGTGCCATCGGCCGATCCCGGCGATAGCAGCCCGCTGAAGAAGTGTGGAACAGCCGCCCCGCCCCGTCGGGCAGGCCTTGGTTGTTGGTCCAGGTCTCGAACGGCCTGACTGCAGGAAAGAACGCACAGGCGAGGGCGCCTGTGCCACACAAGAGGACTTCTTCGACGGGCTGACAGGGAAGCCGCAAGGGGTCGGCGATGAACGTCCTACGACGGCCATGCCTCGGCGACGGGCGGTGGGAAGCAGCGGGAAAGGCGTCAAATATGGACGGCAGCAATCAGAAGCAGACGACTCCCGGGAGATCGGCCGTCGCGCGTGGCCGGCAGCGCCCGGCGCGGCGGGCGGGGCTCGGAGGGGCGGGGCCTTGCAGACCGGGCGAGGTTCGGGGACAATTGGGGCGTTGGCCGCCTCCGCGTGGTGAGCGGCGATGTCGTCTCCCAGGGATTCCACGAAGCAAGGAGAACCTACCATGCCCGGGCCCGGCGCGTTCTGGATCGGTGAGGAGGAGAAGCGGGAGGTCAACGAAGTCCTCGACTCCGGTTACGTGTTCCGTTACGGCAACCTGAAGGACCCCCGCTTCAAGGCGAAGGTCTACTCGCTGGAACAGGAAGTCGCCAGGCACTGCGGCGTGAAGTACGCCGTGGCGACCTCCAGCGGCACCAGCGCGCTGCTGATCTCGCTGCAGGCGCTCGGCATCGGCCCGGGCGACGAGGTCATCTGCCCGGCCTACACGTTCGTGGCGAGCTACACGTCCGTGATCGCCGCCGGCGGCCTGCCCGTGCTGGCCGAGATCGACGAGAGCCTGACCCTGGACCCCGAGGACGTGCAGCGCCGCATCACGCCGAAGACGAAGGCCATCATGCCCGTCCACATGCTGGGCAATCCGTCGAATATGGACGCCCTGATGGACGTTGCCGACAGGGCGGGCCTGCCCGTCCTGGAAGACGCCTGCCAGTCCGTCGGCGCGTCCTACAAGGGCAGGAAGACGGGCGCGATCGGCAAGATCGGCGCCTTCTCCCTGAACTTCTTCAAGACGGTGACGGCCGGCGACGGCGGCGTGGCCATCACGGACGACGAGGATCTCTACGAGCGCGCGTTCGGCTTCCACGACCAGGGCCACACGCCCAACCGCGCCGGCGTGGAAGTGGGGCACCGCCAGATCCTTGGGCTGGATTTCCGCATGAACGAACTGACCGGCGCCATGGCGCTTGCGCAGTACCGCAAGGTCGATCGGATTCTGAGCACGTTGCGTTCCCAGAAGGCCCGGCTGCGCGAGGCGATCGGCGAGGTGCCGGGCATGCATTACCGGACGGTGTACGATCCGGACGGCGAGTGCGGCACGCTGCTGGTGGCCGTCTTCGATTCGGCCGAGCGGGCCGCGGACGTGGCCGCGAAGATCGGCAGCAAGACCGTCAACGGCAGCGGCTGGCACGTCTACTACAACATGGAACACGTGATGCACTACCTGGCCGAGCGGGGCCGGCCCCACGGCCGGGGCGCCTACCCGCGCACGGACGACATCCTGTCCCGCAGCCTGGCCCTGAGCGTCGGCGTCGTCGACGCCGGGCTCGGCGCCGGGGCCGGGATCAACATCAACTCGACCGATGAGGAGATCCGGCAGTGTGCGGACGCGTTCCGCACGGCCTGCGGGGTCTGACGAGGACAGACAATGGCCGGCCATTGCACGGCGGACGATGGGTCGGGCCGTTCGGCCCGGCCCATCGAGCAGGGCGACTGGAACATGGCCTACCTGTTCCCCCAGGAGGTCGTGGAGGCCCGCGAGCGCATCGGCCTGGTCATCCTGCCGGTGGCGCCCGTGGAATGGCACGGCCCGCACGTGGCGATGGGCTGCGACAACCTGCTGGCCCATGCGTTCGCGCGCGAGGTGGCGCGGGAGCTGCGCTGCCCGTACTACCCGCCCCTGTTCGTGGGCACCGAGCGCGAGCGGCCGGACGGGATGCTCAGGGCGATCGGGTTCGACGGCGACGAGTTCATCGAGGGCATGGACTTCCCGGGGAATTCGATCGGCAGCGGCTACTACCGGGAGGAAGTCTTCGCCGCCGTCGTGCGCGACACGCTGGAGATCCTGTTCGACCGCATGGGCTTCCGCCGGGTGCTCATCGTCAACGGGCACGGTGCGACCAATCAGAAGGGCGTGCTCGACCGGCTCTGCGCGGAGTACAACGCCGGCGTCCGGAACGGCAAGCGCGTCCTGTGGACGTATCCCGGGTTCCCTGCGGCGCTGCTGGGGCAGAGCATCGGCCACGCGGACGCCGCCGAGTGCTCGATGCTGGCCGCCAGCTTCCCGGAATGCCTGGACCTGTCGCAACTGCCGCAGGACGGCCGGCTCAGGAACACGGACTTCGCCATCGTTGACGGGGAGACCTTCGACGGCAAGGGGACGCGCGACCACACCGTGCGCCTGCGCCATGACCCCCGGAAGCACACGGACCCGGAACAGGGGAGGCGCCACTTCGCCGAGGCCGTGCGCGAGGTCGTCGACGAGGTGAGCCGGACCCTGCTGGGGCCCTCCAGACGCAGGGGTTAGCCGTGCCGGCGCCCGGGGCCTATCGATGGGACCTCTGCGCCCGGCTGGCCAACCAGGTGCAGGTGGCCGACGAGCGGGCCGCGCTCCGGACGGTGGAGCAGGTCTGGCGGATGATCGCCCACGGGAGCGCCTCGCGGGGGTTCGGCGAGATGCGGCTGCGGATGGTCCAGGTCATGGCCATCGCCAACCGGGGGGCGTACGCCGGGGGTGCGGACCCGGAGCGCCTGCTCGAGAACGTCATCGAGGTGCTGGACGAGTTCGCCCGGGCGGCCGACGAGTCCGCGTTGCCGGCGGTGGCCAGGGCGGCCGTGAGCAGGCTTGTGGCGCTGGTGCGGATCGGCGTCAGCCCCCAGGAGCGGGTCGCCCGTGCGGCCGTCGACTACGTGCGCAGGCACTGCACCGAGAACCTGACGCGCCGCGACGTCGCCGCTTCAGTCGGGTGCAGCGCATCCCACCTGAGCCGCGCCCTGCGGCGGAGCACGGGGCGCACGTTCAAGCAGCTCCTGCTGGGAGAGCGCATTGCGCGGGCCAGTGCCCTGCTGAGGGACGGCGCGCGGCGGGTCACCGACGTGGCCTTCGAGGTCGGCTACGGCGACCCGAACTACTTCTCCTACGCCTTCAAGCGCGAGACGGGCGTCACACCCACCCAGTACCGCCGCTCCCACGCCCCGCGTGCACGCTGAACCGAGGGGCGGACGAGCACGTTTTCGAAGCCCGCATCACGCCGCCCTATGGACGCCCCATGCGGGTCGTGGTAGCCTGCAGGAATGCACTCGGGTTCATGCGGCACTTTGCGGAGCCAGTCGATGGATGCACAGGGCGGCGCGCTTTTCGAAGACGGCCTTCTCGGGCAGATCCGCGGCCGTTTCTGCCACGTGACGTCGGACCCGATCGTGGGGCCGCGCGTCTACCTCGAGAACGCAGGCGGAGCACTGACCCTCAGGCGCGTGGTGGAGGTCGTCGCCGAGCAGACGGCGATCCCCGACAACGCCGGGCGGGCCAACGCCACGTCGCGCCGGATCGAGAAGACCATCGCGGAGGGGCGCGACGCTCTGCGTATTCTGATGGGCGCGTCCTCCGGAGTTGTCGACGTGGGAGAGAGCACCACGAGCAACGCCTGGACCGTTCTGCGCCCGATGATCGAGAACGTGGCCGGCACGAACGCCGTCGTCACAAACCTCGACCATCCGGCAACATACGACACGGTGCGGACGTTGTGCGAACGCCGGGGCCTCCAATGGCGCGTCGCCGGGCTCACGCCGTCCCGGGGGATCGTGGAGCCCGAGTCGGTGGCGGCCCAGGTCGACGACGGCACGGTGGTGCTCACGGTCATCCACAGTTCGAACATCACGGGCACGCAGAACGCCGTCGCCGACATCATCCGGGCCGCTCGGGAGAAGAAGCCCGACCTCTACGTGCTGGTGGATGGTGCCCAGCACGGCCCGCACGGCCTGGTGGACGTGGAGGCGTTGGGGTGCGACGGCTACCTGGTGAGTTCCTACAAGATGTTCTCGAAGATCGGCAGTTCGGCCTTCTACGTGTCCGAACGCGTGGTGGAACTGCCGCACGACAAGCTCCGGGGCAAGCCGGCGACCTGCTGGGAGCAGGGCACCCGGGAGCAGGCGGGCTACGCCGCATGGTCGGAGGTGCTCGGCTATCTCTGCTGGCTCGGCGGCCACTTCACGGAGGCAAAGGAGCGCCGGGCGCTCGTGGTGGCGGCCATGGGGGCCGTGGCGCAGCACGAGCGCGCGCTGACCCGCATGATGCTGCACGGCACCGGGGCCGCGCCCGGCCTGCTTTCGATGCCGCACGTCACGGTTCACGGGGAGGTCGACGACCTGTCCGTCAAGGAATCCTGTCTCGGCTTCAGCGTGGACGGCATGACGTCCGGCGAGGCCGTCGAACGCCTGGCCGTCGCCGGCATTCGCGTGCACAACCGCGTCTCGGACGCCTACTCGCGCCACACGCTCGAAGCGCTGGGGCTCAGCGAGTGCGTGCGGGCATCGCTGGCGCACTACAACTCGCCGGCCGACGTCGAGGCGTTCCTGACGGCGACGGCCCGGATGGAAAGGCATTGAGCATGAAGCGCTTGATCGATCTGACGCTCCCGATTCACGAAGGCATGCTGACGACGCCCGTGCCCTGGCACCCGCCCGTTGAGATCAGCATCCTCGGACGGCACGAACTCGAGGGGCGCGCCACGCGCAAGGTCACCCTCGGCACGCACACGGGCACGCACATGGACGCGCCGTACCATTTTGTGAAGGATGGGGCGACCATCGACCAGATCCCGCCCGAGGTGCTGGTGAACACGGCCGTGGTGCTGAACGTGGAGGGCAAGGGCGACTTCGCGAAGACCACGGCCGACGACCTGCGGGCGACCGGCGTGTCCATCCCCTCGGGCTGCGGGGCGATCATCCACACGGGCTGGTACCGGCGCTGGATGCATCGCGACTACTACGAGAAGTGGCCCTGCCTGACCATGGATGCCTGCGAGTACCTGGCCGAGTGCGGCGTGCGCCTGGTCGGGCTGGACGTGCCCTCGCCGGACGACCCGCGGGACAGGATCGCCTTCGGCGAGATCTCCCCGCTGCACTACTTCTTCCTCAGCCGGGGCATCGTTCTGGTAGAATTCCTGGCGAACCTCGACCAGATTCAGGGAACCGAGGTGCTGCTGATCGCCGCCCCGTTGAAGGTCCTCGGGGCGGACGGTTTCCCCGCCCGCGTGCTGGCGGTGGAGGAGTCCTGACAGGAACTGAGTGCAGGGAGTGAACGGGAGATGCGGAGATACGTTCTGACGGTCGTCTGCCTGTCGGTTGCCGTAGGCGTCATCGGAGTCCACGCTCAGGAGAACGTCCCTCCCACCGTGGTGCTGGACACGCTCGGCGTCTGGCGGATGCACAGCCAACTGGCGGCGCCGGTGCTCGAGTCCGGAGAGACGGCGCCGTTCAGTTGCCGCTGGATGGGCTACGAGACGCCCGCGGCGCCCGCGGGCTGGCAGGCCCCCGACTTCGACGACCGGTTCTGGAACCGCGGGCCGCTCACGCTCGTGCCGAGGACCGGCGTGCTGGCCCGCGCCTGCCTGCGCGGGCGCTTCACCGTGACCGATCCGGCGGCCGTGCGTGAGCTTCGCCTCTCGGCCGACTACAGCGGCGGAATCGTCGTCTATCTGAACGGCAGGGAAGTGGGGCGGGCGCACCTGGCCCCCGGGCAGGCCGTGGCCGACGGCCCCGGCGGGCAGGAACGCTCGCTTGCCGACCTGCCGATCCCCGCGGACGCGCTTCGGCAGGGCGTGAACGTGCTGGCCCTGGAAGTGGTGCGCGGTCCGTATCCGACCGAAGGGGCGGAGGAGGGCGAGGACGTCTACAACGTCAACACGTGCGAGATCAAGCGCGTGCGGCTGACGGCCGCCGACGCCGCGGGCCTCGTGCCGAACGCCGTCCGCCCGGACGGGCTCCAGGCCTGGCCGGCCGACCCGCTGGCGCTGGACCTGACGCTGGACTTCGGAGACCCGGCGGACGCATCGCGGCCGGTGACGATCGTCGGCGCGCGGAACGGGCTCTTCTCCGGCAAGCTCGTCGTCGCATCCCGCACGCCGATCCGCGGCCTGAAAGCCGTGCCGGGCGACCTGACGGGGCCCGGCGGCCGCATCCCGGCCGACGCCGTCGGCGTCCGCTACGGAGTCGAGTGGGGACGGCAGTTGCCCCGACAGCAGACGCGCCTCAACTCCCTGCATCCCTATGTGCTGTACGACGCGGGACAGTTCGGTGCGCTGTCGCCGGAGCCCCCGGCGGAGGCCCCGGTGGCGCCCCTGAAGCGCGCGTGGTACCGCGACATGGAGCTGCCGGACGCCGTCAGCCCCGTCCCGGGCGCCAACGTGCCCGTCTGGGTGACCGTGCGGGTGCCGGCCGACATCCCCGCCGGCACGTACACGGGCGCCGTGGCCGTGGGGGCGGAGGGCGAGCCCGCCCTGACGGTGCCGCTGGAGGTGCGGGTGGCCGACTGGACGCTGCCGGACACCCAGGACTATCGCACCTGGGTGGACATGATCCAGTGCCCGGACACATTGGCCCTGGAACACGGCGTGCCGCTCTGGTCGGACGAGCACTTCGAGATGATCGCCAACTCGTTCCGCCTCATCGGCCAGACGGGCAGCCGCACCGTCTACGTCCCGCTCATCGCCCATACGAACCTGGGCAACGAGGAGTCCATGGTGCGCTGGGTCCGGCAGGGCGACGGCTACACCTACGACTTCTCGATCATGGAGCGCTACCTGGACGTCGCCGAGCGGAACATGGGCGCGCCGAAGCTGATCATCTTCGTCGTGTGGGATGTCTACATGCTGCCGGCGAACGCGGCCGAGAACCCGCACGGAGTGGCCTTCCGCGTGCGCTCGCATCTGGAGCACATGGAGAAGATCGGCGGCCGGTACGGGCAGGGGCCGATGGTCACGATGGTCTCGCCGGGGCCGGACGGAACGACGGCCACCGAGCTTCTTTCGCTGCCGTCGCACCTGGACGCCGAGGCCAGCCGCCCGCTCTGGCAGCCGCTGTTCGACCAGCTTCGCAGCCGGCTGCGCGAGCGCGGCCAGGAGGACATCGCCACGCTGGGGCTTTTCCACGATACCTGGGCGACGAAGGCCGAGGTCGAACTCTTCCATGAGATGACCGGCGGCATGCCCTGGACCATCCAGTCCCACGGCGGGCCCGCCGAAGGCAAGCGGATGTATGACGTGACGCCCATCGCCTACCAGGCCGTCGTCTGGAGCGTGCGGTTTTCCGACGACGGGGCCGACGGCCACGGCAGGGGGAAGGGGATTCTCGAGAGCTTCCACGGCTGGAACCGACCGGTGCTGTGGTCGCAGTTCGACCGCTTCAGCCGCGAGGAGCACCCGACGACGCGCTGGCTCCGCTACCCGGAGGTGTGCATCACGGGCGCCCAGCGCGGGCCCGGCCGGCTCGGGGCGGAGTACTGGAGGGTCCTGCGGGACAACCGCGACCGGCGCACCGGCCGCTCCTACGAGCGCTATCCGGAGAGCAGTTGGCGGAACCTCGTGATCCCGGAGGCGGTCATGGCCCCCGGCCCGGGCGGCGCGGTCGCCACGAACCGTATGGAGGCCCTGCGCGCCGGCGTGCAGGAATGCGAGGCCCGGATCGTTCTGGAGCACGCGCTGACGGATGCGGAACGCAAGGCGCGGCTCGGGACGGATCTGGCCCGCCGGTGCGAGGAGCACCTGCAGGCGCGCCACATGATGATGTGGCTCAGCCTGAGCAACCTGCAGTTCTATCATACCCGGCCGGGAAGCGATAAGGGCTGGGAGACCACCTGCCTGGCCCGCAATTGGCGCAACCAGGCCAATGTCGGCGGGCACAACTGGTTCCTCAGTTCCGGCCACCAGGAGCGCACGGCGGAGCTGTTCGCCCTGGCCGGCGAGGTCACCCGGGCGCTGGCCGGCCCGTAGCCTTTGGCGAGGGAGAGAGGCGTGCGTATACGCGTCGTGAATCCATTTCGTGGGAACGAGGCCCGGGGACGGGAGAACCTGGAACGCATCCGGCGTCCGGACACGGAGTTCGACGTCGTCGATATCGGCGACTCCTACCCCCTGGCCAACAACCAGTTCCTCTACTTCCGTCAGCAGTGCACCGCCCCGACGCTGGAGCGCGTCATGCAGGCCGAGCGCGACGGCTGCGACGCGGTGTTCATCTCCTGCAACCTGGACATCGGGCTCTACGAGGCCCGCTCGCTCGTGGACATCCCCGTGACGGCCACGCTGGAGTCGGCGGCGCTCGTGGCGCACATGATGGCCGCCCGCTACTCGCTCATCACCGTGGACCACCAGAACGGCATGATCCAGCGGATGATGCTCCGCCAGTACGGCCTGGACGGGCGCCTGGCCTCGCACCGGCCGATCGGAATCGACGCGAACGACCTGTACCCGGACCGCACTCCGGAGGAAGACGTCTTCCGGGTGGCCGTCGACGTTGCCCGCCGCTGCGTGGAAGAAGACGGCGCGGAACTGATCATCGCCGGGTGCACGCACATCGGCTCGGTCCTCAGCTCCCGCATGGATCGAACGCTGGCCGCCATCGGCGTGCCCGTTCTGGACGGCATGGTCACCGGGTTCAAGATGGCCGAGATGATGGCCGACGCCTGCCGTCTGACCGGGCTGCCGGGCGCCAGCCGCGCGGGCTACTTCCGGCATCCGCCGGAGGGGGACTTCCAGGCGCTGCGCGCAGCCCGCCGTCCGTAGTCGGGCGTGCGGTTGACACCGCTTCGGGCGCATACCATACTGCCCGGCGGGAAGGCACGACCCTGCCGCCAGGCGGCCGTTGATGAGCGAAGATGATCCCCAGGTCTGGTCCGGCGTCGAGGCGCCACTGCCCGAGATCGCGTCCGTCGGGTTGATGGCGTTCGACCCGATCTACGCCGAGGAAGCGCACGTGAACCGTGCGGCCGAGATACTGCACGTGGTGGCGGGCTCGGTGAAGGTCCACATGCCCGGCGGCCCCGTGTCGGCCGGCCCAGGGGACACGCTTCTGGTGCCCTCCGCGTCCTCCCACCGGGACGAGTTCGACCTGGAAGAGGGGCTGGAGGTCTTCTACTGCGCCTTCCGGTGGGAGGCCGAGGAGGACTACTTCCGCGCCGTGCCGCCCCAGTCGCTCGAACGGCTTTCTCCGGCGTGTCGGAGCCAGATCGCCGGGCTGGCCGACCTGCTGCGGGCCGACCTGGCACAGGGCCGGGAGATGGACCAGCTCGTGGCCCGCTCGCGCATCCTGACGCTGCTGATGCTGATCTACCGCGATCTGGTTCCCCCGGCGGGCGAGGGGCAGGAGGCGCCGACGGCCTATGGAGAGGTGCGCAGGCACGAGTTGATGAGCCGCGCCCGCCAGTACATCCAGCAGCACTACGCGCGCTGCGTGTCGCTGGACGAGATCGCCGAGGCGCTGCACGTCAGCGGCTACTACCTCTCGCACGTGTTCAGCGCCGAGAGCGACTTCACGCTCTTCTCCTACCTGACGAGCGTGCGCATGGAGCGGGCCAAGGCGCTGCTGCTGGCAGGCGTCCTGAAGGTCTCCGAGATCGCCCGGGCGGTCGGCTACCGGAGCCCGAACTACTTCTCGAAGGTCTTCCGTCGCCACTTCGGCTGCTCGCCGCGCGACTTCGTTGCGTCGCACCGCCCGTAGGGAGAGGGGGGCCGCCCGCCGGCCCGCGATCAGTCCGATCGGTCCGATCCGACTGATCTCCCCAACAGATCGGGCGCCCCGTCAGGCATGGGGCCGCGGACTCAGCAAGATACTACCCGAGATGACAGAACCCACCTCTTGCCTCGGCCTGTGCCATGGGCCAGAATGACGTGCATCGAACCCGTCCCCAGTCCCCACGCCCCCGCGGAGAGAGCGGAAATGAGCAGCGCAGACGAGAAGCTGGCCATCCTCGGCGGCCGCCCGGCCGTCGCCCCCGGCACGATCAAGCCCTGGCCCCCGATTGACGAGACCGACCGTCGGATGGTCATGGCCTCCCTCGAAGGCGGCAGCCACGCCTACGGCCCCAACTGCATTGCGTTCCAGAACGAGTTCGCCGCCTGGAACGGCAACCGGCATGCGATCTTCACGAACAGCGGCACCGCCGCGCTGCACATGGGCGTGGCCGCCTGCGGCGTCGGCGCCGGCGACCACGTCCTGGTGACGGCCTACTCCTGGTCCTCCAGCGCCACGTGCGTCATCCACCACAACGCCATCCCGGTCTTCGTCGACATCGACTTCGACACGATCAACATGGACGTCGACAGGATCGAGGCGGCCATCACGCCGCGGACGAAGGCGATCATCGTCGTCCATCTGCACGGTTTGGCCGTGGACATGGAGAAGGTGATGGCCATCGCGCGCAAGCACAACCTGAAGGTCATCGAGGATGCCTGCCAGGCGCACGGCGCGCTCTTCGACGGCCGCCGAACGGGCACCATGGGCGACTGCGCCGCCTTCAGCTTCAATCAGAACAAGTGCCTCTGCGCCGGCGAGGGCGGCATGTTCGTGACCGACGACGACGAGATCGCCCGCAAGGCCGCGCAGGTCTGGAGCTTCGGCGAGACGCGCACCCCCGTCGAGAGCCGCGATTACCATGCCTACGCGCTGGGCTGGATGTACCGCGGCGCCGACATGCCCGCCGCCTTCGGCCGCGCGCAACTGCAGAAGATGGACGGCTACTGGCGCATGCTCCGGGCGAACGGCGACGTGATGAACCGCGAACTGGCCGGCATCAAGGGGCTGATCCTGCCGACGGAGCCGCCGCGGCACACCCACAACTGGTACAACTACTGCTGCCGGATCGACTTCGACGCCATCGGCTGGACGGGCGACCGGGTGAAGATGCGCGACGCCGTCGTCAAAGCGGTCAACGCCGAGGGTGTGCCGGCGAGCGTCTGGCAGCGGTTCATCCTGCCGGCCATGACCGTTTTCCAGGCCCGGAACGCCTACGGCGGCGGCTTCCCGTGGTCGATCAAGGGAGCGAACGAGGGCGTCGACTATGATCCGGCGCACTTCCCGGTCGCGCAGCGTCACTGCGACAGTTACTTCGCCCTGGTAATGGCCCTCCGGGCGCCCAACGGCCCCGACGTCGCGGCGAAGGTGGCCGGCGCGATCCGGAAGGTCTTCGAGAACATCGACCGGATCGACCCCGACGCCCTTTCGTGAGCGCCTCGACGGTGCAAGGAGACGGCGACCATGAAGCCGCAACTTCGGGCGGGGTTCGCAGAGATCGAGATCACGCCGCCCCCGGGCACGCACAAGATCGGCTGGCTCAAGGACATCGTGCCCGACTCCGTGCACGACCCGCTGCACGCGCGCGTGGCGGTGTTCGAACGCAGAGAGGAACGGATCGGTTTCGTTGTGCTCGACACGTTGAGCGTGCGCTGGACAACCACGCAGGGCATCCGCCGTCGCATCGAGGCGGAGCACGGGTTCCCGGGCCGCGGCATCATGGTGGCGGCCACGCACAACCACGGCGGCCCCGCCGTGGCCCACTGCGGCGTCGTGCCGCGCGATGACGGCTACGTGGAGGAAATGACGGGCCGGTGCGTGGCGGCCTTCGGCCGGGCACTCGATGCGCTGCGCCCGGCGACGCTCGGATTCGCGCGCACCTGCGAGTTCGACGTCGCCGCCAACCGGCGTGTCATCATGCGTGACGGCACCGTGCGCACGCACGCGCATTTCACCGAGCCGGACGCCGTGTGCCTGGAAGGCCCGATCGACCCCGAGGTGTCGGTGCTGGCGGCGCGTGGGGAGGACGGCACGCTTCTGGGCGCCATGGTCAACTTCGCCTGCCATCCGACGCACCTGGGCGGCGGCACACAGTTCACCGGCGGGTATCCGGGCGTGCTTGCGCGGGAGATGCGGTCCCTGGGCTGCCCGCATACCGTCTTCCTGGCGGGCGCGCAGGGCAACATCTCCTGCGAGCAGCCGGCCGGCCGGCCGGTCTTCAGCATGGACGACGCCGGGCGGCGGCTGGCCGAGGACGCGTGGAAGGCGCTGGGCGCGATGGAGTTCTCGGACGACTGGCCGCTCGGGGCCGCCGCCACCACCGTCACGCTGCCCTGTCGCGTGCCTTCCCAGGACGAGGTGCGGGGCACCGTGCGAGGCGCCCAGAGGTTCATCGATCCCGCGCTCTACGACGAGGGCATGCCGGAGGTTCTGGAGCGCATCCGCACGCGCGGCGCCCAGCCGGCGGAGGTCCAGGCGCTGTTCCTGGGCCGCCTGGCGATCGTGGGCATCCCGGCGGAGTACTTCGTGGAGCACGGCCTGCGCATCAAGACCTCGTGCCACCCGCGCCACGCGCTGGTGGCCGCGCAGGCGAATG
>Ga0123329_1002787_pt1 | contig 15029 bp, 8 predicted proteins | sample BioC12SIPDNA_FD_89703 | JGI IMG/M metagenome (GOLD analysis project Ga0123329, IMG submission 89703) | Anaerobic biogas reactor microbial communites from Washington, USA - Biogas_R1_B C12 SIP DNA | ecosystem: Engineered > Bioreactor > Anaerobic > Unclassified | place: Washington, USA | collected... | reverse complement strand
TCAGCAACCACGAAGCCCCGCCAGACGGCGCGGCCGATCTCGACCTTCCCGCCCGACGGGGAGAACACCACGCCATCCCGCGGGGCCGTGATGCGCGTGTTCTGCAGGTCGTCTTCGAGCTGCGAGAGCTTCTGTCGCAGCGCATCGAGCGCGCTCTGCGCGGCCTTCTGTTGCGACTCGGCCTGCCGGATGCGTGCGTCTCGGCTCTGAGCCGCCTGCTCGTGCGAGACGCGGGCCTCGGTCAGGTGCGCCCGGGCGGTTTCCAGATCCTCAGCGCGCGCACCTGCCGAGGTGTCCTCCAGGACCTTCTGCGCTTGGGAGCGTTCCAGCACGGCGGCGGCGTACTCCAGTTCGGCGGCCCGCACGTCCTTCCCGCTCACGGCGCCCTCCTCGAACATCTCACGCATCGATGCGAGCCGGTCCTCGGCGTAGCGGAACGACGCCTCGGCTCGAGCCACCCGCGCCCGGGCGACGGCGAGAGCACCAGGCAAAGGTCGGCTCTGCTCCAGGTCGAACTGCGCCTGCGCCACCTCTTGCGCGGCCGCCAGTTCGGCGATCTGGCCCTCGACGTCGGCCTTCGCCCGTTCGAGGGCGATTCGGGCCTCCGAGAGGGCCATCTCGGCAGACACCATATCCTCCTTGACGGTCAGGATGCCATCCTCGATATCGGTCGCATCCAGTTCGATTATCACCTCTCCCTGCCGTACCGCAGTGCCGTCGGGGACCACGCTCACCACCGACAGGCCGTCCAGCGCGCTAGTCACCCGTGTCTTCTCCGCTGGCTGCAACTTGCCAGGGACCCTTACCATCTGCCGGAAGGCCCCCCGCCGCACCTGCGCGAGAAGCGCACCAGGCGCATGCGGGGCGTTCGGCGTGCGCGTTGAGGCAGCCAGCAGGAGCAGCAGACAGAGGCCGCCTGTCCATCTCGCCCACCACAGGAGCCTTGTCTTTGCGCGTGCCATGTTCAGAGGCCTACTCCTTGCCCGTCCGGGCGGCGGCCAACTCAACCGTCCCCGTCATTCCCGGCAACACCCGCAGCTCTTCGCCCTGCGGCAATTCGACAAGGACGTCCACTCGCGCCGCTCGGACGCCGGAGAGGCGGGGAGCGTCGACCATCGTTGACAGGATCTCCTCCCGGTCCGTCACGAGCGGCACGACCGAGAGCACTTCGCCGTCGAAGGCCCGCCCTGGGAATGCTAGTAGCTCGACCCGCGCCTTGTCGCCGATCGCCACGCGACCCAGATAAGGCTCCTCGACGACTGCGCAGAACTTGAGTCGCGACAAGTCCACGATGTACCCGACACACTGGACCGACGCCGGAAGGTCGTCCCCAATGGAGACGCGCTTGCGAAGGTAATGGATGTAGGGGTTGTACATGATGCTCCCGGCTACGGGGGCGCGCACGATCCTGTACTCGTACTGGTCCTTGTAGTGCTGGGACTCCTCGTCAGCGTCGGCCACAGCAGCCTGAGCGACGGCCAGCTCCGCCTCGGTGACGGACGCCATCTTGTCCGCCATTGCTTCGGCGAACGCGAGCTTCCCCTCGGCCTCTTCGAGGTCGAGTTCGGCCTCGCGGATCCGGGCGGCGGGAGCGCCTGCTTTCACCTTCGCCAGGCGGATCTCCGCCTCCCGAACGGCCAAATCGGCGAGCGACTCCGCCAGTTCCTTCGCCTGCAGTTCGCGGACCGAGTCCAGACCGGCCTCCCGGGCCAGCGCCAGCCGTTGCCGGGCGCGCTCGCGTTCGATCTCGGCCCGGCGGAGTCTGGCCTCTTCCGCCGCAATGGGGTGCGGACCGGGCTGGGCCCGGAGCAGATCAAGTCGCAAGCCGGCGACTTTGCGCGCCATTTGCGCCTTCCTGACCTCCGCCCGCCAGCGACTCGTTTCGTTGTCCATCTTGCGGCGCAGTTGTTCGAGTTCGGCGCGCGCAAACTTGGGGGGATCCTCCGCCCGCTTCACATAGGCGTGCGTGTGGTAGCCGTTCGTCTCCAGGACCGCGTCGCCTTCGTTCAGCCAGCTATACTGCGGCGCCAGACGGATGATGGTCCCGGCGACGCTGTTGTGGGTGAGGACGGCCGTGCTGCGCACGGGTTCGACGGCCCCGGCGAATCGCAGTGCGTCCGGGGCGCTTTGCAGGGCTGGTCCGTGTGCGGAGCGCCCGGACGACCCTTCCGGCGTGGCGTCGGCGACTATCGTGGCTTCGCCGCCGAGGCCCGGCAGGAGCCCGTCCGGCGGGTTGTCGATCTCGATGAGCACCTCAAACTCCTTCGGCCGAGGCGATTCCAGTTCCGCGACAGCGGGCCGCTCCTCGTCTTCCCTGGCGCTGGCCACATCCAGCGACGTGACGCGGCCCGTGAGGACCTGTTCCGGAAGCGCTGACAGTGTGACCCGGGCAGTCTGCCCGGCATGGATACGCCCCAGGACACCCTCGCCGGCCCGTCCGCGGAAGCGGAATGCTCTCCCGCCGAAGATGGAGCAGATGCGCTCACCCCATCCGACCTCGACGCCGGGGCCCACCTTCTCAAACTGTCCGGACCCGACGTACGTCTTCTCGTAAGCAACAAAGCCGTCAGCGGGCGCCGTCCGCACGGCACCCGCAATGATGCCTTCCCAGAGATCGACCTCCCTTTGGGCGAGGGAGAGCCGGTACTCCCCACCGCGCACGTCCAGGCGCGCTCTCTCGACTGCCAGCGACTTCTCGGCAATATCCAAATCGGCGTCCATCCGTGCCATGGCCAGTTCCGACTCAGCAATCTCGATCTCCCGCGATTCGGCACCTTGCTCCACTTCGCTCAGTTCTGCGCGCGCGACATCGGCGTCGGCAGCAGCGATGTCGGCGGCAAGCCGAGCCTCCATCACGGCCTGCCGGGCCTCCGCCTGGGACTCGACCATCGCATCGACTGCCTCGACCTGTCGACGTGCCTCCTTCGAGTGCGCAAGCCGCAGCTCCAGGTCCGATCGGGCGGCAGACAGCTCGATCGGGTCGGGCAGCCCCCGGAGCCGTTCGACCGCCAGTTGCAGGGGCTGGAGGCGGGGCGCAGCCTTCTTCTTGGTCGCCTCAAGATCGGCCTGGGCGGCGCTGAGCCGGGCCTCTGCGCCCGCCAGTTCGGCTTCACGTCTCTTGACTAGCCCCTGGCAGTTGTCCCTCTCGCGCTCCCACAGGTTCGTCTCTACGCTCAGTAGGAAGTCGCCCTTGTGGACGAAGGTTCCCTCAGGCACGATTTCCCTGATAACGTCACCCCGGAACTTCCAGTGGACCTCGCGCCGCCCAACCCAGACAGCATCGGCGGCCGAAATCTCGCCGGGGATCTGGATGCCCTGGACCACAGCCGCCGCATGCTCCTCGGCCGCTTGGGTCGACACGCCCCAGGAGCAGACCACAGCCAGCACGGCCAGGACCACCTCGCACACTGCGCTCTTTGAGGAGAATCCACGCACGCATGCTCCTCCTGGTGCTGGTCAGTCGCTCAGAATCGCCACTTCGTCGCCAGGCTCGAGCCCTGCGGCAATCACGGCCATTCCGTTGTGCTCCCCGGCGACTTCCACGGCCTGCGGTAGCCACGCGCCGCCGCGACGGACGAGGGCCCAGCGGCTATCCGCGGCCTCACGGAGGCATGCCTGTGGCACAAGCAGGACGGTGCGTGCCTCCGCGAGCGCTATCACGGCTTCACCGCTCATGTTCTGCGGCAGGTTCAGTCCTGCCGCGTGGTCGACGGCGATCACGACATCGTAGACGTTCACACCCGCATCTGGGCGCTCCTCCCAATTGGCGAACTGCGCCGTCCTCGAAAGGTCGTCGGCTGTGGCGCCGACCGCCGCCACCGTCCCGGCGAGCGTTCTGCCCGGCAAGCCGGGAATGCTGAGTTCGACCGGCTGCCCCACCGATATCTGCGCTACCTCGTCCTCGCCGGCGCGAGCGACAAACGCCCACTGCGACGGATCCAGAACCTGGGCGATCGTCGCCGTCCAGAGCGGTCCGACGCCGGGACGTGCCTTGCCGCCGACGTAGATGGGAGGGCGAACAACGATGCCGGCCATCGGCGCCCTGCGCGTCTCCCGCTCCTGGCACCCCAGCCAGTGGTCGAGCGCGGCCTGCTGCACTTCGCCCGCACGCTCCGCCTGCGCGAGGTTCGCCGCGTGCAGTGCGCGGGCAGCGGCCGCCGCCTCTCGCGCCGACTCGAGCGCCGACTCCGCCTGGGTGACCGCGCGCCGCGTGTCGAGCAACTCGGCATCGCCAGGCTGGTGCGTCAGGACGGCCAGGTCCGCCTTCGCTTTCTTCAACTGTGCCTCGGCCAGGCGGTGCTTGTGATCGAGTTCCCGTGCGCTTTCCCGCGCGGTCAGGCCCTTCTCCGCCAGGCCCTTTGCGCGGGTCAGAGCGGTGGCCGCTGCGTCGCGCTCCAGCCGACAGCGCTCGCACGCCAACTGAGCCAACTGGAGGTCGCCCTCAAGGGGCCCTTCGTCGAGCGCCTCCAGGCGTATCCGGGCGCGGCGGAGCGCAATGTCCGCCGCGCGCACGGTCTGCTGGTCCGTCATCTCGGCCAACTCGAAACGGGCGCGGGAGAGGCCCTCGCGCACCTTCCCGCGTCGCAAGTCCCGCTTCCGCTCCGCGACCCGTGTCTCGACCGTCTCGTTGAACACCGACGCCACTGGATCGCCCGCAGCTACGGCACTCGCTTCGTCCGCCATCCAGCCGACGATCATCCAGTAGCAGTAGTGGCTGACGATGTCGTGCCAGTGCGTGGATCTCACCTCGCCGGGCAGCGTCAGCGTGGGCACGAATACATGACGGCCAGCGACTACGCTCAGGCCGCTTGGCGTGAGCCGCGGAGGCGCGCTGAGGTCCTCCGCGCCCCAGGCAAGCCTCGCAGCATGCACGCACACGAGGAGCGCGACCGCCCGCACGACTCGCCGGCTATCCACAGGCAACACGGGCCGTCCTCGCAGGAAGCAGGAAGACACGCCGTCCTCAGGCATGAGCGGCCGGCACCCACGCTCCGGCCGCAGGCATTATGGCCGCACCCGGCACCACCGTCAACACACATTCGGCCGCCTGCACCTCCACGCCGCCGCGCACGCCGTAGACCTTGCTCAGCCCCTCGACCTCGATCAGGCTACTCATGGGATGCTCCCTACACTGGATGTCTCCTCGTCCTCAGCCGCTCCCCCATCCGCCCCGCCTTCAGGAGCGGCGAAGATCTCCACCATCGCCGACATGCCAATGCACAGCGGCGGCTCCTCGTCCAATGCCACAATCGCCTGGAACAACTGCCCGCCCCTCACGACCGTCTCGTCGCCCCTGGGGCGCACCCACCAGTCAAGCTCGGGCCAGGCCACGACGTCCGCGACGCGCCCGCTCAATCTGCGCTTGGGCACCCCCGCAAGGCTGACGAGCGCCGGCGCCCCTCTCTGCACCTTGAAGAAATCCGACTCGTCCAGCAAGGCGTGGACCTTCAGCTGAGTGTCGTCGGCGACGCCCATGAGGTACCTGCCCTTCTGCACCTCCTCACCGTCTTCCACAAAGCGATCAACGACCAGCCCCGACACGGGCGACATCACGTCTGCCTGAACCGACCGTTCGACTCGCCTGCGGGCGCCCTCGCGAAATGCGGCGAGGCCGGCCTCCGCGGCCTTCATCGATTCCCTGGCGACCTCCAGGTTCACCTCCGCCAGGACCTCCAACTCCTGAAGGGAAGCGCGCGCCACTTCGAGGGCGGAACGTGCGACAGCGCGCTCCGCCTCCGTCGCGCCGGCCAGCACGCGGTCATGCCGTGCGACCTTTGACTGGAGGATACAGAGCGCGTACGCCAATGCCGCCGTCCAGCTGCTTGCAGAACTGCCCACAGATCAGCAACCAGAAGCCCTCCGCTAACGCGTCCGGCTAGCAGGGGACAACCCTCCGACTTCGCCCTGCGCAGCGGGCGAACGCGATGTCTGCGCCGCGGGCTCCGGCCGGTCACTGCGGTGAGGCACTCGGCTGTCGGCAGTGGGAAGGATCTCAACCACGGCGGACATTCCAATGCATATTGGGGGATCCTCCTCAAGTTCAACTGTCGCCCTGAAGAGCCTACCTGCTCGGCCTTTCAACGAATCGGCGCCCGGTCGGTACCATGGCGGCGTGCCGAGCCAGTCCGTAATGGCAGACACGCGGCCGTGGAAGACCTCGTCGGGCAGGGCGGCCAGGCGAACGGACGCGCGGTCCCCGATCGCCAGGCGAAAGAAACCAGACTCGTCCATCATCGCATGCACGCATCCCCTCTCCATTTGGGCGACGCGCATCAACCACCAGCCCGCCTGGACTTCTTCCCCTTGCTGCACATAGAGGTCGCACACGATTCCCGTCGCGGGCGATTTCACAACTGCCAAGGCCGCTCTCTGACGGTGCCGGTCAACTTCGCGCCGGAACGCAGCAAGCCGTGCGGCGGCAACCTTCGCCTGAGCCGCCGCAACGCGAGTGTCCGCCTGAACGCGGGCGTCCACTTGCTGGAGCTCAGTGCGCGCACGCTTCAGGTTGGCCTCGGCAACGGCGATCTCGACTGCAGGAGCGCCCCGTGCAACTCGGGCCAGCGCGGCGGACGCAGCTACTTCGTGCGCTGCGCTCACGGCTTCTGCCAACTCACGCTGCTCGACATCCACAGCGGAAATGAGACCTGGGCCAAGCATGTCCCGGCTCGCGGCGAGGCGGTCACAGTCATCTTGGAGTTCCCGTTGGGACTCCACAAGCTCGTTCTCCGCCCTGATCCGTTCGGACGCGAGGGGGCGGGACGTCACCCGCTCCAGCGCGAGTTCCTGCAGAGCCACGTCCGTTTCCGCCGCGCGGCGCAGGAGCGGGGCAGACTGATCCCGGAGTTGCTGCTCGAGTTCAGCCGCACGCAGCAACCCCGTCAGGCGTCGTAGTTCGCTCTCGTCCTCGCTACGCCAGTCTTCCTCCAGTCCAGCCTCGACGCGCGCCACGACGTCGCCGGCCTGGACGAGGGTTCCCTCCTCGACGACCTCCGTGACCCGTCCCGAAAAGGGCGCGGTGACAGCGCGCTCCGACTCCCCCGCCAGGAGGCCGGACAGAACGATGGCATCCGGACGCAGAGAGGATGCGTCATCAGCACTGCGTGAAATGCCTGGCCGGCCCCGCGAGGCGCCCGTGCTGCCGGCCTCACGGTCCGGCCCGCCCGACGCAGGGGAGATCCACCCGACGGCAGACATGCCGGGACGGGCGCGTGCACCCGCGTCCCTCACGACGATGATAACGGTGCCGCACGGCGTGCCGCCCCCGCCGCCGGTCTCCGGATGCGCGAGCCGGCTCGCTCGCACGACGGGGAGCACAGTCTCCACTTCGCCCTTGCAGGTCAACCCGGGGATGGCGCGGAATCTCACCTCTGCCTCGTCGCCTCGGGTGATCGCTAGGAGGTCCTGTTCTGCGACCTCGGCCCTGACACGGAGGCCGTCGCCACCGACAACGGAAGCGACCGGTTGGCCACCGTAGACGGGCGTTCCGGGTGAGACCCTCCCGTCCGTCCCCAGCCCGTACGCAACATCCCAGTTGTCGCCGTGGCGCACACGCCCGGGCGCAGGCGCGCGGATCGTCAGGGCCTCCACCTTCCTTTCCAGGACGGCCAGCTGCTTCGTGGCCTGCGCCAACTCCTCCAGCTGCGCCACCTCGCAGAGCACGTGCCGCCTCTGCGTCTCGACTTCGTACCGGACCTCCGCGATCTCCAGGTCCAGGGCCGCCCGCTGGGCCTCGAGTGCCGCCTGCCGTGCGGCGAAGGAGGCGCCCTCTCCCTCGACCTCTTGCAGCACCTGTCGGAGGCAGTCGCTGTGGGATGCAAGTCGGAGGGTCTCACGCTGCGCGTCTGTCATGTCCCGGTCCGAACAGACCCCCGCCTCCTGTGACTCGGAGAGAATCCCGAGCCTCAGCTCCGCGAACCGGCAGCGGGCCTCATTGGATTCGAGATGGAGCTTGGCCAGACGTTGGTCCTCGTCGGTCGGCATCGCCTTGAGCAGCGCCAGCCGGTCGTTCGCCTGCTGAACCCTCATCCGAGCCGTGCTGCACTCGGCGCGAAGCCGGGCGAATGCGGCGCTTGCGTCCGCCCCGACCTTCTGCGACTTGGCATCCAGAACCTGCAGTTGGTGTTGGCTGATCGAGCGCTCCTCCATGAGGTACGGGGCATCCAGGAGCACAATAGCGTCCCCCTCCTCCACAGGAGCCCACTCGGGCACCATCGTGTGCACGACCGGCACATGCATCCGGTTGATGTGTATGGTGCACAATGCGTCCTTCGACAGCATCGGCTCGGCAACGCCCTCGAAAGCAATGCGAGTAGCGGCCCCCGCAGACGGAGGCGAGGGTCCCGTCGCATCTGCGGCCAGCCCGAGGCCGAAGGCAGACGCCGCCCACGCCAGCAACGCCACGCCGCAGGTCACCGAACCCACTGCCCTCTTGTGATCTGTCCACACAGACACGCCGCTACCCCTCGGGAAGCAAACGGACCCACTGGCCGGTGGTGAGGCCGGACTTCACGACGGCGAAGGTTCCGTCGGTCGCCAACAGCTCGATCGCCGTCACCCGGGCACGGTCACCATCGAGGACGGTGACCGTCCCGCCGCGGACGCATGCCTGCGGGATGACGAGCGCGCTCGGCACCCCAGCCACCGTGACCTCCGCCCGACCGCCCATTCCTGGCTGGACGCCGGCCGGCGCAGAAGCAAGCTCGATGTCGACCTCCAGGAAGCGCATGCCGGGCACCCCTTCCTCCTCGACCAGGGCACTGCCCACGCTCACAACCGTTCCCTCCAGCGGCTGCCGCGGGAGCGACAGCAGGCAAACCCGGGCGCTCTGGCCTGCCTCGATGAGCTGGGAATCACACTCCCGGGCTCTGGCGCTGAACAGGAGCGTGGACGTGTCCGCAAGCTGCACAAGCGCCCTGCCCCGACGCGCTCCCTCCCCGAGGGCGGCCCTTCGGCCGCCAGGCGCGAAGACCGTCCCGTCGTGCGGGGCCTCGATCCTCGTTCCGGCCAAGTCCTCGCGCAGTCCTGCCAGCTTGGCCCGCAGGCGTTCGAGGTCCTCCCTCGCGGAGGCAACGGCCACCTCAGCCTGTCGGGCGCGCCCCTCGCTGCTTCCGCGAGCTTCTTCCAGCGAGGCCCGCACGCCTGCCAGTTCCGCCCGGGCGGCGTCCAGGTCCTCCTGGCCTGCTCCCTCCTGCACCAGGTCGAGCAAGCCCCGGGTCTTCTGTTGCTCCAGCGCCGCAGTGTAATGCGCGAGTTCGGCTTCCCTGAGTTCACGTTGGCTCAGAACGCCGTCGTCGAACAGGATCCGCGAGATCTCCCGCCAGCGTTCTGCATAGGCGCACCTGGCCGATGCCTCGTCCAGTGCGGCTTGTGCCGATGCCAGGTCCTCAGCGAACGGCCGGCCCTCCACCATCGCCAGCCGCGCCTCGGCCACGGTCAGGTCCGCTTCCAGGTTCTCTATGTTGGCGCCGATTCCCCATTTGGTCCTCTCGGAGGCGGCTTCAGCGGCGGCCAGTTCGGCTTCCGCTGTGTTGATCTCGCCCACAACGTCCTCGACCTGACTCTCCAGAGACGTCGGATCCAACCGGACGATCACGTCGCCCGCCTTGACCGCGGCCCCTTCGGGAGCCATGTAGGTGATGACGGGCCCTGACAGCGGGCTCGTGATCTGCGTCGCCTCGGCCGCGCGCAGGTCCCCGACGCACTGAACAACGTGCTCGAAGTCGCGCAGACGCGCCTGACTGGCAAGGGGGCCCCCGGCGGGTTGCTGCGGCTGCACGCCCACTGCACCCACAGCGCACAGGGCCAGCGCACAGGCAACCGGCGTGCGCCTGCGCCGTGCGAAGCGGCTCCCTGTCGGTTCAGTCCGCATCGTCGGCCGCTCCCGATATGGACTCCTTGTCTGTGCTCCGAGCATAGCCCGTCATCTCGGGCAGAACGTCGCTGGCCTCCATGTCCTCGGGCAGGCCAAACGCAATATCGACTCGACCGCACTGGACGCCGGACGCCCGCTTTGTCTGGCCGTCCCGACTCAGGACCTCCTCCCGGTCCTGCAGGATGGGCATGACGCCGAGAACGGTCCCCTGGAAGACCCGCCCCGGAAAGCACAGGAGTTCGATGCTCATCTCCATCCCCGGCTTGAACCGGGAGACATACGGCTCCTCCACAACGGCGTGGAACACAAGGGACGTCAGATCGGCAACGTAGCCGACGTTCACGCCTGCGACCGAGTCGCCGTCGCTGAGGCGGGCCTCCGTGTACTGAACGCTCTCGCAGAACACGACGTGCCCGGATCCGGGCGACCGGACAACGCGCGCCTCGTACTGCTCCTTGAACAAGCTCAAGAGATGCGACACGCGCGCCAGCGACACCTCGGTCTTGACCACAGCGGTCTCCTGCTGTGCCGCCGACAGTTCCCCCTCTGTACGCATCGCGTCGAGGTCGCTGCGCAGGCGCCGAACAGCACGCTCCGCCTTACCGAGCTCCGGGGCGTGGGTCCTGTTCTGCATCTGCGCCAACCGCAGGTTCTCCTCCTCAACCGCGAGCCCGGCGAGCACCGCCGCCAGCTCCAGCTCCTCAAGCCTGGCCTGTGAGTCGACCGCCGCCTCGCGAACAGCGAGCAGCCGGGCCAGGGCGATCTCGTGTTCCGCCTCCGCCCTGCGGACACGGGCCTCCGCCATCTCCGTCGCCGAAGAGGACGGGCGAGCCCGAAGCTGGGCCACGCGGAGTTCAGCAATGCGCAGGCGGAGGCCGGCCTCGTGCAACGCGTCCCGGTGCAGACGCGCGTCCTCCTCGCCCTTGAGCCTGGCCATGGCCAGTTCGGTCTCCAGCACTGTCGGGCCGTCTTCCCTTGTGCGGAGCAGCTCACGGGCAGCGTCGCCCGTGCACCGGACGATGACATCCCCTTCCTCGACCCGCTCATACTGGTCCGCGATGTCGGTGACGTGGCCGCCGGCCCACGGCAGGAAGATCCAGGCCTTGTCCTGGGCATCGACGCACCCGGGAAGCCGCAGGAAAGGAGGGTCGCCGGTCGGTCGCTCGCCATCGGTCCCCCCGGCAGGACCGGCGTCGCCGCCTGACACGGGCAAGACCACGTCCGCCGTGCCGCTGAGGCCGGGCATCAAACCGTCGGGCACCTCGCTGAGCGACACGACGATGTCGAAGAACTTGGGCCTGACCGCCTCCAGTTCGCGGGCCACGGAGAACCCCGACGGCTGGGTTGTCAGTGGGATGTCGACGTCTGCCACCTTGCCAGACAGCACGACACCGGGCAGGGCACTCAGACGGACCTCCGCCGCTTGCCCGGCTTGCAGGCGGCCGAGAAATGCCTCGCTTGCCTTCGCTCGGAAGCAGAAGGACTCACCCCCGATCAAGGCAGCCACGCGCTGGGACAGCTGGATCTCCGTCCCCGGCGCTACCTTCTCAGTTCCCCCACCGCCGGGAAGCCGTGCGTAGACGACGACGCCGTCGCTTGGAGCGCAGTGCGTAGTGCTGCTGAGGTTCCGCTTCGCCAGATCCAGTCGGCTCTGCGCCCGCTCGCACAGCGTGCGGCTGAACCGAACGCCGATCTCCGCCCGAGCGACCTGGTGTTCGGCCGCCGCAACAGCGGCGTCTGCCTTCGCTGCAGCGATCTCCTCCTCCAGTCGGGCGATGGCGAGTTCGTCGGGGTCAGCCCCGCGCTGCACACGGGCCAAGTCGGCCTCCGCACATGCCCACTCAGCCGACGCGATGTCGCGTGAAAGACGTGCGAGCGTCTTGGCCAGTTCGGACGTCCCGTGTTCCTCCGCAAGCTCCAGAACCGCCGCATACTGCCGCTCGGCCTCCTGCAGCATGGCCTTGCGTGCGGCGAATGTCGACTCTGCCCGGAGCAGGTCCGCACGGGTGGGCAGTGACTCCAGGTGAGCGATGCGAGCCCGGCAGAGCGCTAGGTCAGCATCTGTGCGCCCCCGCGCGACCTCCAGTTCGCCCTGACGAGTGGCGCGCTGCAACTGGGCGGACTCCAAGTTGAGTTCCGCCTTCTTGAGTGCGGACTCGGCAGCCTTCAGAGCTCTCCCGAACTTGGTCTGATCGACCTGGAACAGGAAGTCGCCCTCCTTGACGTGCGACCCCTCTGGGACGATCTTGTCGATCACAGTACTCTGATACTCCCAGTCGCATGTTCGACAGCCCACCCACACGGCGTCTGTGGCCTCTAACACGCCGGCCAACGCAACGACCTCGGAGGAAGCGGCAGGGCGGACGGACGCGGCAGTCCCGGCATGGGGGTCTGATGACTGGGCCCCCATGACCATGGCCAGGCAGCACAGGCCCGGAGCAAGCACGGAACCCAGCGCCAGCCACGCTGCCCTTGCCCGCACTCCCATCGACACCATCTCCGGGCCTCCTACTCGGCCAGCAGGGCCACTGTCTCGCCGGCCTCCAGCCCCAACGTCACGGCGAAGTGGTCCTCGTCCATCAGGTGCCCTTCCAGTTCGCGCGGACGCCACGCGCCCCCGGCCTTCACCAGAACCCACGCTCCGTCCGACGCAATCGCCACGCACGCCCGCGGCAGGACGAGACGTTGGGCCGGGGCCCCAACCTGCAGGGCAGCCCTACCGTTCATCCCTGCGCGGACATCGGCACCGCCGACGGTGCTGATGGTCACGTCGTAGAGCCCAACCCCTGTCCGCTCCCACGACTCCTCCTGGCCGAAGAACTGCCGTTCCGCCAGGTCGCGGGTTGTCAGGGCCACGGACGTCACCGTGCCGGCCAGCGGCCGCCCGCCCAGAGCAGACAGGTACACTGTCGCCGGTTGTCCCACGGAGAGGCGAGCCACATCGCGCTCGGCGGCGGACGCAACGAACACAACGCTGCCAGGATCAACAATCGTCACTATGGGAGAGACACAGAGCGTGTTCAGGCCCGGTCGTGCCTTCCCGCCCTTGTAGGTCGCGGGCCAACAGGTGACACCTGAGCGGTCCGCCTCGATCCGCAAGCTCGCCCGTCTCTTCGCCCACACGACTGCAGCCGCTTCTGCCGACCCGGCTGCTGCCTCAGCCACGGCCACGTCAGCACTCAGGCTCTCCTGCTCGCCAGCCAGAGCGTCCCGAGCTGCGGCCAGTGCCGCCTCTGCCTCCTCAACCTGGCCGCGCGCCGCCAGCAGGTCCTCACCCGACGCGCCTCGCAGAGTCTTCTGCAATGTCAACTCCGCCTCGTCCCAGTCGTAGCCGGCCAACGTGAGCTTGTGACGGATTGCCTCCTCGTCACAGCCCGCACGCGCATCGCTGGGAAGTGCCGCCAGCCTCGCGAGCGACTTGGCGAAGCTCTGGGATCTCAGGCGTGCCTTCTTGACGGCCACCTGCACGAGCGCCACTGCCTCGGGGGAGGGACCAGCCTCCAAGTCGCTCAGGTACGCCCGGGCTTCTTCCAGATCTTCCTCCGCCTTGCGCAATGCGTCCTCCGCCCGGTGCCTTGCAGCCGCGGCCCTCGCCTGAGCGATCCGCAGATCGGCCTGCGCCTCCCTGGCACGGTACGGTGCCTCCTCAACGCTGAGGAAGAACCATATGTAACTTCCCAGCACCGCTACCAGGTCCCCGGGCGCGACCACTTCTCCCTCGGGAATCAGCCACCGAATGCTCATCCACGTCGCATCACTGGATAGCACGTTCTGCTTCTGCGTCGCGACGGTCTCCCCAGGCAGCACGACAACTGGCGCAACGTCTGTGGCCTGCACGCGCACCTGGACCCCACTTGGCACAAGCCTGGGAGATCGCGACGCCTCCCGACCGCCCCCCCCAACAACCTGCACTGGCAGAGACGCAATGGCCGACGCTAGCCAACCAGCGACTACGAGCACACCCACACCCACAACAACACCTGCGCACTTCGGGGTGATTGCCATGCCAACAGCGCCCCTGGATCGGAGGGTCACACAAAGATGGAGTTCTGGAACGTACTACAACGACCCTACGGCTGCCATCCAGATATGGAGCGTCATTATAGTGGTTTCCCCCACTCTGTCAACCCGTGTGATCCCTGACTCGTCCCCAGTTTGCGGGACAGATGGGGCGGAGATTTGCGGAGGACTTAAGTCTTTGCTCTGCAATGTCTTGAAGGGTTTACTGTACATGGAAGAGCGCCTTCCTCTACGAAGTTTTTGTCAACATGTCCCCAGTGGGAGGAACTTCAATGGACAGAAGGCGCTCTCTGGCGGCCATGATTGGACGGCATTTCGCTCCCTGGCGCAAGAGCCGACGCACGACGCTGACCGCGTTGGTCTTCGGATTACTGATGGGCCGGCGGCTGGGGCTGGCCGCCATCGCCCGCCGGATGGCCGGTCCGGTCAGCGTGCGCCACAAGATCAAGCGGATCGGTCGCTTTGCCGGCAATGGCGGCGTGCGCAGCGAGGAGATCGAGTTCGCCGGCGCCCGCGGTGAGGATGCGCAGTCCTTGCTCCGCCCTATCGAGCTTCAGCTTCGCAAGCGAGACCCCGTGCTCGCAGATCGCCAGTTCCTCCCCGGTGGCAACCGTGCCGGACTCGACCAGGCCCCGCTGCCTTGCGAGCCGCTTCCTCGCCGCATCGAGCTCGACGCGGGCCGCCTGCACCGACAACTCGGCCAGCGCGACGTCGGACGGATCGGGGCCTTGCGCAAGCGTCTCCAGACGGTGCTCGGCCTGATCCAGGCGCCACTTCGCACGCAACGTCTTCCGGCGACGGTCGGCCGCCTCAAGGTCGGTCTCGGCACGCAACGCGGCCTCGTCCGCACGGTTGCGGGGTACGCGCCAGACTTCGTGCTGCGTCCCCAGGCCGAAGCCGTAGTTGTCGACGGTCGCGACGAGATCTCCCTCGTTAACGAATGCCCCCTCGGCAGCGAGCCAGCTTATGCCGGTGTACTGTCGGTAGCTGCTGATGACGTCCCGTGACTTCGTCGAGACGAGACGACCGGACAGCTCCAAAGTCGGCACGAACGCGCGGCGCTCCACGACTACACTCAGGCCGCTTGGCGTGAGCCGCGGAGGCGCGCTGAGGTCCTCCGCGCCCCAGGCAAGCCTCG
>Ga0123329_1002774_pt1 | contig 15060 bp, 6 predicted proteins | sample BioC12SIPDNA_FD_89703 | JGI IMG/M metagenome (GOLD analysis project Ga0123329, IMG submission 89703) | Anaerobic biogas reactor microbial communites from Washington, USA - Biogas_R1_B C12 SIP DNA | ecosystem: Engineered > Bioreactor > Anaerobic > Unclassified | place: Washington, USA | collected... | reverse complement strand
CTGGCGGCACGGATGACCGAACGCGATCCGATGCACCCGCCCCTCGTGCCAGACGACAGCCATCCAGCCGAGGTTGCTGGGAAACACGGCCGCACGAAGCGCCGGCACCGGCGCCCCCACTCGACTCATGATTCTGGATCCTCCACGTAGAGCATAGCACGCGGGTCCGGGGCACACACTACGCGGGTGGCGCACACCGGCCGTCACATCGCACACGACCGGCACCCGCACCTCAACGCACAACACAGTCACAACCGGTCGGGGCGGCCGGCTTCGTCAGGCCTCGCCGTGGTTGCCCTCTTTGACAGCTCGAACACGGGGACCCTATACTGAGCTGAAGCAAGCCGCGGAAGTCGGATGGGCGGTCCCGGGACGCGCCCGCCGATGGAACTAAGGAGTCCTGCTGATGTGTCCTCTCGACACGCTGAGCGATGATTACTATGTCAACATGAATCTGAACACGGAAATGGACCTCCCGCAGAACCGCGAGAGCGTCCTGCATTTCTTTGAGCAGGTTCAGCGAATCTACCCGAAGATGCGGAATTTCTACTCGCGTGAGCGCGGCGAATACGTGCTGGAGGAGGAGAAGGACCGGGGGAGTTACCGGTGGACGACGGTGGAACTGCGGCGTGTGTGTTCCGGTCACGTCAATCCCCCCTCCGTGGATGAGGCGCTGCAACAGCATGCGCACATCCTGGACATCGTCCCCTACGCGTTGACCGTCACGCCGCTCGACTGCGAGTCGCTCAATGTGATGTTCGGGTTCGATTTCACCTATCGGGGAAACCACAACCAGCTGTTGGCGGAGGCGTTGGGGGTGGTGCCGGCTTTCGAGCGGCTGACCGAGATCCCCGGGGCATCGATTGTCGGGCACGAGCCGTCGCTGCAACTGGCGCTGGACGACGACTGCCGCGTGCAGTGCCGCCTGAGCTTCGAGACCCGCACGAGCGCTTATCATGTGCGTACGGGGGACTACCCGGACGAGCAGTTAAGCGTCTACCTGACCGCGCGCCGCTACGGGGGGCTGGATCCCAACGAAACGTACATTGACGTCATGCAGCGGCTGGCAACCGTCTGCCGCCGGCTGGTCGGCGACTGTATCGCCGAGCAGATCCTGCGGCCGTTGCAGGAAGCGATTGCCATTAAGTAGCCACCCGGGAAGTAGCCAGCCGCGCGATCAGCTCCGGTCGCTGGAGTCACGTCCGCGCCGGCGGGATCCGCGAGGCCGGTTCCGCCCGTTTCCCTCACGGCGCCGCAGTTCCATGTTGGTGGTCACCATCACGGAGATGGCTTCTTCCCAGGTCGGGATCTTTTTGTGCCTGCCACGGCTTGGCCTGTCGCGGCCCGACCTGTCGCGGTCCTCCCGGCTGGATTCCCGCTTGTCATCGTCGCTGTCATCGTCGCTGTCATCGTCACCCCGGATGTCGTCGTCGCTGTCGTCATCATCCCGGATATCATCATCCCGGATGTCATCGTCGCTGTCGTCGTCCAGGATGTCATGGTCGACTTCGCAGTCTTCCACCGGGCCGGTCGGGGCCGTCATCGCCTCCGGTTCGTCCGCCTCGTCGTCCTCAAAAGACGTTACATCGCGACGTGCGGCAGGGCGCCGTCGGCGGCGCACGCGGCGTCCCCGGTCGGGACGCACCGCCTCGTCGGTCGCATCAGCGTCCGCGGCTTCGCCGGCGTCGAACGTCGTCGCAGCGTCCAGGTCATCCGACGGCTCGCCGCCCGCGATCGACACGGGTCCGTCGGTGGGCGACTCGTCACGTTCCGCCGACTCCGGGCGACGGCGGCGACGGCGGCGACGGCTGGCGCGGCTGCCGCGTTCCTCGGAGGCCCTGCCGGCCACTCTGCGGCTGTCGCGCTCGGACTCCTCCGTTTCCGCAGACTCCTCTACCTCATCCATCTCGACATCCATCTCGACGCCCAACGCCCAGGCAGCTGCCGGCGCGGTGTCCATCACATCGTCCGGCGGCGCGGCGTCCGCGTCGACACACGGCGGCGTCACGTCTCGCTCCGGGTGGCTGTCACCGGCCGACCACGCCGACAGCGGCTCGCTCGGCACCGATTCCCAGGCCGCCGGCGCGGACGTCTCACTGGGGGCCTCAGGCGGCGTCGGCACGGCAATACCCAGCTCGCCGCACAACGCATTCCAGTCGCTGACCTGCCGTTCCCGCTGAGGGCGTTTGGGTTTCTGCTGCGATGGGGGTGGGAGCGGCGCAGTGTCGGCCGGAGCCGGCTCCGGAGCGGCCTCGTCAGCGGTCGGCTGCTCCGGCTCTGGAGGAACCACCGCGCCCAGCAGCGAAGCGATCATGTTCCAGCGACTTCGTCGATCGCTGCGATTGGCCTTGTCTTCGTTGGCTTTGTCTTCGTTGGCCTTGCCTTCGTCAGTCATACGATCCACCGTCCAGTCCCAGCCACACTCACAATCTGCCGAAGTGGCTCATTATACTGAGCGGCCAAGCTATTGGGCAGGCCATCTAGTTACTGCTTGGACGGGGGATGAAGACGCCATTGTCGGCGACGTCGAACAACGGGCGGAAGTAGTCGTTGCCGACTGACTTCCGGCTGCCGGGGTACCACACCAGAGTAATCCCGACATTCCAGGCTTCATCTAAATGCGCCACCCGGTTATTGCCGTCTTCGGGAATGAGATAGGTGAAGCCCGTCTTCAGCGCCCAGTTCTCCGTCAACGGCAGGTCGAAGTCAACGCCCACCAGGCCACCGCCGTTGCCTGTGAACCCGCCAAACACCCGCCCGTTGCCCCCCCCGACCGCCTCGAACCGGCGGCGGTAGAAGAAGGCAATCAGGTCGGTCGGCTCGTATTGCTCAATCACAGTCCGCTGCCGGCCTTGGCTCCACAATGTCGAGGCGACGTCGTTCGTCGTCACCCCGGCCGTGAAGAAGGAACCCAGTTCGTGGCACCGCGGGAAGACCCAGCTCAGTTCGCCACGCAGCTGGGTCAGGCTGAGGTCATCGTAGTACCATTTGTCGCTCAGAATGTCCACGACCAGACCGCCCTGCAGTCCCCAGTCCACGCGGCGGAACAGTCCAGCCGTGATGAATGACTGGTTGCGTGAATCTTCTGTGAACGAGGCCCCCGAGTAATTGCTGCTCACCCCCCGGTAACCGATCTGCAGTCCAAATGGCTGGCCCGGCAGGCACGGCGTGGGAGCCCCCCAGTTCAAACCGTAATGGAATCCGAAGCTGGCCGTCTGTCCCAGATTCAGAGGGCCACTGAACGCCTGTGCCCCGGCAAACAACTCGATGTTATCCAGCGCCAGAACGGGGCAGGGGATCAGGCACCCCGTGCAGGTGCTGCACCCACCGCACCCACCGCAGTCGGCGGCCATCGGCGCGCCACAGCAGTTGGCCCCGAACGAAGTGTCGGGCACCAGCTCGCGATCCACAACGAAATCGTCGTGCAACTCCACGTCCGGCGTCGGCTCGATCATCAGTTCCTCAACCGCCTGCGCACCCACCACGCGCTCGTGGGGCGGCACATATCCGCGTGGGATCGGGCGCGGCGCCCGGCTGCCGTACGAAAACGCGGCTGGCTGAGTGGTGCGCGCATACGTGCGCACTCCTGGCTGCCGGGGCAGCAGTCGGGGCGGCAACACGGCCGGTTCAACGTGCGCGGTCAGCTGCACGGATTCCGTTTCCGTCGCTGCGACCTGCTCCACCGATGCGGCTTCGCTGGCCTTCGGCGCCACGGATGCGGCTTCGCTGGCCTTCGGCGCCGCGGACGCTCGCAGCGGATTGCTCGGTATCGCCTGACCATGCACCGGGCTCCAGCCTCCGACAACCAGGCACGCAAGGCCAACTGCAATCAAGCAGCTCTGACACCGATACAAGACGTTCATCGAAGCGTCCCTCAATTGGTTGCGCGGCGGAGCAAGGCGGACACCGTGTGGCGCCTTACCTTCAGCGACTTTATCGGACGCCCTACATCCGGAACTTTCGTCAAAAACGCACTAATCCAAAAACCAAACCCCGACCTCCAGGCCTGCGCAGTCACCCCCACTCAACACTGATTGCCTGGACAGGCAAACTGGCTTGTTTGGGGATATCAGGAAAGATGGTGGCCCGTGCTCTGGACGAAAAGCTAACGCATCAGCACGCGGCTCATTTCCAAGGTAGGGCGTCTTGTCCCGAGTGTCCGCTTGCCCGCTGTTCTTTACCGCGAAGCGGTTACACTCCGCAGCCCAGGGTCGCTGCGCAGAGGCGCACCCTGGGTTCCGTACCGATTTCGCACGATACGCCGAAGGCGTTTCACAAAGGGATAGTCAGTGAAGCCACCCCATCGGAAACAGACGATCGAAGACAGACACTCTGACTCCTCGCGACTCGGCGGCGCAGGCCAAACACGACGTCACGCGAGGTCCATTGCGGCCTCGGTGGCCGCGGGTCAATTGGCTACCTCACGGCTCGGCCACTCGATTGCGGACGATTCCCCACCCAGGGTGCGCCGCGAAACGCGGCGACCCTGGGCTTTGGAGTGTAACGCCTTCGGCGTACTCGGAGCCTCGGCATGACATTGGCGCGTTCCCACAAAAGGGCTGTAGCAGTGTGCTGTAGTGTAAGCTACAGAGTAATGCAACGGCGCGCGGCGGCCGGCAGACCACTACCCGACCGCCACCCAGCCAGCCACCCCCCTAGTGAGCACCGTCTGTCACACAGCAGCGGCAATTGGCCCCCGCCACTGGTGCGTCGATGCATGGCCGCATCTGGTACCGGCAGGGGCGTTGGGCGGAACGGTCATGTGAGTAGCATAGTGACGGCTCGCATGGTATCTTCAATTCGACGAAGTTGTGGCAGCCGGACCGTGACGGCCCGGTTGCTCCGCGAAACCAAAGTCGGAGGATACACGATGCCAATCGTCTTGATTGTTGACGATTCGGAGGTGGATCGCCGGTTGGTCGGAGGTTTACTGCCGAAGGACCTCGACTGGCTGGTTGAATTCGCCGACAACGGTGTCGAAGCGCTGGAGAAGATGCGGCTCTCATTACCGGATGTCGTGATCACTGACATGATGATGCCGGAGATGGACGGGATGGAGCTGGTGAGCAACATCAGCATGGACTACCCGCACATTCCGGTCATCCTGATCACGGGCCACGGCAACGAGTCGTTGGCAGTGGAGGCCTTGGAGAAGGGTGCGACGAGCTACGTGCCCAAGCAGTTTCTGGCGGACAAGCTGCAGGAGACGGTGGAGCAGGTGTTGGCTGTCTCCAAAGCGGATCGCAGCTATTCGCGGCTCTTCAGTCGCCTCCAGAACACCCAGTACCGGTTCGCGCTGGACAACGATCCGGCGTTGATCCCGCCGCTGGTCGACCTGCTGCAACAGACGCTGGCCGACATGCGCTGCTGCGACGCCACGGGGCGGATGCACGCCGGGATCGCGTTGGAAGAGGCGATGTTCAACGCCATGCTGGCCGGGAATCTGGAGATGGATCGCGAGCAGGTTTTGGAGGCGCGGGGCCAGTTGCGGCAAGGCTACGTCTCGCAGCTGGTCAAGGAGCGTCGCTCCCAGGAGCCGTATGCGGGACGCGTGACGGAGGTGAAGGCCGACATTTCGCTGGACCAGGCCGTGTTCATCATTCGTGATCAGGGGAGCGGTTTTGATATCGCACGTGTGCCCAACCGTCACGACCCGGAAACGCTGGACCAGCTTGAGGGGCGTGGCCTGGTGCTGATGATGAACTTCATGGACGAAGTGCGTTTCAACGAGGTGGGCAACGAGGTCACGATGGTCATGCGGTGCCGGCGGGATTGTGCGGTGCCCCCGGTGGTCCCCAACGCACCCGGGTTCCCACCCGGGTTCAAGCTGTAGGTGCTCATGAGTACGGCTTCCCACCAACTGTGTGCCGGGCCGCTGCGCTGCGGCCTGTTGCTGCTGTTCCTCTTCGCCTTGCCGTCCACGATGCGCGCCGAGGAGGCGCAGGAGGCCGAGGAGGCTGGTTACCGGCTGCCGCTGGTGCTCGGGCCGCATGCCACCCCCTGGAAGTTGCTGGCCGGCACCCTCGCGCGCGACGCTGCGCGCCTGGAACTGCGTGGCGGCACACAGCTGGTCGTCAGCGACTATCGGTTCGGCGACTGCGTCTGGGAAATGGACTACTGCATGCTGGGACCGCAGCCGGTCGAACCGATTTTCTACTTCCGCGCCGACATGGCACCCGGCGGCGCAGCGGTGTGCGGCCCCGCCGCCCGCTTGCGCCAACCTGCGGCCGCCCCCCGCGCGCGGTGGCGGCGTACGTCGCGCGGCCAGGCAACCTGCCCGACGTGGCACCATCTGCGGATCGAATTGTGCGGCAACTGCGCGACCACGACGGTCAACGGGACGCGTGTCAGTTCCATCACGTGCGGCGACCGGACGGACGGATTGCTGGCCATCGGCGTTGCCGGCGATTCCCAATCGTCGCTCGCCGTGTCGCACATGCAGGTGACCGAGACCGGGTTCACCTCGCTGTTCAATGGCAGCGATCTGAGTGGCTGGGAAGGTGCCGACGCCGATGCCGCCCGCTGCTGGCGAGCGGCGGAGGGGCTGCTCGAATGCACCGGGCAGGAGGGTCCGTGGCTGCGCAGCAGCGCGCAGTACAGCGATTTCCGGTTGCGTCTGGAGTATCGCGTGCAGGCAGGGGGCAATTCGGGCGTGTACGTGCGCGTACCGAGCGACGGAAACCATCACGGTCCCGGATCCGGGATCGAGGTCCAGATCCTGGACGACAGCGCGCCCCGCTACAGCGATCTGAAGCCCTACCAGTTCACCGCCAGTCTCTACGCCATTGCCCCCGCAGCACAAGGCACGGCCCGACCGCCCGGCATGTGGAACTCGCTCGAGATCTGCTGCGTCGGTCACCACTACACCATCACGCACAACGGCCAGGTTGTGCTGGACGCGACCGAGCACACATTCCCGGCGTTGGCCGAACGTCTGACACGCGGCTTCATCGGACTGCAGAATCACAGCGAAGCGGTATGGTTTCGCCATCTCCGCATCGCGTCTCCCTGATCGCGCCGCCGAGGCACACCCCGGTCCCGTCTTTACAAGCGCTCGAAGAGGTCAAACAATGGGTGGCCATTGTGTGGACGCTGAAACTCTCCGGGTGCGCCGAGGGTAGTCGCCCATAGCCAGGCGTCGTTCGTTTCCGACATTCAGGTGGGAGAAAGTCATGCTGCGCGTAATTCAGTCCCGAATGCTGCCACGTCTGTTTGTGTTCGTGCTCTCCGCCGTACTCGCCGTACTGCCGTTGGGCGCGCCATGCTCGGCGCAAGCCGCCGATGCGCTGCAGGACACGACTTCGTTGGCCTTCGTGCCCGACGACGTCGCATTCTACGCGGCCGGGCTGCGGATGCGCGAAGTGTACGACAAGATCGCCACCAGCCAGGCGATCGCTAAGCTCCAGCAACTCCCGATCGTACAGTCCGGCTGGAACATGGTGCTGACGCAGTGGCAGGACCCCCAGCTTCCCCAGCTTGCCGCACTCAAGATGGCGGTCGAGCAACCGGCCAATCAGCAGCTGCTTGCGATGCTCAAAGACGCCGTCTCACAGGAGCTCTTCGTGTACGGTGGAGCCGATTTCGGCGACGCGCTGGCGTTGATCGACGAGATCAATGCGGCATCGCAGGCGGCTCAGATGGAGGCTCTGGCCAACGGCGAGTTCGACGACATACAGGCAGCTCAGTTCAGCCGGGTACTGGAAGTGCTCAACAGCAAGGGGGACCAGCTTACGGTCCCAGTGCTGATGATCGGGGCGAAGCTCAGCGATCCGGAGGCGGCCACCGCGCAGATCAAGCGGCTGGAGGAATGGCTGACCGCTACGGTGATGGGAATGCAGGAGCGTGTGACGCGCGAGAAGATCGGCAATGCGGAGTTCCTGACACTGCGTCTTGACGGCTCATTGGTGCCCTGGCTGTTGATTCTGCAGCACGCGCAGGGAGTCGATCCGGAGCAGGTGCAGCAGATGATGACCAGGCTGTCGACGATCCAGTTGGTGATCTCGATCGGCGTGCGCGACAAATACCTGATCGTGTCGCTCGGCGCAGACAACAAGCATCTGGCACAACTCGGCCAGGGATCGTTGTTGTACAGCCGCAGTGAGATGGCGCCGCTCCGGAAGGCCACGGACAAGGCGATCATTCAGGTGTCGTATGCCAGTGCGGCGTTTACGGCGCAGGCCAGCGGAGTGGAGGGCCAGATCGATCAGCTCAGCGCGCTGATCAGCCAAGTGCTGCCGATGGCCGGGTTGAGCGAGGAGTTGGAAGAGGAATTGGCCGCCGACCTCGACAAGATGACGGAATACCTCCAGACGAAGGCCGTCCAGCCGGGTGCGCAGTCGGCCTACAGCTATTTGACACCGGAAGGGGTGGAGACCTTTGCGTATTCCTGGACCACGGAGAGCGCCTTGGACGCCTCCAAGAATCTGACCATACTCAACTACGTCGGTGGCGACCCGATCGCCTTCTGGGCGGCGCGGGGCAAGTCCGATCCCGAACAGCTGGACGTCCTGGTGCAGCTGGTATCGCGCGCTGTGTATTACGCCGAGAGGATCCTGGCCGAGAATGGCGACCTGGGGCAACGTGAGGCGTTCGAAAAGTTGCGCGAGGAGCTGCAGCCGTATTTTGCTCAGCTGGCGCAGGTGACCCAGGACAAGTTGCTGCCTGCCTTTGCCGACGGCCAGATCGCCCTGGTACTGGACGCGAAGTCGACCAGCCCGGCGTGGCATGCCGCCATGCCGCCATCCGACACGGCCTTGCCGATGCTGGAGATCGGGATGGCCATGGGCGTCAGCGATGCGGGGCTCGTGCGTTCGGCCTTCAGTGACTACCTCCGGATCGCCCAGCAGATCTGGGACAAGCTCCACGAGCTCTCGGTCGGTGAACTGGAGGACGCGTTTCCGCAGGAAATCCCCGCCCGGACGCTGACCAAGCCCCAGTCCAAGGACATCTCGGGCGGCACGGTGTACTACTATCCCCTGCCGGCCGAGACCGGCCTGGACGCGCAGCTGGCCCTCAACGCCGGACTCTCCAACCGGGTCATGGTCACGTCCTACCTGCCACGTTTCACCGCGCGGCTGATCGCCGACACATCGCTGCAGGGGCAGGGCCCGCTGGCTAACATCAATCGGCCGTTGGCGGCCGCCGGGCATCTGGACTTCGCCCGCCTGATCGCGGCGCTCCAACCGTGGATCGACTACGGTCTGAAGCTGCAGCAGGACCAGGATCTCGACGCCGAGCCGGACGATGAGGACCCGATGGGCGACATCTCGCAGCAGGTGCACGACGTGCTGGAGGTGCTCCAGTGCTTCCAAGGGATCTACCTCGTGACGTATGAAGAGGACAACGCGATGGTTACCCATTCGCAATGCCGCTTCACGGATCTCCCGTAAACGGCAGCGGCGCGAAGGCAGGTCGACGCACAGAAAACGGGCACGCGCCCCAGTGGAGCGCGTGCCCGTCGTGATCTGCTGGTCAGGCACTCTCAGGCCTGATTCCAGCGCTGGAACACTTCGTCGACGGCGGACCGTGCTGCATCGCGCACATCGACGGCCGCCTGGGACAGTAGGTCGTCCAGGGACAGGGTGTCCAGGAGTCCCGGCTCTTGAGCCGCTTCAAGGTACTCGCGCAGCGCTTCGTCCCCGACCGATTCGAGCCACAGCTCCTGCGCGGCAAACGGCAGGTACCCGACGGATGCCGTGTAGCCGACCACGGCCGCCTGCGGGTTGGCCACCGCGGTCTGGACCACCGTGATGCCCGCTCCGCGGATCGCGTCCCCCAGAACCACCACGTTGGCGAGTGCGGACTCACCGGCCCACGGCGTGGTGTCGTCGAGCACGTTGTCGAGCGCCACAGCGGCCGAGTTATACGCGGCCGCGCCCTGCAACTCTCCTTCCGCTTCGCCACCGCCGGAATTCCTGTTCAAGTAGTTGATCACTATCAGCGGATCGATCGGTGACAGGAATCCGTCCATGTTGACATCCAGATAGGGCTGGGACGTGGCCAGGCCGGAGAGGCGTCCCCCGCCGTCCTGGTTGAGGCGATTGATCACCAGGAGCGCATCGAGCGGGGTAACAAACCCATCGTCGTTGACGTCCAGCGGCAGGTGGAGATTGGTGTGCAGGTTGCCACCCGGCTTGCTGACGCTGCCGCCACCCGTCACCGGCGGATCGAAGTTGCCCACCACTGGCAGGGCGTAATCATCGCCGAACTTGGCGTACATGTCAGGTCCAAACGGAACCGGCGTGAACGTCACACGGTGGCCGCCCGTGATCGGATCCACCTCGATCCGATCGAGCACCGAAGCGCCGTTGGAGACCAGGAAGTTCCACTCGCCGGCTTCCCGGGGGAGCGTACCAGACCGGTCGGGATCCCAGACGCCGAAGTCGTCAAACCCGTCTTGATCCATATCCGCGGCAACCGGCCGGGCACGCACGCCGATATAGCCGTACGTAAAGGTGTGGTCGGCCACGCCGTCCCACCCGCGCAGCACCCCGTTGGCCAGGTCGACCTGGAACCGGTCGTCCGTCAGGGTCGCCAGGTCGTCGAATCCGTCGCCGTCGAAGTCGCCCACGATCGGATAGCCGCGCATGGCTGTCACCAGCGCCGTGTCCGCGTCGACCCGATAGTCGTGGTTCCGATCGAAGTACCAGGTCGTGCCGGTGAACAGAGCGACCTCGTCACCGTTGGCGACATTGCCGTCGAATTCCCCGGCGACCGGCAGGCCGTTGATATTCAACGGGTCGATCTGCTCAATGTCCGCGACACCGTTGTTGTCGGTGTCCACCAGCCACCGCCAGACCTTCCCCACCTTGCCGTAGACGGCCAGCTTGTCGAAGCCATCGGCCACGTCCCCCGGCAACGCGGAGAAGTTGCCGGCAAACACATCGTCGCTGGTGTAACCCAGCTGATAGATGATGTCCCGGTTGGTGTAATCGGCGTTTGTGGGATCGAAGGTCATATTGCCGTTCGTGTCGACCCACACGTTGCCCGCCGCCCACACACCGATCTCCGGCCGGCTGTCGATGGTGAAGCGTGCCACGAAGTCGCCGCCCGGTACCCGGTCACCGGTCGGGAACAGCACCGTCTCGTGCGGCTCATCCGCATTCGACTCGCCATCCAGCCTGTTGCAGGCCGGATCCATCAATTCGTCCGCCACGATCAGGGTGTAGCGGTCGTCGGGCAGCGGGTCGACAAACGTGATCACGATGCTGCCCGTCGCCGGCGCCCCGCCGACCACCGGTGCGGTGACGAACGCGACCGACTCGATCGGGATGATGCCATTCGCATCGCCCACCACCTGGAAGTATCCCGGGTGGGTGGCGATCGCGGCCACCAGGGCCGGGTGCAGGAGGTCGGGCGACTCGCGATTGGACAGGTCGCGCACGTTGATCGTCAGGCTGTCGACCAGCGGCGTGGGGCCAGACGTGCTGGGCTTCGGATCGAACAGATCGTATGTCGGGTCGCTCGTCACGATCACACTCGTGATCTGCGGTCCCTGCGTGTCCAGGAAGAACCGCGCGACGAACGCCTCGGACTCCGGTGTGACGTTGCCCGCCAGATCCTCAGCCGTGCCGAAGATCGTCCGCAACCCGTCGTAGGGCAGCCCCAGAGCCGGATCGTTGAGATCCACCGGGGTGGTGAACGTGTAGTAACCGTTCGGGAACTGATTGTTGCCGTCATACGGCACGGCCACGGTTTCACCCAGCAGCCGGTCGACATCCAGTTCCAGCGTACCGTTGGCGTTGAGATCCAGGTAGAAACGGACGATCGAGTTCGCCTCGGCGTAGCCATGGAACGACGGGGACGTGTTGTTAGTGACGTGGTCCGGAGCGTACGGGCACAGGCCATCGTCGACCAGGTCGAGCGAACTGATGAGAGGAATCTCCGTGTCGATGACGATCTCCAGCGCCGCGCTGCGCGCGCCGTATCCGCGTTGGGTGGGCGTGGCCGGATCGATGATCTCCACCCGCGCCGAGATGAAATGGCTGCCGTCCACCAGATCCACGGCGTCCGGCACGACCGCATCGTCGAAGTCGAACACATAGACCCCCTCGACCGCCCCGGGTAGCGCGTACCCGATGACGGTCTGCGGGCTGACCCCCGGCTGCTGCGGATCACCTTCCACATAGATGGCCACGCGGAACCCGGCAGCGGTGGAAGCGGGATCCAGTGACGGGTTGAAGGGAATCGCAATCACTTCGTCCGGCGGCGAGCCGTCCGTGCCATTGCCGGGCAGATCGTGCCGCAGGATACCGTCATCCAGCCGCACGATGATGGCCGGCGAGTTGTCGGCCGTCACGTCGTCCAGATGCGAACGCCCCGTATCGCTGTTGCTGGCCGGCGGATCCTGAGTGGTGTCGTAGCCGGGATCGACCGGCAGATCGACCAGCTCGATGCCATACGGCACCGGCAGGGCGGTGTGGAGGATGGTCATATCGTAGCCGTTGATCACATCCGCCGTGGCGCCGAACACACGCACGTAGTACGATTGCCCGGCCACGGCCGGGATACGGACGCGCGCGTCCGGCGTCGCATCCGCGTTGCCGAACGTGCCGGCCCCCCCGATCACATTCCCGTTCCCGTCAACCACTTCGACGTTCAGATCGCCACCGGCGGGAAAGAGCCCCGCGTCATAGATGTGGAAGTGGACCAGGACGTCCAGGATCCCGGTCTCGGCCGCCACCACGCGGTAGTAATCCTGATCGGCCGGCACCCCGAGATGCTCGTTGCCATGCGGGAAGATCGACAGGTCCCGCACATTGAGCGCCGCGCCTGATCCCAGGTACGTGGCCGTCTGGCGGAACTCGTTCGACTCGTACCGGTCCGGGCCGAGGATCAGCAGGTTGTCGCCCCCCGCGACGTGCGGTGCGACAATCTCCACGTTCTCGTAGGCGATGCCGGGGGTCCGCACGCCGCTGCGATAGGTCTGCACCGTGCCGGCATCCGGCACGCGGCCGCGACCGACCACCACGAAGTCGTCGGCGCCGAGCTGAACCGGGTTGCCCGCCGCGTCCAGATCGGCGATCACCAGCGCGTCACCGGTGTACGGCGCGCCGCCGTCGACGTTGACGAACAGGCCCGCGCCGGCGGCCTGGGCCGGTGCCACGAGAATCGTGTCGCTGCCGCCGCCACTCAACACGTTGACCAACAGGCTGTTGTCCGCGCGGCCGATCACGCTGATCGTGTCCGCGCCTCCCAGTGTGTCCAGGGTCACCGTGTCAAACCCCTGGAAGTCCCGCACCCGGTAGAGAATCGGCTCCAGCGGATTGACCGGGTTGGCATCACTGACCACCACCAGCGGGTGCGCCACGTCGCCCGCCGCGGAAAAATCAGCGATCACCCGGTCGTCGCCGCTGGTGCCCGGATTGTCCGCGTTGGTGCCCTGGAGCCGCAGCGTGTCCGTGTCGCTCAGATCGCCGTCGTCATCGAGCACGATCAGATCCAGGTTAGTGCTGTAGCTGATCGCCACAATGGGCGTGCCGAAGGCGCCGTTCGTGACGCGCACCTCACCACGCTCGGCACCCGACGGCCGGACCACGATGTCTTCCGACACGCCGACATGCTGGACCGTGTGGTAGATCAGCAGATCGGCCGCCGCGCCGTCGTCCTGGACCGGATTACCTTCGTCGAACCGCACGTCGATGCCCCACCCTGCCGGCGTGTTGTCGGCATAGGGGGTGAGTTCCAGCGTGTCGATGTCGTCCGGGCCGACGCTGGGCGTGCCCGGCGCCGGGTTCCGGTCGTCCCCGAAAACGTTCAAGAACACGACGTTCCGGAACCCGATCGGCGCGCTGCCGTTGATCATCAGGAAGAACTCGTTGGCGCCATCGGTGTCGATCTCAAACCGCGGATCGGCCACGGCGCCCGTCGGATTGAAGGCCGGATTGCCCGCCAGCGCACCGAGTGCGGGCAGCGTCGAATCGACATCCGCGCCCACCACCACGAAGTGATCGTTCTGATCGACTTCCGGATCGTTGTTGTCGCCGATCAGATTCACGGTCTGACTGGTCAGACCGGGCGTCAGCACCACGTCCTCGATCGAACTCCAGGTGAGCGCCTTGGACAGCAAGCCCGAGGCTGGATCGGACGTCGTGATCGTCACCGCGGGGGGAACCGCCTTGTCGCTGTAAACATTGATCTCCCCCACAGTCGTGAGCGACAACCGATCCCCTTGCGGCGCAAATGCCGGGTCCGGATCGCCACCGTTGATCCTGATGGCGATGTCGTACGACTGCAGAGCCGTGATGTCGTCCGCGACACCCGAGGACGACGGCAAGGCCTCGGAACCGGTGTTGACGATCAGGCCGGGCGTCAAGCTGTCTGCCACCTGCCGGAAGCTGGCCGTGTTGATGTTCACGGCAACCAGCGGTCCGGCCACGGCGTTCTGGATGGCGACCAGCGCGTCGGTCACGATGATGCCGTCGTAGGCGTTGCCGGTGCCCCAGCCGGAAATAATGACGCCGGCCCCCAGCAGGCCGAACGGCGCCACGGTCGTCGCCGGGTCGACGAGATCCAGCTCGCTCGGGGCGTAGACGTACAACTGGTCGCCATTGACGGCGCCGTTGCCGTCCACGCTCAGGCCGGTCTGGGCCAGGCCTTCGATCAGGATGTCGGGACCGGCCCCGCCCCCGGCCAGACCCGGGTACGCGGCGGTAAACGCGTCCGCATCGGCCGGGCCACCCCACGGGTTTCCATTCAGGAACGCGAGCACCGCACTGGCCGACAGGGGCGCGACTGTCAGATCGTCGTCACCCGCCGTGCCGAAGAGCGTCACGACGTCGTCGTGGGCCGCGTCACCGGTCCACAGCACCTGCTCGGTCGTCGTGATCTGCAACGGCGCGCCGCCGTCGATGTCCAGCACCAGATCGCCGCTGCTGGCGGACTGATACGTCCAGGCCATCGTGCGGGCTCCACCGCCGTCCCTCACGCTCACCGTGTCGCGACTGCTCGTATTGTTGTCGTCCGCCCCCCCGTCGATCTGGACACTGCTGCCGACGACAGTCGCCCCCGTGGCCAGGGACACGTTGAACAGGTCCACCCCCGCGTCGCCTCGGAACACAT
>Ga0123329_1002771_pt1 | contig 15067 bp, 10 predicted proteins | sample BioC12SIPDNA_FD_89703 | JGI IMG/M metagenome (GOLD analysis project Ga0123329, IMG submission 89703) | Anaerobic biogas reactor microbial communites from Washington, USA - Biogas_R1_B C12 SIP DNA | ecosystem: Engineered > Bioreactor > Anaerobic > Unclassified | place: Washington, USA | collected... | reverse complement strand
TCGCCGTTATTCAAGAATCTCACGTTGCCATCCACACCTACCCGGAAGCCCGCCATGCCTCTGTGGACGTATTTACCTGCTCCCGGGTCAGCCACAAATCGATGGACCTGCTGCACTATCTCGAAGAGAAACTTCTGCCGGGGACCACGCGGGTCGTTGAGGTGTCCCGTGGAAATCCCATCGAGGTGGCCAGGACCAACTGGATCACCGATGATAACAGTTCGGCCGGTTTTGATGTGCGGTACCGCATCGATCGGGAACTGTATTCCGGGATTTCAAGGTACCAGGACATCAAGGTCATCGAAAACCAGGATTTCGGACGGATGCTCTTTCTTGACAACGATCTGCAGATTGCCGAACGGGATGCCCATCTCTACAACGAAGCCATGGTGAATCCTCTCCGGGAAAGAGGGGAAGGGTTCGCCTCCGTGGCGATTCTGGGAGGAGGCGACGGCGGCGTCCTTTATGACGTCTTGAAATTGAATCCAGGCCGCGTTTCTGTCATCGACATCGATGAAGAGGTCATCCACGTGGCGAAAACCTACCTCAGGAGCATCTGTCATTCCGCCTTCGAGGACGAAAGGGTCGAGATTGTCATCGGCGATGTGTTCGATTTCCTTGACGGAAGCCACTGCTTTGACGCCATGATCTACGACCTCACCATGCACCCGGAGTCCTTTATCGTCATGGACCGGAAAGCCTACCTGGACCAGCTCTTCACGAAGATGAAGGCGGATCTGAAACCCCGGGGAGTCCTTTCTCTCCAGTGCGCTTCCGAATATGACCACAGGACGATTGAACTGGTGGACAGTCTGCTCAAGCGGCATTTTGATTCCGTGAAACTGGCAAAGAAATTTATCCCCTCCTATGGCAGCATGTGGATGTTTGCCTCCTGCATCAAAGCCTGAAAAAGCTCGCACCTTTTCGAAAGCCGTCTATGAACAGGGAATTGGAGAGCCGCATTTCCTCTGCACCAAGAGCCCCCGGCGTCTATCTCATGAAGGATTCTTCCGGCAGAATCCTCTACGTGGGAAAGGCCAAGGATCTCAGAAGCCGGATCCGCGCCTACTTCGGCGGGACCGATTCCCGCGCGATGATTCCCTTCCTCGTTTCGCGGATTTCCGATCTCGAGTTTATCGTGACGGAAACGGAAAAAGAGGCCCTTCTTCTTGAAAACAACCTCATCAAGGAACACCGCCCCAGGTACAACGTCTATTTTCGCGACGACAAGGCCTATTTCAACATTCGTGTGGATCTGAACGAACCCTTCCCGCGTTTCCAGATGGTGCGGCGCCCCCGGAAGGATGGGGCGAAATATTTCGGACCATACCCTTCCAGCGCCTCGGCCCGTGAAACCCTCCAGTTCCTTCAGACCCTCTTTCCGCTCCGGACATGCCGGAATGGGGAGCTCAGCGGGCGCACCCGCCCCTGCCTCGAATACCAGATCCGGCGATGTCTTGCCCCCTGCGTCGGCCGCGTTCATCCTGAAGAGTATCTGCGACTGGTTCGCGATGGGATCGCCTTTCTCGATGGCTGCGGAAAAAGGCTCCTCGGCGAGCTGAAAGCGAGGATGATGAAGGCGGCACAGGAGCTGAATTTTGAAGAGGCGGCCCTGTTGCGTGACCGGATCGCAGCGATCGAAAGGACGCTGGAAAAGCAGCACATGGTCTCAAGGACGGCCAGGGATCAGGACATCTTCGGCCTTTACCGGGAAGGGGCGCTCATCCAGGTCTGCGTTCTCCTGATCCGCTCCGGGAAAATTCTGGGAAGCCAGCCCCTGCCGATGCTGAAATTTGAAGGCGAAACAAAGGACATGCTTTCTTCCCTTCTCATGCAGTATTACGATTCCACCGCGGAAATTCCCCGGGAAATTCTGATTCCCGATCTTTTTGAAGACCAGGAACTCATGAGGGAGTACCTTGAGGAAAAGCGGGGCAGGGCCTTGTCGCTTCTCGCTCCCCGCCGGGGCCGGAATCTGGAGTTACTCCGGATGGCCGGGCAGAATGCCGAGCACCGTCTGAAGATGGAGCGGAAGTCTCTGGAAGATCCCGCGGAGTCTCTTTCCCTGATGGCGGATAAACTGCAGCTTCGCCGCTTTCCAAAGAGGATCGAGGCCTTTGATATCTCCAACATCGGTGGCCGGCTGGCCGTTGCCTCCATGGTGACCTTTCTTGAAGGCCGACCCTGGAAATCGGGCTATCGGCGCTTCCGCATCCGCACGGTCGAAGGGGCTGATGATTACGCCATGATGTACGAGGCCCTGAAGAGAAGGTATTCAAAAGGGGAGAATCTGCCGGACCTGATCGTCGTGGACGGCGGGAAGGGTCAGCTTGCCGTGGCCCTTTCTGTGCTGAAGGACCTGTCTCTTCCGGGATTGGATGTCATCGGCCTGGCCAAGGAACGGGCCGAGGACCTGCCGCCGGGGGGGGGAGTCAACAGGAGTGAGGACAGGGTGTACCTCCCTCACAGGAAAGAGGCGCTGTACCTGAGCCGCTGGCCTTCAACCCTCTTCCTGCTCCAGCGCATCCGGGATGAAGCCCACCGCTTTGCCGTTTCCTATCATCGCCGTCTGAGGACGAAGCGTGACTTCCTGTCCCTGCTGGATGAAATACCGGGGGTGGGGGAAGTCCGCAAAAAGGCCCTTCTCCTGTCTTTCGGAGATCTTCAAACAATCAGGGAAGCTTCCGTCGACGAGTTGGCGGCCGTCAAGGGAATCGGCAGGGACTTGGCGGAAAAGATCTCTGCGTTTTTCCATGACGGGAAGGGCGAGGCGGCCGGGTGATCCGGGGAAAAGCGCTTAAGCATGGACTCAACATCCCGTTCATGCTATAGAAATGTTCAAAAAAACGAGGGAAACGGCATGAAGATACTGGGGCTTGTTGGGAGTGTTCGAAAGAGTGGCAATTCGGAAATTCTGACCAAGGAAGCGCTGATGGGGGCTGAAGAAGAGGGCGCCCAGGTCGAAATTCTGCGCCTGACCGATTATCGCGTGGAACCCTGCACGGGATGCGCTGCCTGCCTTCTTCAGGAAAGGGACTGCGTCATCAAGGACGATGCCAATTTTATTTTCGCCAAAATGGCCGAAAGCGACGGCATCATCGTAGGCGTTCCCTGCTATATCCTGGAGGCCACGGCCATTGTCAAACAGCTCATCGATCGCGGATTCGCCCCCATGCAGCAGAATACCCTCCGGGGAAAGGTGGGCGGCGTGATCGTGCCTTACGCCACCCGGGGCTGGACCCAGAACGCCTTTCAGCAGACCAACACCTGGATGCTTGCCATGGGGATCCACGTTGTCGATCAGCTGTTGATCCATGTTCAGGGTCTCAGTGAAGCGCCTCTGATCCAGGATGCCCTGGAGAAGTCCCGCAACCTGGGAAAGCAGGTCGTCCGGGCCATACAGACCGGCGATCCCTCCTTCCAGGGGGAAGAAGGGATCTGCCCCATCTGCCATGACCGGAATATCCGGATCCTGAAGGACATGGAAACCGTCGAGTGCCCTGTCTGCGCGGTGAGGGGCAGCCTGAAAATCGAGGACGGCAAGATCAGTGTCGTCTTTACTCCCGAGGCCATTGCCAGGCACCGCTGGACCGTGGAAAACCTTCAGCGCCATTTCTCCTACCATCTGAAGCCGTCCAAGGATTTCTTCATCAAGACGAAGGAGCAGCGAAAGGAGATGGCCCAGAAATACAAGGATTATCTGAAGAAGTCCTGAAAAAGAGGATCGAGGAGGCGAACCATGCAATATCGAGTCAAGCTGAGATACTACCCCGGAGACGCCCTCCAGGCGATCCGGAAAGAGGACCTTCAGGCCATTGCCGCCAAGTGGTCGCTGCAGGTGAATCTTGAGAACATTGAGGGGGAAATGACGCCCAAGGGAGAGAAAACCCTTGACAAGAATATCGAAAGCATCAGTCAGACCGTCATCTCCCTGGAAACCGATTCGGAGGATATCCTGAAAAATTCCCTCAGGGATGTGATCCGCAGGTACCGTTCGCCCCGCACGGTCTTTTCCCTCTGGGGCAGCAGCCAAGAGGGGGAAAAGGTCGCCTGGCGGGTGATCGAGGAACTGGACGGCTGGTGGTAGGGACGGCAAACCCAAAGGGCCATCAGCTGCGGTTGCGCCGGCGGGAGCCGTACCATTCCATCCGGTCGAGCGCGAGCGCCGCAGCCTGGGGCGACGAGAGGACAATCGGGCTGTAGCGCCTGCCGAAATCGAACACCGAACCCCGAATCGGGGAGTCGGGCACGTTGAGGATCGGTTTGCCCGTCGACTCCATGAGCTCCGCCACGGACAGCAGGAATGAACTCTCCCAGGGGATGAGCCCGGCAAACTCGCCATCGGCGGTCATGGCGCGGTCATCTGTGGCGCTTGTGGGAACGCCCAGGAAGGAAAGCACGATGACCGCATCCACGGCGTCGCACTCGGCCACCGCCTTGATAACACGCGGGCCCACATCCCCCCCGGCGGAGGCCACCAGATCCAGCGGGTTCCGCCGGCTCCAGAACGGGGGAAGCATCGCATCGAGAGAGGCATAGAGCTGGGCGGGGAGTTCGGCCAGGTTCAATCCATGACGGGCGACTTCATCCGCCGCCATGACGCCGGCTCCGCCCCCCTGGGTCACCACCGCAATCCTCCGTCCCTCGGGCAGCGGCAGGCAGGCCAGGCAGCTTCCGAGATCAACCACCTCCTGCGCCGTGGTGCAGGTGACGACTCCCGCCTGCCGGGCGGCCGCCTCCCATACGGCCGCGGAACCGGCCAGGGCGCCGGTGTGAGATGCCGCCGCTTTGCCGCCGAATTCGGTCAGGCCGGCGCGCAGAACCACCACGGGCTTGACCGCTGAGGTGCGCCGGGCGACCTCCAGGAAGCGCCGTCCGTCGTCGATGCCCTCGACGTACATCATGATGCACGCCGTGTTGGGATCGTCGCGCAGGTATTCGAGAACGTCCACCGCGCCGATCTGGGCTTCATTCCCCACGCTGGCGAACTTGTCGATGCCGATGCCGCGGCGCTGGCAGTTGTTCGTCGTCATGACGCCGATGTTGCCCGACTGCGACACAAAGCTCAGCTTTCCCCTGGGCGGGTGAAGCGAGACAAAGCCCACGGCATGCAGTTGAACCTCGTTGGAGATCAGGCCCATGCAGTTCGGCCCCATGAGGGTGATCCCGCCCTCGCTGGCGATCCGGGCAATCTCCCGCTCCGCTTCGGCTCCTGAGGCCCCCGTTTCGGAAAATCCTGCGGCGATGAGGATCGCTGCAGGTATCCCTTTACGGGCGCACTGTTCCAGCATGGGGGCCCCCTGTTGGCTTCCAACGGCCAGCAGGGCCATGTCGGGAGCCTCGGGCAGCGCCTCCAGGCTCTCAGATGCCTGGAGACCGAAGAAAACGCCTCCCCGCGCATTGACGGGATACACCTTTCCCGAATAGCCTCCGTCCAGGATGTTGCGCAGGGCCGATCCGCCCCATTTCGTCACATCTTCCGATGCTCCCACGACGGCTATCGAACGGGGGGCGAGAAGCGCCCGCACATTGCTCTTGAATGTCCGCTGCCCCTGATCCGATGAAGGGGCCGGTGACAGGATGATCAGGGCATCGGCTGCGATCGGCTGATCGCCTTGCACGAGAACCGGGTTGGCATCGATCTCGGCGATTTCGGGATGATCCAGGGCCATTTGGCCGATCGCCCGGATCATCTTCGTGAGGGCCGCCCGGTCCACCGGGGGATAGCCGCGGAAGGAGCCGAGCAGGCGCCTGGCCCTGATCAGGTCCGGCAGTTCCGCCGCGTCCCGTTCGTCAACGGGTGCAATGGCCAGGACCACGTCGCCCAGGGCCTCCGTCAGCACGCCGCCCAGTCCAAAGGCCACAGCCGGTCCGAACACCGGGTCGCGCTTCATTCCAACCATCAATTCCCTGTTTCCGGCGATCATCTCTTCCACCAGCACCGCCTCGAGAGAGCCTGCCGCCCGCCCTGCCAGCAGGCTGTATGTCGCGGCGGCGGCCTCGGCCCCCTCGACGCCGAGCACCACGAGCCCGGCTTCGGTCTTGTGGTGAATCTCTGCGCCGATTCCTTTCATGACAAGCCTGCCCCCGCTCCGCCGGGCGGCGGCAGCGGCCTCCATCTCGCTTCTTACCAGCACGCCGGCTGGAACCGGGATGCCATAGGCCGCGAAGAGCGCCTTTGATTGCCATTCATCCAGGGCCGGTTTCCCTGAGGCCAGGGCTTCCTTGATCCATTGTGCGGCGGCAGCGCGGCCGTTTGTCTTCAGAGGTTGGTCCATGGCGTTTTCCTTCCCTAAAAGATGCCGAACAGGCAGGGTTTGATCCGGATCCCAAGATGCTCGCAGGCCGCGGAAACATCCATGGGAGGGATTTTTCTCTCTTCCGCGATGCGCCAGGCCTGGGCACAGGGCAGGCATCCATCCTGCAGGGACTTCCGAAGCTCCTCGGCAAGTTCCGGGGATACCGCTGGGGCGACTGAAACGGTTCTGTTTTCCGGGTGAATGCATCCCAAAAGCCCCAGCTGGCATGTGCCGAGACGGATTCCCATCTGGTCGAGCATGCACCCAACTGCCGATTCCGGCTCCCCAAGCCCGGCGGCGATCTGCATGGCCTCGGCGCAGCTTATCCGGCCGTTTTTGGCGAGGCGTGCAATGGCTTCTTCAAGAAGCGGGTTGTTTTCCTTTTCACCTTTCCCACCGGGATTGTTCATGCCTTTCCTCCTGTTTACCAAAAATATTGAAAACTTTGCACAACTCCAAAAGTTGGTTTTATAATTTCTGGTCAAACGACCAGCAGTATACTGCATTAACTATCCGATAATACTTGATCAGTTTTGATATTTCTGCTGGTTTTCCGGTTCAATTCAAGAGGATGAAGGAGACCGGCATGTCATTCAAGGAGTATGATTCTCACCCCTCGTTTTTCGATCCGGAACTGAAGCAATCCTTCGGAAATTAAAGAACACAGAAATTCCTCATTGAAGCAATGGATACCATCAACTGGAAACCCGTCAGCACAATCCTGACGGAACACGATCCGTGGCATGGATCGTCGGCCTCTTTCCGGCTCGGTTTGCCGGAGGGCCGAAACCGGGTCTTTCCTTAGGGGTGCGGAAACATATGCACCCGTTAAATTGTATGAATATCGAGAGGAGCGGACCGAACTGCTGCGGCTGGGAAATGAGATCAACCACAACGTCACCGATGTCATGCTGGTTGTCAAGCCGCAAACCTAAAATAGCAGCTCTCTTTATTTGAGGTTCGGGCCGCTTCCGGAAATAAGAGCCCCTTTTGGTTGATCCACAGACAGCAATCGAGGCAAGGAGCGACGCTGGTGAACTGTCAAGGATTCATTGATCGTTGTGATTCATAGCCTCCGGAGAACATTACACAGAAAGTCGAACCCAATCCTCTCTTGCTCGAGGCGAATTCGCTCCCCCCAATGGTTCCGGCGCAACTGGTTGTAAAGCGCGCTTTCCTCGGAGTTCAACCGCGCAAGGGTCCCTGTTTCAGGCTGCGTTTCAACTCCCCAGAGTGCCCTGTGGGCAAGGAGTGTCTGCTGATCCATGAGAAAAGAAACGGCATGAGGCAAGAACCCGCGCAATTGATTGAGAATGGCAAAGCCGTGAGTATCGATATCCCCCCAATAGTAGATTTCTTTTTCGTGCAGCCAGGGAGCGGCCGCGAGATTGTCAAACCCGTATCCCGCCCCAAAGATCACCATCGCATCAGAAATATCAGGGAAAGCCAGAAAGTTGATCTCATTTTCGGTGATAAACACTTTCGATACCGGCAAAACAAGTGAGGCGAAGGCTGACTGTGTCAGGGTGACATCCTGATCGGCTTCCACTGGCAGCAGGCGGACAGTCGAGTCTAGCAGCCGGAAACGCACCCGTGAAGGTTTATCCAGAAAACCATAACGGCGACAGAACCCGCCGATGCCCGTGTGAGTCCCATCAATAGAATCCTCCGGCATAACGAGATCGAGCAGTGCCGCCAGCACGCCGCGGTGCCCTTCGATCAACTTGGTATGGACACCCGGCAGGTCGATCTGACGCAGATAAATCGCGGGGCGAGGATGCTTAAGCAACCAAGCGACAATCTCCAATAGTCGCGGCCAGTCTTCGGCCAGTTCCAAGGCTCGCAGCGGGCGCCTTGTTAGCCAGGGGATCAATTCTGGCTGTTTGTCTCTGGTCAGTTCAATCAGCGCAGCAAACTGATCCGCTGCCCGGCGCTTGCCAAGCAGTCCGAGGGCGTCCGAAAGCCGGTCGATCCAAATCGCAGCCGGAATTTCATTGGTCCCAAGAATGCGGTGGTTGACACTTCGCCATTCAATACGATAGGGACCGGCGGCTGCGGACAACCCGGCGATCCAGTCACGCACCTCGGGGAACCGTTCGCTCAGTTCACGGGAGTCAGGGCCTTTGAGGGTCAGACGACGAGGGAAGAGCGACTCTCCGCCAGCCACGGAGGCGAGCAGCAAGCCGCGATCCCAAAGCTTCTGCACCTGAGTTTTGAGGTCAGCCGGGGTCGTCCACGTCATCCCTGCATCCTCTGTTTCTCGGCCCGGTACTCCTCAATGCTCAGGTTGCGCAGGACGGAGTTACGGCCGTCTTCATTGTGAACAAACCCGACACCGGCGACAAAAGGTTCAATAATATGGATTTTCTGCAACGGCGTGACGATCAGCAGTTGCAGATTGAGCTGCGCGAACAATCGTAAACCATATTGGGCTGATTCATCGGAACCGCGACCGAAAGCCTCGTCAATAACCACGAAACGGAAAGAACGCGAGCGCACCGCTCCCCATTCCAGGCCGAATTGATACGCCAGACTGGCGGCAAGTACGGTGTAGGCGAGCTTTTCTTTCTGGCCGCCCGATTTTCCGCCGGAATCCGCATAATGTTCATGCTCGGTGTCGTCCTCACGCCAGCGTTCACTGGCGGCAAACAAAAACCAATTGCGCACATCGGTTACCTTGGCCGTCCAGCGTCGATCCATATCCGAATGTTCATCCCGGCCTCGGAACCGCTCAATGATTCGCTTCACCTGAAGGAATTTTGCCTCCGAATATTGCGCATCCTCCGAGCCGGTGAGCGCTCCTTCGGTACAGGTGCGCAATTCGGTTTGGAAGTCGCGGATGTCGGCGTCGAGATTCATCTGTGCTTCGAGACTGATGTATCGGCCCGGGTTGTAATCAATCCGGGTGAGCGATTTGTTGATCTGATCGATGCGCTCTTTGATGGTTTCCCGTTCACGTGCCAATTGTGATTGAAAATTCGCCACCTCTCGGATGGTGTTCTCGTTCAGGAGTTCCTTGAAACGTCCTTCAAAACGGGGCAGGTCATCGGCCCGCAGTTGATTCAGCATCGACTGGTACTCAGGGGCTGCAGCCAGATTGGCATCGACATCCTTTGTCTCCAGATTCCACTTCCCTTTGTATTCGGTCATTGCCTTGACGATCTTTTCAGACAGACGCTTGATCTTCAAATCTTCGGCATCGATCCTGGCCTGCAGCCAGTCGCGCATGTCGCGCTCACGATTGTCGCAGGTTTCGACCGCCAGCACCTGACTGCCAAGCGCCTCCTCGCGCATCTCGTCCAACATGGAAAATCGCCGGACCCTGTCTTCCGTTGTTTCCGACAACAGGGCTTTTGCCTGTTGCTGCAGCTCTTGAGCGGCGCTGATTTTTTGCTCGGTTTTCGAGCGTTTGTCCTTCCGTTCATCAAGCTGACCCTCCGTTTCTTTCAACTCCTTTTCAAGCGCGGACAATTGCGCCGTAAGGGTCCTGAGCAGATCGGAGGCCGCTTCAAGCTCACGCTTCTCGGCTTCCAACCTGGCGATAACAACCGCCACGGGTTTCCAGTCGAGATCACGAAAGTCGGTGTATTCGCCCAGCTTCGAGAGGATCGAGAGCCGCTCCTTGAGGGCGGACTGTTCCTTCTGCAGCGTGCTGATGCGACCGGCAAGTTCAGCAAGGTGTGTTTCCTGCCGTTTGGCGTCTTTTTCCAACGCCGCGATTTTTTCGGCGTTGCTCCAGCCGAGGACATAACGCCGACGATCATCAAGCCGATGTCGGTCATCTTTTTCATGCCGCTCACCTGGTGCCTTGATCTGTCCTGCCCGCGTGATGGCCCGGGCTTCGCGGCGAAACTGTTCCTGAGACCGGCAGCAGGCCAGATCAAAGCGGTGAACCACCTCCCGTTCGATCCAGTCGTAAAAGGGCGAATCGGGCTTGACTTGAAGCTTGCGCACCAGGGAGTCGGAATGGAGCGACGGCAATTCGCCACGCATCCCCTCCCGCACCCGGAAATAAACCAACCGCCCGCGCAGGTGGGTTTGGTCAACCCACTGCGCCACCTTGACGTAATACCGATCCGGAACCAGCAGAGACAAGCCGAAGCCGTGGAGCAGCCTTTCGACGGCACCTTCCCAGTCACGCTCGTCCGCGCGCACCTGCAGCAATTCGCCGGCAAAGGGCATCTCTTCTTCGGCCAGATTCAGCGCCGAACAGAGTGAACGCCGCATGGCAATCTGTTTTTCGTCGATATTGCTGACCCTGGTTTTCAACCCCGTGATTTCAGCTTTCAACTGATCGTATTCAGCCCGCCCCTGGGCGAAGAAGACGCCTGCCTCATTAAGATCGTTCTGTGTACGAACTTCGCTTTCTTCTGTCGCTTCGCGCCAATTGGCGGTTTCAGACCGCTGCCGCAGAAATTCCTCCCCGGTTGCGGCGGGGTGTTGCTCTAAGGCGCGTACCAGCTCCTCATAGCGGGAGGCCTTCTGCTTCCGACGCTCCAGCTCATCCTGTTTTTGGAGGATTTCCCGACTGATGCTTTCGATACGGTCACCGCCATTTTCCGCAATGGTGCGGCGAAGCTCACGCTCCTGTCCCTGCTGGGCACAACGCTGCTCCTCCAGCCGCTCGATGGCGACTCGGTGCCGGGTCAACTCTTCATTCAGCGAGGTAAGACGCTTATCCAGAAGATCGAGTTTCAGGGTGGCGAACCAGGGGCGCAAGGCATCGCGGCAAGCCCGCAGATTATCCGCCGTTTGCGCCAACTCCCGATGCCGATCGCAATCGGCCACCAGAGGCTCCAGCATTTCGATCTGACGTTTGGCCTTGAGAACCGCCTCGTGAGCTCGATTGAGATCCTCGAAGTGGCCGATCAGGGCGGAGATACGCGGCGCGACATCAAAAGGCTCAAGCATGTGGCTGCGCACAAAGTCGGTCAGATTCCCGACCGATTTGAGCGAAACGGTTTGATGGAACAGATCCAATGCCTGTTCGTTATCGATGCCGAAACGACGGCGGAACCAAGAACCGTAGGGTGGAAAGCTGTCGAACAACTCGATACCGCTTGACCGCAGCTGTTTGCGAAGGCCGACCATCTCGCTGCCGAATCCGGAAAAATCAGCCGCAATGGATAAATCGCGTTCACAGGCCGCATACAGGCGTGCCGGTTGCGCGCCTGCTTCCTTCATCCAGAAAACCTGCGCCAGGGTGACGGTCTTGTTGTATCCGGCGTTGTGGAAAACGCCGAGGATCACCGAATAACTATTGAAGTCGCGCAGTGCGACCGGCTTGGCGCTGCCCAGGATTTCCTGCCGCTCCGATTTGTAATAGCCGAGCACATAGGACTTGAGCGAACGCTCGCGGCTGTCGGCTCCGGCCGCTTTGTTGTAAGCAACGCGATGACTCGGCACCAGTAAGGTAGTGACGGCATCGACCATGGTCGATTTTCCGGAACCGATATCCCCGGTGAGAAGGCTGTTTTTCCCGCCCAGGTGCAGCGTCCAGACCCGACCGTCAAAGGTTCCCCAGTTAAAAACCTCGAGCCGCTGCAGGCGAAATCCAGCCAGCCGGTCATCGGCCACAAACTCCAGTTCAAGCGCCTCAGCCATTCATCCCCTCCTGCCGTTGCGCAAGCTGCCGTCGATATTCCGCCAATCGTTCGTCAAAATCGGCGAGCCACTGCGCATCGACAAAGGCCTTGATAATGCGCCGCACTTCAATCATCTGACCTTGCCCACGCAGGCGGCGGACAAAACCAAGCTCGGCAATCTTGTTTAAGGTGGCATCGACCTGGTCGATGAGTTTCACCTCGTTGCTGCCCGCCGGCAGAAAAATCCGGATCAACTCCACCACCTCATCCCGGGAAAGAATCAGACGCGTGTCGCCGCCAGTGGCATCGAACTCGGCCAGCTTTTTCCGCAAGAGCGCGAGCAGCAAACTGACCGGATAGGAGAGCTGCCTCCGGGCAACCAGGCGCGGCATGACTGCCTGACCGTCCTCATCGTCATCCCGCCGGGAACGCAAAAAAGCGTAGCCTTCCGCCTCGTCGAGCATCAACTCCAGACCGAGGACGGCGACGTAATCCCGAACGCTTGCTTGCAGATTCAGCAGCAAGCCCCACAATCCCGGATTCTCCTCCTGATAGAGTACGCCCTTGAGCAGAGGCACAACCACGGACGATAGCTCGTGAGTCGGCTTGGCCGACTGGTTGGGGTTGGTATCGGCGACGTTCATCATCAATTCCTCAGCAAAATGATGCGCGGCAATGTCGCCCGGCGCATGACGCCAGTCTCCATCTGCCAGCTCACCTGCTCCTGCACCTCGTCGTCCACGGCCGTTTTTGGCCATTCGCCGGCTAGCTGCAGATAGGCAACCAGTTCGGCCAATCCGTGGCGCAGTGGGTGGCGGGTCACCACCTCGGCAAGGCTGATCTGGCTGCGACCCTGGAGTTCCTGTCGGATATTCCGGGTCAACTCGGCCCGGTCAACCACCACCTGCGCATAGAGAGCCGCCGTATCCACATCCGCATACCCTTCTTCCAGGGCCATCTCGGCAATGAGGGGTTTGATCGGCGGCCGGTAAAAAGGTCGCTCCAGGGGAAGTTCGATCGTTGCGGAGGTCTCGGCCAAGGGCATGAAATCTCCCGACGGCAACTCCCCGCGCAACGCCAGTGCGTGGTTTTCGATGCTGTGCAGGATGTCCATGATGCGGCGGTTTTCCAACCAGGCCTGATCGTCGAGAAACCTCCGTAGCTGCTCGGAAAGCCTGGCCACCGTTCGCTGGGTGTGCTCTCCTGCTTCCAGCCAGTCGTAATGCACACGCTGCAGACGGGTTTCAGGGCGCATGGCGAGGATCGGAGGAAGAGACAAAACCTGTTCCAGCAGGCGGCTCAACTCTTCCTGTCGGGACTGGGACATCAGAAAATCCCAGAAAGCGCGAAAGCTTTTCCCCTGATCGGAATCGGCAATGGCGTCGCGTTCTCTCATGATCTCTTCGAGCAGCGCCCCTTTGGCTCCCTCCCAAAGGGCAATGCGTTCGCGCACCCGCCGGTCGAGTGTGCGAAAATTGTGTTCCACCTCGCGAAAATCGGTCAGCAGCTCCCGCGCCAGTTGCAAAAACTGCTGAAAACGGTCCTTCAGAGCCGTGTCGTCCAAAAGCGGAATATCACCCGCCAGAATGCGGTCGATCTCCGCGTCGATATCGCTGCGGCGTTTTTGCAGTTCGGCGATTCTCACTTGCGGATCGGTCTGGCTCCCTTCGCTCATCTGTCGCAGCAGCTCGAACAAGGTAAGCAGGCGGGATTCCGTGCCGACAAAGGAGCGTTCTATCAGCCCTTCCAACCAGGCCAAGGCCTTTTCCGTCGCGGGAGTCAGGTCAAAGTGAGGTTCGTCCGCCCCTGGCGGATAGAATTTCCGCAGCCACCCTTTGTCGTTTTCGGCCCAATCGTTGAGGTAGCTTTGCGCGGTTCCGGGAAAGGTCTCGGCCCCCAGTTGCTCACGCAGGGCGAAGAGCTCGTCTTCCAATGCCTCGACCAGGTCTGCCTGAGACAAATTGCGGACATTGGGCACGATAAACACCCGGTACAGAAAACCGGCCACCAGCGGCGCGTGATGAGCGCACAGCAACCGCCACGCAGGGTGGTTCTGGCGGAGCAGATCTAATGTGGTGTAGTCCAGAGCCATATCCCCCCCGGGTTACCCGTCTCTGTTCTGCGCCAGCCACTGGCGGCCCTTGTCGGTCAGGCGGTATTTCTGCAGGCGGCTGTTGGGCTTGTCGGGGATGGTCATCTCGATCAGGTCGTCGGCCAGGGCCGGTTTGAGGTAGCGCTCGCGGAAAGATTTACGGTCCGAAAGGCCCAGGGCGGATTGCAGCGCCTCGCGGCCCATCTCTCCCTGGATCGCCGCCAGCAGTTCACCGACTTGGGGGGTGACTTGAGGGCTGACTTGGGGGGCGGAGCTGGTCACGGTATCCAGGATCATCCGCAGCATGAAGGTGATGAAGGGCGCGGAGTCGTTCTGGCGGGTGCTATCCTGCAGGGCCTGGTAATACTCGGCCTGATGCGCGAAGATCAGGCTTTCCATCGGGATGTCGGCGAACAGGGGATTCCAGCGGGCCAGAATCAGGTTCTGCCACAGCCGCCCCATGCGGCCGTTGCCGTCAGCGAAGGGGTGGATAAATTCGAACTCGTAGTGAAAGACCGAGCCGGCGATGAGCGGATGGGCGTCGGTGACGGCCAGCCAGCCGAACAGGTCACCCATCAGGTGTGGCACCCGGTCGGCGGGTGGGGCCATGTGGATCACCTGCTGACCCGCCATCACCCCCACTCCACGATGCCGATACCTGCCCGCCTCGTCGATCAGGCCCGACATCAGAATCCGGTGTGCCTCCAGCAGGTCCGTTTCCGCCTCGGGTGCCCAGGTGTCGAAGCGGTCGTAGGCGGCCAGGGCGTTCTTCACCTCCTGCACCTCGCGAGGCGGGGCGATGACCCGCTTGCCCTCCAAAATCGCGGTGATCTGCGCCTCGCTCAGGGTGTTGCCTTCGATGGCCAGCGAACCGTGGATGGTGCGGATGCGGTTGATGCGCCGCAGCCGCAAGACTTTCGCCTGATCGGTGAGCACGGTCAGCCGCCCGATGGCCTCGCTGATCGCGGCGACCCGGTTCAGGATCTCGGCGGTGATGGTGTAGGGCGGCTGGTAGGTGCTCATGCGGCGGCCTCTCCAGCGGTAAACAATGCCGACTCGAAAGCGGTCCAGGCGGATTTGCGGAGGGTGGC
>Ga0123329_1002763_pt1 | contig 15094 bp, 10 predicted proteins | sample BioC12SIPDNA_FD_89703 | JGI IMG/M metagenome (GOLD analysis project Ga0123329, IMG submission 89703) | Anaerobic biogas reactor microbial communites from Washington, USA - Biogas_R1_B C12 SIP DNA | ecosystem: Engineered > Bioreactor > Anaerobic > Unclassified | place: Washington, USA | collected... | reverse complement strand
CCCCTGCCACGCACAATGTCAGGAGCCCGCACAGGAGCAGGACCCCCAGAATCAGCAGAATGATGGTCTGTTTGGACATGCAGAGACTCTCAATCTGATGCCATCGTTTGGCTTAGGGATAGATGCGCCCCAGCGTCCGCGGGAACGCAATGGTCTCGCGAATATGGTGGATGCCGCAGATCCAGGTGACCGTACGCTCAACGCCCAGCCCAAAGCCCGCATGGGGCACCGAGCCGTACCGCCTCATATCCAGGTACCAGGCAAAGGGCTCGCGGGGCAGATTGTGCTCGCACAGACGCTGCTCGAGCAGCTCGAGGCTGGCGGTACGCTGCCCGCCGCCGATGATCTCCCCATAGCCCTCGGGCGCGAGGAGATCGACCGAAAGGGACAGCCTTGGGTCGTCAGGATCGGCTTCCATGTAGAATGCCTTGCACTGGGCGGGGTAACGGTGCACAAAGACGGGCTTGTCGAACTGGCTGGCCACGTGGGTCTCGTGAGGTGCGCCAAAGTCCTCACCCCATGGAAGCGGGTCGTCGCTCTTGTCCAGGAGGGCGATGGCGTCGTTATAGCTGATGCGCGCAAAGGGCGGCTGGATCGTCTCCAGCGGCTGGGTATCGCGTTCCAGCGTCTTTAGTTCCTCGGCGCGCTCCTCCAGGCAGCGGCCCACGATATAGGAGACGAACTGCTCCTCCACGTCCATGATGTCGTCCAGCGTGGCGTAGGCGATCTCTGGCTCTACCATCCAGAACTCGATGAGGTGCCGCCGCGTCTTGCTCTTTTCGGCGCGAAACGTTGGGCCAAAGCAATAGACCTTGCCAAAGGCGGCGCAGGTGGCCTCGTTATAAAGCTGGCCGCTCTGGGTCAGATAGGCCTTTTCGCCAAAGTACTCGGTCTCAAAAAGGGTCGTCGTGCCCTCGCAAGAGGATGGCGTGAGGATGGGGGCGTCCACCAACATAAAGCCGTGGTCATCCAGCCAGTCGCGGATGGCGCGGATGACGGTGGCCCGCACGCGCATGATGGCCCACTGCTGGGAGGAGCGCAGCCAGAGGTGGCGGTTCTCCATCAGGAACTCGATACCGTGCTCCTTGGGCGTGATCGGGTATTCCTCGGCGATCTGCACGATCTCGATGTCGCTGATGCCGAGCTCGTACCCGCCAGGTGCGCGGTCGTCCTGACGGACCGTGCCCGTGACCACCAGCGCCGACTCTTGCGTCAGACGTTCAGCATTCTCAAAGCAAGCTGCAGACACGTCCTTCTGGAAGACGACTCCCTGGACGATGCCCGTGCCATCGCGGATCTGCAGGAACTTGAGGCGGCCCTTGTCGGTCTTGTTGTAGAGCCAGCCTCGGAGGGTGACCTCGGAATCCGCAAACTGGGCGATGTCCTGAATCGTTGCCAACTGGGCCATCTCTTTCTCCTTTGTGGGGCGCCGCCTCGATGCGGCGCCTGGGACGGCACTAGACGGAAGTGATCGGTAACCAGGCATGTACGCGCGACCAGAGCCTATCCACGGGGATGGCCTTGCGCAGAGTGAGCCGCTCTTGCTCGCCAAAGGCCTCCAGTTTCCACATGCCTAGGGCAAAGATGGCCAGCCCAACCACCGCTCCCGCCAGGGCAAAGCGGTGCGGCAGCAACGCCAGCAAGAGGACCACGGGCGCAGTGCAGGCCAGCGGCTTCCAGACGAGCTGGAGCCAAGGCGTTGGCGCCAAGTGGCGATGTACGCCCCAGGCAAAGGGCACCAGCAGCGCCAGCTCAGAAGCGACCATCACAAACGAGGAGGCCCGATAGCCGACCAACTCGATCAAGAGCAGGTTCGCGATCACGTTAAAGGTCAGCCCGATGGCAAAGGCCCGCGTGAGAAACGAACGTTGGTCCAGGGCGATGAGCACATACTGGGTTACCGAGTTGATAAAGCCAAAGGGCATGTACCAGATCATCACGGCCAAGAGCGGCGTGGCTTGCAGATAGGCGCTGCCCCCGAGCACCAGCACCAGCTCTCGCGCGAAAAATGAGGCGATCACCGCGCCTGGTAGGGCAAAGGTGAGCAGTAGCTTGATGGAAAACTGGTAGGCTCGCATGAGCGCGTCGTGCGATTCGGCTGCATAGCGGGACATGAGTGGAAACACGGCCATGGTAAAGTAGGCGGGGATCACTCCAACCGCGTCAACATACTTGTAGGCCGTGCTGTACCATCCCACGACCCGCGGGTCGGGCACGCGCCACTTGAGCAGGAGCACAGCTACCTTGAAGAACAGCGTCGCCAACAGGTTGTTGAGCATGAGTGGATAAGAGATGCGCAGCATCTCCCTTTGAAAGCTAAAAGAAACGTCAGCGTGGGGATCAAAGAGCCAGCGCCGCAGCAGGATATAGAGCACGACCATGGTGATGAGGTTGACGCCGATAGAGACGGCTGCCAGACCGACATACCCTAGGCCAAGCACTAGCACTGCGGCGCCAAAGGTGACCTTGAGCAGCGTGGTGAGCGTGCTGATGGCGGCAGGCACTCCCATCCGTTCGTGCCCCTGGAAGATGGCGCTGATGGTTGCCGCCACGTTGCTGGGGATTAGCGCGATGGCGAAAAGCCCGATGGCCACGATCGTGGCGGGATGTACGGGAGCGACCAGGTTCTGCAGCCCCAAGAAGACGCCGAGTGCGACTACGGCGCCCACCCAAAGCAGCATGCGGGAGACCACCCCGTTGCTGAGGTAGCGGTTGGCGTCCGCCCTGTTCTTGGCGACTTCCCGCGTGATCAAGGTGTTCAGGCCAAAGTTGGTAAGGATGTCCAGCCAGCTAATCAGCAAGACGGCGTAATAGTACTCGCTGGCATCGATGGGCCCCAGCAGCCGCAGCATCAGCATGGCAAAGACCATGTCGATGACGCGGTTCACCAGATTGAGGGCGATGGGGGCGACCGTGTTCTTGGAGACGCGCTGAGCGTCATCCTCCTCTTCGGTGATTCGGAACCAGCGCGACCAGACCCAGAGGGCCAGCGAGAGAAGCAAGATCATCCCCGCGATAAAGCTGACATACAGGCCGAGCTTGACGCTATCAGGCGTGTACTTGAAGCGGATGACGTGGCGGCCAGCGGGAATCGCGACGGCGCGAAAGTTTAGGTTGGCCCGCAGAATGTCGAGCTCTTGCTCTGCATTCAGCGGATCCTCGGCGTCGGCAGGGCGGAGGTAGGCCTTCCAGCCTGGGGCCCACGAGTCGCTCAGCACCAGGTAGCAATCGATGGGCGTATCGGCCAGAATGCTGATCTCATTGGAGCCATAGCGGAGCGACTCTACCTGGTTGGTGAACGACGGCGGCACGGATGCGTGGGGCTCCAGGGGCGGCGTCACCTCGAGATGCACCACCTCGCGCGGATCCACGCTGCGCAGCGCAGCCTTGCGCTCCTCGACGTCCTCGATATGGATGGCGTTCGCAACCAGATAGGCCCGCGGCAGATGGTCGTCGTTGCGATAGACCCGCACCTCGTCTTCATAGACCAGTGTGTAGCCTTCGGTATGGATCTCGTCTTTGAGCGCGGTGATGACATACTTGACGTTGAGCATATCGAGCAGAGGCGACTGCAGCGCCTGCTCTTCGGTCAGCGGGCTGATGCGGTTGTAGAGCAGCTCGTGCTGCCCCTGCAAGAGCTGCATGTACTCGACGTACTGCGCGGGGATGATCGAGTCATAGCCACTGATGTCCTGCAGGTTGTAGAACCAGGGGCTATTGGCGATAAAGGGGCGCCCGCCCGTGGGTGCATACTTGGCGACGCGATAAGTGTCCGTGTCCTGCTGCAAAAAGTCGGCCACGGGGGTGCGGTAGCCTACCAGGTCGCGATCGACGGCGGGAAAGAACCCCCAGGAGATGGCGAACGCCTCGACCACGATGGCCATCACCAGCAGCGCGCCCCACACGGGGGAGCTCTTGATCCGACGACGGAGCAGCAGCACGATGCCCGTCAGTAGCATCGCGACGGCCAGAATGGCAAAGTTGCGGAACATATAGGAGATAAACATCTCGGGGCTCGAAAAGGCGTTGGGCGCCAGCGCGAGTCTGCGGATGATGCGATCGGCCAGCGGGAGCAACCGTTCCTTGAGCACCAGCACCCCCGCCAAGGCGGCCGTCCCGCCAAGGGCGGCTGCCAGCGTCAACCAAGGCAGAGCCTGGTGCGCGAGGCGGTCCAGCAGCCCGCCAAGCCGGCGGCCTGCTTCCTGCGGGCGCCCCTGCCAGAGAGCGTCGGCGCCCATGCCAGCCATGAGCGTGGCGCACAGGGTAAAGGGAAAGATCCAGCGGAACGGCGAGTGCACCTGGCTCAAGCCCGGAAGCTTGAAGATGACGATATAGAGGGGCGAGCCAAAGATGAACAGGAGCGACACCAACGCCATACCAGCCAGGAATCCAAGATGGCGGCCCTTGCGGCGCAGCAGGGCTATCAGCGCCAGGATGCTGGCCGCAAAGCCCAGGTAGCCCGCTCCCTCGACATAGTTCTTGATGCCCCAGTACGGGCTGGTGATGGGGTTCCCATAGTAGTCGCGGCTAACGGCCACTCTCTGCCACTGGTAGAGGTCAAAGTAGTGATGGTGGGAAGGGTTCCCAAAAAAGTCGGGGACGAACATCGAGATGACCCGCCGCTTGGGCCAGGCCCACCCCAACACCTCCTCAAAGGTGGCGCTGCCTTCCCGAAAGTTGCTTCGGACTAGCTCGAAAAGGGGACCCCACTGCGCAAAGCCCAGGCCCGCCCCGATGAGCACCATGCCCCCCAGGATGAGCACTAGCTTGCCCACCGGGCCGGCTCGTCTGGTGGCAAACGCGGTCCGTGCCAGCCGGTAAACGGCGAACAAGCCACAGACCAAGGCCACGTAATAGTACATCTCGGGGTGGCCCGCCAGGAACACCAGGCCGACGGCGATGGCGCCAACAATCGCATAGGGGAGGTAGCCTACAAGCTGCTCATGGCCGTCATCCGCCAGGTTGGCCAGCTTTTCGATGATGGCCAGAAGCAGAGGCAGCCAGACTGCCGCTGCCATGATCATGGGAAAGACGTGGCTCACCACCATAGAGCCCGCCAGCATAAAGGCCACGCCGGCGATGCACGCTCCCAGTCGGCTGAGGCGGAATGTGCGCGCCATGATGTACATGGTCGTGCCTGCCAGGAACATGTGTATAGCGGCAAACCAGCCATAGGCAGCCGCCAGCGGCAGGATGTAAAAGACGATGCTGAACGGGTACATCGCCGAATGCTGGCCCGCGGCTAGGAACGGCATGCCGGACAGAATGTAGGGGTTCCAGAGGGGTAGCGATCGGCCGCGAAGGCTATTCAGAGCAAAGCGCTTCCAGACATAGTTCTGGAGGTAGAGATCGCTGAGGAGGCCGTTATGCGGGACCATGACCCCGGCCTCGGCGGCATAGCTTGCCCAGGGTTCCTGCACAAAGACATTGTCGGCGGGCAAGAGGGTCTTGCCACCGATGGTCTGTTGTGCAAAGAACGCCACCGAGATGACCATAAAGAGCAGCAGGATCAAGAGATCCTTGCCAAGCTCGCGTTTGCGCACGACGCCTCCTTCTGTGCGGGGTCACGGCTGGGCCGGGCAGATGGTCACATAGCGGTGGCGGCATGGTAACTGTTGCGAGATTATACGTTGGCCCCAGCGATGGGTCAAAGCCCGCATATAGCATCCGCCAGGGCTGTTTGACAGGCTTGGCAAGCCTATGCTATACTCTGCGAAAGGCTGAGATCGGAAAAAGTAGTCGCCGAAGCGGGTTTCAGAGAGCCGAGGGCAGGTGAGAGCTCGGCAACAGCGCAGGCGGCGAATGGGTCCGGGAGCTGCACGGCCAAACGCGTAGGCTAGTAGGTCGTGACGGAGACGCCACCGTTATCAGGGCCGAGGGTATCAGGGCGCATCCATGAGCGATGCCTCTCGTACCTGCACGAGTGAGGCTGGCTGGCGGACCCTGCAATCACGCAGGGTTTTCTGCTACCTGGCCTAATTGGGGTGGTACCGCGGGAGCAAGCGCTCTCGTCCCTTGAGGGGACGAGAGCGCTTTTTGCTTTCAAGGAGGCGAGAACGGACGCGATCTGGCTGTGCAACTATCGTCGTAGGTGTCGCAACGGACGGTTCTTCTAGGAGGAAATGATGACCATGCAAACGCGCTTTACGTTGGGGCAATCGGATCTGCCCACGCGGTGGTACAATGCCCAGGCCGATCTGGCCACGCCGTTGCCTCCCACGCTGCATCCGCAGACCTTGCAGCCGGTGGGCCCCGCCGATCTTGAGCCGATCTTTCCCATGGAGTTGATCCTCCAAGAGGTCAGCCAGGAGCGCTACATCGACATTCCCCAAGAAGTCCAGGACGTGTTGCGCCTGTGGAGACCAACGCCGCTGATCCGGGCCGCGCGCTTGGAAAAGGCCCTGGGAACCCCGGCCCACATCTACTTCAAGTACGAGGGCGAAAGCCCGTGCGGTAGCCACAAGCCAAATACGGCGGTTGCCCAGGCGTTCTACAACAAAGCAGCGGGCGTCAACAAGCTCACGACAGAGACGGGCGCCGGGCAGTGGGGCGGTGCCCTTGCCATGGCGTGCCAGTTCCTCGGCATCTCGTGCAAAGTGTACATGGTCAAGGTCAGCTACCAGCAAAAGCCGTACCGCCGATCGGTGATGCAGCTCTTTGGGGCGGATGTCGTGGCCAGCCCCAGCGACGAGACCGAGGCGGGCCGCGCCATCTTGGCGCAGGATCCCGACTGCCCCGGAACCCTGGGCATGGCCATCAGCGAGGCCTGTGAGGTCGCGATCAAGAATGACGATATCAAGTACTCGCTGGGCTCGGTGCTAAACCACGTGCTGATGCATCAGACGGTCATCGGCGAAGAGGCCATCAAGCAGATGGACATGGCCGGCGAGACGCACGTCGACGTGGTGATCGGCTGCGTGGGTGGTGGATCAAACTTTGGCGGAATCGCGCTGCCGTTCTTCCGCCAGAACGTGCTGGATGGCACCAAGACGCGCCTGGTGGGCGTGGAGCCCATGGCTTGCCCCAGCATGACCAAGGGTGTCTATGCCTATGACTATGGCGACACGGCCAAGTGGGCGCCGGTGGTAAAGATGGACACGCTGGGCCACAACTTTGTGCCCGCCGGCATCCATGCCGGTGGCCTGCGCTACCATGGCGTGTCTCCGTTGCTCTCCAAGCTGCACCGCGAGGGACAGATCGATGCTGTGGCCTATCCACAGATCCCTGTGTTTGAGGCGGCGCGTCTCTTTGCGCAGCACGAGGGCATCATCCCCGCGCCCGAGACGTCTCACGCCATCCGGGCGGCCATCGACGAGGCGCTGGACGCCAAGGAAAAGGGCGAGGAGCGGGTGATCCTGTTGAACTTTAGCGGGCATGGATTCCTGGATCTAGGCGCTTACGACACCTTCCTGGCGGGCGATCTGGTGGACTATGCCTATCCCGAGGAAAAGGTGCGCGAGGCCCAAGAGACGTTGCCCAAGGTGCAGGAATAGCACCGACGGTCCTGAGGGGCGCTGCTCGGCGGCGCCCCTCTGTTGCTCAGAGAGGAGCTTGCCGTGAAGCCACGGGTGTTGGTCACTGAAACGATGGCTCAAGAGGGGCTGGATCTCATTGAGCAGGCGTGCGCGGTGAGTGTTGTGCTCAACCCCGAGCCAGACGCGCTAGCCGCCATGATCGGTAACTATGAGGGGCTGGTGATACGTAGTCGTACCAAGGTGACGGCTGCTCTGCTCGCTGGCGCCACCAACTTGCGCGTCATCGGTCGACCAGGCACCGGTGTGGACAACGTCGACCTGGAAGCGGCTACACGGCATGGCATCGTGGTCGTGAACGCTCCTACGTCGACGACCGTGGCGGTGGCCGAGCATACCGTGGGGCTCATGCTGGCCATGGCTCGGAATATCTGCCAGGCCAGCGTGTCGATGCGCCAGCAACGATGGGAAAAGGGGGGCTTGGTCGGGACCGAGCTCTACCGCAAGACCCTGGGCATCGTCGGGTTAGGGCGGATCGGGGCGGCGGTGGCGCAACGCGCTCGCGCCTTTGAGATGTGCCTGCTTGCCTACGATCCCTTTGTCTCCCAGGCCCGAGCCGAGGCGATGTGCGTGAAACAGGTCTCACTGGACGAGCTGCTCTCAACTAGCGACTATGTGACGCTACACACCCCCCTGAATGACCGAACGCGCGGGATCATCGGTGAGCGCGAGCTGGCGCTGATGCGGCCTGAGGCGCGTCTGGTGAACTGCGCCCGCGGTGGGCTGGTGGATGAGCAGGCATTGGTCGCTTCGCTGTCGAACGGCCGTTTGGCGGGGGCCGCACTGGATGTGCTTTCCAGCGAGCCCGAGATCCCTGCCGAGCTGGCGGCCTGCCCTAACCTGCTGCTCACACCGCACCTGGGCGCGTCCACCGAGGAGGCGCAGAGCCTGGCGGCCGTGACCGTCGCTGAGCAGCTGATCGATGTGCTGGAAGGACGTTCGGCCCGCTACTCTGTGAACGTACCGGTGGTCGATCTGGGCGAGGCTCAGCACTTGGCGAGCTATCTGGACCTGGCGCAGCGCCTTGGGCGGCTCTGCGGGCAGTCGGTCCGCGATGGGCTCATGCGGCTCGAGGTGATCTGCGCCGGAGAGACGACCGCACTTTCTGCGGAGAGCGTCACATCAGCGGCCTTGGCCGGGTTGCTCTCCGAGGCGGCCGACGTGCCTGTGAACACGGTGAACGCTCACCTGTTGGCCGACGAGCGCGGCATCAAGCGAACCACCATCCAGACCGACGAGGCGCATGGGTTCCCGGGCCTGGTGACGTTGGTCGTACACACGGCGGATCGCACGTGGCGCGTGAGCGGCAGCGTGCTGCGAGGCCATCCCCGCGTCTTGCAGGTTGATCGCTTCTGGTTCGATTTCGCCGCCGAGGGCCGCGTGCTGTTCACCGAACACATCGAACAGCCGGGCGTGATCGGGCAGATGGGCACTCTGCTGGGCGAGATGGGCCAGAGCATCTCGTTCGTTCAGGTAGGGCGGCAGGAACGGGGCGGGCCGGGGCTGATGGTCCTCGGCCTGGACGATGACGCGCCCGCGGATATGCTTGGGCGCGTGAAAGAACTGCCCAGCGTACGAGGCGCCTGGTTGGTGCGGCTATAGGGCGCGCCTCAGTAGGAGCCCTCGGGGTCACGGGGTGGCATCGGCAGTCCGCGAATCTGGAACCAGGCCTCGCGCACGTCGGCCACCAGGAACAGGCTGCCCGTGGCGACGATCAGATCGCCGCTGGCGGCCTGGTCGAGGGCGGAAGCTAGGGCCTCGAGCGGCGTCTTGGCCGTTGCGGCCGAGCGACCCATCCCCAGGGCGGTCTCCTGGAGCCAGAAGGGGTCGGCTGCCTTGGGGTGGTCAGCGCGTGTCATGGTGATCTCATCGGCCAGTGGCAAGAGCTCTCGAAGGAGCGACTGAGGCTCGTGGGTGAGGCTGGCGCCAAAGATCAGATGGAGCCGCCCCCAGCAAAAGTGCGAGCGCAGAGCCTGCGCCATCTGCTGCATCGAGTAGCGGTTATGGGCGCCATCCACGATCACCCACGGCTCCTGCCCCAGAACCTCCATGCGCCCTGGCCACTGGACCTGTGCCAGGCCCGCGCGAATCGTCTCGGTTGTGATTGCCAACCCTCGCTGTCTCAGCTCCCAAGCGGCCGCCACCGCAACCGTGGCGTTCTCCAGCTGATGCTGACCCAGCAGGGGGAGGAACATCTCGGGCCAGGCAGCGGGCTCCGCCTGGGGGGGCGTGATGGTCAGCCACTGACCTTGCGTGCCACGTTCGCGCGTCGGTTGCCAGCCCCAGTCGTGTCCCACCACCGTGAGTGGGGCACCCCTCTCGTGGGCGATGGACTGAATGACACCCAGCGCTTCGGGCTGCTGCGGTGCCGAGATCACTGGCACGCTCGGCTTGATGATGCCCGCCTTTTCCCGCGCGATCTGGCCTAGGGTATCACCCAGCACCTGCATGTGGTCCATGCTTACCGAGGTGATCACCGAAACCTGGGGGGTGAGCACGTTGGTGGCATCCAGGCGGCCGCCGAGTCCAACCTCAAAGACGCCGACGTCCACCTGCCTTTCGGCCATGTAGGCCATCGCCAGGGCGGTGATGGCCTCAAAGACCGTCACCTGACGGCGCTCGGAAAGCATCGGCTGCAGACGGGTGGCCCAACGCTGCAGGTCGGTTTCGGGAATTGGCTCCCCGTCGATCTGGATCCGCTCACGAAAAGAATGCAGGTGGGGCGAGGTGAACATGCCCGTGCGGTACCCGCTGGCGCGGAGGATCGACGCGATCATTGCCGTGGTCGAACCCTTGCCCTTGGTGCCAGCAATATGCACTGATGGATAGTGTGTGTGAGGGGCGCCCAGAGCGGACAGCAGCTCTCGCACGCGATCCAGGCGCCAGACGCGTTCCGCGTAGGGCGGCTGTTCCTGCCGCTCGACGTCGTAGCGATCCAAGAGCACGCTCAGGGCCTCACGATAGGTCAACATGCGTCTGACTTCTCCTCATCTGGATGCGTGGCGCGATTCTACACCTTCGCCGCTTGGGTTCCTAATCCCTGGCGCAAGCCATTTGACGCCCCTGGATGGCTCGGCTAGACTCGTCTAGTGCTTGGTGGTTCTCGCAGGCGTCGGAGGCGAGCTGGCCCGTGAGAAAGCGTTGGCAGAGAGCGTTCGTGGTGCTCGCGTTGGCGTGCCTCACCCTGGCGGCATGTGGCTCACGGCCACTGATCCGATCCGTGGAGGTGAGGCCTGACGTCATCTCGCCCAATGCCGATGGCGAGGATGACGTGGCCGAGATCACCTACGCACTCTCCGATCCTGCTATTGTCTCTATCTATCTCGTCGACGCCGACGGCAACCGTCACGTCTTTCGCGACCAGCGGCGGCGCTCGCAGGGTGAGCATACGGCCTACCTCAGTGGCGTGATAGACCATCGCCTCCTCCCCGATGGCGCCTACAACCTGGTGTTGGAGGCTGAGGGCTGGGACGGGCGCACCGAGCGCCGGGAGCGTCCCATCACGCTGGTTGATGGCGACAAGCAGCCCATGGAGATCCAGGGCCTAAGCATCTCCCCAACGGTGTTCACGCCGAACCGCGACGGTATCGCGGACCGCGTCACCATCAGCTATAACCTCAGCAAAGAGGCGGCTCGCGTCGAGGTGTACGTGCTCGGCGAGGACGGCGCCAAGTATCCCGTGGCCGAGGACGCCATCCGCGAGGCGGGCAGCGCGGGTGCCCACGAGCATGACTATGATGCGGGCATCGACCTTGGGGCCACCCCTCCGCCCGACGGCGTGTATACCGTAGTGGTTGAGGCCGAGGACTATGTCGGGAACCAGGATCGCGCCGAGGGCCAACTGACCATTGAGGACGGCGGCGTGCCGCGCGTCGAGATCGTCAACGCCGCGGCGGTCTTTGATCCCCTCATCGTACAGCTGGGTGAGACGCTTACCTTTACCTGCACCGTGCGGAATATCGGCACGGTGCCCGTGCGCACCAAGGGGCCCGAGCCTGGTACCGAGTACACCAGCCTCGACAACTTTAACACGCTGGAAGAGTACGAGGAGCCGGGCATCTTTCGCGTGGGGTTGGACTATGAGGGGAACAGTGCCGGGCGAACCTATCCGTTTCGCTGGCAGCTGGGCTATGATGGAGAGCTGACCGTGCTCGACACGCCCATCGGTCCTCAAACGTATCTCATGCCTGGGCAGACGGTGACCGTGGTGGGGCACCTTCGCATCACCGAAAAGACGGTCACGGTCGAGCCTTACTTTTGGGTTGGGCTCATCCACGAGTCGGTCTGGATCATCCAGGATCGTATCGAGGCCACTCCGATCTCGATCGGCTTCTAGGCATAGCTATGGACCTGGCCATTGTCGTCGTCAGCTACAACACGCGCGATCTGACGGCGAACTGCCTCACGTCGGTGTACGCCGAGCTCGAGCGTGCTGGGCTGGACGCTCACGTCTTGGTGGTCGATAACGCCTCGCCCGACGAGAGCGCCGCTATGGTGGCCAGCCGCTACCCTCAGGCTACGTTGCTCGCCCAGGAGACGAACCTTGGGTTCGCCGCCGCCACCAACCTGGGGCTTTCAGCAGCGCTGGCGCGAACGCCCCTCCCTCGCTACCTGCTGTTGCTCAACCCCGACACCATCGTGCGCGCGGGAGCGCTAGAGGTCCTGCTGAGCACGATGGACGAGATGCCCGCTGTCGGGGCGGCGGGCGCGCGGCTCTTTTATGGCGACGGCAGCTTTCAGCACAGTGCCTTTCGCTTTCCCTCGCTCATGATGGCGGTCCTGGACTTTTGGATGATCAACCATCGCCTGCTAGATTCGCGGCTCAACGGCCGCTATCCCAGGCGCCTCTATGAGGGCGGGCAGCCCTTTGTGATCGACCATCCGCTGGGAGCTGCCATGGTTATCCGCCGTGAGGCGCTTGAGCAAGTCGGGCTCTTGGATGAGGGCTACTTTATCTATTGTGAGGAAATTGACTGGTGCATGCGAGCCAAGGCCGCGGGGTGGGGCATTCGTTGTGTGCCGCAGGCCGAGATCGTGCACTTGGGAGGGCAGAGCACCGGGCAGTTCCGGGCTCGCATGTTTCAGGCGCTCTGGGAGAGCCGCTTTCGGCTCTTTGGGAAGCACTATAGCCGTGCGTATGGGCGAGTGGTACGGTGGATCGTACGGGCCGGGCTGCGCCGTGAGACCGCGCGCCTGCGTGACCTGGTCCAGGCGGGTGAGCTCACGGCCGACGAGGCCGAGCGCCGCAAAAACGCCTATCGGGCGGTGATGGCGATGTGAGCAAGCCAAGAGTCACGGTGGCCGTTCTCGCCCGCGATAACGCCGATCAGATCGCCGATTGCCTGCAGAGCGCCATCTGGGCCGACGAGCTGTTGGTGGTGCTCGATGATCGCAGTTCGGATGCCACTGGCGAGATCGCGCGGGGGCTGGGCGCGCGGGTGGTTGAGCGTGCCTTTGACAGCTTTGCTGGCCAGCGTGACTATGCGCTGTCCGTCACCCGGACTGAGTGGGTGTTCTTTCTGGATAGCGATGAGCGGGTGCCCCCGCCCCTGGCGGATGCGATCCGAGCGCGGGTGAAGGAAGCTACATGCGCGGGATGGTGGGTCCCTCGCCGCAACTATATGTGGGGCCACGAGATCCGCCACGGTGGCTGGTGGCCCGATTACCAGCTGCGCCTGTTGCGCGTCGCGGCGGCCAAGTACGATCCCGAACGGCCCGTCCACGAGGTCGTACTGCTTGATGGTCCCGAAGGGCATCTAGAAGATCCGCTCATTCACTACAACTATGCCACCCTCGGCGATTTCGTGCGCAAGCAGCGGCAATACGTTGCCTATGAGGCGCGGATTCTGTACGGGCAGGGGGTGCGTCCCAAGCCATGGACCTATCTCTCGCAGCCTCTGCGCGAGTTCCGACGACGCTACGTCACGCTAAAGGGCTACAAGGATGGCTTCCAGGGCTTGCTGCTCTGTCTCTTGGTGGCCTACTACTATGGGTTTCGTGTGACGGTAGAGCTAGGACGGTTGTGGCGGCAGGCGGGTTAGCCTTGGCGCCAGGGCCAGCGCCGTTTGCGGGGCGGCGCGGGTGCCCCTTCTGCCATGGCCAGGATCTGCGGGTACCCTTCCGTCAGGTACGCGCGCAAGGTCTCATAGCACTGGCTGTAGGCCGCGGGCTCTTGCCCCATGGGATCGGTCACATCGCGGCGTTCGCCCATCACAGTGCTCAATAGGTGGGCCTTTGCGTCGGCTCGCGCAAACCGCAGCCCCAGATCCCTCAGATGGGCGCGCTCCATGACGAGGATCAGGTCAGCCTCATCCACGATCTGTTGGGTCAGCCCCCGGGACCGATGGGCCGATAGGTCCAGCCCCTCTGGCTCCAGTATCGCGATCGCTTGCTGGGCGGCGGGACGCTCGTCGTGTGCCCACACCCCGGCGGAGGCAGCACGAAAGCGATCCTGATCACCGCGCTGCTCCAACAGATGGGCAAAGAGTCGCTCGGCCATGGCCGAGCGACAGGTGTTGCCGGTGCACACGAAAAGGATCAACGGCCGATAGGTCATCGGTCTCCTCGCAACGACAAGAGGGGGGCTGCCATCGGCAGCCCCCCTCTCTGGCTCCTAGCTCAGTTCTGGTAACAGCAACCCGTAGCCGCCATCGTGACGTCGATAGGTGACGGCATAGTTGTCCGTCTCGGCATTGTAAAAGAGATAGAAATCGTGCCCGAGAAGCTCCATCTGATCGATGGCCTCATCCACGTACATGGGCATCGTCTCGAACCGCTTGATACGGACGACCTGCTCCCGTGCATCACCCTGTGACTCGGTAAAGACCGGCTCGGGGGCCTCAACGCGGTTCTGGGAGCGCCAATGCTTGCCCTTGTAGCGCTCAATCTGCCGCGACATCTTGTCAAGCACGGCATCGAGCGAGGACCTGAGGTCCGAAGACTTGTCCTCGGCTCTGAGCAGCGCCCCATTGGCCCGCAAGGTGAGCTGTACAACCTGGCGATCCTCAGCGCTCTTTGTGCTACGGGAAGCCAGATCGACGCGCGCTTCGCTGATGTTGGGAAGGTAACGGCTGAGCTTGGAGACCTTGGTCTCGACAAGCTCTCGGAGCTGGTCGGTGATCTGAAGGTTGCGCCCACTAATGATGATATCCATCTCGCAAACTCCTTTATCTGCCGGGTGAGCCTAGCGCCCATCGACACAGCGACCACGCCAAGTGCTCCCGCGCGGGTGTTCACGAGCCTTGTTAAGGTACGCTGTGTACCCTCATGCTACTATGGGCATGCCTCCGTGTCAATGGACGTGCGTGAATCTTTTGTGCAGGCTCGCGTTGACAGGCATGCCACCGAGGGATACCATCGCCCGAGGGGAGTGGTATGCCCATCTATTGGAATGACGAGCCTAACCAGGGTAGATCAACTCGCAGCCAGAAAAGGCCGCGAGCCCAACGCGGCCGTTGGTTTGTGGCTGCGCTGGCCGTGCTGGTGCTCACAGCCGTCAGTGTGCGCCTGGCCCTGGTGGCGCTGATGGACGCGCCCGCTGCGCCCAGCGCCGTCACGCTGGT
>Ga0123329_1002758_pt1 | contig 15110 bp, 10 predicted proteins | sample BioC12SIPDNA_FD_89703 | JGI IMG/M metagenome (GOLD analysis project Ga0123329, IMG submission 89703) | Anaerobic biogas reactor microbial communites from Washington, USA - Biogas_R1_B C12 SIP DNA | ecosystem: Engineered > Bioreactor > Anaerobic > Unclassified | place: Washington, USA | collected... | reverse complement strand
CTCCGGCTCCCCGTCCTGCCCGCCCGCCGTCTCCAGCGCCATAACGTGGCGGATGCCGAGCAGCCCGCACTGGGGATCAGCGCGCCAGGCCCAAACGACGGCCCCGACGGCCAGCAGGCCGCCGCACACCAGGAACACCCGCGTCGCCGCCCGCGCCGCGCGCGCCGCCTCGGCCGCTGCCACCACGAACGCCACGGCCGCCAGCACGACCGAGACGAGCACGGCCGCCGCGCCGTGACCGGCCAGCAACCCCGCCAGCGCCGCCCCGAAGGCCGCCGCCCCCAGAGGCGCCGCCGTCCCATGGGGGCCCGCTGCGCGCCGCGCGGCGGTGGCCATCGCGCCCAGGACGCAAGCCATGGCCCAGAACGGGAAGTAAGCGCCGGGCACGAGCAGCGACGCCGGCGTCTGAAGCGCCGCCGGTTCGCTCAGGATGAGCGCCGGATAGAGGAAGAACGAATACCCGTTCAGCAACGCAAGGACGAGCAGCAGGCCGGCCGCACACGCCCCGGCCGCGCGCATCCTCACCCCCTGCCCGCGCAGGCCCGTCCAGAGCAGCCCACCCAGGACGAAGGCCACTCCGAGGTCGGCGGCCGCGTATCCGCAGGACCGCGCCGCGGGGACGTAGGCGCGAACCAGGCCCGCCGCCACTGCGCCCCATGCGACGGCCCGGAGCAACGGCGCGAGGGCCGGGGGCTGCGGGTCCGACTCCTCAGGCCCGGGCGCCGGCATCGTGCGGGAGCGCGCGGCGAAGGCAGCCGCCGCAGCCGCCACGGCGGCAACCGTCACGGCCGGAAACACGCCGACCGCGCCCACAATGCCCGCACTCCCGGCGCCGAACCCGACCAGCGCCCCCGCGAGCGCCCAGGCGTCGAGGCGCCGCGCGCGGCAGACGTTGGCCAGCACCCACGCGGACGCCGCCGCGCCGAGCAGGCCCAGCCCCACCTCCGCGTGCACGTGGACCCCGAAGGGAGCCGCCGCGAAGGCCGGCCAGAGCACAGCGGCCAGAACGGCGGGCGTCAGGCGGCGCGCCCGGCCGGTCAGGCAGGCGACGCCCACGCCGACGGCCGCGCCGGCCGCCAGCGTCGCGGCGGCCAGTCCGGCGGCGGCCCGCACGCCCACGCCCAGGAACTCGAAACGGTGAAGCGTCACGAACGCCGCCAGTGCGGCCGTCACGCCCGTCAGGAAAACCGTTGTGTGCTCAGGCTCGCGCAATCCTGTCCGCCCCGCCCATATAGGGTCTCAGAACCTCGGGCACGGCCACCGAACCGTCCGGCTGCTGGTAGTTCTCCAGTATAGCGATCAGTGTGCGGGGCAGCGCCAGGGCCGAGCCGTTGAGGGTGTGGGCAAACTGCGGCGCGCCCCCGGCTTCGGCTCGGAAGCGGATGCCGGCGCGGCGGGCCTGGAAGTCGCGGAAGTTGCTGCACGAACTCACCTCCAGCCATTCCCCGCAGCCGGCCGCGTAGATCTCCACGTCGAACTTGCGGGCGGCGCTGAAGCTCAGGTCGCCGCTGCACATCTCCACCACGCGATGGGGCAGCTTCAGCCGGCGGCACACGTCCTCGGCATCGTTGAGAAGCTCGGCCAGTTCCTGGTCGGACCGGTCGGGCCGGCAGATGCGGACCAGCTCCACCTTGTCGAACTGATGCCCGCGCTTGATGCCTCGGACATCACGGCCGGCGCTCATCTTCTCGCGCCGGAAGCACGGCGTGCAGGCGACGTAGCGCAGCGGCAGGGAGCCCTCATCCAGCGTCTCCTGCGCGTGGAGGTTCGTCAGGGGGACCTCGGCGGTGGGGATCAGCCAGAGGTCGTCCTCGGCCTCGTGGTACACGTTGTCGGCGAACTTGGGGAGCTGCCCCGTGCCGACCAGGCAGCGCCGGTTGACCATGTAGGGCGGGTAGACCTCGACGTAGCCCTTCTCGCGCACGTGCAGGTCGAGCATCCAGGCAATGAGCGCGCGCTGGAGGCGGGCCCCCTGGCCCATCAGCACGTAGAACCGGGACCCGCTGAGCTTGACGCCGCGATCGAAGTCCAGGATGCCGAGTTCCGGCCCGAGTTCCCAGTGGGGCCGCGGCGCGAACTCGAGCGCCGGCAGCTCTCCCTCCGAACGCACCACGACGTTCTCGGTCTCGTCCGCCCCGGCGGGCACGTCCTCGTCCGGCACGTTGGGGATGCGGAGCATCAGCTCATCCAGGTCGCGGCGGACGTCGGCGGCCTGCACGTCGAGCACCTTGATCTGCTCGCCCACTCGCCGCATGGCCGCGATCTGCCCGTCGCGCTCCTCCCCGGCGGCCATGCCGGCGATCTGCTTCGACCGTCGGTTGCGCTCCGCCTTCAGGGCCTCGACCTCCGTCGTCAACGCCCGCCACTGCAGGTCCAGCTCGAAGGCACGGTCGATCAACGCGGGGGCGTCCCCGACCTTCCGCATCGCCTCGCGGATCCGTTCGCGGTCGTCCCGGATCAGTTGCATGTCGATCATCTCAGGGCGCTCTTCTACTCGTCGCCGAAGGAAGTGCCCACCGCCCGGGCCGCCCGGACGATCTGGCTGTCGGGCTCCACGAGCCGCTGGCGGTTGGCCACGTGGCTGAGCGGCACGGGCACGATGCGGGTGCCCTTGCGGCCGACCATGACGTCCGTGTGCCCTTCCATGGCCTCCACAAGCGCCGCATGGCCGAACTGGGTGGCGAGCACACGGTCGCAGGCCGTCGGCGTGCCGCCGCGCTGCATGTGGCCGAGCACCACCGCCCGGCTCTCGGTGGCCGTGGCGGCGTCGATCTCGTGCGCCATCCAGACGCCGATCCCGCCCAGGCGCATCTTGTGGTGCGTATCGGCCACCTCCTGGCGGATGACGTATTCGCCGCCCGGCAGGCGCACGCCCTCGGCGACGACGATGATGCTGAAGCGCTTCCCGCGCCGCGCCCGGTCCTCGACCACCTCGAAGACACGCTCCATGCGGTAGGCGATCTCCGGGATGAGGATGATGTCGCCGCCCCCGGCCATCCCCCCCACAAGCGCCAGCCAGCCGGCATGACGCCCCATCGTCTCCAGCACCATGGCCCGATGGTGCGACATGGCGGTCGTGTGCAGGCGGTCCACGGCCTCGGCCACGATGTGCACGGCGGTGTCGAACCCGAACGTGACGTCCGTGCCGCAGATGTCGTTGTCGATCGTCTTCGGGACGCCCACCACGCGAATGCCCTTCGCCGCCAGATCGTGCGCGATGCTCAGCGTGCCGTCGCCGCCGATGCAGAAGAGCACGTCGATCCCGGCGTTCCGGAGGTTCTCCACGCACCGGTCGGACAGGTCCTGAGGCTCCGAACCCCCGGCGCCCTGGGCCACGTACTTGAACGGATGGGCCGTGTTCGACGACCCCAGGATCGTGCCGCCGACCGTCAGAATGCCGCTGACGTCGCTCTCGGTCAGTGGGATCATGCGGTTCCGCACCAGGCCGTCGTATCCGTCCAAAATGCCGAAGGCCTCCAACCCGAACTCGAAGATGCCCGTCTTGACCACGGCCCGGATGACGGCGTTCAGCCCCGGGCAGTCGCCCCCGCCGGTCAGGACGCCGATGCGCCGGATGCGGGTGTCAGTCGCCATTCGCTCTCTCCTCAGATCTCCTGTGTGGTCGAGCCCGCCTTCAGCCGTGCAACAGGTGCACGCCCTCCTCCAGCAGCCTCAGGACCTCCTCCGGCAGCCGGGGATCGTGCTCCAGCCCCGGCACGTGCAGCGCGACCCCTCCGGACGCCCCGCCGGGAAGCCGGCAGCCGGGCCGCATGTCCGTCACGTAACCGATCCAGCCCTCGACGTCGAGCCGAGCCGTCTCGTCGGCCGCGGCCAGCAGCACGGGCCGGCCCTTCAGCACGCAGACCGAAAGCTCCGCGCCAGCCTCCTCCCGCGCACACCGGGAGGTCTCCGCCCACCACGCATGCCGGGCGGGCTCCAGGGCGAGCAGCACCACGCGCACGCCGCCCATGGCACGCACGTTGGCGGCCTGGCGGCGCGCGTCGGTTCGGGTGTCCTCCTCCCATCGCCGCACCGCCTCGTCGAAGCGCGCGATCATCTCCCCGTCGCGCTCCTCCATCAGCAATCCGACGGCGGCGGCCATCTGCTCGGCGTCGGCCCTGAGCGCGGCCAGCACCCGGCTCGCGCCGTCGCCCCAGGCGCGGCGCTCGCGCCCCGTGAGGTCGTCCCGCGCCAGCCGCACCAGCCGCTCGGCGTATGCGTCCGACGGTGCGCAGAGGGTCCGGCGCACGAGTTCGGACGCCGTCACCGCGCCGTCGCCCACGCACAGGTTGCCCTCGCCGATCAGATGCGCCACGGCGCTGCGGTCCTCGGGCGCCCAGCGCGCACCGCTGAACCAGCGCATCGGGCGCCCGGCGGCGCGCAGCCGGTCCATCAGGACGGGGCGCACGGGCCGTCCGTCCCAGTCCAGCGCAAGCAGCGAGTGCCCGCAGAAGGCCAGGTCGTAGCCGCGCGGGAGCTTCCGCTGCATCTCGGGACGGAAGAACTCCGCCACCACGTCGCTGCCGAAGACGAGCACCTCGGCCCGCCCGGCGGCCGCCCGGCCGGCCAGCGCACCCGCAACCGCCCCGTCGACATCCGGAGTGCAGACGATCACGGCGAACTCCTCGCTCATGCCGGTCCACCGCCTCCGTCCGGGACGCCTGGGGTCACACGCAGGGAAACGGCATTGTAGTGGATGGGGCGGAGACTTTCCACCTGGGGACCGCGCTCAGGGCGCCCGGCCGCAGCGGGCGGCGTAGTCGCGGACGGCCTGCTCCTGCTCGGGCGTCTCGATGGAGCCGGGACGCGCCTGCCGGACGCGCGCGATCGCCCGGCCGGCCCCCTCGCCCCTGTGGACCAGGTAGCAGGCCAGCATCGTGCCCGTGCGCCCGCGTCCCGCCACGCAGTGGACAACCACCGGACGCCCCTGCGCGAGGCGGCCGTCACAGAACCCCACGAAACGGTCGATCTCCTCCGGCCCGGGAGCCGTGAAGTCCACGAGCGGAAGGTGCAGATACGCCAGCCCCGCCCGCTCGGCCACGCCGTGCTCCCAGCCCTCGCCGCAAAGGCACACGACGGCGCCCACGCCCCGGGCCCGCAGTCCCGCCGCATCGGCCTCCGGATGTGTGGGCCAGGCCATGCCCGCCAGTTCGCCCGGAAGCAGCCAACTGAAGCCCCGGATCACGTCGGCCTCCCGTGCCCCGCGCCGAGCAGGTCCCTGAGCATCGCCTCCACGTCCTCCATGGGAAGGCCCATGACGCCCGTCACGCTGCCGGAGAGCCGCTCGACGTTCGGATCGTCCGCCTCGATCGCGTAGGCGCCCGCGCGGTGCAGTGGGTCGAATCCGGCCAGGTACTCGGCGATCCGTTCCGCCGACATCGGATACATGCGCAGAACGGCCTCCGCACAGGCCGACCGCGACCGCCCGTCCGGATGGATCACGTGGACACCGGTGATGACCGAATGGGGGTTGTGGCTGAGCCGGTGCAGGATGCGCGCCGCGTCGTCCAGGTCGGCGGGCTTCCCGATCACGTCGCCCCGGCAGACGATCAGCGTGTCCGCGCCGATCACCAGGGCGTCCGGCCGCCGGGCGGCCACCTCGGCCGCCTTCCGTCGCGCCAGCTCCACGGCCCGTTCGCGGGGATCGTCCACGGAGACCGACGCCTCGTCGACCTGCGGCGCAACGACCTCGAAGCGGGTCAGCAGGCCGCCGAGCAGTTCCCTGCGCGTGGGCGAGGCGCTGGCCAGCACGACCGGCATCGGGGGGTCAATCGTCTTCGGCGCAGGCAAGCTCCGCGTCCCCGGCTCCAGAGGTGCAGTGAGCCGACGGGCGCGCCCCGACCGGGCCGGCGGCGGCCGGCGGCGTCGCGCTCCCCGCACCCGCCGCGTGCGCCTCGAGCCTGCGTCGGACCCGTTCGGCCGATGCGGCGCACGAGGCCCGCCAGTTGCCGCCGGTGGGTGCGGACCGCTCGGCGCGCTCGAACGCCTTCGCCGCAAGACTGAGCCGGCCCAGCTCCTCGTACGATTCCCCCAGCCCCGACCAGACGAACATCGGCAAGGCGCTGAACGGGACGGCGTTGTAGAAGACCCGGTCGCCGTCCCGCCTCTTCCCCTCGGTCAGCTTGTAGCACTGCCCCGTCTGTTGCACGTACATCTCCACCTGCGCCAACCCGGAGTGGACGTACACCGCAAGCGAGCGGGTCCGGCCCTCCAGTCGGGTCTCGGGATAGGCCGCCATCAGATACTGCCAATAGTAGACGACCTCCGCCGGGCGACGGTTCCTGCGCGCAGTCTCGCCCAGCACCCACAGGGCGTCGTCCGCCCAGTCACTCTCGGGCCACTCCTTGGCGATGCGCACCAGGTCCGCGCACTGTGTCTTCGCATCCGCGTCCGGCTCGCAGGCAAGCGCAAATACCTCGGCGGGATCCTCCACAACCGGCACGGCCGGGCCGGGCGGCCCGGTCGGCCCCCCCGTCAGCAGCATGAACGTCAGAACCAGTGCCGCGTGGCCGCACGCCATCCGATGGCCCTTCCTCAACGCATTGTGCGTTCCCGACTTGCGGCATACTATAGTCGCTCGTCCCCCCTGGGTCAACCGGTTCCTGGGCGGCGGCCTGTGCGGCAGGGACGCACGCACGGACACGCCCCCGCGCACGAGGGAGCGTGCGACACGGACCTACACGGACCGACACGGACGCACACGGACGCACACGGACCCGCACACGCCCCCGCACGCGAGGGAGCGTGCCGGTGGAAGGCCGCGCCCCGTCGCGGCCGGGGGGGCGTGGGGCGGCACGCCTGCACGGAGTGGCCCGCCGCGCCGCTGCCTTGATTGCACACCGGGGCCCGCGCTATGATGCAGCCGTCGATCCCCCTTGTCTGCAGGAGATACGGTCGTGCGGAGGTCTGCGCTTCTGCTTCTGCCATGCGTTGCCGTCTGCCTTGCGGGCTGCCTCACGGTCCGTACGACACGCCCCGAGCCGCCCGACGTTTCTGCTGAGCCGGCCCCGGCCGATCCCCCGGGGGAGTTCCTCTCGGCTGTGGGCACGGCCCCGGAAGGGGCGGCTTCGGACTCGGCAGCGGCCATGGCCGACGTCGAGGCGCGGGACCGGCTGCGGGACGCCATCGGCGAGTATACGCGCGGCGTCATCGCCGCCTTTCTGGCATCGGAGGCGCAGTATCCGCCGCCCTCCGAGCCTCTGAGCGCGGAGTTGTCCGACATCCTCCGTACGGAGGTGGCGGCCGGGCTGCTTCGCACTGCGCAGCCGGAACGGGTCTGGCAGGAGCCGGACGGCCGGGTGCACGTGCTCTACAGCCTGCCCATTGCCCGGGTGAACGCCGAGATCGCCCGGAGGACACGCATGGTCATCCCCGACGTCAACCCTTTCGGCGCGGGTGCGGACCGGGCCATGGCGGCGCTCGACGACTACCTGGACGCCTCGCTGGCCGAACGCCTGACGGCCGCGGCCCGAGCCCGCCCGCAGCCGCCGGAGGTCCTGCCGGACGAGAGGACGCCCCGGTGGCTGAAGACGGGCACACACGCAGACTATCCTGCCGAGCGGTACTATAGTGCGATCGGCCTGGGAAAGGACCTCCCGTCGGCCGAGGCCTCCGCACGGTCCGAAGTGGCCCTGCGCCTCAACGCCCGGGTCGACCGCCTGCTGCCCGCCCTCCCGGACACGCCGGCCGGGGCGGCCCTGGCGGCCGAACTGCAGTGGCTCGAGACCGGATCCCTTCGGTTCCGGGCCGACGATCTGCCCGGGCCCCGGATCGCGGAGCGCTGGTATGACGCCGTGACGGACACGCACTACACGCTGGCGATCCTCGGGGCCTCGCATGCCTCGGACGCCCTGAGCGCGCGGGCCGTGACCGCCTGCGAGGCGGCCGAAGGGCTCCTGGTGTCGGCGCGCAACCACCGTCGGGCGGAGAACTTCACCGCCTCCCTGCGGGCCTACGGCGAGGCCGTGGATGCAGCCCAGCAGGCGGTGGTCCTGCAGGTGCGGGCCGCAGCCGTCGCGCCCGAACCGCTGGGGCAGATCCCGGCCCCGCAGCCCCCGCCGCCCCTCCAGCAGGCATGCGGCGAACTCCGGTCACTTCTGGAGGCGTTCCGGCTCGAGGTCGTCCGGGGTGACCTGCAATGGGTCCAGCCCGGCCGGCCGCCGGCACAGGAGATCGCGCTCAGGGTCTCGGCGGGCGACCCCGCCGTGCCCGTGCCGGGGTTGCCGGTGCGCATGACGGACGCTCAGACGGGGCGCGTGTGGGCGGAGGCCGCCTCGGATGCCGACGGAATCGCGGCGCTGCGCATCCGGGACGCGCTGCCGCCCGAGCCCACCCGCGGCGCCCTGCTGGCGGCAATCGACGTGGAGGCGGCCGCTCTGCCGGCCGTCGCCCGACGCTTCTCGCTCCCGCCGACGGAGATCGCCTACGCCGTGCGCTCGCGTGCGAACGTTCGTCTCGTCCTCCTTCTGGAAGAGGAGACGGCCGCCGGACGCGGCTCTGCCGCCGAGGCCGCCCGCGAGATGGAGGAGGCTCTGACGCGGGAGGGGTTCCGTTTCGTGAGCGGGGAGGACGTGCGCCGGCACGTCCACGTCGCGGCCCTTCGGCCCGACTCGGACGACGCGGCGATTCATGAGGCGCTCGCGCCCCTGCGGGAGTGGCTCGGGCCCTACCGGTGCGCGCTGGTTGTCCTCGGGGAGTTCCGCCCTCAACTGGCGGAGACGTCGCCGGTCGAGGAGGGCCGCCTGGTGTTCGCACGCTGTCCGTGGCGGATTCGGGCGGTCGACACCGAGCTGCCCGGGGACCGGCCGACCGTGCTGGACCTGTCGGACACGGCCACGGCCGCCTACCTGGGCGACGAGGCCGAGGCGCTCCGCCGGGCGCGGACCGAAGGCCGCCGGCAGGCCGTCGGCGCCGTGGTCGAGGCGTTGCGGGAGCGCTTCGGGCCGCCCTGACCGGGCGTGGCGGCGCTCAGGTGACCTCCTCGCAGGGCAGCAGAAAGGCCTTGACTCCTTCCCTGGCGAGCCTCGTGCGCAGCTCGCGAATGCCGTCGAGGACCTTGCGCGCCGTGTCCTCGTCGGTGACGACGGCCAGGACGTCGTTGGCCTTGGGCCAGACGTGCGTGCCCAGGTGCGGCCCGCTGGACCGGCCCTTGCCGTAGACGCGCGCCCACTTGGTCCAGCCCTCCGCCCCGGCGGCCGCAAGGACCTTGCCCACCTCGTCGTCCAGGGCCTCGTTGTAGGCGATGAGCACCAGCTTCATGTGCGGCTCCCTATCGATGGTTGGCGGGGCGGGCGCGGCTCTCGAAGATGCTGTAGATCGTCGGCACGAGCACCAGGGTGACCACGGTCGAGACCAGCAGCCCTCCCATGATCGTGGCCCCCAGGGGGTTCCACGTCTCGGAGCCCTGCCCGGACTTGAAGGCCATGGGCGCCAGGGCGACGATCGTGGTGGTCGCCGTCATGAGCACGGGCCGCAGGCGCGAGCGCCCGGCTTCCTGAACGGCCTCCATCATGTCCAGCCCGCGCGCGCGGAGGATGTTGATGTAGTCCACCAGCACGATGGCGTTGTTCACCACCACTCCGATCAGGAGCAGCGCCCCCAGGAACACGACCATGCTCAGGGCATAGCCCCCGAGGAAAAGCACCCAGAGGACGCCGATGAAGGCGAAGGGGATGGAGAACATGACCACGAACGGGTGCATGAGCGATTCGAACTGCGAGGCCATGACCATGTAGACGAGGATGACGGCGATCACCAGCGCGAGGGTGAGCCAGAAGAAGGTCTCGCGCATCTCCTGAACCTGCCCTCCCATGCTCACTTCCAGCCCCTGCGGGATGTCCGCCTCGGCCACGATCGCCTGGACGTCGGCGGCCACTTCGCCCAGGGATCGGCCGTGCACGTTGGCGTCGACCCGGACGATGCGGCGCTGGTTCTTGCGCTCGATCTCCAGCGGCCCCAGTTCCCTGGTGACCTCCGCAACGTTCTCGATACGGACCAGTTCTCCGCTCGGAAGGCGCACGGCCAGGTGGCCCAGGCCGTCCAGGCGATCGCGGTCGGACTCCTGCAGGCGCACGAAGATGTCGTACTCGTCGCCGCCGACGCGGTAGTAGCTGGCCGTGCGGCCGTAGACGGCGATTCGGACGGCGTCGGCGACATCCGAGACGTTCAGGCCCAGCGACGAGGCCTTGTCGCGATCGACCCGCACCCACGCCTCCGGCGTGGGATCCTCGCGGGAGACGCCCACATCCATGGCCCCGGGCACGGCCGCCATCCTGGGCAGGAGCCAGGCCGCGAAGCGGTCGACCGCCTCCAGGTCATCGCCCCGGATCTCCACCGCCAGGGCCCGCCCGCCTCCGCTGGCCAGCCCCGACATGGCGTCCTGCATGTCGATGCGGTAGTCGACGATTCCATACTGCGGAGCGAGGCGTTGGATCCGCTTGCGCAGGGCGTCGCCGACCTGCGCCACGTGCCAGCCGCGGTCCTCCCGGGGCACCAGCCGCATGCCGAAGCTGCCGACGTGGCTCCCCGCGTCGCCGGACATCGGGGAACCCTCTGCGGACGTGCCGCACCGGGTGAAGATGGCCAGCATGTGCTCCTCCGGAATCTCCTCGAGGATCTCCGCATAGACGGCCTCGAGGGCTTCCGCCGTGCGCTCGACGCGGGTGCCGACGGGCAGCTTGATGGACCCCTGGATCATGGCCCGGTCCTCCTCCGGCATCAGCTCGAAGCCGATGGCCGGCACGAGCGCCAGGCTGCTCATCAACAGGGCCAGCACGGCCAGGATGACGATGCCCCGGTGGCGCAGGGACCAGCCCAGGACGCTCGAGTAGGCGTTGGCCAGCCCATCGAACCCGGCCTCGCTCATCCGGAAGAACCAGCTCTCGCGGCGGCCGTCGCCGTATCCGCGTGTGAGCAGCCGCGAGGCCATCATGGGCGTCATGGTAAGGGCGGTGAACAACGAGGCGAGCAGAACGGCGGCCGCCACCACCGCGAACGGGGCGAAGACGATCCGCGCGATGCCCTGGACGAACAGCAGCGGGAAGAAGATGCACAGCGTCGTCAGGGTGGACGCCACGACCGCCATCCCGACCTCGGTCGCCCCGAAGATGGCGCCCTCGCCGGCGCTCTCCCCCTGCTCGCGGTGGCTGGCGATGTTCTCCAGCACCACGATCGCGTTGTCGACCACCATGCCGATCGCCACGATCAGTGCGAACAGCGTGAGCATGTTGATCGAGTAATCCAGCATGTACATGACCACCCCGGCCGCGATCAGGGAGAACGGGATGGCCAGCCCGATGATGAGGGTGCCGCGCACCTGGCGCAGGAATACCAGCACCACGACCATCGCCAGGGCGCCGCCGATCAGGAGCGTCGCCACCAGGTCATCGACCATCCGCTGGATGTCGTCCGACCCGTCCATCACGTTCACGACGGTCACGTCGGCCGGCAAACGCCCGCCGGCCAGGATGGCGTCGAGGCGTCGGCGCACTTCCCTGGCCGTGGAGACGGTGTTGGCGCCCGACTGCTTCTGCACGAAGAATATCCCGCCGGGCAGGCCGTTGATGCGCACGTCCAGGTCCATGTCGCGGAATCCGAACGTCGCGCGCCCGACGTCCTTCAGGCGCACGATCGCTCCGTCGCGCGCCCGCACGACGATCTCGTTCATCGGCTCGACCGTCTCGAACTCGCCGGGAACGCGGGGCAGGTAGTCGGTGTCGCCCATCTTGATGCTGCCGGCCGCCGCCTGGTAGTTCTCGCGAGCCAGGGCCCCCGCCACGTCGGAGGGCGTCAGGCGATGGGCGGCCAGGAGTTCGCGGTCCAGGTCCACGTTCACCTGCCGCTGCAGGGGCGTGATGACGGTGACCGCCGCCACGCCGGGCGCCCCCTCAAGGGGGTTGGCCACCTCGTTCTCCAGGATGTCCTCCAGTTCCGCGTAGGACTCGTCCGCGTAGACGCCGTAGACCATCACGGGGAACTGGTTCATGTCCAGCTTGAAGATGCGCGGGCGCTCCGCCTCCTCCGGCATGAGGCGCAGGGTCATGTCCACCGCGTCGCGCACGTCGTTGGCTCGGGCCTCCAGGTCCGTGCCCCAGTCGAACTCCAGGCTGATCTGCGAACTTCCCTCCTTCGACGTGGAGAAGCTGTTCTTGAGGTCCTCCACCGTGGAGAGCACCCGTTCGAGCGGACGGGTGATCTTCTCCTCGATCTCCTCCGGCCCCGCGCCCTCATAGGGCGTCATGATGGTCAGTATGGGGATCTCCATCTCGGGAAAGAGATCCAGGGGCATCTGGAGCAGACAGAAGGCCCCCACCAGGATCACGCCGAGAAACACCATCAGCGTCGTCACGGGGTTGCGCACGGAGACTTCGGGCAGGTTCATCGACCGTCCTCCACCTCGACCGGCACCACGGTCATGCCGTCCCTGAGCAACTGCTGCCCGCGCACCACGACGCGATCGCCCGCGCGCACGCCGCGCACGACCTCGCTGAGGGGGCCCTCCTGCAGGCCCGTCTCCACCTCACGCACGTGGACCTCGCCGTCGTTGACTACGAAGACCTCGCGCCGGTCGCCGTGGGTCACGATGGCGGTGTCGGGCAGGACGGGCACGGCCACGCGTTCGTCCAGCGCCAATCGCGTGCGGGCGTACATGCCGGGCTTGAGCTTGCGTTCGGCATTCGGCACCCGGATGGTCACCGCGACCGTGCGCGTGACGGAGTCCAGTTCCGGACGCAGCCGGCTGACCGTGCCCTCGAACACCTCGCCCGGATAGGCGTCAACCTCGACAACGGCGCGCGTCTCGCCGGTGCGCAGTCCGGCGTAATGGCGGCCGGCAACCCCGCCGGTGATCTCCACCTCGGAGATGTCCGCCAGACGGAACAGCGGCGTCCCGGGGCCGACGAACGCGCCTTCGTCCACGTGCTTGCGAAGGACCACCCCGGCGAAGGGGGCCGCAACGGTCGCGTCGGCCACCGCCACCCGGGCCTGCTCCAGCACCGCCTGCGCCTGGACGATCTGCGCCTCCGCCTGCCTGACCTGCGCCTCGGCTCGCGCATACGCGGTCACGGCCTGGTCAAGCTGCTGCTGCGTTCCTGACCCGCCCCGGCGCAGTTCCTCCCAGCGCGCCTTCTCGCGCAGGGCGTCGGCGGCGTTCACGCGGGCGGCCTCGTGTACCGCCCGGGCCACCTCCAGCGCCGCCTCGGCCGTCCGCACCGCCGCTGCGAGGTGCTCATGCTCGATGACCGCCACCGTCTCCCCCGGCCCCACCTCGACGCCCTCCTCGATCGGCGCGCCGTCCGAACGCCTCAGACGCTCCAGCCGACCGGCGACCTTCGGCACGATCTCCACGCTCTGCAGAGCGCCGACCTCGCCCGTGACCCAGACGCTCACGGAGACCGATCCGAGCGACACGGTCCGGACGGCCACCTGCGGCGGGCCGGTCTCCCCGGCCGCCGCCGGCGCCTCCTTCGCGGCCGCCTCCCGCTCCCCGACAAGGCGCATGCCCTTCCATCCGCCGAACAGGATGACGGCCAGTGCGACAACCCATCCAACGACCTTCAGTATCTTCTTCATTGCGAAACCTCTTGAACCTCGTCGGCGGCAGACGCGTCATCCGGTGAGAACTCCGCGATCCGGCCCGGGCGGAACTCCGTGTCCTCCGGCGCCGTCGAATCGTCCGAACGCGGACCCAGTATGCCCATGGCGCGCTGCAGGTTCAGCCGCGCCAGTGTGTGGCTGTAGACGGCCTCGTAGTAATAGCCCTGCGCGCGGGTCAGCGCCGCCCGGGCCTCGGTGACGGTCACCGCCTCGGCGATGCCCTGGCGGTATTCCACCTCGGCCAGGCGCACGGCCTCGCTCGCGCGGCTCAGGTTCATGCGCTGGGACTCGACAAACTCCTCGGCGTCCTGCACGCTGAGAACGGCCTGCTGCAACTGCTCCAGCACCCGCTCTTCGGCGTCGGCCAGTTGCAGCTCCCGCTGCCGCAGCCGGGCTTGCTCCTGGGCGATGCGCCCCTCGCGCCCGAACCCGTCGAAGAGCGTCCAGCTCGCCGAGAGCCCCGCCGTCCAGAGGCCGCCCCAGCGGTCGCGCGCGGGCACGACCGGGTCGGGACGCGCCCATTCCTGGCGGAACCAGGCGTCCACCATGGGCCAGTACCGGCCCTGTGCGATCCGCACGGCCTCCTGCTGCATCAGGATGCCCAACTCGGCCTGATACAGGTCCGGGCGGTTCCGGTAGGCCAGGCGCACGGCCTCCTCCGCGACGTGCTTCAACCGGGTGTAGGTCAGCACGTCCGAGAGGGTCACCTCGCTCTGCTGCGAGGCGCCCATGCTGCGCAGAAGCTCCGTCCGGGCCACGTGCACGCGGTTGCGCTGCTGGATCATGGCCGCCTCGAAGTTCGATACGTCCACCTGGGCGCGCAGCACGCCGAAGTCCGACACGACGCCCTGCTGGCGCTTGATCTCCACGTCGCGCAGATGGGCCCTGGCCGACTCGACGGCGTCGCGGTTCACCTCGTAGAGATGCTGGGCCAGCAGCACATCGCAGTAGGCCTTCGCCGCGTCGTAGATCACCGACTGGACGGCGCCGCGCACCTGCTCGTCGGCCAGCAACGCGTTCCACTGCGCCGTGCGGATGCCCGCCAGCACGGCGCCGCCCCGGAAGAGCGGCTGGCGGATCTCGAGCCCCGTCGAGTAGTTGTTCACCTGCCCGGGAGCCGGCACCTCCTCCAGGCGGACGTAGGCCGCCGTGGCCGACAGCGTCGGCATGGCGCCCGCATACGCCTCGGTGACCATGCCCGCGGCCACCAGGCGCTCCTGCACGGTGACCTGGAGGGACTTGTTGTAGGCGATCGCCACCTTCAGGGCGTCTTGCAGGCTGAGCGCCCCCGTCAGGTGCGGCTTCGATTCCTCCTCGCCGTTGCGCACGCTCTGCCACCGGCGATACGCCTCGCTGCGGCGCGAGTGCAGGCTGCCCCGCATCTCGCCCCGGTATGCGCACCCGGCCGGCCAGACCGCCAGCAGACACAGCGCGCACCATCCGACGGCCCGAATCCGCCGGAACGCCAACAGCCTGCTCCACGCCCTGCTCATGGACAGCGCTCTCGATCTCAGCAT
>Ga0123329_1002757_pt1 | contig 15110 bp, 14 predicted proteins | sample BioC12SIPDNA_FD_89703 | JGI IMG/M metagenome (GOLD analysis project Ga0123329, IMG submission 89703) | Anaerobic biogas reactor microbial communites from Washington, USA - Biogas_R1_B C12 SIP DNA | ecosystem: Engineered > Bioreactor > Anaerobic > Unclassified | place: Washington, USA | collected... | reverse complement strand
GCCATCCCAGGAAGAATCGGTTCAACTCAATAGCATAATGGGGAACAGTATCATTATTTCCGCTAGTGGTATGTGCGATGCCGGACGCATAAAGCATCACCTCAAGCACAATCTATGGCGTCCCGAGAGCACCATACTGTTCGTTGGTTTTCAGGCCGAAGGAACTCTAGGCAGACGCATTATCGAAGGGGAGAAACTGGTTACCATTCATGGTGAACAGGTGGCTGTTAAGGCAGAAATACGCACTATGCAATTATACTCTTCTCATGCTGATCAAGCTGGGCTGCTGAATTGGTTGAAATGTTTCACCGTTCCTCCCAAAGGTGTATTTCTTGTCCATGGTGAGGAACAAGGCCAGCAAATTCTGGCTGAAAGTATTCGCCAAGAATTGCATTTACCCGTTTACATTCCAGACTGGATGGATCAACATGTATTGACCCCTAGTGACCGTATCCAGCCCAAGACTGAATCAAAGGGAGACGAAATCAGTAAAGCTTTGATCGCTGAGAAGATGTATCTGGATTTACGCTCCAAGCTCAATGAGTTATTTAAGCAAAATTGGACTGCTGAGAATTATGATGAATTGATCGAAAAGATGGAAAAAATATCATCAGCCCTCCGCTAACCCAACAATTGTTTAGTAGTTAAGCCGTACTTAATTGTGCGGCTTTTTGTTGATGGAAATCTCCACCAGTCAAACTTCAAACTAGACTTGAAATGATGACCTGCTCCTCTGGTGGTCGTTTATTGTCTGCAATCATAATATTTGAAATCAATTTCAATATTATTGCTCCTTGTTTGCTTCAACCTGACAGTGCTATACTTTTTATACTTCAAACCCTGGGGGAAATTTCATGCACAACTTATCTGCTTCTGTGGAAATTCTTCGTTGGGGACAAGCAAGTGTTCCCGCTGTACTATTCTGTTATGGTCGAGAACTAGACATCACTATTGAAGACATTGGTGTATTCGCTGCAATCTTCTATACATATGAAAATTCCAAACCGCTGTATCAAAATGGAGTATCTGTGGGACAAGTTTTACAGCTGTGTCCTCTGATCAGCAAACAAAAATTGTCCAGAACACTGAATCGTCTCCATCGTCTATCACTCATAAACCTACAGAGTGAAGGCGGTAGCTTTAATGACAAACGGGTGAAACTGGAACCACTGTTCAGCAAGTTAGAGGAGTTGATTATTCGTGATCACCACTCCCTAACCGCTACTTCGGATGCCGCTGTCGACGATATGATCAACGGGTACCTACTTAAGATTGAGCAATTGGAATTGGCTCTGGAAGAAGAAAAGAACCGCAGTATTCCTGATTTATTGTCTCAATCAGATGGCAACTTCAAGAAGGTAGCCGATTTCATATCTAAAAAGACCGGTAATTTGATGAGCTTGAAAATGGCCAACGAATTAAAACGCTGGCTGGAAGAACTGGCTATGAAACCTGATTTTTTGTTATGCATGTTGGAGATGTGCTTTGAGAGGAATATCTACAATCCCCGTCATATTTCTCGCATTGCCAAAGACTTAAACGAGTATTCAATTAGCAGTGTAGAGGGTTTAGAAAACTATTTTAAGAAATTTGTGGATGACAAGTCCGCTGGTAAACTACCCCAAAACCAGTTTGATCCTGATGTTATGGAATTCGGGAAATTCACCGGCATCGATATGAATGCTGAAGCACGCAAGAATATTTATCATAAGTGGCGCTACGATTGGGGCTTTTCTCATCTGATGATCATGAAAGCCGGCGAGATAATGTGCCAACGCACCAAAAATGGTGGTCTGGAGTACATCGACAGCGTGCTTTACAACTGGATGACTAAGGAAATCAGGTTGCCGGAAGATGCTGACCGGGAGATAAAAGAACATAAGAAGCGCACGAAGACTGATAAACCAACTTACAAAAAACCAACGGAAACAACTGATTATGAAATATACGTTTCTCCAGCGCGCTTGGAAGAACTAAAAAGTAATTCATAAGTGATGTATAATAAGAATCGGGGTTAATATCCCGATTTTTTATTAGGAGGTTACTAAGCCTGTGAATCAAGCCTTTCCGCAGTCCTATTCTGAAGAAGTATTATATGACTTAGAAAGCGAGCGTCGGGTTCTCTCCTCTATGCTTCATTCTGAAGAGGCTTGTGTGGAAGCTTATCATCTTCTTACAGCGCTAGATTTCTATTCCCCCCGGCATGCTACAATTTTTGAACTGATCTCCAGTCTGTTTGAAAGAGATATCCGTCCCACCTATGTAGAGCTCCTCAAAGAGGGACATAGTCTGGGTATCCTTACCAATCCTCGTGATATAGAAGAGATCAAATACATTGCTGAGCACTATATTGATGACGAAAACATTCGTTACTGGGTGAAACGAGTTAAAGATAAGTCCAGGCTACGCAAGTTTGAATCCTTTCTGCGCCGTAGTACCCAGGTCTTGGTTGAAGGGAAAGACTTGGAAGCCGATGATATACTGATGGCAGCTGAAGAGGAACTAACCAATTTAACCGCTCTGGATGTTGATGATAATATTGATACTCCTGCCGATGTGGCCACCCTGGGTTATCAGGAGGTCGAACGCCGCTTCCTGCAGTTTAAGGAAATCAGAGAAAAATATCGCGGAGTCATGCCTTTATATGGATTGCCGACTGGTTTTGATGACTTGAATCATATAACCCTAGGGTACAAACCAGGTGATCTCATTATATTAGGTGCCCAAACCGGACATGGCAAGACCACCTTTGCCCTACATGCGGCTCGATCGGTGGCCGTAGATCATAATTCAACGGTTCTGTACCTCAATACAGAGATGAGTCGGGAACAGATCGCACTGCGCTGGGGATCGATTTTAAGCGGCATAGAACATGATAAAATTCGCAGCGGTGATATAAATGAGAATGAATTGTCTGTGATCCTGAAGGGATATTCCCGACTGCGGGAAAGCGGCTTTTATTCTTATCCCTGCCCGAATCTGACCCCGGAAAAGGCTGTTTCTGTGGCACGCAAGTTCAAGACCCAGAAGAATATCGATATGATGATCGTTGACTATATTGGCCGAATGGACAAGATCGATCCTCGCTTGCAAGAGTGGCAGATGCTGGAGCAGATCGTCAAAACTCTTAAAATGCTGGCTCAAAACCTAAAAATTGTGGTTATGTGTTTGGTACAGCTGAACCCGGATGGCACTTTACAGGGGGCCAAGCGTATGAAAAACGAATCTGATCTTATGTTGAAACTAGCACCTATTTCCCGTGAAGAGCTGGAGGAAAACGAAGAACTGAAAAAATATCGTAATCCCAATTACTATCTGCATATTGAGAAAAACCGTGACGGGCGCAGTGGGGTGAGGATACCGATAGTCTTCGATCTGCAGCGTCAGGTCATGAAGAATGCAGAAAGGATCTCTCTCTAATGGAGAAGAAAAAGATCTATAATGAGACCGCCAGTCTGATCACTAACCAGGCGTTATTGAACAAACTGAATAATGAGGAACTGCATTTTCTGCTAGATCTTCTAGATCTTGTGGTCGTAACCAACCAGCAGCGGCCTCTGATTGATGTTTTGCATAGATGGGTCAACCTTTCGCTTAGTGAAGAAAACAATGCCTTGATAAAGGATGTTATCTTGAATACTGATGTGAACGATCAGGCCCAAGTAGATGCCTCAATACAATTCATTGAGGAACTCCTGTGTACTAGTACCCAAGTAACTGAAGCTAAGGAGGGATCCGAAGATGAGCAATTTTTGGATTTATGAGTCGCATACCCCTGGCTATGAAGTACGCTGGGGGATAACCGGTATCCTGCATCAAGAAACCACTCCCTTTCAAAAACTGGATGTGGTCGAAACAGTGGAATTTGGAAAAGCTCTAATATTGGATGGCTGTCTGCAGATAGCGGAAAAGGACGAATTTATTTATCATGAAATGATCGTCCATATACCTATGTTAAGTCACCCCCATCCCGCAAGAGTTTTGATCATCGGGGGAGGAGACGGAGGAACCTTGCGCGAAGTAGTGCGCCATCCCGAACTGCGTTCGGTCGATATGGTAGAAATCGATGAGCAAGTGATAAAAGCCAGTAAGCGTTTCTTTCCGCAAGTTGCCTCGGCTTTTTCCGATGAGCGCTTAAACCTTTATATAGCTGATGGGATCGAATTTGCTCGTGGTCAGCAAGGCCCCTATGATGTAATTATCGTGGACAGTTCAGATCCGGTGGGGCCGGCTGAACAGCTGTTTACTGAAAAGTTTTATCGTGATCTTGCCAACTTGCTTGATGAGGAAGGTATGCTGGTAGTTCAGTCCGAATCCCCGATGTTTTATGCGGACTACTTCCAAAATACCTATAAAAATATGGCAAATGTCTTTCCCATAACTCAGGTATATACAGCTAGTATCCCCACTTATGTCAGCGGACCATGGACCTTTACAGTGGGGAGTAAAAAGCATCGTGCTGACAATATTGCTGATAATAAAACCGTACCAAGCTCGCTAAGGTATTATAATAAGGAAATACACAAAGCGGCCTTCGCCCTGCCTGAGTTCATGCGGCAGATGTTGGAGTAGCGATGCGTCCAAGGAGTAGAACGTAACATCGCCGTGTAAATGGCTTGGGAGCATGTCAGTTCTGTAAAAGCGACATTTATCAAATAAAAAGGTGATCACTATGAATCGATTTGTTGAGTCTAGAGCCAGATCGGCCATATTTAACTTAAAACCCTATGTACCCGGTAAACCCATCGAAGAGGTCAAACGAGAATTAGGCCTGGAAGATATTATCAAACTAGCCTCCAACGAGAATCCGCTGGGTCCTTCACCATTAGCCCAAAAGGCTGCCTCATCCGTAATTAGCCAAATGCATATCTATCCAGACAGTAATTGTTTTGAGCTTAAAAGAAGGCTATCTGAGTTATTCGACCAGCCTACTGACACTATATTAGTCGGTAATGGTTCTGATGAACTATTGAAACTAATCGCAGAAACCTTTCTGAATCCCGGTGATGAGGTGGTCATGCCCCAACCCTCCTTTTCCGAGTACCAGTTTACCGCGACGGTCATGGATGGAGTCTGTGTGCAGGTGCCTCTGCATGGTTTTGCTCTGGATTTGTCAGCTATGTTAAAGGCAATAAACCAGCGAACCAAAGTAGTATATCTCTGTAATCCCAACAATCCTACTGGTACTATTGTTACTAAGGAGCAGGTGGATAGATTCATGGAGGAAGTACCTGATCATGTGCTGGTAGTGTTTGATGAGGCTTATCAAGAATACGTAGATAATGCTGATTTTGTAAGCGGTTTGGATTATCTTACCACCGGTAAAAACGTTATAGTCTGCCGGACTTTTTCCAAGATTTATGGTCTGGCAGCTTTACGCATTGGTTACGCTTTTACTACACAGGCCATAGCCGGTGCCATCGAACGGGTGACTGAGCCATTTAATGTCAATTCTGTGGCCCAGGTTGCTGCCCTTGCTGCCCTGGACGATTTAGAGCATCTACAGGCCAGCCAATTCTTAAATAGACAGGGCAAGCAGTACCTGTATGAACAGTTGGAGACCATGGGGTTAAGCTATGTCCCGACCCAGGCCAATTTCATTTTTCTGGATACCGGCAAAGATTGCCGTCTGGTGTTCGATAAACTTTTGCAGAAGGGTGTGATTGTACGAACCGGTGACATTTTTGGTTATCCCAACCATCTTCGGGTAACCATAGGAACTGCTGAGGAAAATAACCGTTTCATTGAAGCTCTACAGACAGTACTGGGGAACTTGTCTTAATGGTTATTGTCCAAGGATTATATGATGCACCCGATATAATAGACAAATTGACCGATGCTCTGCACATGATCTTAACCGATCGCAGCCAACCACCTTTGTTCCTCTGTATCGGCTCCGACAGCCATATCCTCGATAGTTTTGGACCACTCACCGGCTCTTTGCTAAAGGATAAAATGCCCAACTTAAATGTTTACGGTACTTTAGCAGAACCTCTCCATGCCCGCAATCTAGTGAGCAGTCTGGACTATATTTATGCCCTTCATCCCGCCCATCTGGAAATTGCCATTGACGCTTCCGTGGGAAATGAAAGTGAGCTAGGTTTTATCCGCATTCGCCAAGGGCCATTGCTGCCCGGCAAAGCCTTTTCCAAGCGCTTGCCTCCTATAGGACATCTTTCCATCACAGGTGTAGTAGGAACCCGCGCCGAGAAACACCATCTACGCAGCAATACAGGCAGCCTGAGACCAGTATATGGAATGGCCTGGGCAGTGAGCGAAGCCGTGTGGAATTGGTATAATGGTATTGGGTATAATTGACCAACTAGCCTAGATTTACGTCATTAATCAGATATGTTATCATCAAATTTGGATCTGCCAAGAACAATCACTGATATAGATCTGTTGGCGAAATAGCTTTTTTACTGCTGTCAAAGGGACGAGGAGGATATATAGTATGAAACGACTTCTGATCGGAAATGAAGCGATTGCCAGGGGAGCTTACGAGGCGGGTGCCAGTGTAGCTACCGCTTATCCCGGTACGCCCAGTACTGAAATTGTTAGCCATTTAGCACGCTATGAAGACATTTATGCTGAGTGGGCCCCCAACGAAAAAGTAGCTTTGGAAGTAGGGATTGGGGCTTCCATAGGGGGAGCCCGAACTCTGGTAGCCATGAAACATGTGGGAATTAATGTGGCTGCTGACCCGCTCTATACCGTGGCCTACACCGGTGTAAATGGTGGCCTGGTTATTGTGTCGGCAGATGATCCCGGCATGCATTCTTCCCAAAATGAACAGGATAACCGAGGTTATGGCAAGTTTGCCAAATTGCCGGTTATTGAACCATCTGACAGTCAAGAAGCCAAGGACTATACTGCTCTGGCTTTTGAATTGAGCGAGCAATTTGATACCCCGGTGATGCTACGGGTAACTACCCGCCTATCCCACTCCCAGACCTTGGTTGAAGAAGGGGAACGGGGTGAGTTGGTATTAAAGGAATATAAAAAGAATGCTCCCAAGTATGTTATGCTGCCCGGATATGCCCGAGGGCGTCATGTGGAAGTTGAAAAACGTATGGCGGCCTTAAGTGACTACGCTGAAACCACTCCCTTGAACCGTATCGAGTGGGGTGACAAGAAGCTGGGCATTATCACCAGTGGGGTTGCTTACCAGTATGTCCGCGAGGCCCTGCCCGATGTTTCGGTATTGAAACTGGGCCTGGTAAACCCCTTGCCGAAAAACCTAATTACTTCCTTTGCCCAACAGGTAGAACGGCTGGTGGTAGTTGAAGAACTGGAACCGGTGATCGAACAGCAGTTAAAAGCCTGGGGAATTGCCGCTGAAGGTAAAGAGATATTTACTCTGTTAGGGGAATACAGTCCGGAAATGATCGCGCAGCGTTTGGCTGGCGAAGCGCTACCACCTGTCAGCGGATTGACCAGTCAGATTCCTCCCCGGCCTCCTTTATTATGCCCGGGTTGTCCTCATCGCGGTGTTTTCCATGTATTGCGTAAGCGACGGGTGACCGTCATGGGTGATATAGGTTGTTATACTCTAGGTGCCTTGAGTCCTCTGGAAGCCATGGATGCATGTGTATGTATGGGAGCCAGTATTGGGATGGCCATGGGCATGGAGAAAGCCCGCGGTGAAGAATTTGCCTCCAAGATGGTAGGTGTAATAGGCGATTCAACCTTTGTTCATTCCGGTATTACGCCCTTGATCGATATTGTGTATAACCAGGGAACTTCTACTATCCTTATTCTCGATAATGATACCACGGCTATGACTGGGCATCAGGATCATCCTGCTACCGGAGTAACCATAAAAAAGAGCCCCACTAACAAATTGGATCTTGAGGCTCTGGTACGAGCAGTGGGAATAAAGAATGTCCGGGTAGTCGATCCCTTGAAATTAGATGAATTGGATACCGTCTTGGGAGAGGAATTGGCTAGGCGTGAACCGTCGGTTATCATAGCCAAGCGGCCCTGTGCCTTAATAGACCGTACCCCGATAACTTCCACTCTGTGGGTGGACGAGGAACTTTGTAACGGGTGCAAAGCCTGTATCAGAATAGGTTGTACCGGTATTTACTTCAAGGATAACGAGAAAAAAGCGGCCATCAACCCCAATACCTGTGTTTCTTGCGGAATGTGTCCCCAGGTATGTAAAGTTGATGCCATTAAGGTAGTGGAGGGTTAGCCAATGAGCCAGATTATGAATGTGTTAATTACCGGAGTTGGGGGACAGGGTACCTTGTTGACCAGCCGTATTATCGCTCAGGTAGCTGTAGATCTGGGCCACGATGTAAAAGTTACCGAAGTCCATGGAATGGCTCAACGGGGTGGTAGTGTGGTCTCCGAAGTCCGCTATGGAGAAAAAGTGTATTCTCCCACCATTCCTAAAGGAGAAGCCGATGTACTTTTAGCATTTGAAAAATTAGAAGCAGCCCGCTGGCTGGATTATTTAAAACCGGATGGAATAGTGATCATCAATGATGAACGAGTAGACCCATTGCCGGTAATGAGTGGTAAAATGAAGTATCCAGAAGATATTATTGACAGCATTACCCAATTCAGGCCCAAAACCACGGTAGCCAATGCCACCCAAACCGCCATTGAATGTGGAAATGTCAAAGCAGCCAATGTGGTTCTGGTAGGGATTTTGAGCAAGGTTATAGGCCTACCGCCTGAAAAAGTGGAAGAAGCCATCCGCAAATTGGTACCTCCTAAAGCCCTGGAAGTAAACCTGGCGGCTTTCCGCCGCGGAGTTGAATGGTCAGTAAATCAATAGCCTAAGATCAATAATAAACACTAAAACCGTAGAATCCGCAGCGGAAACTTTAGTTTCCGCTTTTTTTTACTCTATTCCTACTCCAACACAAAATCTTCGTAGCCGAAGCTTTAGCTTAGGCTTATTTTTTCTTGAACATACCCTCGCCAGCCCCAAGGGGCGTAGCAATATACTCAAATCGTAAATACTGTTAAAGATCGATACGTCCCTTCGCTACTGGTGATGACACATAAGAAGGCTTTTGTTATTGCCTCTCTTCAGAGGAAATAAAAACAAGCAGTCGAACACTTGAGCCTATGCTTCTTGAACTACGTGCACTTTTAGCACGTGGACTAGGCTGGCTCAAAGAGTTAGACGCACTAAAAGTCGTAAAAACAATCGAGCGCGGAGGCCAATAAGGATCCTACTAAGCATTTTAATGAAATAAAGAAAAAAGACCCCGTAGGCTTTTATTAGCCCGTAGGATCCTTATTACATACAATCTGCAAGTAGTAAGCACAGTTATACAGCTTAATCTTTATTAAAGATCCAAGCCCAGCCTATATAGTTCATGTCTGCGTAGTAGGCAAAAAACGCTCCAGAGTCAATAGACACCGTGTCCAAGGCGTTGATGATATCTATTTCCTCTTGATTCCCGGTTTGCAGGGCTATACCTACATGGCCCCAGTTTTGAGTAGTTCCTCCAAGGGTTCCTTCCCAGTCATAAAATACGGCAGCACCCCGGGGAACAATTTTATCTCTGTTTGCCGCGGCATTGAAATTTGTCGCGGTGTTTTTGGCATTATCCGCCAGCTTACCGGTAAGGGTTAACCCTCCGTGCCGATACGCGTCCTGGACAAAACCCAAGCACCTGTATTCATAGTCCGTTCTTCCAATATTTTCAATCGCCCAGGCAATAGCACTTTCAACCCGGGGATCCCATTCCCCTTCAAGTTCGTAAAAGCACCTTTCATCTGCCCAGCCGCTTTTACCATGACCCTCTAATTTCCACCAGGTAATGCCGTCTTTCTCCACCGGACCGTCTACCACACGCATTCCCACATAGTCATACACAACCCCCACAGGCTGACTAGCAATACCCGGTTGAGCCAGTAGTTTCAGGTAGTAGCTGTATGTATCGTCATCCTGGCCAGCGGTTTGCTGCATATCAGGCAGCAGCTGACCCCAATCATCCAGATAATCCATGCTTATATAAACCATTACCTGACTGAGAGGCTGTTGGACGGCAGGTACAGGGGCCTCGGCGGTGGTGGTAGTGGTAATATCTATCCGCCTTAATTCTCCAGACCATTGCACGGACGCTCCTAAAGATTCGCTGATAAATCGAAGGGGAACCATGGTCCGGTTCTCCACCAGCATGGCGGGCACATCTAGAGTTCTAGCATTCCCGTTCACATATGCTGTGCTATCGCCGATGACCAATTGAACAGCTTTGTCTCCCAAAGTCAAAGTAACCTTTCTGGCAGACTCATCCCATTCTACTTGGGCCATCAAGGCTTCCCCGATGGCGCGAAAGGGCACAAGACTACGACCTTCCTTCAGCACCGGATCTACATCTGTCTGCAGAGTAGTCCCATCAAGGAAAATCTTGATAGGGGCTTGGGGGCTTGCAGCATAAGCTGGACAAGCTAGTGACAAAACCAACAACGAGACCAACAACATTCCTGAACACATCCGCACTATACGCTTCAGATTTTTCAACTAGCTCCACCTCCACAGAATTGGTGTGCGTTTATTGTCTTATTTTCACATATGCGTAATATGATTTAAAGTAAAATGTTATTATTAAAGAATTTTAATAACAGGGATGCGCAGGTATTCGTCCAATTGTTTTAGTATTAAATGTAATGGTTGATAAAGGAAGTAAAAATAGATAAGATATTTATGAACAGTCCTAGTATTATTGAGTGCTGTCATCATCGAATAACTATTGCATATTATCAATTTTCAAGTAGGCTCCATACAAAACTGTTGACACTACTTTAAAAGGGAGGAGTTATACTTATGCAAGGAAACCCGAAACTTATTGAAACGTTGAATGCTTTGCTTGCGGACGAGCTCGCGGCCATCAATCAGTACATCGTGCATGCGGAAATGTGCGATGACTGGGGCTATGGTAAGTTACATAAAAGCTTTGAGAAGCGAGCAATAGACGAAATGAAACATGCCGAACAACTTATCGGAAGAATTCTTTTTCTCGGTGGAATACCAATCGTATCAAAACTAAGTGATATTCATATTGGAAAAGACGTTCCCAAGCAAGTAGAATTTGATCGAGCGGCAGAGGAAGGCGCAATCAAAGCTTATAATGAGGCCATAGTGTTGGCGGGTGATGTGCGTGACCATGCCACAAGGGATGTTCTTATGCAAATTCTAAACGACGAAGACCGTCATATGGATGAACTTGAGGAACTCTTAGATCAGATTGAACAGATGACTTTGCCCATGTTCTTGACAACCCAAATTGATTAAGCTTATAACAGACTTTTTAGGGGCTGTAGCAACTACAGCCCCTTTTGTCTATTAAAGTTTATAAATTTGGAACCGGTGAACTAACCTGTTAGCTTTGTAGTTAACCAGGAACATACAATGACAGTAACTGTTATCATTGTCGATGGCTCAATGACCTCATGGCCTAGGAAGCTTGGCCACATGATCCAATAAACTCCTATTAATAATCAAATAGCCCTTGATATACGTACAACTCTTATATCAAGGGTTATCATTTTCATACCAAAGGCATTCTTGATAAATTACCTTTATAATGACATCCACAGAGTAAGAATAAGGTTATGGTAGAATCCAAATAAGGGGGACAGTGGCATGCAGGCTAGAATCGATGGCATAACTCATAAAGGCGAAGGGGTAGGGAGGATTGACGGTAAAGCGACCTTTATCCCCTTAGCTATTCCTGGTGAAACCATCGAGATAGAAATAATTCAAGAACGCTCAAAATTTATTAGAGGCAGGCTGAAACAAGTGTTAGATCCATCACCTGATCGGGTAGAACCAGAGTGCCCTCATTTTCCTACTTGTGGAGGCTGCCATCTTCAACATGTCAACTATGAAAGACAGCTCCAATTAAAACACCAAATTGTTCAGGACAATTTACAGCGTATTGCCGGAATAGCAACTGAAGTAAAACCGGTAGTAGCCTCCTCCAATCGTTGGAATTATCGCAATAAGGTCACCTGGCACGTACGTGATGGGAAATTAGGTTATTACCAGGAAGAAAGCCATGATCTTCTGCCCATTTCTACCTGTAAGATAATTAGCCACCCCCTGCAGTTGATCAGCAGGGAGATAAGCTATCTTCTACAGCAGCATCCCTTATCCGGAAGCGGCGAAATTACCGTTCGTTACTCCCATAACACGGAGGATTCCATGCTTGTGCTATCCGGCTTTTCCCATATCCCTGCAGCATGGCAGGATTTAAGATCCTTATGTGCCAATGCCGTACATATAAATAATGGCCAGATGGGATTGCAGTGGGGATCTGAATATTGGCAGGAAAGGCTGGGAACCATGAAGTTCAACATTCCTGCCGCTTCCTTCTTTCAGGTCAATCATTCCCAGGCCGAACAAATCATTGCACTTCTGACCAAGAAATTAACATTAAACTCTGATATGCATCTAGTAGATTTGTATTGTGGGGTAGGAGCCTTAACATTGAACATGGCCCCCCAGGTAAAGAAGGCTACTGGCATTGAGGAATTCCCCCCTTCGATAGAATACGCCCGTCTAAATGCGGAGCAGAATGGTGTCAAAAATGCCTTCTTCTATTGCGGATCCAGCGAAACCGTGTTCCCCGATCGATCTGAACCTGTGGATGTAATAGTGGTTGATCCGCCCCGAGCCGGTTGCCATCCTGATGTGATCAAAGCCATAGTCGACCAGCAGCCAGAACAACTGGCCTATGTTTCGTGCAACCCCGGCACCTTAGCCCGTGACCTGGGGCATCTTAAGGAATTCGGATATACACCAACTCTGATCCAGCCCATAGACATGTTCCCTCAGACCTATCACGTGGAGTGCGTGGTATTGATGTCAAGGGTGAAAGATTGAGTTTGCTGAAAACCCTTATATATTAAGGCTTTTAGTACGCATGGGTATGAAACCCATAGAGTAAAATTATGAAAATATCGCTTCGTGGAAACAAGTCCAAAGGGGCTGTTTTGATAGTCAAGTGGTCAGGTTAGATGTCATCGCTCGGCGAGTGGTCGGGTTAGATGTCAGCGTTTGTGAGTGGTCAGGTTAGATGTTTTTTCGAGATTTTTTGAGGTTGTGTGTTCAGGTTGGATGTGAACATAAATAGAAGCTGATCGCAGGTGATAAAACAAGTGAAACCTTATATACAGGAGGGAATGATTTAATGAAAGACTTATATGAGAAATTTGCTTATGACTATGACGAATTTGGAGCAATAGAAGAGTATTTAGGTAATGAGAAAACATTCCTGAATATAATTTTCTCTGAACATGGTGTCAAGAACATTTTAGACTGTGCTTGTGGAACAGGTCAACATCTATTAATGCTGGCACAATCCGGATACAATGTTTGGGGCTCAGATTATTCAAATTCTATGCTTGAGGTAGCACACAAAAATCTACAAAAGAGAGGTTATAATATTCCATTGCATCAATGTGATTTTCGGTTTTTAGAACAGGAATTTGATATAACATTTGATGCAATTGTATGTCTCACAAACTCATTGCCGCATTTACATACAGAGGAGGATTTATTGACAGCTATTCGTTCTATGAAAAACAGGCTGAACAGAAAAGGGTTATTAGTTTTAACACAAGGAACAACGCATTTCACACTTACATTGCCGTCAATTGAAGTTGTCGTAAACAGACCGGATTTCTCACGAGTATTTGTCAAGGAGCACAATGACCTGTTTCAGACTATTCATGTTTTGGATTTGTTCCATAGTCCACAACGATTAGAAAGCAATCAATACGATATTGTTTATAGAATTCTTCTGGATGAAGATTATAAAAGACTGCTTTCACAAGCAGGGTTTACAAACATTCGGGTTTTTGGGGATTATAATATGAACAGTTATAATGAAAACAGTTGGCGTTTAATTGTTGTTGCTGAAGCCTTGCCTAATTAATTAGCACAGTCAGCGTGGTCAGGTTAGATGTCATAGCCCCGCGAGTGGTAGGGTTGGATGTGTGTTATATGAAGAGGTGTATTTATGGATGAAAAATTGATCGCTCCATGCGGGATGAACTGCAGCTTATGCATTGCGTATCAATTCAAGGAAAATGATATTAACAAACGAGGGTTTCATAAAAAATATTGTCCAGGATGCACTCCGAGGGGAGAAAACTGCACGCATATGAGAGACGCGTGCGAATTGCTGGCAAAAGGTAGCATCCGGTTTTGTTATGAATGAGAAAGCTTCCCTTGTAAGAGACTGAAGGCATTGGATAAGCGCTACCGTACAAAATATCATATGAGCATGATAGAAAACCTTAACTACATCAACGAATTTGGCATGGAGGAATTCTTAACGAAGGAACATTACAAATGGCGCTGCGCAGAGTGCGGAGCTACTATTTGCTGTCACAACGGACTATGCTTGAATTGTAATATAGATACACTACTTATGAATAAAAAATATAGGTGGGAAATGGATAATAAAAAATCGGAAACTGAAGTTATGAAATCAACCAAACAATTACTTAGAAATCCTGATATAGATCCGTCAAGTGAGGTTATTGCAAAGGCGCTTGGAGAATCGAATAAGGCCTATATAAAGTTTATTAATGAGCTTGCAAACCACGATATTCAGCTGGAATGGCGTTACTACAACGATGGCAAGGCGTGGCTGGCAAAAGGACTCTATAAGTGGACAGGCGTTCGTGGCGGTCAGAATAAAACAACCGTTTTTTGGCTGTCGATTTGGGACGGCTTTTTCAAGGTGACCATCTATTTCCCTGAAAAATCCCGTGCAGATGTATTGAGTCTTCCGCTTGATAATGAGGTTAAACTAATGATATCGGATTCAAGACAAATGGGAAAACTGAATTACTTTCCTCTTGTTTTTGACCTTCGTTCAGATGAAATGTTTGAGGCAGTTTTCATGCTTTCTGATTTTAGGAAAAGCATAAAATAGGCGGTGAATATATGAAAATTAAGAAATACAGCAAAGCGGATGAAACTTTGCTTTTTGATTTACTCATCGATGAGGGAGATGAGTGGAGTGATTACCATGGGGAAGCCGGTCGGTACTGTCAAATTTTGTTCGCAACTTTGGACTCCGCTAATCATGTCATGCTGCCTGTTCATTGAGTGAGTTGAGCGAATCTTC
>Ga0123329_1002753_pt1 | contig 15123 bp, 15 predicted proteins | sample BioC12SIPDNA_FD_89703 | JGI IMG/M metagenome (GOLD analysis project Ga0123329, IMG submission 89703) | Anaerobic biogas reactor microbial communites from Washington, USA - Biogas_R1_B C12 SIP DNA | ecosystem: Engineered > Bioreactor > Anaerobic > Unclassified | place: Washington, USA | collected... | reverse complement strand
CGTCCCGGTCCTGCTGCTCTCGGCCGCGCGCAGCGCCGTGCTCGAGGAGGTCATCGCGGTCGGGTACCTCACCGAGCGGCTGCGCGACCTGCGCTGGGCCGTGCCAGCGTCGATCGCCGCGAGCGCCCTGCTGCGCGCCTCGTACCACCTGTACCAGGGCATCGGGCCCTTCGTCGGGAACGCCGTCATGGGCGTCGTCTTCGCGTGGTACTACCACCGCACCCGGCGCGTGGGCCCGCTCGTGCTCGCCCACTTCGCGATCGACCTCGTGGCCTTCCTCGGCTACCTCCTGCTCCCGCCCGAGCTGCTCGCCTCGTGGGGCGTGCGTTGAGCGCGCCCCGTCGTCCCGCGCCGCCCACGCCTTAGAATCGCCCCTATGTCCGAGGCCCCCAAGGATCCGGCGGGCACGCTCGGTCCTCACCAGGAGCCTGCGGCGCCCCTCCCGAGCACGTCCGACGACGACGCCTCGCAGGCACCCTCCGCGGCCTCGGGCGCGACACCGCCGCCGCCCGCGACGACCTCGACCCGCGACCGGCTGCGCACGATCCTGTCCCGGCGCACCGAGACCGACGGGCACGGCGTCGTCATCGTCGACTCCCCCGAGACGCGCGTGCACCACCCGAGCGACCTGCTCGTCGTGGTCGCCTCGACCCTCGGCATCGTGCTCGTGCTGCTCCTCGCGATCTACGCGCACGGCACCACGACGGGCGTCTCGGAGGACGTCCAGGGACTGTCGACCGTGCTGCGCCGCGTGCTGTTCGTCCCCGTCGCGGTGCTCGAGGGCCTGCTCACGCTCGTGGTCCCGGTCGCGGTGCTCGTCGAGCTCGCGGTGCGCCGGCTGTGGCGCCAGGTGCTCGAGGTGCTCGTCGCGGGCGCGCTCGGCCTCGTGCTCGGTGCACTGACCCTGTGGCTCATCCGCACGTGGGGCTCGACCGAGCTGATCGGTTCGCTCTCGGTGCGCCGCAACGGCGCGAGCGCGGTCGTCCTGCCGAGCTACGTCGCGGCGATCACCGCGATGCTCACGGTCGCGGGCCCCCGCACGCGCCGACGCACCGTGCGGTGGTCGTGGAACCTGCTGTGGGTCTCGCTCGGCACGGTCGCGATCACGGGCCAGGTCGCCCTGCTCGCCGTCGTCGTCACGCTCCTGCTCGGGCGCGCGGGCGGCGCCGCGGTGCGCTACCTCTCGGGCGTGCGCTCCGAGCGCGCCTACGGCGCGGACCTCGTGCGTGGGGTGCGTCAGGCGGGCTTCGCCCCCGTACGGCTCGTGCGCGTCCAGGACGTCGCGAGCGAGGACGACCTGCTCCCCGAGCCCGAGCCCGGCACGCCCGCCGCAGTCGCGCTCGCCCGCTACGCCGACAACCGCGTCTACGCGATGACCACCGAGACCGGCGAGCGGCTCGACGTCGTCGTGCTCGACGGGGACCGCCAGGTGGTCGGCTCGCTCACCCGGATCTGGCGCTCGCTGCGCCTGCGCGGGATCGAGGGACGCACCGTCGTCTCGCTGCGCCAGGCCGCCGAACGTGCGGCCCTGCTCGCCTACGCGGCCCGCGCCGCAGGGGTGCGCACCCCGCGCCTGCTCGCGATCTCCGAGGCCGAGGACTCGATGCTCCTCGTCCAGGAGCACGTCGCACGCGCCGTCCCGCTGCGCGAGGTCGCACCCGAGGACATCACCGACGAGGTCCTCGCGAGCGTGTGGGAGCAGCTCGGGATAGCGCACGCCGCGGGCATCGCGCACCGCGCCCTGACGAGCGACGTCGTCCTGCTCGACACCTCCCAGCCCGAGCCGAAGGTGTGGCTCACGGGCTGGGAGTACGGCGACGTCGCGTCCTCGGAGCTCGCGCGGCGGATCGACATGACCCAGATGGTCGCCCTGCTCGCGCTGCGGGTCGGAGCCCGCCGGGCGCTGTCCTCCGCGGTCGAGGTGCTCCCGAGCGACGACATCGCCGCGATCGGGCCGCTCCTGCAGACCGTGACCCTGCCCCGCTCGACGCGCGAGGAGCTGCGCGCGCACCGCTCGGTGCTCGCCGAGCTGCGCACCGCTCTCGTCGAGCAGCTGCCCGAGGCCGACGTCGAGCCCGAGCGCATCGTGCGCTTCGGGGCGCGCACCGTCATCACGATCTCGCTCCTGCTCGCGGCGGTCGTCGCGATCGTCACCTCGCTCAACATCGAGCAGGTGCGCGCCGCGATCACGACCGCGCAGCCCGTGTGGGCGCTCGTCGCGTTCGCGCTCGGGCTGCTCACGTGGGTCGGGGCCGGCATGACGCTCGTCGCGTTCAGCCCGACCCGCCTGCCCGTGTGGCGCACGATCCTCACGCAGGTCGCCGGGTCCTTCGTCGCGATCGCGGCCCCGGCCGGGGTCGGGCCCGCCGCGCTCAACCTCCAGCTGCTGCGCAAGCGCGGGGTGAACGCGACGCTCGCGGGCGCGACCGTCGCGCTCGTGCAGGTCTCCCAGTTCATCGTCACGGTCCTGATCCTCGTGATGCTCGCGATCGTCACGGGTGACTCCGGGGCGCTGCGCAGCCTGCCCTCGGCGACCGTCCTGTGGGCGCTCGGGGTGCTCGCGGTGCTCGTCGCGGCGCTCCTGCTCATCCCGCCCGTGCGGCACTGGGTCGGGCGGCGCACCCTCCCGCTCGTGCGCCAGACGTGGCCGCGCCTCATCGAGGTCGTGGGCCAACCGGGCCGGCTCATGCTCGCCCTCGGCGGCAACGTCATCATGACGATGGGCTACGTGCTCGCGTTCGACGCGTGCCTCGCGGCCTTCGGTCAGCGTCGCTCGCTGCTCGACGTCGCGGTGATCTACCTGCTCGCGAACGCGACGGGCGCCGCGGTCCCGACCCCGGGCGGCCTCGGTGCGGTCGAGATCGCGCTCATCACGGGACTGTCGGGTGCCGGGATGGCCGCCGCGATCGCGACGTCGGTGACCGTGCTGTTCCGTGTCCTGACCTACTGGGCGCGCATCCCGATCGGGTGGCTCGCGATGCGCTACCTGCAGAAGGTCGGCGACCTCTAGGCCGCCGGGCCCCCGAGCCGGTGCGCCGCACGACGCTCGCTCACGAGAGCAAGCACGGCAAGCACGACCGCGAGCGCTTCGACGCCCTTCGTGACCCACTCGGCCCACCCCACGAGCTGCGCCGTGACGCCGAGGAAGCCCGTCGCGGCCGAGGCGGCGAACGCCCCGATCGAGCCGAGCCCGAACGCGACGGCCCCCACGAGCGGCCACGGGCTGCGCCACACGAGCACGAGCACCGCGAGGACCACGCCCGCGGCGGACTGGGCGAGGAACGCCGGGCCGAGCGAAGTGAGGTTCTTCGCCCAGTCGAGGTAGAGGACGACGTGCAGCGCCGCGGAGACGAGCACCGCGAGCGCGGTCGCGACCCGCAGCATCACGGCCCCCTACGCCCGCACAACCTGGTCGCCCTCGACCGCGAGGGCGAAGGTCGGCAGGTCCTCGGTCGCGGGGCCCTGGTCGACCTCACCCGTGAGCGTGAAGGTCGAGCCGTGGCACGGGCACGCGAGCCCGTCACCCGAGGGGGCGACCGTGCAGCCCTGGTGCGTGCAGATCGCGCTGATCCCGACGAAGGTGCCCTCCTCGGGCTGGGCGACGATCACGGGCGTCCCGTCGAGCCGCGCCGAGACGGCACCACCCACGGGGACGTCGCTGACCCGGGCGAGCGCCCCCGCGGCGAGCCCTTCGGTCGCGACGGGGGACGCGGCCGGGTTACCGCCCCCACCGCACGCCGCGAGCGTCGCGGCCGCGCCGAGGGCTCCGAGGCCCGCGAGGACGTCGCGGCGCGACGGACCGTCGTGGCACGCGCACGCGTGGGGCGTCGGGGCGCCGTCGTCGGCGGTGGTCACGGGGTCGGTTCGGGTCGTCGCGTCGGTGCGGGTCGTGGTCACGGTCGTGCTCCCTGCGCTGGTCCGGAACCCCGCGAGCCGGTGCCCGCTCGGGAGGCCTACGTTAAGTATTCAACTTCCGGGTGCGCAACGGGGTCGACGTGATCTGGACACACCGGCGGGCCCCGACCGTCACAGGCCCCGGCCCTGGAGCTCGCGCAGCGCGTCGCGGTGGTGCGCCTGCGCCCGCACGAGCGCCTCGTCGTAGCGGCGGGCCCGCTCGACGCGGCGCGCACGACGAGCGCTGCGGGTCGCGGCGAGCAAGTCGAGGCTCTCCTCGCAGCGGTCCTGGAGGCGCACGACGAGCGCGCCGGACCAGCGACCGAGGGACAGGACGGGGAACCGGACCCGCACGGTGCGGGACTCGAGGTAGATCGTGACCATGGTGCTACTCCGTCGACGAGGTCGGAAGATCGGGATGGATGAGCGAGGCGAGGCGCACACGACGCGCCCCCTCGGGTCGCAGCGCGGGATCCGTCGAGCGGCCCTCGAAGGGGTCCGCGAGTCGTTCGAGCTGCTCTTGGATCTGGGCGGCCTCCTCGGCCGTGGCCCAGAACGTCATCTGGTTGAGCGAGGTCGCGTCGCGCCATACGGGCTCGTCCCGCTCGGCGTACTCGCGCAGGTACGTCGTGAACCGCTGGGTCACGTGCGCGAGGAAGTTCGACGCGAGCTCGGTGACCGCCGCGAACGAGCCGGGGACCTCGACGTCGGGCTCGAGCCGCCGGGACTGCGCGACGAGCCGCCACGGCTTCTCACGACCGCGCGGCTCGCCGCGCTCGATGAAGCCGGCCTTCGCAAGGACGCGCAGGTGGAACGAACAGTTGGCGACCGTCTGGCCGAGGCGCTCGGCGCACTCCGAGGCGGTGAGCTCTCCGTCCTGGAGCAGCTCGATGAGTGCGAGGCGCACGGGGTGGGCAAGTGCCCGGATGCGCTCGGGGTCGGAGGTGCGGATCCCGGCCTGCGCGGCGTCGTCGTGGGGCGTCATGCCTACGACAGTACATACGCAACAACTGTTGCGCAAGAGTTCTTGCGCAAGAAGTCTTGCGCGTCCTCCGGCTCGGGCTAGAAGCCCTCCGCCCCGGTCGCGAGGTCGGAGAAGTGCGACAGGTGCAGCCGCGAGGAGACCGCGATCGTCTTGGTCGGCCCGTTGCGGTGCTTCGCGACGATGAAGTCCGCCTCGCCCGCACGGGCCCCCTCGGGCTCGTAGAACTCCTCGCGGTGCAGCAGGATCACCATGTCCGCGTCCTGCTCGATCGCACCCGACTCGCGCAGGTCGGACAGCTGGGGCTTCTTGTCGGTGCGCTGCTCGGGACCACGGTTCAGCTGCGAGATCGCGATCACGGGCACCTCGAGCTCCTTCGCGAGCAGCTTGAGCGCGCGGGAGAACTCCGAGACCTCCTGCTGACGCGACTCGACGCGCTTGCCCGAGGTCATGAGCTGCAGGTAGTCGATCACGACGATCCGCAGGTCGTGCTGCTGCTTGAGCCGGCGGCACTTCGCGCGGATCTCCATGAGCGACATGTTGGGCGAGTCGTCGATGAACATCGGCGCCGCGGCGATCCGGGCCTGCGTCTTGGCGAGCTTCTGCCAGTCGTTGTTGTCGAGCGTGCCCGAGCGCATGCGCTGGAGCTTGACCTTGGCCTCGGCCGAGAGCACACGCATCGTGATCTCGTTGCGGCTCATCTCGAGGGAGAACACCGCCGAGGTCATGTTGTGCTTGATCGAGGCCGCCCGCACGATGTCGATCCCGAGCGTCGACTTGCCCATCGCAGGGCGGGCCGCGATGACGATCATCTGCCCCGGGTGCAACCCGTTGGTGAGCTGGTCGAGCTCGGTGAAGCCCGTGGGCACGCCCACGAGGCCCGCCCCGCGCTTGCCCGCGGCCTCGATCTCGTCGACCGTGCCGTCGATGATCTCCCCGAGCGGGAGGTAGTCCTCGCTCGCGCGACGCTCGGTCACCGCGTAGACCTCGGCCTGCGCGGTGTTGACGATGTCGTCGACGTCGCCGCCGTCGGTCGCGTAGCCGAGCTGCGTGATGCGCGTGCCCGCCTCGACGAGGCGGCGCAGGACCGCGCGCTCGCGCACGATGCGCGCGTAGTAGCCCGCGTTCGCCGCGGTCGGCACCGAGGAGATGAGGTCGTGCAGGTAGGTCGCCCCGCCGATGCGCTGCATCTGGCCGCGCTTGGTGAGCTCGTCGGCGACCGTGATCGCGTCTGCGGGCTCGCCGCGCCCGTACAGGTCGAGGATCGCCTCGTAGATGATCTCGTGCGCGGGCCGGTAGAAGTCCGCGCCGCGCACCTGCTCGACGACGTCCGCGATCGCGTCCTTCGAGATCATCATCCCGCCGAGCACGCTCTGCTCGGCCTCGGTGTCCTGGGGCGGGACCCGGTCGAGACCCGACCCCCGCGCCGACCGCTCGAGATCCTCGATCGTCATGCCATCCGCTCCTCGCTCGCCGACGTGCCCCGTTGTACGACGAGCCACCGACACCGTCCGCAGGACCTGGGCCCGGTCACCGTGCTCGAACCTAGGCCCCCGGGCGCCGTCGACCTAACGCGGCGTGCACAGGGTCCGTCCACAGCCCTGTTCGTGACCGCGGCGACGACTGTGCACAGCTGTGCATGACGGTGTGGACGAAGAACCGGGGGCTTGTGGAAATACCCGCCGCCACCCGCGCACCTCGGTACGAGCAACTCTCTGACCTGCACAGACACAGGAACCGACACGCACACCGTGTGGACGGGACCATGACTTCGCAGCCGTCCACCATCTGGACATGCACCGTCTTCCACGTGAGACAGTGGGCTGCGTGAGCAACCTCCCGCCCGGCCTCGACCGCCGCATCCTCGCGCTCGCGCTGCCCTCGCTCGGGGCACTCGTCGCCGAGCCCGCGTTCGTCCTGGCCGACTCGGTGATCGTCGGCCGCCTCGGCACCGCACCGCTCGCAGGACTGACCGTCGCCTCGACCCTGCTGATGACCGTCGTCGGGCTGTGCATCTTCCTCGCGTACGCGACGACGGCCAACGTCGCGCGCCTCGTGGGTCGTGGCGAACGTACGCGCGCGCTCGCCGCAGGCGTCGACGGCACGTGGCTCGCGCTCGGTCTCGGCCTCGCGCTCGCCGCCCTCGTGTGGGCGGGCGCGCCGTGGATCGCCCACGTGCTCGGCGCGCAGGGGGAGGTGCTCGTGCACGCGACGAGCTACCTGCGCTGGTCCGCCCCCGGCCTGCCCGGGATGCTCGTCGTGCTCGCGGCGACCGGGGCGCTGCGCGGCGTCGAGGACACCCGCACCCCGCTCGCGGTGGCCGCGACCGGCGCTGCCGTCAACGTCGGGCTCAACGTCACGTTCGTCTACGGCCTGCACATGGGGATCGCAGGCTCGGGGCTCGGCACCGCGCTCAGCCAGACCGGGATGGGGCTCGCGCTCGCCCTCGTGCTCGCACGCGGCGCCCGCCGGCACGGGGCGGACCTGCGACCGAGCGCCGCAGGCGTGCTCGCGGGTGCACGCTCGGGCGTGCCGCTGTTCGTGCGCACCCTCTCGCTGCGCCTCGCGATCCTCCTCACGGTCGCGGTCGCGGCCTCGCTCGGTGAGGTCAACCTCGCCGCGCACCAGGTCGTGACCTCGGTGTGGGGCTTCGCGGCGCTCGTGCTCGACGCGCTCGCGATCGCGGCCCAGGTGATCGTCGGGCAGGCCGTCGGGCAGCGCGACCCCGCCCTCGCACGCGGCTTCCTGCGTCGCTCGCTGCGGTGGGGCGTGCTCGCGGGGGTGAGCCTGGGCGCCGTCGTCGGCGCGAGCTCGTGGTGGCTCGCGGCGGCGTTCACGACAGAGCACCCCGTGCGCGTCGCGATCACGACCGGTCTCGTGGTCGCCGCGGTCTTCATGCCGCTCGGCGGCTACGTGTTCCTGCTCGACGGCGTGCTGATCGGCGCGGGGGACGGGCGCTACCTCGCGGTCGTGGGGATGCTCACGCTCGCGATCTACGCCCCTGCGGCGCTCGCCGTCGGGACGTGGGCGCCCGAGGGTCCCGCGGGGCTCGCATGGCTGTGGGTCGCCTTCGCGGGGGCGTTCATGGCGTCGCGTGCCGTCACGACGGGCTGGCGCGTGCGCACCGACGCGTGGATGTCCGCCGCCTGAGGCGCACCGTGGCGCGCACGGGCCGCACGCCCTAGGCTTCGGCCATGACCCTCGACCGCTTCTTCCCGCCCACCTCGGCGGACTTCGACGGCTCGATCGCCCAGTCGCTCCTCGGCTGGGCACCGGCGCTCGTGGTCGCGCTCGCCCTCGCTGCGGGCATCGCGATCGGGTGGGTGCTCGCGCGCCGGTCCGCGCGCCGGTCCGTGCCCCGCGACTGAGCGTCCCCACCAACGACGACGGCCCGGCCCCCTCACGGGGTGCCGGGCCGGCGTGCGTCGTGCCGCTCGAGGCTCACCTCAGGAGGCGACGACCTTGAGGTTGATCTTCGCCGAGACCTCGGGGTGCAGCCGCACGCTCACGGTGTACTCACCGAGCGCCTTGATGGGCTGACCGACCTCGATCTTGCGCTTGTCGACGGCCGGGGCCCCCGCGGCCTTGACGGCCTCGGCGATCTCGGCGGTCGTGACCGCACCGAAGAGACGGCCGGACTCGCCCGAGCGGGCCGTCACGACGACCTCCTTGGCCTCGAGCGCGTCCTTCGCGGCCTTCGCGTCGTCGAGGCTCGCGATCTCACGGGCCTTGCGGGCCGCGCGGATCGAGGCGACCTGCTTCTCGGCGCCCTTGGTCCAGGGCGTCGCGAGCTTGCGCGGCAGGAGGTAGTTGCGGGCGTACCCGTCCTTGACGTCGACCACGTCGCCCGGCTCGCCGAGACCAGTGACCTCGTGCGTGAGGATCAGCTTTGCCATGTCTGTCGTCCCTTCTCAGCGCGCCGACGACGAGTACGGCAGCAGGGCCATCTCGCGGGCGTTCTTGACGGCGCGAGCGATCGCGCGCTGCTCCTGGACCGTCACACCCGTGACGCGACGGGCACGGATCTTGCCGCGGTCGGAGATGAACTTGCGCAGCAGCGCGGTGTCCTTGTAGTCGATGCGCTCGACCTTGGCCACCTTGAGCGGGTTCTGCTTCTTCTTGGGCTTGCGAACAACGGCCTTGGCCATCGTGGTGCTCCTCTTTCTCGGAGCCCGGGGCGTTGCCGTGCCCCGGGATGTCGTGGACTAGAAGGGGGGCTCGTCAGAAGCCCCGGAAGGACCGGACGTGGCCCACGGGTCGTCGGAGGCGCCGCTCGAGAAGCCGCCGCCCCCGCCCGAGAACCCGCCGCCGCCACCGCCGCCGCCGGAGAACCCGCCACCACCGCCGGAGCGCTGGGTGCGGGTCACCTTCGCGGTCGCGTAGCGCAGCGAGGGTCCGATCTCGTCGACCTGGAGCTCGACCACCGTGCGCTTCTCGCCCTCGCGGGTCTCGTACGAGCGCTGGACGAGCCGACCCTGGACGATCACGCGCATGCCCTTGGTGAGGGACTCGGCGACGTTCTCGGCAGCCTCGCGCCAGATCGAGCAGCGCAGGAACAGCGTCTCGCCGTCCTTCCACTCGTTGGCCTGGCGGTCGAAGGTGCGCGGGGTCGAGGCGACGGTGAAGTTCGCGACGGCAGCACCCGCGGGGGTGAAGCGCAGCTCAGGGTCCCCGGTCAGGTTCCCGATCACGGTGATGACGGTCTCGCCGGCCATGCGTTACCTCGCTCGTCTCGTGGGTCCAGGTCAGTCAGGTCAGGTCTGGTCAGTCGTTCTCGATGCGCAGGACCTTGGTGCGCAGCACGGCCTCGTTGAGACCGAGCTGACGGTCCAGCTCCTGGGCGACGGCGGGCGTCGCGTGGAAGTCCACGACGGCGTAGATGCCCTCGGCGCGCTTGTTGATCTCGTACGCGAGACGGCGGCGGCCCCAGATGTCGACGTTGTCGACCTTGCCGTCGCTCTGGCTCACGACGGACAGGTACTTCTCGAGCGACGGGGCGACGGTCCGCTCCTCGACCTCGGGGTCGAGGATCACCATCAGCTCGTAGTGACGCAGGCTCATACCCACCTCCTTCGGACTAGGCGGCCACGGTCTCTCCGTGGCAGGAGGGTTGTGCGTCTCGCCACGCGGCGCCCGACGGGTGCCGGGGCTCGCGAGGCAAGGTCACAGCGTACCGTGCCGCGCACCGCGCGACCCAATCACCCCTCGTCCGCCTCCTCGGCGTCCCCTTCGCCCTCGTCCTCCTCGTCGTCGGGCGGCTCGGGCGGGGGCGTCGGGCTCGGGTCGGGCGCGGGGGGCGGCGTCGGGCTCGGGTCCGGCGAGGGGGGCGGCGTGGTCGGGTCGGGCCGCGGCTCGGGGCCGAGCGAGACGGTGATCGTCACGGTCGAGCCGGGATCGGCACGCCGTCCGCCCGCGGGGCTCACCGAGATGACCCGCCCCTTGGCGACCTGCGACGAGTACGCCTCGACGACCGCGACGTCGAAGCCCGCGTTGCGCAGCTGTGCTGTCGCGTCGGCCTGCGTCATGCCCTCGAGGCCGGTCGGGACGCGCGGGCGCTTCTCGCGCTCCTCGTCGTCCTGCTCGTCCTCGTCCTCGTCCTCGGTCTCCTCCTCGGACGGCGAGGTGGAGGGGGACGGGCTCGCGCCGACGTCGGCGCGCGGCGGGAAGTCCGCGATCTCGTAACCCTCGAGCGCGACGCCCATGTAGCTCGTCCAGACATCGGTCGGGACCGTGCCACCGGTGATCTCGGAGTAGCCGCCGAAGGGTGTGATCGACTCGGGGTTGCCGGCCTCGTCAGGCTGGTACATCGCGACCGCGGTCGCGAGCTGGGGCGTGAACCCCACGAACCACGCGGAGAGGTTGTCGGTGCTCGAGCCGGTCTTGCCCGCGACGGGACGGCCGAGCGCCTTGACCTTGGTCGCCGAGCCGGCCTCGACCACCTGGGTCATCGCGTAGGTCGCATCCGCCATGACGTCCGCGGCGAACACGCGCTCGCCCGGCTGGGCGCCCTCGTACGCGGTCCCGCCCGAGAGGTACTGGGCCTGGCGCACGATGAACCAGTCGTGGTGCATCCCGCCCGCGGCGAAGGTCGCGTACGCCGAGGCCATGTCGATCGGGTGCGGGGCCGCGGTGCCGAGCACGTTCGCGGGGTTGTCGAGCAGGTCCTTGGTGTCCTCGGGCAGGCCTGCGCGGATCGCGACGTCGCGGGCCTTCTCGGGCCCGATCTCGACGTTGAGCTCGGCGTAGGCGGTGTTGACCGACATCGCGGTCGCGCGCACGAGGTCGACCGTGCCGAAGGACGTGTTGCCGAAGTTGCGCACGCCGCGGTCCTCGGGGAAGCCCTCGACGAAGGCGGGGCTGTTCCCGTTGTACGTCGTGCGCAGGCCGATGCCCTCCTCGAGGGCGGCCACGAGCGTGAAGGGCTTGAACGTCGACCCGGCCTGGGCGATGTCCTGGGTCACCGCGTTCTGCTGCCGCTCGAGGTAGTCCGGGCCGCCGTACAGGGCGAGGATCGCGCCGTCGGTCGCGTCGAGCGTGACGATCGCGGTGCGCAACCGTTCGGGGGTGTCCTCGGGGAGCTCGTCGATCGCGGCGACCGCCGCCTCCTGCATCGCGGGGTCGATCGTCGTGACGATGCGCAGGCCCGCGGTGTCGACGTCGTCCTCGGTGAGGGGAGAGCGCTCGACGAGCTCGCGGCGCACCATGTCGAGCAGGTAGCCCTGCGGGCCCGCGTACGTGTCGGACTGGCGGTGCTTGCGGACCTTGGGGAACTCCATGTCCTCGCGCTCGGCCTGCTCGAGGTAGCCGTCGGCGACCATGCGGTCGAGCACGTAGTTCCACCGGCGCTCGGCCTGCTCGGGCTCGACGCGCGGGTCGAAGCGGCTCGGTGCGGGGATCACCCCCGCGAGGAGCGCGGCCTGCTCGACCGTGAGGTCCTTCGCGTCGGTGCGGAAGTAGGCCTGCGCCGCGGCCTGCACGCCGTACGCGCCGCGCCCGAAGTAGATCGTGTTGAGGTAGTTGCCGAGGATCTCGTCCTTGGGCTGCGTCTGGGCGATCTTGACCGCGAGCAGGGCCTCGCGGAACTTGCCGACGTAGTCGCGGGTCGTGCCCTGGTAGTAGCGCTCGGCGTACTGCTGGGTGAGGGTCGAGCCGCCCTGCTTCGTGCCGTAGCGCACGTTGTTCCACAGCGCGCGGACCATGCCCACGGGGTCGATCCCGGAGTTCTCGAAGAAGGTCTGGTCCTCCGCCGCGACGACCGCGAGGCCCACGTGCTCGGGAAGCGTCGCGAAGTCGACGATCTCGCGGTTCTCGATCGCGAAGCGACCCATGACCGTCTCGCCGTCGGCGTAGTACACCGTGGTCGCCTGGGCGTGCACCATGTCCTGCGGGGCGGGGATCGTCGTCGTCGTGTACGCCGCGACGACGAAGCCGACGCCGAGGAAGACGAAGGTCAGGAACGTCCCGAGCACGAGGCGCCACGAGGGCAGCCAGCGGCGCACGCCGGACTTGCCGGCACGCGGGTAGTCGATCAGGCGCCGACGACGCCCGCCGTTGCCCGCGGCGGACGCGCCGGCCGCGGGCCTCGCGGGGGGCGAGGTGCGCGCGGACGAGGGTGCTGCGGCCCCGGGGCGCGTGCTCTTGCGCACGGGCGCGCCGGGACGTGGCTTGGGGGGTGTGGCCACGCAGGATCCTTCGTGACTCGGGGGCGGTCGGGCCTCAGTATGTCCGACGACGACGACGTCGCCCGGGGCGCGAGCGGGGGTTTCACGACTTGTGCACGCTTCGCCGACGACACCTGCCCTTGCGCCGATACCTCGCCCCGACGTACTCTCCCGATGTATCAGTTCGATACATCGACCATCGAGTCACCGACGAGCGCCGCGAAGGAGGATGCCATGCGAGCACGCTCGAGCGTCCTCGAGCTCGCGATCCTCGGGCTCCTCCAGGAGACGCCGATGCACGGGTACGAGCTGCGCAAGCGGCTCAACGTCCTGCTCGGCTCGTTCCGGGCGCTCAGCTACGGATCGCTCTACCCGGCCCTCAAGGGCATGGTCGCGCGCGGCCTGATCGTCGGCTCCGACTCGAACGCCGCACCTCCGCACGCCCTCGCGGGCAAGCGCTCGCGCATCGTGTACGAGCTCACCGCCGAGGGCAAGGAGTTCCTCCAGGAGGCGCTCGCCTCCTCAGGTCCTGCGGCGTGGGAGGACGAGAGCTTCGACGTGCGCTTCGCGCTCTTCAGCCAGACCGACGCCGAGACCCGGCTGCGGATCCTCGAGGGGCGCCGCACGCGCCTCGCCGAGCGGCTCGAGACGATCCGCGAGTCCTACGCCCGCGCCCGCGAGCGCATGGACGAGTACACCCTCGAGCTGCAGCGTCACGGCCTCGAGCAGGTCGAGCACGAGGTGCGCTGGCTCGACTCCCTGATCGACACCGAACGCGGCCGCGGCCGCACCCGTATCTCCCCTGGTGCCCGCCCGGGCACCGACGACAACGCCGGTGGCGACTCGCTCGCCGGCGACGACAAGAAGAAGAAGGAGCGAGGATGAGTTCCATCCGCGTCGCCATCGTCGGTGTGGGCAACTGCGCCGCATCGCTGGTCCAGGGCGTCCACTACTACCGTGACGCCGAGGCCGACACCAAGGTGCCGGGTCTCATGCACGTGCAGTTCGGCGACTACCACATCTCCGACATCGAGTTCGTCGCGGCCTTCGACGTCGACGCCAAGAAGGTCGGCTTCGACCTCGCCGAGGCGATCGTGTCCTCGGAGAACAACACGATCAAGATCGCCGACGTCCCGCCCACGGGCGTGACCGTCCAGCGTGGCCACACCCTCGACGGTCTCGGCAAGTACTACTCCGAGACGATCGAGGAGTCCGAGGCCCAGCCGGTCGACGTCGTCCAGGCGCTCAAGGACGCCAAGGTCGACGTCATGGTCTGCTACCTGCCGGTCGGCTCGGAGGCCGCCGCGAAGTTCTACGCCCAGTGCGCGATCGACGCGGGCGTCGCCTTCGTCAACGCGCTGCCCGTCTTCATCGCCTCGGACCCCGAGTGGGCCAAGAAGTTCGAGGACGCCGGCGTGCCGATCGTCGGTGACGACATCAAGTCCCAGATCGGTGCGACGATCACGCACCGCGTGCTCGCGCGCCTCTTCGAGGACCGCGGCGTCATCCTCGACCGCACGTACCAGCTCAACGTCGGCGGCAACATGGACTTCAAGAACATGCTCGAGCGCGAGCGCCTGGAGTCCAAGAAGATCTCGAAGACGCAGTCGGTCACCTCGAACCTCGAGGACGGCCCCCTCGCGGGCAAGAAGGACGACCGCAACGTCCACATCGGCCCCTCGGACTACGTCGCGTGGCTCGACGACCGCAAGTGGGCGTACGTGCGCCTCGAGGGTCGTGCCTTCGGCGAGGCGCCCCTCAACCTCGAGTACAAGCTCGAGGTGTGGGACTCGCCCAACTCGGCCGGCATCATCATCGACGCCCTGCGCGCCGCGAAGATCGCCAAGGACCGTGGCCACGGTGGTCCGGTCATCTCGGCCTCGACGTACTTCATGAAGTCCCCGCCCGTGCAGATGGAGGACACGAAGGGCCGCGCGCTCCTCGAGGCCTTCATCGCGGGCGAGGCGGACAGCTGAGCGACCCGCTCTCGCGACGCACGAAGGGCCGGTACCCCACGGGGTGCCGGCCCTTCGGCGTCCCTGACCTCAGCGGGCGACGGCCGCCGAGGTCACGGTCTGCTGCCAGTCACCCTCGACCCACGGGGTGAGCACCCGCGTACTGCCCGTCAGGGCGTCGAGCACGGTGACCTCGGCCTGGACGCTGTCCGACTCGCACGAGCCGGAGGACACGACGAGCACGTGCTCGCCCGCCTCGCGCACCCAGAACGTGCTCGCCCCGTGCTCACCCGCCCCGAGCACCGCCCGCGGCGCCTGCCCGTCCCACAGCGCGACGCCCTGCGAGCACCCGCCCGGAAAGCCGCTCATGACGACGTAGACGAGCTCGCCCGAGACGGCCCGCGCCCCCGACCACACTGCGGGGACCGGCTCACCCTCGGCGAAGGTGTGAAGCGGGGTCGAGGTGCCCGCGATGTCGAGCGCGTAGAGCGTGGCCCGCTGAGCGACCATGTCGACGCGGTCGAGCGCGGCAGCCTCCTCCTCGGTGACCGGGTCGTGGCAGAGCAGTGCGAGGCTCGTCGCGTCGAGCCACCCGACCACGCCGCACATGCGGTCACCCATCCCGTACGCG
>Ga0123329_1002752_pt1 | contig 15123 bp, 9 predicted proteins | sample BioC12SIPDNA_FD_89703 | JGI IMG/M metagenome (GOLD analysis project Ga0123329, IMG submission 89703) | Anaerobic biogas reactor microbial communites from Washington, USA - Biogas_R1_B C12 SIP DNA | ecosystem: Engineered > Bioreactor > Anaerobic > Unclassified | place: Washington, USA | collected... | reverse complement strand
GCCGCGACGATCACGTACTCGAGCCCGAGCCGCGTGAAGATGCGCTCGTAGGCCTTGCGCTGCTGCTCGTAGGAGGCCGCGAGACCGTCGTCGTCGACGTCGAAGGAGTAGGCGTCCTTCATGACGAACTCGCGCCCGCGGATGAGGCCGGCACGGGGGCGTGCCTCGTCGCGGTACTTCGTCTGGATCTGGAAGAGCGTGAGCGGCAGGTCCTTGTAGGACGAGTACATGTCCTTGACGAGGAGGGTGAACATCTCCTCGTGCGTGGGCGCAAGCAGGTAGTCGTTCTCGCGACGGTCCTTGAGCCGGAAGATGTTCGGGCCGTACTCGGTCCACCGGTTCGTCGCCTCGTAGGGCTCGCGCGGCAGGAGCGCCGGGAAGTGCACCTCCTGGCCACCGATCGCCGCCATCTCCTCGCGCACGACGGCCTCGACCTTTGCCAGGACGCGCAGCCCGAGCGGGAGCCAGGTGTAGATGCCCGGTGCTGCGCGGCGGATGTAACCGGCCCGCACGAGGAGCTTGTGGGAGGCGACCTCCGCGTCGACGGGGTCTTCGCGCAGCGTGCGCAGGAACAGGGTGGACATGCGGAGCATGCGGGTCAGCCTAGTGGCCGCGGGTCGGTGGGCGTGCGCGCGCGTCCTCCACAACCCGGGGCGGTTCTCGCCTCGCGGGGCGCGGGCTCGGCAAGGATGTGGCGACGACGTGAGGGGCACGTCGCGCGGGAGGTGGCGATGACGAGCACGACACCGGCAGGGTGGTACCCGGACCCGGACGGGCTCGCGAGCCTGCGCTGGTGGGACGGGGCATGGTGGACGCTCTGGGAGTCCGACGGCGCGCGGCTGTGGCCCGGGACGACGACGCCCGCGAGACGCGCGACGGTCGACGACCTGCTTGCGCTCGCGTTCGTGCGCACGAGCTTCTTGCCCGAGGCGCGGCGTCGGGGGGTGCTCGACGGGCTCGCCCTGGCCGAGCTCACGCGACTCACCGACCAGCTCGCGGGCGAGGTCGGGGGGCCGCGGGCCGTCCCGCACGTCGTGCCCGCCCCGTCCGGACCGCCTCGTGCGGCCGCGCCGTGGCCGCCCGCCGTCGAGCACTCGCGACCGGTCCCGGCTGCACCGCCGCGACCCCCCGCTGCACCGTCCGCGCCTCCTGCCGCATCTTCCACGCCTCCGGCTGCCGTGCCGTACCCGGTCCCCTCTGCGCCCGCGGCCGCCCGCACGTCGCACGCGGGCGAACCGCGTCCGGTCCGGCGCGAGCCGGGCCGCATCGCCCGGTGGTGGGCGACGAGCCGCGTGCGTCTCGACACCGACCTCACGGTCCACGGGCTGACCTACCTCGGTGTCCTGCTGCTCTTCGTCGGTGTGTTCGGGCTCGTCGCGTTCGCCTTCGGGGACGTCGCGCCTGGGCTGCGCCCGGTCGCCGAGCTCGCGGTCGCCGCGGTCCCCTTCGCCGCCGCCTGGCTCCTCGCGCGCAGCGGGGCGCGGTTCGTCGCCCGGGCGATGGTCGCGGTCGGCGCGTTGATCCTGCCCGTCATGCTCGTCACCTCGACCGTCGACGGGGCCGCCCCTCCCCCGGACCTGCACGGGGCTGCGCTCCCGCTCGGGGCAGGACTCGCGTGCGCCGCGGTCGCGGGGGCCTACGTCCTGCGGGTGCGCACGAACCCGGGCTCGGTCCTCGGGGTCATGGTCGCCCCCGTCCTGTGGCTCGCTGCTGGCATGGCGGCCGTCGGGCTCGGGCGCCCCGTGCCGCACGGCGAGGACGTTGCGGTCCCGGGCTCCGCCCAGGTGGCGGTCATCACCCTCGCGCTCCTCGCCACGACGTGGCTCGCGCACCGGGCCGTCGGCCCGAAGCCCGCGCCGGAGGCCGTCCGGCCCCGCGTCGGGGCACTGCTCGCCGACGGCGCGCTCGTGGCGGCCCCCGCAGGGGTCGTCGTGACCGCCCTGCTCGCGCTGCTCGCAGGCTCGGCCGAAGGGGCGCCCTTCGTGCCCGCCCTCGTCACGACGCTCGCGCTCGCGCTCGCGGTGACCCGCCTCCTGCCCGACCGCGCGGGCGACGTCCTCGCCCTCGCGTGGTTCCTCGTGCTCGTGCGTGTCGTGACCCTCGACACCGCGACGCCCGCGCTCACGGGGCACGTCGTGCTCGAGGGCACTGCGCTCGCGGCCCGCGGTCCCCTGCTCCTCGCGACGCTCCTCGCGGGAGCAGGCCTGCTCGAGCTCGCCGTCCGACGTGGGCGCACCTCGCCCGTGCACCTTGCGGCCGTCGGCTGGGCCCTTGCGGGCGTGCTGCTCCTCACGACGGCGTGGGTCGGGTGGTGGGGCGTCGCGGGAGCTCTCCTCGTCACGGTGTGGGCACCCGTGCGCCGTCGGGCACCGTCCGGGCTCCCGGGTGCGGCACTCGCTCTCGACGCGGTCGCGGTCCTCGCGCCGGTCGCGCTCGTGACGGGCGTGTGGACGCTCCTCGGTGGGTCGGCCGCGGGTCTTCTCGCGGGAGCCCTCGCGCTCGCGTCCGCACCGCTCGCCCGCGGGCTGCTGCGCCGCGGGCCGAGAGACCAGCTGTGGCGGGCGTGGTGGGGCGGGGCCCTCGTCGTGACCCTCCTCGCGGCCGTCGCGCTCTCGGCCGAGCCCTCGACCGGCCTCGAGCGGTGGGTCGTGCCCGCGATGCTCGTGCTCGCCCTCGCGGCGCTCGCCGCCGGGCCGCTGTCGCCGGCCTCGACCGTCGTCGCCGCGACACCCGTCATGTGGTGGCTGTGGGCCGCCGTCGTCGCAGCGGCCGCGTGGGCACCCGCCGCGGTCGCACTCGGCTACGCAACGCTCGGCCTCGGGGCCGTGCTCGTCGCCCACCTCGGTCGACCCGACCGCACCCGCCTCGCGGGAGCCCTCGCGGGGCACGCGACGGGCGCGCTCGCGCTCCTGACGACGTCCGGGCGAACGACGCTCGCCGTCGTGCTCGGCGCGGGCACCCTCGCCTGGCTCGTGACCGCGGTGCACGGCGACCGCGGCCGCTCACCCGTCGGCGAGATGCTGGACCGCGTCCCGCCGCTACGTGGCGTCCCGTGGCTCGTCGTGCTCGCGGGCCTGCCGACCACGGCCCTCGTCGCGCTCGACGCGGGAGGCGTGCTGCACCTCGGTGCGCCCACGGCCGCGCTCCCGCTCGCTGCGGCCGCGCTCGGCTACGCGGCGGGCACCCGGGCACGAACGTCCGAGCGGCTGCGGGCTGTCCTGCCATGGGCGGCGTACGCCCTCGTGCTCCTCGCGGTCGTCGCGGCCCACCGCGGTCCCGTCTCACCGGTGAGCGTCGCCGCGCTCGGCGCGCTCGTGCTCCTCGCCCCGCTCGCCCGCGGGCGGCACCCGCTCCTCGCGTGGACGGCGTGGCTCGCGCTCGCCCCGCTCGCGATCGAGGCCGGGTGGACGCTCGTGCCCGGGCTGCGCGCGCTCGGGGGCGACGTCGTCGTCACGGGGGCGCTCGTCGGGATCGGTGGCCTGCTCGTCGTGGGTGCCTTGCTCGCCGACCGGGCCGATCCGCGCGCGCCGCGCGCGCTCCCCCGAGACCCGCGTGCGGTCGCGCCGTACCTCGTCGGAGCGACCGAGCTCGTGCTCGGCGTGCTCGCGGCCGCGTCGCTGCCCCACCTGTCCGTCTCGGGGCAGCGCCTCGTCCTCGCCGAGGCTGGGCGCGGACCCGTCGCGGGCGCCCTGCTGCTCGCGGCCGCGACGCTCGCGGGGGTCGTCGCGGCGCGCGGTGGGATCGGTGCGGTCGGTGCCGCGGCGGGTCTCCTCGCGTGGGGCGGCGTGCGACTCGTGCTCGGGGACGGCTACCCCGGTGCATGGTCCGACGTGCTCGCCGCAGCGGTGCTCCTGCTCGGCGCGCTCGCCGGGTCGCTCTCGCGGCTCCCGATCCCGCGCTGGGCGCGCTGGGACCTGCCCGCGAGCCTCGCGGCGGTGCTTCCTGCCCTCACGGCCCTCGCGGTCGCACGCCCCGCGGAGCGGTCCGGGGTGCACGTCGTCGTCGGTCTGCTCGCGATCGCCGTCGCGGTGCGGCTCGCACCGCGCCGCGCGACGAGCGAGGTCCTCGCGACCACGGGCAGCGTGCTCGTCCTGCTCGGTGCGGGATGGGCAGGCCGCCCGTGGGTCGTCGCGACGCTCGCGGCGCTCGCCGCGGGGCACACCGTGCTCGCGGCCGTGCGCGAGCAGGGGGCGTGGCGTACCGCTCGGCAGTGGGTCGGCGCGGTCCTCGCAGGGTTCGCGTGGCTCGCCCTGCTCGGCGCCCAGGCGGGCGCATCCGCCCAGGGACGTCTCGACGCCACCGCGCTCGGCGCCTCGCTGCTCGCGCTCGCGGTCGTCGGCGCGGTGCTCGCCGGGATGATCGAGCGTTCGTGGTGCGCGCCGTGGTGCACGGTCGGCTCGGTGCTCGCGGCCGGTTCGGGCCTCGCGCCGCTCGTCGCCCCGTCGGGCGCGGCGCTCGCGGTCGGCCCCGCGCAGGTCCTCGCGTGGGCCGCGCTCGCGCTCGCCGCGGTGCTCGCGGGCCAGCTCGGCGAGCGGGCGGAGCCCGGGGGTCGCGCACGGACCGCGACGCTCGACCGGCGTACGACGTGGCGCTCGGTCGCGGTGGTCCCGACGCTCGCGGCGCTCCTCGCAGGGCTCTCGGTCGCCTCGGCGGGGCCGTTCGCGCGAGTCGTCGTGCTCACCGCGGTCGGCCTCACGAGTGCGCTCGTGGTCCTCCGGGCAGGGCGGCGAGGAACCCTTCCCGCCGTCCTGCTCGGCGTCACGGCCCTCCTCCTGGCCGTCGGCACGACGCTCCTCGCGGGCGGGGTGCCCGCGGTGTCGCGGTCCGTCCTGCTCGCTGTCGTCCTCGCGTCCGGGGCCGTCCAGGTAGGCGCGTACGGCATGGGGCTACGGTTGCTCGGCGCGCGCCTCGCCGCCCCCGTGCTCGCATGGCTCGCGTGGTGGGTCTACGCGCTCGACGCGCTCGGCGGCGTCGTCGTGTGGTACACCGTCCCGCTCGGGATCGCGATGATCGTCGTCGTCGAGGTGTGGCGGGCCGACCGCCGCGCGCGCAAGGTCGCCACGCGTGACCCCGGGCTCGCGGCGCTCGACCTCGCGGGGACCGGGTTCCTCGTCGTCGCCTCGTTCGCCGCGGCGATCGTCGAGTCCACCTGGCACGCCCTCGTCGCGACCGGGATCGGGGTCCTCGTGCTCTTCTGGGCCCTGCTCACCCGGGTGCGCCGCCGACTCCTCGCGGGAGCGACGATCGTGCTCGCGGGGCTCGTCGTCGCGCTCGTGCTGCCGCTCCTCGCGCTCGTCCCGGCCTGGCAGGGCGCGGCCGCGTGGATCGCGGTCGCCGTCGTCGGGCTGCTCGTCGTGCTCGTCGCGACGTTCCTCGAGCGCGGACGTGTCGCGATGCGCTCGGGGCGGGCGCGACTGCGAGCGGCGACCGCGGGGTGGGAGTGACCGGCGGCGCTTGGTGACCTGGCGACACGGGCCCGTGCAGAGCACGATGGACCCGTGCCAGAGCTCCCCGAGGTCGAGGCCCTCGCCCAGTTCCTCGCCGCGCACGCGACAGGCCGGACGGTCGTCGGCGTCGAGGTCGGGGCGCTCTCGGCGATGCGTTCGGTCGCGCCAGGTCCCGACGATCTGCCCGGCGCGACGATCACCGGGGCCAGCAGGCGCGGCAAGTGGCTCGTGCTCGAGACGGACGGCCCGCTCGTGCTCGCGACGCACCTCGCGCGCACGGGGTGGCTGCGCTGGTACGAGGAGGTCCCCGCGCACCGGGTCACGATCGGCAAGCACCCCGTCGCGCTGCGCGTGCGCCTCGACGACGGCACAGGCCTCGACCTCACCGAGATGGGCACGCACAAGCGGCTCGCGGTCCACGTCGCGCAGAGCGCGGACGACGTCCCGGCGATCGCGACGCTCGGGGTCGAGCCGCTCTCGGCGGACTTCACGCTCGAGCGGTTCGCCGCGCTCGTGGCCGCCCGGCGCCAGCAGGTCAAGGGGCTCCTACGGGACCAGGGGACGATCGCGGGGATCGGCAACGCCTACTCCGACGAGATCCTGCTCGTCGCCCGCACGAGCCCCTTCGCGCTCTCCCCGTCCTTGACCGACGAGCACGTCGCAAGGCTGCACGTCGCCGTCGTCGACGTGCTCGGCACTGCCGTCGAGGAGGCCTCGGGCAGACCCGCGGCCGAGCTCAAGGACGCCAGGCGTCGCGGCATGCGGGTGCATGGACGCACTGGCGAGCCGTGCCTCGGCTGGGACGGGACACCGTGCGGCGACCTCGTGCGCGAGGTGACGTTCGCGGACTCCTCCCTCCAGTACTGCCCGACGTGCCAGACGGGCGGGAAGGTGCTCGCAGACCGCAGGATGTCCCGGTTGCTCCGGTAGCCGTGCGGGCTAGAGCAGCACGGTCGCGTAGGTCCCGACCTGCCGGAAGCCGACCCTGCGGTAGACCGCGAGCGCCGGGGCGTTGAAGCTGTTGACGTAGAGCGAGACCGTCGGGGCGAACGACCTGCGCACGTGCTGGACGACCGCCGCCATCCCGGCGACCGCGTGACCCGCGCCGCGCCGCGCCGGGTCGACCCAGACGCCCTGGACCTGCGCGACCCCGCCCGCGAGCGCCCCGACCTCGGCCTTGAACACGACCGACGAACCGTCGAACCGCGCGTAGGACCGGCCCTGTGCGACGAGGTGCCGCACGCGCATCTCGTAGGGTCCCGAGGGGCCCGAGGCCGGGGAGTAGCCGACCTCCTCGGTGAACATCGCGAGGCACGCGGGCAGCAGGTCGTCGTACTCCTCGGGCCGGGTGCGCCGTACGAGCGGGTCGGGGCTCACGAGCGGGTCGGTGTCGATCGCGAGCGAGGGTTGGTCCGCGCGGACCTCCCGGGGCTCTGGCCAGTGCGGGGCGAGCAGGCCCCACAGCTCGAGCACCGACTCGCGCTCACCGACGATCGAGGACGACCTGCGCGCCGCACCGCGGGCGAGCCGCGCGAAGGCGGGGATCGCGTCCTCCGCGCCCGGCGGGACGACGGGCACGAGGTTGGCCCCTGACCAGCACACCGCGACGAGCTCGTCGTCGCGCTCGAAGCCCCACAGGGTCCCCCCCGCGCGACGCAGCCCGACCTCGGCCGCGGTCGCGATGCGCGAGGCGGCGAGCACCGAGTCGACGGGCACCTGGGCGCACACCCGCAGCGCCGCGGGCACGTCCGCATCGGTCAGCGCGCGACCTCCGGTCGACCGCCCGCTGAGGAGCGGGGCACGCCAGCGTCCCATGCTTGGATTCTGCCCCACCTGACCGTGCCCTGCCGGGGGATCGGAGGGTCCGTTCCGTCCCAGTTCGTCGAGACGGGCAGGGACGCCGGCTAGGACACCGTGACGACCGGCGCGGCACCCTCGCCGGCCTCCATCTCGGAGGCGATGCGCATCGCCTCCTCGAGGAGCACTTCGACGATCTGCGCCTCGGGGACCGTCTTGATGACCTCGCCCTTGACGAAGATCTGGCCCTTGCCGTTGCCCGAGGCGACACCGAGGTCCGCCTCGCGCGCCTCGCCGGGGCCGTTGACGACGCAGCCCATGACCGCGACGCGCAGCGGGACCTCGAGGCCCTCGAGCCCGGCCGTGACGCGCTCGGCGAGCGAGTACACGTCGACCTGGGCCCGTCCGCACGAGGGGCACGAGACGATCTCGAGCTTGCGCGGGCGCAGGTTGAGCGACTGGAGGATCTGGTCCCCGACCTTGACCTCCTCGACCGGAGGGGCCGAGAGCGAGACCCGGATCGTGTCCCCGATCCCCTTGCTCAGCAACGCCCCGAAGGCCGTCGCGGACTTGATCGTGCCCTGGAACGCCGGGCCAGCCTCGGTGACCCCGAGGTGCAGGGGCCAGTCCCCCCGCTCGGCGAGCATCTCGTAGGCACGCACCATGACGACGGGGTCGTTGTGCTTGACCGAGATCTTGAAGTCGTGGAAGTCGTGCTCCTCGAACAGCGAGGCCTCCCACACGGCCGACTCGACGAGCGCCTCGGGCGTCGCCTTGCCGTACTTCGCAAGGAGGCGCGGGTCGAGCGAGCCCGCGTTGACGCCGATACGGATCGACACGCCCGCGTCCGCGGCGGCCTTCGCGATCTCGCCGACGCGGTCGTCGAACTTGCGGATGTTGCCGGGGTTGACGCGCACCGCGGCGCAGCCTGCGTCGATCGCCGCGAAGACGTAGCGCGGCTGGAAGTGGATGTCCGCGATCACCGGGATCTGCGACTTCTTCGCGATCGCGGGGAGCGCGTCGGCGTCGTCCTGGCTCGGGACCGCGACCCGCACGATGTCGCAACCGGCCGCCGTCAGCTCGGCGATCTGCTGGAGGGTCGCGTTGATGTCGGTCGTCTGCGTCGTGGTCATCGACTGGACCGAGATCGGTGCGTCGCCGCCGACCTCGACCTTGCCGACCTTGATCTTGCGGGTCTTGCGGCGGGGGGCGAGGACGGGGTCGGGGAGCTCGGGCATTCCGAGGTTGATGGGCGCGCTCACGGTGGCATTATCCCCCGGGATCATCCGGTGAGGCTCACGGGCCGCACGAGGTCGGCGTAGATCAGTAGGATCCCCATCGCCGCGAGCACGAGGAACACCCCGTACGCGAGGGGTGTCATGCGCGCCGTGTCGGCAGGTCCGGGCGGGGCGGCACCGCGCAGCCGGGCGAGCTGACGACGCGCGCCCTCCCACAGCGCGCCGACGACGTGCCCGCCGTCGAGCGGGACGAGCGGGATGAGGTTGAACGCGAAGAGCGCAAGGTTGAGCGAGGCGATCAGGCTCAGCATGACGACCGCGCGCTGGGCGAGCCCGACACCCTCGCTCTCGACCGCGGCGGTCTCCCCCGCGATACGCCCGACCCCGACGATCCCGATGACCGAGGACTCGCTGCGCTCGCCGCCCCCGAAGGTCACCTGGGCGACCTCGGCGAGCCTCGCGGGCAGGGTGAAGATGATCTTCGTGGTCTGCCAGGTCAGGTCGCCGAACATCGCGAGCGAGGTGCCGAGCGGGACGCGCTGGAGCGCGCTCGTGGGCGTCACGCCGAGGAAGCCGACCCGCTGCGTCACGGGCTCGCCGTCGGCGCCCGCGACCTCGCGGTCGACGAGCGCGGTGCGCAGCGCAAGCTCGAGCACGGCCCCGTCCCGCTCGACGACGACGGCGACCTCGCGCCCCGCCGAGGCGCGGATCGCCTCGGCGAGCTCGTCCCAGCGGGTGATCTCTTGCCCGTCGAACGCGACGATGCGGTCCCCCTCGGCGAGCCCCGCGGCGCGCGCGGGGGCGACCTCGTCGTCGGGCCCGCACTCGGCGTCGATCGAGACCGAGACGCACTGCGAGAGCGCGCCGACCGTCGTCGTCGGCCCTGCGACGCCGATCGCCGAGAAGGCGAGCACGACGAGCACGAGCGCGAGCACGAGGTTCATCACGGGCCCGCCGAGCATCACGACGAGCTTCTTGGGCGCCGAGAGCCGGTAGAACGCCCGGTGGTCCTCGCCCGGGCGGATCTCGGCCGCGGACGCCTCGCGCGCGGACTGGATCATCTCGCCGATCCGTCCGGGTCGCGGTGTCGCACCGACCGCCTCGGCGGGCGGGTACATGCCGACGAGCCGCACGTAGCCGCCGAGCGGGATCGCCTTGAGCCCGTACTCGGTCTCACCCTTCGTGCGGGACCACAGCGTCGGGCCGAAGCCGACCATGTACTGGCTCACCCGCACCCCGAAGCGCTTCGCGGGCACGAGGTGACCGATCTCGTGCAGCGCGATCGACACGAGCAGGCCGAGCACGAAGACGGCGACGCCGACGACGAACAGCATGGGTCTCCTCCCAGGTGCGGGCTCCATCATCCCCCGAGCGAGGGCGCACCTCGCACCAGGCCAGCCCTTCGCCCCGTACGCCACGAAATCCGCACCATTGCTCTACCTGAACAGTCGATCTCGGCGTAATCTGCCGAGCATGACCTCAGGATCCGCACCCGGCAACGGCGCCGGGCTCGTCCAGACCCGCAGCCTGGTGACTCCCCTGCCCGGACCACGCTCGCTCGAGATCGCCGCACGGCGCTCGACCGCGGTCGCGGCGGGCGTCGCGAGCATGCTGCCCGTCTACGTCGCACGGGCTCGCGGCGGGATCGTCGAGGACGTCGACGGCAACCGCCTCGTCGACATGGGCTCGGGGATCGCGGTCACCTCGGTCGGCAACGCCGCGCCCGAGGTCGCCGCCGCGGTCGCCGCGCAGGCGGCCGACTTCACGCACACGTGCTTCATGGTCGGCCCGTACGAGTCCTACGTCGCGGTGTGCGAGGCGCTCGCCCGACTCACCCCGGGCAGTCACGAGAAGCGGTCGGTGCTGCTCAGCTCGGGCGCGGAAGCCGTCGAGAACGCCGTCAAGATCGCGCGCCGGGCCACGGGCCGCGACGCCGTCGTCGTCCTCGACCACGCCTACCACGGGCGCACGAACCTCACGATGGCGATGACCGCGAAGGCCATGCCGTACAAGGCGGGCTTCGGCCCCTTCGCGAGCGAGATCTACCGCGCGCCCGCGAGCTACCCGCTGCGCGACGGCGGTCTCGCGGGCGACGAGGCGGCCCGCCGTGCGATCAGCATGATCGACAAGCAGGTCGGCGCGGACGCCGTCGCGGCGCTCGTGCTCGAGCCGATCCTCGGCGAGGGCGGCTTCATCGTCCCCGCACCGGGTTTCCTCGCGACGCTCGCGGCGTGGGCGAGGCAGAACGGCGTCGTGCTCGTCGCCGACGAGATCCAGACCGGCTTCGCCCGCACGGGCGCGATGTTCGCGTGCGAGCACGAGGGGGTCGTCCCTGACCTCGTGACGACCGCGAAGGGCATCGCGGGAGGTCTCCCGCTCGCGGCCGTGACAGGCCGCGCCGAGCTCATGGACACCGTCCACCCGGGGGGCCTCGGCGGGACGTACGGCGGCAACCCCGTCGCGTGCGCCGCCGCGCTCGCCGCGATCGAGCTCTACGAGCGCGACGACCTGGCCGCGCGGGCCCGTGCGATCGAGAGTCGGCTGCGCGGTCGCCTCGAGCCCCTCCGGAGCGAGGCGCCCCAGCTCGCTGAGGTGCGCGGGCGCGGTGCGATGCTCGCGGTCGAGATCACCCGTCCCGGGTCGCTCGAACCCGATGCCGTCGAGACGGCACGCATCGCCCGCGGGTGCCTCGAGCGCGGCGTGCTCGTGCTCACGTGCGGGACCTACGGCAACGTCGTGCGGTTCCTGCCCCCGCTCGTGATCGACGACGCCCTGCTCGACGACGCGATGGACGTGTTCGCCGAGGTCGTCCTGGCGGCGCCGTGATGCGCGCGCGGGTCGCCGAGGGGATCGCGGTCGAGAACGCGACGTACGTGGCGGCCCACCCCCGCTGCGCCGAGCTCGCCGCCGCGGGGCGCGAGCACATGCCCGGCGGGGTCCCGATGAGCTGGATGGTCAAGTGGCCTGGGCCGTTCTCGCTCCACGTCGCCGAGGCGCACGGGGCTCACTTCGTGTGCGCCGACGGGATCGAGCACGTCGACCTGTGCCTCGGGGACACGGGGGCGATGTGCGGCCACTCCCCCGCCCCGGTCGTGCGCGCGGTGCGCGAGCAGGTCGCGCGCGGGATCACCGCGATGCTCCCGACCGCCGACGCGGCCGTCGTCGCGGCCGAGCTCACGAGACGATTCGGCGGGGCTCGCGGTGCTGTGCGCCGCTGGCAGCTCACGCTCACCGCGACCGACGCGAACCGCCACGTGCTGCGCTACGCGCGCGCCGCGACGGGTCGCGACAAGGTGCTCGTCTTCGACTGGTGCTACCACGGGACGGTCGACGAGGCCTTCGCGACGCTCGAGCAAGGTCGGGACGGGACCTCGAGGGTCGTCGCGCGGCGCGGCAACATCGGCCCGCCCGTCGACCCTGCGGCCACGACCGTCGTCGTCCCGTTCAACGACGTCGCAGCCCTCGCCGCGGCCCTCGCGCGCCGCGACGTCGCGGCCGTCCTCGCCGAGCCCGCGATGACGAACATCGGGATCGTGCTGCCCGAGCCCGGCTTCCACGACGCCCTGCGCGAGCTCACGCGCGCGCACGGCACGTGGCTCGTGCTCGACGAGACGCACACCCTGTGCGCCGGACCCGGCGGGGCCGTGGGCGCGTGGGACCTCGACCCGGACGCCGTCGTCGTGGGGAAGGCGATCGGCGGAGGGATCCCGATCGGGGCGTTCGGCATGACCGAGGCGTTCACGTGCGCCGCGACCGTCGAGGTCGAGCTCGAGCAGGTCGACGTCGGCGGGATCGGCGGGACGCTCGCAGGCAACGCGCTGTCGCTCGCCGCGGCGCGCGCGACGCTCGAGGAGGTCCTCGTCGAGGAGGCCTTCGGGCCGATGACGGCGCTCGCGGCCCGCTGGACCGCGGGCGTCCAGGACGTGATCGACTCCGCGCACCTGCCGTGGCACGTCACGCAGCTCGGGGCGCGCGCGGAGTACGCGTTCAGCCCTGCGCCACCACGCGACGGCGCGCAGGCCGCGGCCGCGGACGACTTCGAGCTCCAGCAGTACCTGCACCTGCAGGCCGTGACCCACGGGGTGCTCCTGACCCCGTTCCACAACATGGCACTCATGAGCCCCGCGACGAGCGAGGCCGACGTCGACGCGCACACCGAGGCCTTCACCCAGGCCGCGGGCTTCCTGACCTCCTGAGGGCCTCGCCGCGCGCCGCGGGCGTCGAGCACCCAGAATCGAGGGCAGGAGCCGTCGACCTGGGAGGACGCGATGCCGGCCGAGGCCGTGTGCGTGCTCGCGCCGAACCCGCTCCTGCACGTGAGTGCCGAGACGGTCCCCGGCTCGCACGACCCTCAGGTCCACGTGCACCTCGCGGGCCAGGGCCTGTGGGTCGCGAGCATGGCTCGAGCGCTCGGGTCGAAGGTCACGGTGTGCGGGCCGTTCGGCGGGGAGGTCGGGACGGTCGCCGCGACGCTCGCCGAGCACGCGGGGCTCACGGTGCGCGCCGCAAGCTACTCGGCGGGCAACGGCGCGCGGGTGCTCGACGCACGCGGCGAGGACGAGGACGAGCTCGCGTGGCAGCCCCCGGGCCGGCTCGACCGGCACGAGCTCGACGACCTGTACGGAGCCGTGCTCGTCGAGGCGCTCGCCGCCCAGGCGTGCGTCCTCACGGGCTCCGACCCGCCCGAGCTGCTGTCCGCGGACTTCCTGGGTCGGCTCGCGACCGACCTGCGCGAGCCACCCGTCGTCGTCGTCGCGGACGTCTCGGGCGAGGCGGCCCTCGCTGTCGCCGAGGCCGGTGCGGACGTGCTCAAGATGAGTCACGAAGAGCTCCTCGAGGCCGAGATCGCCTCGAGCGAGCGCCCGAGCGCCCTCGTGACCGCAGCGCGCACCTTGCTGCGCATGGGCCCGGAACCCGAGTCACGAGCGGTGCTCGTCTCGCGCGCGGGCGAGCCGAGCCTGCTCGTGCGCACGGGCGACGTCCACGAGATCCGCACCCCACCCGTGACCCCGCTCAACCACCGCGGGGCGGGCGACTCGATGACCGCAGGCGTCGCGGTCGGCCTCGCGCGCGGCATGGACCTCGTCGACGCCGTGCGGCTCGGCTCGGCCGCAGGGGCGCTCAACGTCACACGTCGCGGCCTGGGCACGGGCCGCAAGGAGCAGATCGAGCGGTTCGCCGCGCACGTCACGGCACATCTGGTTGGAGGTCATTCATGAAGGTCCTGGTCACGAACGACGACGGGATCGACTCCCCCGGGCTCACGGTGCTCGCCGAGCTCGCGCTCGCGCGCGGCTTCGAGGTGGTCGTCGCGGCACCCGCGCGCGAGTCCTCGGGCGCGAGCGCGTCGATCACGGGCGCCGAGGAGGACGGCCGCCTGCTCGTGACCGAGCGCAGGCCGCCCGGGCTCTCGGGCGAGCTCGCGTCGTACGGGGTGCGCGCCGCGCCGGGCCTGATCACCTTCGCGGCCGCGTACGGCGGTTTCGGCGACAAGCCCGACCTCGTGCTCTCGGGGATCAACCGGGGGCAGAACACGGGCCACGCGGTGCTCCACTCGGGGACCGTCGGGGCCCCGCTCACGGGGACCACCCATGGCATCCCCGGGATCGCGGTCTCGCTCGCGAGCCCCGAGCCGCAGCACTGGGACACCCCGCGCCCCTACGTCGAGGCTGCGCTCGACTGGCTCCTCGCCTCGGGGCTGCGCGACCGGGTGCTCAACCTCAACGTGCCCGACGTCCCTGCGGACGAGGTGCGTGGCCTGCGGCAGGCGCCACTCGCCGCCGTCGGCGTCGTGCAGGGGGTCGTGCACGAGCACGAGGGGCACCTGCGGCTGACATACTCCGACGTCGAGTCGCTCGGTGACGCGGGGTCGGACGCGGTGCTCCTCGACGAGGGCTTCGCGACCCTCACCCTCGTGCGCGCGCCGGTGTTCGACCTCGACCCGTCCTTGCCCGAGTCGGGCCCGCTCGTGCCCTAACGCTCCTCGATCCCCCACGGCGAGCCGTACTCGCCCGCGAGGAGCTCGAGGAAGGGTGCGGCGTCGAAGGCCTCGGGCCCGAGCACCCCGGCCCCGGTCCAGATGCCCGCGGCGAGCAGCTCGAGCGCGACGACGGGGTTGACGGCCGTCTGCCACACGACGCACTGCGCGCCGTACTCGGCCATCGACCACGCGTTGTCGACCACGTGGTACAGGTACGTCGCGCGCGGCGCACCGTCGGCGCCGGTGCCCGTGACGAGCACGCCCGCGCACGTCTTGCCCGTCATGCGCGGCCCGATCGTCGCGGGGTCGGGCAGCACGGCCGCGACGACGTCGCGCGGGGAGACCCGGACCGCGCCGGGGGCCGTCCGGTCGGCCGAGCGCACCGCGACCGGGGCCGTGCGGTCCAGGCCCAGGGTGTGCAGGGTGCGCAGCACGCCGATGAACTGCGCGCCGAGCCCGTACTTGAAGGTCACCCTCTTCGCCTCGAGCCAGCGCGGCATGAGGAGCACCTCCTCGTGCTCGACGTGCACGCACTCGACGGGTCCGATCCCCTCGGGGAACTCGAAGACCTCGGGCTCGCTGAACGGCGGGAGGGTGTACCAGCCCTCCTCGAGCCCACCGCGGCCCGACTCCCACACGACGGGCGGGTTGAGGCACTCCT
>Ga0123329_1002738_pt1 | contig 15169 bp, 14 predicted proteins | sample BioC12SIPDNA_FD_89703 | JGI IMG/M metagenome (GOLD analysis project Ga0123329, IMG submission 89703) | Anaerobic biogas reactor microbial communites from Washington, USA - Biogas_R1_B C12 SIP DNA | ecosystem: Engineered > Bioreactor > Anaerobic > Unclassified | place: Washington, USA | collected... | reverse complement strand
TCGACGATGAAGCCGGCAGCCTCGTCGGGCACGGGGCGCCGGCGGCCGCTGCGGTCGTACTCGCCGAGTACCATCTTGCGGCAGCGGACGCCGACGACCTTGCCGTCCGCGTCGCGGACGATCTCTTCGGGCGCGACCAGCGTGTAGAGCTGGACGCCCTCGAGGTCAGCGGCGTCGACCTCTTCGGCCCATGCCGGCATCTGCGCCCGCGTGCGCCGGTAGAGGATCTTCACCGACTCGGCCCCGAGCCGAAGGGCCGTGCGGGCTGCGTCCACGGCCGCATTGCCGCCGCCGACGACGGCCACGTTGCGTCCCACGGACGCCACGCCGGTCACGTTGTAGTCTCGAAGGAAGGTCAGGGCGTCGGTCACTCCTGCGGCATCCGCCCCCGGCAGGTTCAGGCGCTGCCCGGCGGGCGCACCCACGCCGAGGAAGACCGCCTCGCAGCCGTCCTTGCGGAGCTGCTCCAGCGTGAAGTCGACGCCCAGGCGCCTGCCCGTCCGGATGTCCACACCCATGCGGCGGATCATGTTGATCTCGCGTTCGAGCGCGTTGCGAGGGAGGCGGTAGGCGGGGATGCCCTGGACGAGCAGCCCACCGGGCGTGTCCTCGGCCTCCAGGACCAGGGGCCGGTATCCCATGCGGGCCAGGAAGTAGGCGCACGAGAGGCCGGCCGGCCCGGCGCCGATGACGGCGACCTTGCGGGCGGCGTTATCGGCGTTCTCGCGGACCTCCGGGGTCTGGATCGTGGCCTCCTGCTCGACCAGGAACCGCTTGAGCCCTCGAACGGCCACCGGCTCGTCGAGCGTGCTGCGGCGGCACTTGGACTCGCAGGGATGGAAGCAGACGCGCGCACAGACGGACGCGAACGGGTTGCGTTCCCGATGCAGGCGCAGGGCCTCCGCGTAGCGTCCCTCGGCGATGAGTGACACGTAGCCGGGCACGTTGACGCCGGCTGGGCAGGCGTTCTGGCACGGGGCGCGCACGAGTTCGGCGCACGTCCCGGCCGGGCAGCGCTTGTCGCGGATGTGGGCCTCGTATTCGTCGCGGAAGTGGCGGATCGTCGAGAGCACGGGGTTCGGCGCGGTCTGGCCGAGGCCGCAGAGCGCGGTGTCCTTGATCGTCTGCCCCAGTTCCTGGAGCTTCTCGATGTCGCCCTCTTCGCCGCGGCCTTCGCAGATGCGCGTGAGAATCTCGAGCATGCGTTTGGTCCCGACCCGGCAGGGCGTGCACTTGCCGCACGACTCGTCCTGCACGAAGTCCAGGAAGAAGCGGGCCACGTCGACCATGCACGTGTCCTCGTCCATGATGACCAGGCCGCCGGAGCCCATGATGGCGCCCAGCTCGGTCAGGGTTTCATAGTCGACCGGGACGTTCAGGTGCTGGCGGGGGATGCAGCCGCCGGACGGCCCGCCGACCTGGGCGGCTTTGAACTGCTTTCCGCCGGGCACGCCGCCGCCGATATCGTAGATGATCTCGCCCAGGGGGGTTCCGATGGGCACCTCGACCAGACCCGTGTTGTTGACGGCGCCGGCCAGGGCGAAGACCTTCGTGCCCTTGCTCTTCTCCGTGCCCATGGAGGCGAACCAGTCGGCCCCCTTGAGCAGGATGACGGGCACGTTGGCGTAGGTTTCCACGTTGTTGAGCAGGCTGGGCAGGCCCCAGAGGCCCTTCTGCGCGGGGAACGGAGGCCGCGGGCGGGGTTCCCCGCGGTTGCCCTCGATGGAGGTCATCAGGGCTGTCTCCTCGCCGCAGACGAAGGCGCCGGAGCCCATGCGGATCTCCACGTCGAAGTCGAACCCGGTGCCCAGGATGTCCTTGCCCAGCAGGCCGTAGGCACGGGCCTGCTCGATGGCCTTCCCGAGCCGCTCCACGGCCAGCGGGTATTCGGCCCGCACGTAGGCGTAGCCCTGCGAGGCGCCGACGGCGTAGGCGGCCAGCGCCATGCCTTCGAGGACGCTGTGCGGATCGCCTTCCAGGACGCTGCGGTCCATGAACGCGCCCGGGTCGCCCTCGTCGCCGTTGCAGACGACGAACTTCGGCTCGCCGGGGGCCTTGCGGGTCAACTCCCACTTCAGCCCGGTGCTGAAGCCTGCGCCGCCGCGGCCGCGCAGCCCGGAGCGCTTGACCTCGGCGACGACCTGGTCGGGGGCCATCTCCGTCAGGGCGCGGCTCAGGGCGGCGTAGCCGTCGCGCGCCACGTATTCCTCGATGCGCTGCGGGTCGATGACGCCGCAGTTGCGCAGGACGACCTTGACCTGCCGCTGGAAGAACGGGACGTCCTGCAGGCTGCGCACGCGCTCTCCGACCGCCGCGCCGCGCGCGGTCAGGCGCTCGACGACGCGGCCCTTGAGCAGGTGCTCCTCGGCGATCTCCAGGGCGTCCTCGGGCGTCAGCCGTTCGTAGAAGACGCCTTCGGGGTAGACCACGGCGACGGGCCCGACGGCACAGGGCCCGAGGCATCCCGTCTCGATGACCTTGCACTCGGGCGCCAGCCCCAGATCCTCGATCACCTCCCGCAGGGCGGCCACCACCTCCAGGGCGCCGGATGCGATGCATCCCGAGCCGGTGCAGACCAGAATGTGCGTGCGAGTGTAGTCCATGGGTTCTGCCCTTCCCCCGGTCTTCTATGTCCTGACAGTGAAATCGGCAACGGGTTGGCCGCCGACGATGTGTTCCAGCACGACCTGACGAACCTTGTCCGCCGTCAGACGCCCGTAGCAGACGGATCGCCCGGAGGCGTCCTCCACGGTCATCATCGGTTCCTGCTGGCAGAGGCCCGCACAACCGGAGCGGTGGATCGTGACGTTCTCGGCGCCGGCGGACGCCAGTTCCTCCATCAGGCACACGAGGATGTCGGAGGCGCCGGCGGCGATGCCGCAGGTGCCCATGTGGACGGTCACGCGCACGTCCCTGGCCCCGGCCCGCAGTTGCTGCTCCCGCACGGAGCGCTCACGCAGGGCGGCCAGGTCTTTGGGGTTCCGGATGCGTTCTACCATGGTTCTTCTCCTGTCGGCGCCGCGGCGGCGGGCTCGCGGTACTGGTCCAGTATCTCCTGCACCTTCAGGGCGCGCACCCTATGGTGCACCGTCTCGTCGATCATGATAGCCGGCGCCAGGCCGCAGGCGCCGAAGCAGCGGGCGACCTCCAGGGTGAACTGCCGGTCCGGCGTCGTCTCGCCCACGTCGATGCCCAGGGCGTCCTTGAGCGCCTCCAGCACCCTCTTGCCGCCGCGCACGTAGCAGGCGGTGCCCAGGCAGACGCGGATCAGGTGCTTGCCCCGCGGCTGCGTGGCGAAGAAGGAGTAGAACCCGGCCACGCCGGCCACCTCGCTGTATGACTTGCCGAAGGCCAGGCTGACGCGCTTGAGGGCCGCCTCGGGCAGATAGCCGAAGATGCCTTGCGCGATCTGCAGGACGGGGATCAGGGCGCCCGGCCTGCCCGCGTACTCCGCGATCGTCTCGTCCAGCCGGGCCAGGAGCTCGTCCTGCGATGGCTCCCCGTCACATCGACATTGACATTCGTCGCACATGTACGGCTCCCTTCCTGGGTGCATGAACGCTCAGGGCAACAACTCGAGGGTCGCGATGGCCTGCCGGGTCCGTTCCGCCACGGCGCGGGCGACGGCCAGCCCGGCCCGATCCCCGGGCGACAGGGACTGCAGCACGTCCCGCACGCAGACGGTCACCCGGCGCGGGACGACGGCAAAGGTACACCAGAGTTTCAGATCGGGATTCGTGCACACGACGGCCGAGACCATTCCGGCCACGTCGCCCAGCGGCGGCCGGTCCACGTGGCTCAGCCCGAGGACCGCCTCCACGGCCAGCCCGCCCAGCCTGGAGCGGGAGAGTTCCAGACCGCCGCCGGCCTGGATGGCCGCCTCGCGGAACAGGCTCAGCCCCAGGCCGATGCGCTTCCCCTTCTTGGTGGTGTAGAAGGGGTCAAACACGACGTGCTCGGGCACGTCCAGCCCCGGCCCGTTGTCCTCGATGGAGATCGCCAACCGGTCCGCCTCCACGTCCTGCGCAATCACGACCCGGACCTCCGATGCGCCGGCCCGGATCGAGTTCTCGATGATGTCCAGGATGTGCAGGCTCAGGTCACGCACGCCCGACCTCCCGTCCCGCACGGGCCTGTAGCGCCAGGGCCAGTTCGGCGAAGCTCGGCTCGGCCGCCCGCAGCATGGTGCAGGCCGCGCCGATCTCCTCCAGCGAGTGGCTGTCGGAGCCGAACAGGATCGGCAGCTCCAGGGCGGCGAACTCCGCTTCCCGCCCGCGCCTGGCGCCCGCCGCCGAGATCTCGATCGCATCGAAGCGGACGTCCGCCGGCATCATGCCCAACTGCGCCGGCACGCTGAACGACGGCCGGTCCACGTGCGCCGCCACGGCCAGGCCGCCATGACGGCGCACCACGTCCACCGCGTCCGAGAGGGACAGGGCGGAGGCGGCCGAGAGCAGCGCGTCGTCCAGACCGCAGCAGACGCCGTCCGGCGTCATCAGCCGCTGGGCGCCGAAGCCGCGGCGTGGAACGCCGCGGCGAAGGGCGTCGGCGTGCGGCAGGGCGGCCCGGACCTCGGCGGCCGCGCGTTCGGCGGCCTCGGGGCACGGGAACAGGCCGACGACGTGCGCTTCTTCGGCGGTGGTGATCTCCATGCCGGCGAGGACGACGGGCGAAGGACCGGCTGCAGCCTGAATGGCCGCCGTGTTACCCGCTGCGTTGTGGTCACAGATGGCGATCATCTCCAGTCCCGCCCGCTGGGCCGCCTCCACGATGGCCGGCGGCGTCATCTCATCGTCCGCGCACGCGGAGAGCGCCGAGTGGATGTGCAGATCGATCCGGAATATCCTCACCCGACGTGTCCCCGAAGGCCCTCGGCATAGAGCGCGCCGACGACGTCGAACGTCGACCGGGACGCGCTGAACAGGGCGATTCCTTCCTCGGTGGCCTTGCGCCGCAGGGCCTCGTCCGGCAGGCGACCGGCGGCGAAGATCACGGCGGCCAGTTCGCAGTGGGAGGCCACGGCGATCACGTTCATGTGCACCTGGATGGTCACCAGCACGCCGCCGGCGGGTGCGTTGGCCAGCACGTCGCTCAGCAGGTCGGACGAATGCCCGCCGGCAACGTCGGGCCCGGCCTCCAGGTCCAGGTCCGGCGTCAGGCAGTTCAAGCACAGCTTCTCGGCCATCTCACGAAGTTTCACTCGGCGTCCTCCCGTGGGGCGACGTAGTTGTGGCAACCGTTGATCGTGGCGCGCCCGAGCACGACGTCTTCGGCGAACGTCGTGCAGTCGGGGGCTCCGCACGCTCCGCAGTTCCGTCCCGGCAGGGAACGGGCCAGTTCCTCAATCTGCGCCAGCTTTGCGATGGCGCGATCCATGTCGGGGTCCAGCCGTACGCCTTCCCGGGGTTCCAGGGCCCGGGGGCGGGGCACGGCCGCCGCGCGCGCCCGGAAGCTGTCGGCCACGTGCAGCCAGCGGTGCCGCGCCACGAAGGGGTCCTCCCACAGCAGCGGCGAGCCGAAGCACCCCAACTCGCAGGCGTAGGGCTCCACCAGGGTCAGGTCGCCGTACAGGCCCGTCTCGATGCCGTCCAGGAGCCTCATCACGTGGTGCATGCCGGCGATCTGCAGGACGTCCGGCGAGGGGGCCTCGTGCGGCGGGGCGGCCCAGCGCGGCGCGGGCGCCGGCCCTGCGGTTCTGGCCAGGATGGGGCTGAGTGCCCGTCGGACGGCTGCCGGCGAGGTGAGCCGCAGCGACGGCGCCGCGGCCCCCGCCACGGCGGTGCAGTGCGCCGGGCAGAGCGGGATGAACCAGCCCTCGCCCCGCGTGGAGTGGACCACCGCCTCCAGGGGCGGCAGGAAGGGGGCGACGTGGGGTATGAGCGAGGGGAATCGCACCTGGATGAGGTTCACGACGGCGGGGCAGGTCGGCGAGATGACCGGCCGGGCGGCCGCCTCGCGGCTCGCCCACTCCAGGCAGGCCTCGCGCAGGGCGCGCCGCGCCGCCGAAGCGACAACGACCTGGCCGAACCCGATCTCGCGCAACGCGTCCACGACGTCCTCCGGGGTGGCGCTGTCGCCGAACTGCACCATGAAGGCGACCGGCACGATGATCGTGCCGGTCGGGCGGGCCGGCAGCGCGTCGGGCACGTCGACCGTGATGGCGCCGGACGGGCAGGCCCGCGCACAGTTGGTGCAGTCCGTGCAGAGGTGGCTCAGCACCTGCGGGCCGTCGCGGTGCACGCGCACGGCCCGCGTCGGGCAGGCCTGGAGGCACCGGAGGCAGTGCGTGCAGGCCTCGCCGACGATCCGCAGGCTGTTGCGCTACCACCGGACGCCCTCCCGCTGGCGCATGGTCACGCTGAAGCGCACGCGTGTGCCGTGGCCCACGGTGGACTCGATGCTGAACGCGTCCGAGTTCTTCCTGATATTGGGCAGGCCCATGCCGGCGCCGAATCCGAGTTCGCGGATGGCGGGCGGCGCGGTCGAGTAGCCGTCCCGCATGGCCAGCTCGATGTCGGGGATCCCGGGCCCTCGGTCGTCCACTTCGACGTCCACCTGGTGGTTGTGCATCCGGACGCACATCAGCGCGGAATGCGCATGGATGACGACGTTCATCTCGGCCTCGTAGGCAGCGATGACGGCCCGCCGGATCGCCGCCGGCTCGGCCCCGATGCGCTTGAGCGCCTCTTTCAGGCCGCTGGCGGCGGTGCCGCCCCGCTCGAAGTCGCCGCCCTTGATCTTGTAGCAGGCCCTGCTCATGCCTCGTCCTTCAGGGCCCGGTAGAGCCGGCCGCACGTCTCGAACATGTCGCACGGGGAGACCAGAAGCACGAGCCCCTGCTGCTCGGCCGTCTTCTTCATCACGGGCTCGACCTCCATGCCGCCCACCAGGCAGATCGCCGGCACGTCCATCAGTTCCGCCACCCGCAGGAGCGACGGCCCCACCAGGTTCGTCACCAGCAGGCAACTGCTCGATGCCTGGGCCAGCAGGTCGCTGATGCGATCGCCGGCGCACACCCCGTCGATGCTCACCTCCAGGGTGGCCTCGCCGCTCACGATGCGGGCGCCGATCCGTTCCGACAGGTCTTGGATTCTCATGGGCGTGCAATCACGCAGAAGAGGTTCCGTGTCGGCCGTTCAGACGAGCAAACGTCATGCCGTGCCGGCTCGCCCGCCGGGGGTGTCTTAACACCTGGCAAGGAAGCATGTTGCGACGGGCGGCGGAAGGAGGGGGTGAGGGTCGGGCCGGGGCGGCGTCGCACCATCGAAAGCGGGGGCGCGGGCCGGACGCCCCCTCTGAGGGCCGGGGCGACGCCCGAGAGGGCGCATGGGCACAGATCCCCCGCGGGAGATCTGCCCACAGGCCGGCGGGCGGTCACTCCTGGTAGTCCTGGCGGCGCAGGCCGTACTGCCGCATCCGCTCGTAGAGTGCGCGCCGCGAGATGCCCAGGGCGCGCGCCACGGCGCTGACCTCCCCGTCGTGCTCGCGGAGGGCCGACTCGATGACGACGCGTTCGGTCTGCTCCAGGGCCTCGCGCAGGCGTCCGGGGCCGGGCGGCAGGGAGAGCAGCCGCCGGCCCTCGCCGAGGTCGGAGACCATGAACGGGCCGGCGACGCCGTCGCAGGCCGTGATGACCATGCGTTCGACGGCGTGCTTCAGCTCGCGGACGTTGCCCGGCCACTGGTGCCCGACCATGGCCTGCAGGGCGGAATCGGGGATTGTGGGCAGGGGGCAGTTGTGCGCCTCGGAGGCCGCCCGGGCGAAGGCCGCCACCAGGAGCGGGATGTCCTCGGCGCGCTCGCGCAGCGGCGGCACGTGGATGGTCAGCACCACGAGGCGGTGATGGAAGTCCTCCCGGATGCGGCCCTCACGCACGTGCTCGTGCAGGTCGACCTTCGAGGTGGCCAGGAGGCGGATGTTGACACGGCGCGGTTCGTCCATACCCAGCGGGTAGACCAGGCCGTCCTCCAGCACCCGCAGGAGCCCCACCTGTGCGCGCTCCGAGAGGCTCTCGATCTCGTCCAGGAGGAGCGTTCCGCCCGAGGCGGCGACCAGCTTGCCGTCGCGGCCGCGGTCGGCGCCGGTGAAGGCGCCCCGCGCATGGCCGAACAGCTCGCTCTCGACCATGGACTCGGGCAACGCGCCGGCATTGACCGGCACGAACGGTCCCTCGCGGCGCCCGCTCAGTTCGTGGACGGCCCGGGCGACCAGCTCCTTGCCCACGCCCGTCTCGCCCACGATGAGCACCTGGGCGTCGGAGCCGGCGGCGACCTCGATCTGCTGGAAGAGTCTTCCCATCAGGGGGCTGCGGCCGACCATGCCGAACCGCCCTTCCTCCTCCGGGGCCAGGTCCAGCAGGCGCCGACGCAGGCGCTCGCCCTCATGGCGCAGGAGCGTCTTCTCGACGGCGCGGCCCACGCACGCCAGCAGCACGGCGTCCTCGAAGGGCTTCTCCACGAAGTCGTAGGCCCCCGCCTTGAGGCAGCGCACGGCCATCGGCACGTCGCCGTGCCCGGTGATCAGGATGACGGGCGGCCCGGAGCGCCGGAGCACCTCGGCCAGGAACTCCTCGCCGCCCATGCCCGGCATCTTCACGTCCACGACCGCGCAGGCGGCGGCCCCCAGGCCGGGCCAGGCCAGCGCCACCTCGGCGGCGGCGAACGCCTCCACCTTGTAGCGCCGGAGCCGCAGCATCTGGCCGATCGACGAGCGCGCCGCCTCGTCGTCGTCCACAACGACGACCGTCGTCTCCGCCTCATCACGCGGTGACTGCATCGCGGGCCTCCGTTTTGTCGGACGTCGTCGCCGCAGGCAGGCGCACCGTGAACTTCGCCCCCTTGTCGGGCGTCCCCTCCGCCTCGATCTCCCCCTGATGGTCGCGCACGATGCTCAGGGAGATCGAGAGCCCCAGCCCCGTGCCATGGCCGGCCTTCTTGGTGCTGTAGAAGGGCCGGAACAGCTTCTCGCGGTCGTGGGGCGCAAAGCCGATGCCCGTGTCCTCGATCTCGATCGTGACCGGGCAGTCCGCGCGCGTGTCGACGTAGGATCGCACGCAGAGACGGCGCACGGGCTGCTCCTCGAGTGCCTGGCGGGCGTTCGACAGCAGGTTCAGAAGCACCTGCTCCAGCCGCAGCTTGTCGCCGTGCACGGGGGGCAGCGTGGGGGCCAGTTCCAGCCGCAGCTCCACGTTGGAGAGCCGGAACTGCGGCATCAGGAAGTCCACCGTCTCGCGCACGGATGCGTTGATGTCCATGGGAGCGGGCGTGTGCGAGGTCCGGCGGGCCAGTTCGCGCATCCGGTTGATGATGCGGGCCGCCCGGTCGACCTGGGCCGAGATGAGGCTCAGGTTCTCGTTGACCTCCTCGGTGGTGCCGGCGTTCTCCTCGATCATGTACGTCGCGTTCCGGGCGTAGTTCTTGATGCCCGTGAGGGGCTGGTTCAGCTCGTGCGCAATGGTGGCCGCCATCTCGCCCAACTCCGCCAGCCGCGTCGAATGCACGAGCTGCTCCTCCTGGCGGCGCGTCAGCTCGAACAACTCCCTGCGCCGGCGCTCGGCCTCGTGGCGCTCGGTCGTGTCCAGCACGTTGACCATCACGGCCGGGCGGCCGTCGTAGAGGGTCGGGCAACTGGCGAGTTCCACCCAGAACGCCGCCCCGTCGTTGCGGACGAAGCGGCATTCGTGCACCAGGTCCGGCCGTTCGCCCATGGCGCGCAACCGCAGCAGTTCCCGGACCGACTCCCGGTGGTCCTCCCGGATGATGTCCCAGAGCGACATGCCTCTCATCTGTGCCGGCTCATACCGGAGCATCCGGGCCAGGCGCGTGTTGACGAACAGGATCGTGTCCCCGCGGTAGACCATCACGCCGGCCAGGGAGCCCTCGATCAGCAGCCGGTACTTCTCCTCGGACTGCAGCGCCCTCCGCTGCCCGGCCCGGATCCGCTCGGCCATCGTCCCCACGGTCAGGGCCACGACGGTGAAGAAGGCCATCCGTGCCGGATCCGCCCAGACCGGCCCGACGCCGAGGCCCCGGGCACGCAGAAGAACCATGATCAGACCCAGAGGGATGACCGTCAGGACCCCGCGGCGTCCCCACCAGACGCCGGCCAGGACGATCGGCACGTAGGCGAAGTGATTGTATACGGTGTCCATGCGAAGCACGCGGAGGAAGTAGACCGCCAGCCCTGCGTAAGCCGTCAGCAGGAGCACGAGGACCGCGCCCCGGCCCGGCCGTCTTCTGCCCGAATTCCGGATCGAACTCATGGCATCGCACCCCGCAAGAGGGTCGGCGCAACCATCGTCGCATGTTCACGGCCTTCGTTCCAGCGCATCGGCCAGGCCCGGGACTTGAGCGTGAAGCGCCGGGAGCCGCGGTGTAGAATGGACGGGGCGGTGACGGCACACCGACCGGACGATAGAGGGGAGAAGGCGATGAGGACCTGGATCGCGATGACGGCTGTCGTTGTGGCGATGGCCCTGGTGGGCTGTGAGGCGATCGACGAGTTCATGAACCCGACGCCGACGACGAGGGGAAGCCGCGTCGCCGAGAAGCTGCGCAGCATCCCCCCGCCGAACCCCGCCAACGTGAAGACGGTGACGGTCTACCGCTTCGAGAACAAGACCGGCTTCCCGTACGGACTGTCCATCAGCCACGGGATGACCGACCAACTGATCACAGCTCTTGTGAAGACAGGGCATTTCCGCGTGGTCGAGCGCGCCACTCTGAGCGACGTGATGACCGAGCGAGCCCTGCAGCAGTCGGGCCAGGCCACGGGCGGGGCCGGGGGCACGCAACTGGCCGGCGCCGCCCTGATCTTCGCCGGGGCGGTGACGGAACTCGACGAAGGCAGTGGCGGGACGATCGGTTACGGACGCCGGCACTACGGCCTGGAGGCCCGCCGCGTGACGGCCAGCGTCGGGCTGGACATGCGCATCATCAACGCTGCCGACAGCGTGGTGCTCGACAGCATCGACGTGCGCCGCAAGGTTGCCCAGACCGGCCTGAGCGGACGAGCCCACGGCCTGTACGGCGATTTCGAGATCACGAACGCCATGGACCTGGCGATCCGCGAGACGATCGACGAAGCCGTCTACCAGCTCGTGATGAACTACGGTGCCTTCTGACTCGGTCGTCTGAGTTGCGGCACGGCCGGCGCGGAATGACCGCCCGGCCGTTTCCGCATGCACGTTGACCTGGGCCGGCCCGTCCGCCTGCGCGGTGCGGGCCACCAGAGGGAGGAAGGAACAGCATGGCGACTCTCGGGGCCGTAGGCGACATCGCGTTTCACTCGGGCATCCGCGACTTCCTTCAGGTGGAGGGCATGGACTGGCCCTTTGCCGCCGCACAGCCGGTGCTGGACCGCGCGGACATCCTGTTCGGCAACTTCGAGTTCCCGTTCCTGCCGCCCGATTTCCCCCAGGACCGGCTCGATCCGGCCGCGGCGCTCTCGGTCGTGCCCGGCCCGGAAGGCGCCGCCGCGCTCCGCGAGGCCGGCTTCGACTTCCTGAACCTGGCCGCGAACCACATCCTCGACGCGGGCACGCTCGGCTTCGAACACACCCGGTCCTGCCTGCGCGAGGCGGGCATCTGCACGGGCGGCGTCGGCTTCTCGCAGGAGGAAGCCCGCGGCCTCCAGGTGGTCGAGAGCGGCGGCCTGACCTTCGGCTTCCTCTGCTACGTGGAGGACGGCAACTGGACGCTCGGGGCGACCAACCCCGGCCCGGCCTATTACACGCTCGAGACGGTGCTCGAAGACGTCGAACGGCACAGGGGCGACGTCGACGTGCTGGTCGTGTCCATCCACGCCGACCTCGAGTTCGAGCCCACGCCCGCGCCGGCCCGCATCGCCAACTCGCGGCGCATCGCCGCCGCGGGCGCGCGCATCCTCCTGGAACACCATCCGCACGTGCCGCAGGGGATCGAGATGGTGGACGGCTCGCTGATCGCCTATTCGCTCGGCAACTTCGTCTTCGGCGTGCACACGGACTCCTACGTTGGCCGCCATCTGCCGCACTCAGGGGAGAGCTTCGTGCTCCTGATCGACGTGGACGCCGGCGGCGTGCGCTCCTTCGACCGGGTGCCCTGCCTGATCGGGCAGCCTCCGCTGGAGCGCCCCCGGGTGCTCGAAGGCTCCGAACGCGAGCAACTGGCCGCCTACTACGCCCAGCTTGACGCCTGGCTCCAGGACGAGGCGTTCGTCCGCGAGACGTGGCGCCGGCGCGTCAGGGCCATGCTGTCGACCTACATCCGGCGGGCGGCCGAACGCGACGTGGAGGAGGTGCTGGACGAGCTGGTGGGCCGGATCGCCCTCGTGGCCGAGAACCGAAGCTGGCTGGACGAGGTCATGGCGATGGGCCGGGAGCGCTGGGCGACCGTGGGCGAGCCGGATCCCCACCATCGGCCCAACTACCGCTTCCAGACGCGGAAGGCGCCGGCCGACGAGTAGCGGCGGGGCCGAGCTACTGCTTGGACCAGATGCGGGTGTTCAGGTCCAGATCCTCGACGATGCCGAGTGCGAACTGGAGGTCCCGCAGATACTCCGTCGCCGCCTTCAGGTCCGGCGCACCGCGCAGAAGCCGGGGCTCGAACATGTTGCGTGAACAGGGCACGGCCACGTACACCCTGGAGCCGACGAACGAGAGGGAGATGCGGCAGCCGGCGCGGCGGCGGAACTCGAGGATGCGCTGCATCAGGCTCGTCGAGAGGATGTAGCGGGCCTCGACCTGGTCCTCGCCGTACACGACGAACTCGCGCTCGAACTCCGGATCCTCGAGCTTGACCAGATCCGCGCGCCCGATGCTGAGCCCCTGCAGCTTCTGACCCAGCCAGCCGAACGCCCGCTCCGCCACGTCGGGCAGCACCACCGTGGCCGTGCGGAAGTGCTTGTTGAAGTCGGCTGTGAAGAACAGGCCGCGGAAGATCGTGTGCCAGTGGGTCTGTGTGTGCCCCTTGCTGTCGGTCGAGGTGGTCTTGTACTCGGCGTGCAGCTCGGAGAACTCCACGGCCGTAGCGCCCACCGTGCCCCGCACGCAGTCCTCGCCGCTGTAGCGGTCAATGGAATGCTGGAAGATCCGGCTGCCCCGGAAGACGTCGCGTGGAATGGAGCCTGCCGGCTCATAGTGCAGCCCCGGATCGCAGAACCGGACGATGGCGCCGATCACGCGCTCCTTGAACTCCTTCGTGTAGCGCCGGGAGGCAGCGGACACGCACGCGATGGCAACGATCAGCCCCACGACACCTCCGACGACGAGGAACGGCAGGGCATTCCCGGATGCTCCGGAGAGCCCGGCGGTTACCGCCAGCGCGCCGCCGCCGAGCACCGCGGCCGCGGCGATCGCGCCGGTCTGCAGCACGCGCCTCCGGCGCCCTTCCAGCTCCTCGAGTACCGGACGCAGCTCGGTCCGGTAGAACTGCTCGAACCCCTCGACGGTCACCTCCGTCGCCGTCCGCCCGTCGGTTTCGCCGGTGCCGCTCATGGTTCGCCTCCGTCGGGACCGGCCACCGAGGGCACGGCACGCTCGACGCCCGTTGCCTCGAAGAACCGCCGCGGGCCGAACCCCGTCATGCCGGCCACGACGCTGCTGGGGAACATCTGCACGGCGTTGTTCAGGTCCATGACGGCGGCGTTGAAGGCACGGCGGGCGGCGCTGATCTGCTCCTCCACCTCGTTGAGGGAGCGCTGGAGATGGAGGAAGTTCTCGTTCGCCTTCAGCTCGGGGTAAGCCTCGACGACGGCCATGATGCCGAACAGCAGCTCGCTGATGCGGTTGTTCAGTTCGACGGACCGATCGGTGTGGCCGCTCTCTTTGATGGCCTCGGCGCGCAGGCGCGTGATCTCGCTGAAGACCTCCTTCTCGTGCGTCGCGTAGCCCTTGACGGTCGCCACGAGGTTCGGGATCAGGTCGTAGCGCTTCTTCAGCAGCACGTCGATGGTCGAGAAGGCGCTCTCAACGCGGTTGCGTTTGAACACGAGGCCGTTGTAGAGCAGCACGAAGACGAGTCCGGGCAGCAGCACCACGGCCGCGATGATCCAGATCCACATGGGGTCCTCCCTGGCGACAGGACTGTACTCCGGGGGCAGCATACGCGGCCCGGGCGTCGGAGGCAACCGCCCTGTTCATCTACGCCCGCTGGAGCGTGCGTATTCGAACGGTTGCGGCGGGAGGCAGAGACTGTCGCGGGTTCGCCAAGGCTACGCAGTGTGAGGCACGCTCGTTTGGACCTCCCCAGGAAGCACTCGCGCTGATCGCAGCCGCGTTCACGACCCCGACCACCGCCAACGGCAGAAGGTAGAGAGCAGGAAGGAGACCGCAGAAGAGCGGACTCCGGCCTTGCTGGCGCGCCCTGGCCGTGCCGCCGTTCGTTAGCGTTCTCTACTCTCTCCTGTCTACTGCTCTCCTGCTCTACCGTTCCCGCCGGGCGGCGGGAATGGTCGGGGCGCCTGGCGCTCGTCTGAACCTTCCCAGATACTCCTCGCACCCATCATGGCGCTGTATCTCGATCCGGCGGAGCCGCATATCCTCAGCGGGCGATGCCGAAGAAGTCCCTGCGGTCGGCCTTCGTGAAGCGGCCGTTGCCTTCGGCGATGTTGGCGGGGATGGAGAGGGCGGCACGGTTCAGTTGGTCGGCGAGGAAGCCATGGCCGCCGGGAAGCTGCTCGGTCAGTGCGGCAATCCGGTCAGCAAAGTCAACGGCCTTCTGGTAGACGAGGAGCTTCTCGAAGGCGAAGGGCATTCCGGGCTCCCCGGACAAGGCAGACGACAGAGAGTAGTGAGTGGAAAGGAGACCGCAGGAGAGGGCACTTCATTCGATCGGCGAGGCCCTTGGCGCTGCCCGGCTGTTTGGCCGTTGGCTCTCCTCTCTACTTCCCCCTCTCTCCTGCTCTACCAGCCTCGCCATTGGCGAGGCTGGTCGGGGCGGGCGGATTCGAACCGCCGACCTCTGCGTCCCGAACGCAGCGCTCTAAACCAGACTGAGCCACGCCCCGATCGGCAGGTTCCCCTAATCTAATCCGCCAGAAGGCCCCTGTCAAGCTGAACGACAGCCACTGTCAACCGCAGATAGAAATGTCCGCTATACACGGCAGATAGAAATGTCCGGTTGTTGCCGCAGCTATAAATGCGCGGGCATGTTCTGGTAGCCTTGGCGCCAGGGGTGGTCCGGCGCTGGAC
>Ga0123329_1002730_pt1 | contig 15207 bp, 13 predicted proteins | sample BioC12SIPDNA_FD_89703 | JGI IMG/M metagenome (GOLD analysis project Ga0123329, IMG submission 89703) | Anaerobic biogas reactor microbial communites from Washington, USA - Biogas_R1_B C12 SIP DNA | ecosystem: Engineered > Bioreactor > Anaerobic > Unclassified | place: Washington, USA | collected... | reverse complement strand
CGGAGCTTTTTTCCGTCCCGGTCCATTTCGAACAGGTGGCCGGTTCCCTTGCCCGCCTCCCGGTCGAGCACCTCGACCGAGGACAGAAACAGGCGGTCGCCCACTGCGGTCATCCCCTGCGGATGGAAGGAGGGGAAGTCCAGCGCGCAAGACGAAAGCTCCGTCCAGACGGCGTCCTTCCCCAGGGTCTGAATGGCTTCCGCCAGATTCTGGCCCGCGGAGAGATGGGCGGTGAGCAGGAGCGGGGCGACCCAGATGAGCATGACGGGAACCTCCGGCGGGAATGCCCGCGGGTCATTCGGCCAGCACGACCTCCCCAAAGGAGTCGGGGGTGTGGAAGTCGGGCTTGCCGGGGTGGTTTTTCCAGGTGATCCAGCGGGGCTCGCCGTTCAGCCGGTCAAAATCGGCGCGGAAAAGCCCCGCGCGGAAACGCCCGCCCGGCGCGAGGCGCAGGCCCATGGCCTCGACCGCGCGGCGCGAAAGCACCATCTCCACGGCATACGCGCCCCGGCAGGACCGGGCGGCCACCACCCCCTCCGCGCCGGGCGTCCAGGCGTCGTCGAACTTCCGGTAGAACTGGCCCGAGTAGTCGTGCACCGCGCCCAGCGGGGCCGCCTCGATGCAGTGGTAGACCGCCCGGGGGTCCCCGTTCCAGAGGAACAGCTCGCAGCGGTCCTGGCCGTCCACGTCCAGTTCGCGCGCCGTCGGGGGCGCGGCCGCCGGGGTGTCGTCGGCGCAGGCAAAGGCGCAGACCAGCCGGTCGCCGCTCCAGAAGAGCCATGCCCGGGTGCCGGTTTCCGCAAGGCCGCCGTCCCCCGCGCGCACGAAGACGTTCAGGGGGGCGTGGGCGCGGTAGCAGGGCTCGTCCAGACTGCCGTCGGCCGTCACGGGCTCCGTCATTCGGGGCACGGCAAGCGGCGCCGCGCCTGGGGGCGCGGTGGTGGCGCACCCGGCCGGCACGAGGAGGGCGGCCGCAGCCGCCAGAAACAAGAGGTTACTTTTCCACGGCATGAGGCTGTCCTCCTAGGGCCGCGGCGTACTCCGCGAGGGGCGGGTCGCCGAAACGGCCCACATAGTCCGCGTCTATCCAGGTGGCGAAGGTGGTGACGTGGCGGATGCCCCGCTTCGCGTAGGCCGCCGCGTCGGCGCGCATCACTTCCGGGTTCCAGGGGATTTTCACGGAGGGGCGCTTCCAGCCGGAGAAGCGGGAAACGTCCAGCCAGTATTCCAGCACCTGCGCCGTGGCGCGGGGGAACACCGCCAGGTTGGCGTCCAAAATCTCCAAATACCCGGCGTGCGAGGAGGGTTCCGGCGGGGTCGCGGACAGGGGGGCGTCCGGGTCGTCTATGGGGTGGTCGTAGGCGCGGGCGATGGGCGCGAACTCAAGAAAGAGCCCCTCATGCGGCCGCACCGTTTTCGGCGGCGGCAGGGTCATGTTGTAGGAAATGTGGCTCAGGGTGGCCGCGGGGTCCAGCTCCCGCCGCAGGGCCGCCGCGATCGCGTTCTCCACCGTCACCGCCTGGTCCGTGGCCGAAAGGCCGGCGCACTTCGGGCAGTGGCACCACTCCCGCCCGTCGTCGGGCCAGTAGTAGTACCGCCCCGTCGTGGGGTTCAGCACCCGGCCAAAGGCCACCGCCTTCTCCGCGATGATCTCCAGCGCCCGGGGCGAGGAGGGGCAGCAGTTGAAGTCCGGCGTGCGCGCCCCCGAGGCGTCCATGCGGAACATGTCCATGTCCGGTGAGGCGAACCATTCGCGGGACAGCAGGTCGCCGAAAGCGTGCACCTCGTACTCCACCCCCAGCCCGAGAGCGGCGCAACGGGACAGGAAGCGCTCCCCCCGGGCCGAACGCACGAACTCCGCGAGCACGTCCAACCGCCGTCCCGCGTGCAGACCGATGGTGGTAAGGCCCGCCGCGGCGGCGCGGTCGGGCCAGTCCTCCAGGGACAGGTCAAAGGGGTATAGCACCACCCCCCGCGTCTGAAACGCGGGGGCGTCCGCTGCGGCCCGCGCGCGCCCGCCCAGCGCCAGCGCGCCCCCCGCCATCACGCCAAGGGCCGTTCTTCTCGACATGTCCCGCATGCGTCCCGCGCTCCTGCCACGCCCGTCCGCCAACGCCCCTATCATATCCGGCCCGGGCGTCCAAAGGAAATGCGCCGCGGCCGGTTTTGCCTTTCTACATGATAATGGGTTATCATGTGGAGAGGCCCGCTGCCACCCGAAGAGGGCGCGGCGGGGAAATGACGTGGTAGCATGAAGGCGTTGTCTGGGGGGAGGCAACGCTGGAGATCAGCACATGGTGACAATGGAAGGCGTGCGGCGGACGCTGGGGCCGGGCGTTGCGTTCCAGTGCGACGCGTTCCACGCGGCGCCCGGCGACCGGGTGGCCCTGTGGGGCCCGAGCGGCTGCGGCAAATCCACGATGCTCAACCTGATTTCGGGGCTGTTGCGCCCGCACGGGGGGCAGATACGGGTGGACGGGGTGGACATCACGGGGCTGTCGGGCAGCCGGCTGGACGCGTTCCGCGGGGAGCGGTACGGGTTCATTTTTCAGACCTTCAACCTGCTGGCGCCGTTCACGACGCTGCAGAACGTGGTGCTGGGCATGCGTTTCGCCGATGTGGTGCCGGAGAAGGAGTGGAAGACGCGGGCGACGGCCATGCTGGAGCGCGTGCGCCTGGGGCACAGGCTTCACAGCCGCCCGGGCACGCTCAGCGTGGGCGAGCGGCAGCGGGTGGCCATCGCGCGGGCGCTGGTGAACCGGCCGAAGCTGATTGTTGCGGATGAGCCGACGGGCAGCCTGGACCCGAAGACGGCGGAGTCGGTCATGGCGCTGCTGCTTGAGCTGTGCGCAGAGGAGGGCGTGACCCTGCTGCTGGTGACGCACGACCGCGCCATCGCCGAGCGGCTCCCGCAGATGCACGACTGCACGGACCTCGTGAAGGAGACGGTGTCATGAGCCTGTGGCATGTCGCGTGGAACTACCTGTGGAACCGGAAACTGACCACGGCCATGACCATCATTTCGGTGGCCCTCGGCGTGGCCCTGATCTCCGCGGTGCTGACGCTGCGCGAGCAGACGCAGAAGCGCTTCGAGGAGGAGGGGCAGGCCTTCGACCTGGTCGTCGGGGCCAAGGGCAACCCCCTGCAGCTCGTGCTCAGCACGGTGTACTTTCTCGACGCGCCCACGGGCAACATGAGCCGCGCGGACTTCGAGGAGATCGCGAAGCTGGAGGACGTGGAGGCCGCGTTCCCCCTGGGCATGGGCGACACGTTCAAGGGATACCGGATCATCGGCACGGACCGCGCGCTGATGGACTTCACCTGGGGCGACCGGCGTCCCTACGAGCTGGAGGAGGGCGTGTATTTCGGCAAGGCCTACGAGGCGGTCATCGGCGCGGCGGTGGCGCAGGACACGGGGCTCCGGGTCGGGTCGTCGTTCATCAGCACCCACGGGTTTGTGGACATGCCGGGGGCGCACGCCCATGAGGACAAGCCCTACACCGTGGTCGGCGTGATGCGCCGCTCCGGTACCCCCAATGACCGGGCCATTTTCTGCAGCATGGAGTCCGTGTGGGACGCCCACGACCACGGCGACGCGGAGGCGGAGGAAGAGCACGGGCACGAGCACGACGGGGAGGGCGACCATGACCATGACCATGCCCATGATCATGGGGGGGCGGATGCGGAGATCACCGCGGGCCTGGTCAAGCTGGCGTCGCCCGCCCTGCGCTTCGAGTACAAGGACAGGATCAACAAGCAGTACAACGTTATGGCGGCGGTGCCGGTGAACGAGATTCAGAAGCTGTACGAGCAGCTTCTGGGCACGGCAAAGGCGGTGTTGCTGGCCATCGGCTACCTGGTGGTCGTCATCTCCTCCATGTCCATCCTCATTGGCCTGTACATGGCGATCCTGCAGCGCAGGCGCGACCTGGCCGTCATGCGCGCCCTGGGCGCCACGCGCGGCGAGATCTTCGGCGCCGTCCTCATCGAGGCCTTCTGGGTCACCGTGCTGGGCATCGGGGTGGGATGGCTCCTCGGCGCCGTGGTATGCTACGGGCTGGGCATGTACCTGGTGGCGAAGCTCGGGTTCCACGTCTCCGCCGTGGCCCTGGGGCCGGATATCATCACCGCCTACTCCGCCGTCCTGCTCATGGGCCTGGTGGCGGGCATCCTCCCCGCGTGGCAGGCCTACCGGACCGACATCGCGCGCGACCTCGCGGAACTCTAGGCCGCGCGCCCCGCACAAGAAAGGAAGCGCATGAGACGCAAAGCCAAACGCGACCTCCTGACCCTGGTCGGCGTGATCGCCGTGCTCGCGGGCATCGTCCTGGTCAACGGCTACACCCGCCGCGACGCCCTGCGCGAGCGCTACGAGCAGATGCGCGCGGCCTTCGAGGAGAAGCACCGCAGCGACGGCGTGGAGGTTGTGGACTGGGAGGAGCTGCGCAGCGTCACGGGAAAGCGCAGCACCGGCGCGGGTTTCCCCGAGACCCTCAAGAAAAAGGACGGCCGCCTCGTCAACATCTGCGGGTTCATGAGCCCCATTGACCAGTTCAAGAACGTCACCGAGTTCATGCTCCTGCCCGTGCCCATGACCTGCTATTTCTGCGAGGCGCCCCCCATGCGCGACATCATCGAGGTCAAGCTCGCCAAGCCGGCCGACATGGTCAACGAGCCCGTGCTCATCGGCGGCCGCCTCCGCCTGCACGAGGGGCCCAAGCAGATGTTCTTCTACACCATCGAGGAAGCCCGCTGGAACGAGGCCGTCAAGGACGAGGAGCAGACGGACAAGGTGGTCGGCGAAGACCACCGGGTGCACCTCCAGGAGGGTTTCCGCAAGCTCCGCGACGGCGATGAGGAGGAACTCCTGCCCGGCTACACGCCGCCGGAGACTCCCGGCGCGGAGGCCCCCGCGCCAACGGACACACCGCCCGCACAGTAACCGTCACCCCTTCATGCCCTGAGTGCCGACCTCGTCGGACCAGTCAGACCCGTCTGACCGGTCCGGCTTTTTTTGTTCCCCCGTCCTTATGCGCGCAAAACACAATATGTGCTATGCTCTCTGAAAGAACCACAACATATCGCGCTTTTGCGGGTTTGGATTCTTTCCTATCCTCTTCATACAATGCTGGTTACGCAAGAATAAGAGTTGACATTTGGGCGTGAACGTGATAGATTGGGGGTGTTCCGTGGCTTATTTGGGAGTTTTTGCGGAACCAACGGGTTGAGTCATGAGCACCTACTTCGGCGAATATCACGTGTCTTTGGACGAGCGCGGAAGGTTTCCCGTGCCCATGGACATCCGCAAGCTCATGCAGGACCGGGGGGATTTGTCCTGGGCGGTCACCCGCGGATTTGACGATGCGCTCTTTGTCTATCCCGAGCCAAAGTACCGCGAGGTGATGGGCCGCCTGAAGGACGGGGGCATGGACCCCGAGGTGCTGGCGTTCCTGCGCCACTTTGGGGCCGCGTCGTTCACGCAGCTTGACGCCCAGGGCCGGTTGCTGGTCGGCGCGCCGCTGAAGGACTACGCGGGCTTCCTGCGCGAGGCGATCCTGATCGGAGTCGGCGAGACGCTCGAACTGTGGAGCGTGGCGGGATGGAAGGCATACCAGCAGGGCCAGAAAGACACCTACAAGGCTGTGGCGGCCGGGCTGTTCGGCCGCCGGATGAGGGACTGCGGGCTGACAACGGATGAAGGGAGCACGGGATGCTGAACGTGGAGCGGCTGGAGAACGGGGCTGTGACGGTGCTGCGTCTTCGCGGCGTGATTGACGAGGAGGGCGTTGCCGTGCTGCGGCTGGCGCTTTCCGGGTGCCTGCGCGACGGGCGCCACAAGGTGGTGCTGAATCTGGCGGGGGTGGGGTTTGTGAGTTATCTGAGCATGGCGGTGATTCTGGAGCGGCTTGGCCAGTTCCGGGCGGCGAAGGGCGACCTTAAGCTGGCCTGCCTGAGCCTGTACATGCGCATGCTGCTCCGGCAGATGGCGCTGACGCACCAGTTTGACTGCCACGAGACCGAGGTGCAGGCGGTCACCGGGTTTTCCGCCCCCGTGGCGGCCTGAGCACCCGTTCCGGAGGGACCATGGCCGACACGAACGGCGGCGCCGCGCTTCATGTCCCCGTGATGCTGCGGGAGGCGCTGGAGTGGCTGGCGGTGCGGCCGGACGGCCGGTATGTGGACTGCACGGCGGGGGCCGGGGGGCATTCCGCGGCCATTGCGGAGCGGCTCACCACGGGCCGTCTGCTGGCGCTGGACCGCGACCCGGCCGCAGTGGAGACGGCGCGTCGGCGGCTGGCGCCCCATGGGTCCGCCGGGGTGGTGCGCGCCAACTACGGAGAGTTGAAAGAGGTGCTGTCCGGCCTGGGCTGGGGTCCTGTGGACGGTGTGCTCATTGATGCGGGGGTTTCCAGCATGCAGATAGACACGCCGGGGCGCGGATTCTCCTTTCAGGCGCCGGGGCCGCTGGACATGCGCATGGACACGACCGCCCCGGTCACCGCGGCGTCCTGGCTGGCGGGGACCACGGAGGCGGAACTGGCCCGGGTGCTCCGCGAATACGGCGACATCGGGCCCGCCGGCCGGATCGCGCGGGCCGTGCTGGCGCGCGCGCGCGCGGGGCGCATGGAGACGACGGAGGACCTGGCGGCGGCGGTGCGCGAGGCGCTGCCCTTTGTGAAGGGCGAGCCCGCCGAGACGCGCACGGTGTTTCAGGCGGTGCGCATCGCGGTGAACGACGAGCTTTCGGCCCTGCGCGCGGGCGTGGGGCAGGCGCTGGAGGCGGTGGCGCCCGGAGGGCGGGTGGTGGCCATCACCTTCCACTCGGGCGAGGACCGGATTGTGAAGACCCTGTTTCGGGAGGCCTCGAGGCCGGTGGTGGAGCTGCTGCGCGACGGGCGCCGGGGGGCGTCGTTTCCGGCGCGGTTCCGTTTGCCGGTTGCGCGGCCCGTGGTTCCGGGGCCCGAAGAGGCGCGGGAAAATCCCCGCGCGAAGAGTGCGCGGCTGCGCGTGGCGGAGCGGCTCGCCGGCGGCGACGGAAAGGAGGCGTGAGCGGATGTACAAGGGATGCAGCAGAATGCTGGTGCGGCAGGCGCGCTACGGGTGGATTGTCTGGGCGCCTCTGGTGGCCGTCCTGTTCGGCGCGCTCACCTGGGACGCGGCCCTGAACATCCAGCTGCGCCAGACGGACTACCAGTTCCACAAGGCCGACACGGAGCGAAGAAACACCGTGCGCCGGCTGGACGAGACCCTCGCGCTCGAGGCGCAGATGAAAAGCATGGAATGGCTGACCGCCCAGGCCGAGGCGCTCGGGCTCCGCATGCCCGCGCTGGAGCAGGTCGAGGTGGTCCGGATGGACACCCTGTTCGAGCTTCCCCTGCTGCTGGACGCCCCGGAGGTTCTCCCGCCCCTCGCCGTGCCGCCCGCCCCGGCCGCCCCGCGGGACGCCGGGGGGATCCGCGGGGCCCTGTTGGCCGCGGCGCCCAGTCCGGCCGGGTCGGCGCCGCAGGCCGGCCCCGCGCCGGCGGCCGCCGTCCCGGCGCTGGCGGCGGATGACTCTTCGCTGGACAAGTCTCTGGAGGCGCTCATGGCGCCGCTGTAACCGGCAACCACCCGGGGGAGGCCTGAAAATGGGCTACCGCAAATTCTCCTTCAAAACGCCGATGCTGCTGAGGCTGGACGGTGAGCGCCCGGGAGCCCCCCAGCGGCATGCCGCCTGGACGGTGTTCGTCATCTTCGCCGCCGTGGCCTTTGTGCTGGTGCTTCGGCTTCACCTGCTTCACTTCACCCCCGGGGAGAAGCTGATGGAGGAGCAGGAGTTTCATGTGGTGGAAATTCCGATCACGGAGCCGCGCGGGGAGATATTCGACCGGAACGGCGTGATCCTCGCCACCAACCGGGAGGCCTCCTCGCTGTGGGTGGACCCGCGAAAGGTTCCGGACGACCGGCGGGACGCGGTGGCCGCCCTGATTTCCGAGCGGGTCGGCCTGTCCCCCGAGGATGCCCGGGCCGCGCTGGTCAGGACCGGTAAAGACGGCAAGGACCGGAAGTTCGCCATGCTTAAACGCTGGATGACGGACCTGCCCGACGAGGAGGCAAAACGCCTGCAGGACGAGACCGGCGGCGCGGTGCAGGTGGTGAAGGAGACTGTCCGGCACTACCCCCACAAGGACGCTGCGGCGCACCTGCTGGGCTACGTCAACCGGTCGGGGGAGCTGTGCGAGGGGGTGGAAAAGGCCTACAACGCCCACCTGAAAAGCCGCGCCGGCATGCTGCGCGCGCGGGCGGACACGCGCCGCCGGCCGCTGTCCTCGGAGACCCTGGACTACCGGGAGGCCGAGGGGGGGGAACTGCTTCAGCTCACCATAGACCTGAACATCCAGCACAATCTGGAGTCGGCCCTCGACGCGCGCATGGCGGAGACGGAGGCGAAGGAGGCGATGGGCGTCGTGATGAACCCGAAGACGGGCGAAATCTACGCGCTGGCCAGCCGCCCCGCGTTCAACCCGAACGACTACGACAAATTTCCCGCCGAACTGCGCAAGAACCGCGCGCTGGTGGACGTGTTCGAGCCCGGCTCCGCCTTCAAGATCGTGGCGGCCGCCGCGGCGCTTGAGCACGGCCTGATCACACCCAACACCATGATCAACTGCGAGGGGGGGCGCTTCAACCCCTACGGGCACTCCATCGGCGACTTTCACAAGCTCGGGGTGGAGCCCTTCTGGAAGTGCTTCGAGGAGTCGAGCAACATCGCCATCATCAAGGTGGCCGCCATGCTCGGCGAGGCGCGCATGGAGGAGTGGATCCGGCGCTTCGGGTTCGCCGCCCCCACGTCCCGCGACTTCCCCGGGGAGAGCGTCGGCCTCTTCCGTCCCCGGAGCAAATGGTCCAAACTGAGCATGGGCGCCCTGCCCATGGGGCAGGAGATCTCCGTCACCACGCTGCAGCTTGCCCGCGCCTTTGCGGTGCTGGCCAACGACGGGCGCGTGGTGGAGCCCTACTTCGTGGAGCGCGCCGTGGCGCGGGACGGCCGGGTCACCTACCAGCACGAGTCGGCGGTTTCCGAGCGCATCCTCTCCCCGCGCACCGTGGAGACCATGCGCATGCTGTGCCACCAGGCGGTGCTGCACGGCACCGGCCAGCCGGCGAACATGATGGAGTACCGCGCCGGCGGCAAGACCGGCACGGCGCAGATGGCCAGGGCCGGCGGCGGCGGCTACGACGCCAGCCGCTACACGGCGGTCTTCGCGGGCTTCGCCCCGGTCAAGGATCCCCAAATTGTGGCCGCCATCGTCATCCAGGAACCCAAAATCCGCCTGAGGTATGGAGGGTATGTGTGCGGGCCGGTCTTCAAGAAGGTGGTCGGCGAGGCGCTGGCCTCCATGAACGTTCCCGGCGACCCGGTCACGGACCCGGAACTCGTCGCCAAGCACATGAAGGAGAAGGCGAAGGCGGAAAAGGAGAAGCTGGCGAAGAATCCGAAGGAGAAGCCCGCGCCCGCCAAGGCCGCCGCGGAGCCGGAGCCGGTGGAGGACGCGGATCCCGACACGGCCGCCTTTGTCCCGATTGACGAGTCCCTCTCCGCCATGATCACCCCGCTGGACGGGCTGGAACTGGTCGCCCGGAACATGGGCGACCGGCTGGAAACCTCGCTGCCCGACCTGGAAGGCATGACCAAGCGGCAGGCGCGCGAGCGGCTGCAGCGGCTGGGCGTGCCCATGGACGCCCAGGGCGAGGGGTGGGTGGTGGCCCAGAACCCCCCGCCGGGCACCGCGCTCGGCGAGGACCTGGTGTGCAGGCTTGAATTCGCACGGAGGGGCGCCCCCCTTCCGGCGGAGGACACGGTAAAGCAGGAAAATGAACCGCAGCCAGCTATGTGAGGCGGCCGGCATTCCCTTTCAGGAAGGGCCGGACTTCATCGCCACGGGCGTCACGGAGGACTCCCGCAGGGTGGGGCCCGGCTTTGTCTTCGCCGCCCTCGCGGGCGTCCATGCGGACGGCCATGAGTATGCCGCGCGCGCGGCGGAGGCCGGGGCGGTCGCCGTCCTCGGCGGGCGCGAGGGCATTCGGGAGTTCCACGGGATCCCCTACCTGCGCGCGCCGGAGCCGCGCCGCGCGGCCGCGCTGCTGGCCCAGGCCCTCGCGGGCAACCCGACCCGGCGCCAGTGCGTGCTCGGCGTCACGGGCACCAACGGAAAGACCAGCACGGCGCACCTGGTGCGGGCCGTGCTGGCCCGCGCCGGCCGCCCCTGCGCAAACTTCGGCACCATCGCCTATCATGTCGGCGGGGAGACCCTGAACGCCCCGCACACCACGCCCTTTCCCGAGGATCTGGCGGCCATGTTTGCCCGCGCGCTGGACGCCGGCGACCGCCACGTGGTCATGGAGGTCAGCTCCCACGCCCTCGACCAGGACCGGGTCGCCGGAGTGAGCTTTACGGCGGCGGCCTTCACCAACCTTACCCAGGACCACCTCGACTACCACGGCGACATGGACCGCTACCGGGCGGCGAAGGGCCGCCTTTTCTCCGCGATCACGCCGGACCCGGCCGCCGAATGGCCCCGCTTCACCGTGGTGAATGCGGAGGACCCGGCGGCCCCGTATTTCCGCGGGCTCAGCGCCGTCCCCTGCCACGGCTACGGCGCGGGCGGCGAGGTGCGCGCCGAGGGGGTGCGCATGCTGTTCTCCGGCACCGCGTTCCGGCTGGTTTCCCCCTGGGGGGCGGCGGACCTGTCCATCCGCCTCGCGGGCATGCACAACGTGTCCAACGCCCTGTGCGCCGCCGCGCTGTGCCTGGGACTGGGGCTGGACGTGGCGGAGGTGGCGGCGGGGCTGGAGTCTCTGGACAAGGTGGACGGGCGCTTTGAGGCCGTCCACGCGGGGCAGCCGTTTCATGTGATTGTGGACTACGCGCACACCGACGACGGCCTGGCCAACGTGCTGCGGGCCGCGCGGGCGCTGTGCGGGAAGCGCGTCCTCACCGTGTTCGGATGCGGCGGCGACCGCGACCGGGGCAAACGCCCGAAGATGGGCGCCGTGGCCGCGCAGATGTCCGACTTCTGTGTGCTCACCTCGGACAACCCGCGCACCGAGGACCCGCACCGCATTCTCCTCGACGTGGAGGTGGGGCTTCAGCGCGCGGGAAAAACCAAGGGCGGTGATTATCTGGTCATCGAGTCCCGCGAGGAGGCCATCCGCACGGCCGTCTCGATGGCCGGCCCCGGCGACCTCGTCATGATCGCGGGAAAGGGCCACGAGAACTACCAGATCATCGGAACCGAACGGCGTCACTTCGACGACCGCGAATGCGCCCTGGCGGCGCTGAAGGCGCTCGGCCATGGATGACCGGAGGACACTGGCGGACCTGGCGGGCGCGCTGGGAGTTCCCGCGCCCGAAGGCGCGGGAGCCGTCGCCCTGTCCGGCGTGTCCACCGACACACGGGCCCTCGCGCCGGGCCAGGTCTTCTTCGCCCTGAGCGGGGAGAACTTCGACGGCAACCGCTTCGTGCCCGCGGCCTTCGCCGCCGGGGCCGCCGCCGCCGTGTGCTCCGTCCCCTCGGAGGGCGGCCCCTGCCTGACCGTCGCGTCGCCGCTGGCGGCGCTCCAGCAGTACGCCTCGTGGCACCGGGGCCGGGCCCGCGCGCGGGTGTTCGCCCTCACGGGCTCCTGCGGCAAGACAACGACCAAGGAGCTCATCGCGGGGCTGCTGGAGACGCGCCTCCGCGTGACGCGCACGCGGGGCAACCTGAACAACGACATCGGCTGCCCCCTCTCGCTGCTGGAAATCGGGCCGGACACGGACTTCGCCGTCATCGAGATGGGGGCGAACCACCCGGGAGAAATCGCGCAGCTCTGCCGGATCGCACGGCCCGAAGAGGCCGCCGTGACCCTGGTGGCCCCGGCGCATCTGGAGGGATTCGGGACCATTGAGAACGTGGCCCGCGCGAAGGCGGAGATCATGGAGGAGCTGCCGCCGGACGGCGTCTTCTACGTGAACGCGGACGACCCGCACTGCACGGCCATGGGCGACCGGCACCGGGGGCCCAAGGTGGTTTATGGCCGCCGCGGCGACGTGCGGCTCCTTTCGGCGGCTTTCGACGCCTCCGGCGAGCTGGTGCTTGAAGTGGACCCCGTGGGCCGGCTGGTCCTGCCGCTGCGCGTGCGCGCCTACGCGACCAACGTGCTGCTGGCGGTGGCGGTCGCCCTGCGCCACGGTGTGACGGACATCGAGACGCCCCTGCGCGCGGCCTGCGCGCGGCTGGGCCGGTTTCAGGAGCTTCAGATGGGGCCGTTGACAGTGCTCAGCGACGTGTACAACGCGAACCCCGCCAGCATGGCCGCCGCGCTGGAGGCATTGCGCGACCATCCCGGCGGCGGCGCGCGGATTGCGGTGCTGGGAGAAATGCGGGAACTGGGGAAGGCCTCCGCGGCATTACACCAGGAACTCGGCGCGGCGGCGGCGGCGCGGGGCGCGGACCGGGTGCTGGCCCTGGGCGAGCACGCGGCGGACATTGTGGACGGCGCGCGCGCGGCGGGGATCCCCCTGGCGGAGACGTTCGCGGACCATGCGGCGGCGGCGGCGGCGGTGTTCGGCGCCGCGGCCCCCGGCGACGTGGTGCTGGTGAAGGGATCGCGCGGCATCCGCATGGAGCTGTTCACGGAGGCGTTGAAAAGGCTTTACGGCGTGGAGTGACGCCCGCCCCGGCGGGCTGGAAAGGACGGCGCGGTGTTCTATTATCTGGCGGACATGCTGATGTCCCGCTTCAGCGTGCTGAACGTGCTCACCTACCACACGGTGCGCGCGGGCGGGGCCGCGTTCACCGCGTTCGCCCTCACGCTGCTGTTTGGCCCGGCGATCATCCGCCGCCTGCGCGAGATGAAGATCGGCCAGATCATCAAGAAGGACCACGTGGCCGACCTGCACGCCCTCCACAAGGGCAAGGGCGGCACCCCCACCATGGGCGGCATCATGGTCATTCTGGCGACCGTGTTTGCCCTGGTGCTCTGGGGGCGGCTGACCAACCGGCTGCTGCTCGCCGCCACGCTGGTGTTTCTCGCGCTGGGCGTGGTCGGGTTCCTGGACGACTTCATCAAGCTGAAACGGAAGCACAACGACGGACTGAGCGCGCGCGCGAAGTTCGCGGGCCAGATTCTTGTCGGCCTGCTGCTGGGAACGTACCTGTACTTCAACCCCCTCACCGTGAGCGCCTCCGCCGTGTACCCGCGCGACATCATCGGCTGGGAGCGGCTGGAGACGGCCTTGACCGGCGCCGCCGACGGGGGCGACGGCCTGGCCGCCCGGATGTGGGGGCGCTTCCCCGAAAAGGTGCGGGAGCGGCTGCTCGCCGCCTGCGGGCACGCCGCGCTTGACGAGGAGGACCGCCGCGCGGTGCTGCTCGGGCTGAACGGCGTGCTGCGCGACCGGGGCCTTTATGACGCGGCGGCGTGGACGCCCGGGACCCCCGCGCGGGAGCTGGAAGACCTGCTGGCGCGGGGATTCCCCGCGCTGTCGGAGAAGGAGGTGGTGCGGGCGAACCGGCTCCTGCTGGAGGCGGCGTTCCCCGACGCCGTGGCCCAGAGCAGCCCCGATCTGCACACCAAACTGGGCGTGCCGGGGTTCAAAGACCTGTTCATTCCCCTGGGTTTCCTCTACGTCCTCTTCGTGGTGCTGGTCGTGGTCAGCATGTCCAACGGGGTCAACCTGACGGACGGGCTGGACGGCCTGGCGGCGGGGGTCTCGGTGATCTCCATCATCACCTACGCCGCCATCGCGTACATCGTCAGCCGGGCCGACTGGTCGCACTACCTGTTCCTGACCTATGTGCCCGAGGCGAGCGAGCTGTTTGTGTTCGGCGGCGCGCTGCTGGGCGCGGGGCTGGGGTTCCTCTGGTTCAACAGCCACCCCGCCGAGGTGTTCATGGGCGACACGGGCTCGCTGTCCCTGGGCGGGGCCATCGCCGCCCTGGCGCTGCTGACCAAGCAGGAGCTGCTGCTGCCCATCGTGGCCGGCATGTTCACGCTGGAGGCCCTGAGCGTGGTGATCCAGGTGGCCTCCTTCAAGACGACGGGGAGGCGGGTGTTCCGGATGGCCCCGCTGCACCACCATTTCGAGCTGCTGGGCTGGGTGGAGACGAAGGTGACCATGCGCTTTTGGATCATCGCGCTGCTGTTCGCGCTGATGAGCCTCGGAACCCTGAAACTTCGGTGAAAGGCGGCGACACGTGGACTGGCTGGAGAAAGGATTGAAGGGCAAACGCGCCGTGCTGGTGGGCCTGGGGCGCTCCTCGGCCGCCGCGGCGCGCCTGCTGCTGCGCGAGGGCGCGGCGCCCTTCATCACCGAGAGCGCCGACGGCGGCCGCTTCGCGCCGTTCAAACAGGCCTGTGACGCGCTCGGCGTGCCCTATGAGACGGGCGGCCACGGCGACGGCGTCTTCGAGTCCGCCGACCTGATCGTGCCGAGTCCCGGCGTGCCCGCGGCCCTGCCCCCGCTGGAGGCGGCGCGCCGCCGCGGCGTGCCCGTGGCGGGAGAACTGGAGCTGGCGTCGCGCTTCTGCGCCGCGCCGATGCTCGCCGTCACCGGCACCAACGGCAAGACGACGGTGACGGAACTGCTCCGGTCCATGGTGGAGGCCTGCGGGAAGACGGCGGCCCTCGCGGGCAACAACGACACGCCCCTCTCGGAGGCTGTGCTGCTGCCCGAAACGCCCGACTGGGCGGTGGTCGAGGTCAGCAGCTACCAGATGGAGACGGCGGACCGCTTTCGCCCGTGCGTCGCGGCGGTGCTTAATGTCACGCCGGACCATCTCAGGCGCCACGGCACCCTGGAGGCCTACGCGGCCATGAAGGCGCGCGTCTTCGCGCGCCAGTGCGCGGGCGACGCGGCGGTGCTCAACGCCGCCGACCCGCGCGTGGCAGTCCTGCCCGTGCCGGAGGGGGTGCGGCGGGTGCCCTTCAGCGCGGCGGGCCGGCTTGCGGACGGCGTGTGGACGGAGGGCGGCGCGGTGTTCCTGGGGGCGGACAAGATCATGGACCCCGGCGACAACCCCCTGCCCGGGGCGCACAACCTGGAGAATGTGATGGCGGCGCTGGCGGTGATGGCGGGGGCGGGCCTGCCGCTGGACCGCGCCGTGGCGGCCCTGCGCGCGTTCCGGGGGGTGGAGCACCGGATCGAGTTCGTGTTGCGCGACCCCGTGCGCGGCTGCGACTACT
>Ga0123329_1002728_pt1 | contig 15212 bp, 9 predicted proteins | sample BioC12SIPDNA_FD_89703 | JGI IMG/M metagenome (GOLD analysis project Ga0123329, IMG submission 89703) | Anaerobic biogas reactor microbial communites from Washington, USA - Biogas_R1_B C12 SIP DNA | ecosystem: Engineered > Bioreactor > Anaerobic > Unclassified | place: Washington, USA | collected... | reverse complement strand
TCTCGCCGACGTGCTGAGCGACGCGGCCGGAGGCCGCGTCGAGTTCGTCGTCATCGACGCCAACGACCTCACGGCCGCCGTGCTCGGCGCGTCCCCCGGCGCGGACCGGACGCTCGCCAACCGCCTCATGCGCGACAACCAGCTCGGCCAGGGTCACGAGCAGACCCCCGTCTGCGTGCTACGACGACTCGGGTCGCTGCCCGCGCGGGACTGAAGCGATGCGCGCGCGTCACAGGCCGACGGGGCCGACTTCGGTCGAGCAGGGTCGGCGCCCTGGGGCGGAAGGGGTATAACGACAGGCGAAGTCCAGGTCGGAGACGAGGGAGCGGCCGGTGAGCATCGTCGAGGTCAGGGATCTGCGTAAGCAGTACGACCCCCCCAAGGGCGTGCTCGCCGTGGACGGGGTCAGCTTCGCCATCGCGGAGGGCGAGATCTTCAGCCTGCTCGGGCCGAACGGCGCCGGCAAGAGCACCACCATCTCCATGCTGAGCTGCCTGCTCAAGCCCACCGGCGGCGACGCCGTGATCGGCGGTCACTCCATCATCCGCGACCCACAGGCGGTCAAGGAGATCATCGGCGTCGTCCCCCAGGACGTGGCCCTGTACCCGGACATGAGCGCGCGCGAGAACCTCCTGTTCTGGGGGCGCATGTACGGGCTCTCCGGCGACGGGCTGAAGACGCGGGTCGACGAGGTGCTGGAGCTCATCGCCCTCGTCGACCGCCAGAAGGACCGCATCGAGAAGTACAGCGGCGGGATGAAGCGGCGCGTCAACATCGGCGTCGCGCTGCTGCACAAGCCGCGGGTGCTGTACCTGGACGAGCCCACGGTGGGGATCGACCCGCAGAGCCGGCGGTCGATCCTCGACGGCATCCTGGCGCTCCGTGACCAGGGCATGACGATCCTCTACACCACCCACTACATGGCCGAGGCACAGGAGCTCAGCGACCGTATCGGGATCGTCGACCACGGCAAGATGATCGCACTGGGGACCCATGAGGAGCTGGTCAGGATCGTGGGCGAACAGGCGAGGGTCGCGGCGAGGGTCGACCGCGACCTGGACGGTATGGTCGCGCGTTGGCGCGAGACGCCCGGCGTCGAGCAGGCGGACCTCGAGGGCAACGAGGCGATCCTCCTGACGGAGGACGCCGACGAGGTGCTGCCGCGGCTGTTCGAGGCGGCGGCCGCGGCCGGGTCGCGCATCACCGAGATCAACGTCAGCGAACCGAACCTCGAGATGGTCTTCCTGCACCTCACAGGTCGTGCGTTGAGGGAGTGATCGCGGCGGGCGGATCACCGCCGGGTGCGCCGCGGGGCCTCGGACAATGACCCGACGATGATGTGATGAAGAAGATAGCGGCCATCGCTTGGAAGGACGTACGGAGCACGGTGCGCAACGTGCCGGCGCTGGTGATGATGCTCGTCGCCCCGCTGGCGCTCGCCGCCCTGCTGGGCTTCGCCTTCGGCGGCGGCGCGTCGTTCGAGATCGCCGCGACCAAGGTCGCGGTGGCCAACGGCGACACGGGCTCGCCGGGGTCTCCGACCGCCGCCGGCTGCATGGTGGCCGGCCTCCTCGAGAGCCCGGATCTCAGCGACGTCCTGCGGGTGAGGCGCGTCGCGGACGCCGCTGCCGCGCGGAAGGCGGTCGACGACGGCGACGTGGCCGTCGCCGTCGTCATCCCCGCCGACTTCAGCCGGGTCGTCTTCGGGGACGACCCGGACGCGACGTCCGAGGTGGAGCTCTACGAGAACCCGACCAGTGAGATCGGCGGCTCCATCGTGGAGGGCGTCGTCGGCCAGGTGCTCGCCGACCTCAACGGCGCCCGGGCGGCCGCCGCCGGCGCCGTCGCCCTCCGGTCGGACCGCGCCGGTGACCCGCCCGCAGCCCGGGTGGCCGCTGCCGCCGCGGAGACGTTCAGCCGCGGCGGCGGCACGGCGTCCGCCCTGCGGATCACGCAACGCGCCCCGAGAGTGGGCAAGACGGAGAACGAGGTGAGCGTCACCGGCGCGGTGCTCGCCGGCATGATGGTCTTCTTCATGTTCTTCGGCGCCGCCAACGTGGCGCGGACCATCCTCACCGAGGACCGCGACGGTACCCTGCCGCGGCTGTTCACGACGCCCACACGCCACGGCACGATCATCGCCGGCAAGTTCGTCTCCGTGTTCCTGACCGTGCTGCTGCAGGCGGTGGTGCTGCTCATCGCCGGCCGCCTCATCTTCGGCATCCACTGGGGCCGCATCGACGCGGTCGCCCTGCTCACACTGGCGGCCGCCGGGGTGGCCGGCGGACTCGCGCTCCTCATCATCTCCTTCACCCGGAACGCCGCCCAGGCGGGGGCCGTCGGCTCCGGCATCTACCTCGTCCTCGCGCTGCTGGGCGGCAACTTCACCGGCACCGCGCAGACGAGCGGCGTGTTCGCCGTGGTACAGAGGCTCACCCCGAACGGCTGGCTCATCCGCGGCTGGGACGCGACGTTGAGGGGCGGCGGGGCGGGCGACATCCGCTGGCAGCTGTTGGTCACGCTCGGGTTCGCCGCAGCCTTCTTCGTCCTCGCCGTGCTCAGGATGCGGAGGCGGTTCGCGTGAAGCTCGCCGCCCTGCTCGCCGGCAAGGATCTGCGGGAGACGGCCCGTGACAGGCTCTCGCTCATCTTCACCGTCCTGATGCCGCTCGCGTTCACCGCCTTCTTCGGACTGCTGTTCGGTGGCGGCGACGTGGGCAGGCTGCCGCTCGCGGTGTGGGATGCCGACGGCGGTGCGGCGGCGACCAGGCTGGTGGCGGAGCTGAGGGAGTCGCCGATCGTGCACGTGGACGTCAAGGAGGGCGACGCGTTCGAGCAGTGGATGGCGGACGAACGGGCCGCCGCCGGGCTCGTCATCCCCAGGGGCTACAGCGACGCTGTGGCCTCCGGGGAGAGGGCGGATCTCACGATCGTCGCCACCCAGGGCGTGAGCGGGGCGTCGACCCTGGCCAGCGAGGTGCGTTCGCTGGCCGCCCGACAGGCGACGGTGGAGGTCGCCGCCAAGGCCGCGGCGGAGGCGGTCTGGTCCACGCGGAGCATGCCGGCCGGCGCGCAGGCGGGCGTGATCGCGGACGCGGCGGCCGCGGCGCGGCCGGTGATCGAGCGGGCCCTGGCGCGCCCCACCGTCTCCACGCGGGTCGTCGCGGCCGGCGCCGCCGCCGGCCAGACGCCGAGCGGGTTCGTGCTCAGCTCCCCGGGCATGATGGTCAACTTCATCCTCTTCAGCCTGATGACCGCCGGGATCGCCCTCATCGTCGAGCGGCAGAACGGGACCCTGCAGCGGCTCATGACCACCCGCCTGCGACGCTCGCAGCTCATCGGCGGCAAGGTGGCCGGCATGTTCCTGCTCACCTTCGCGCAGCAGGCGCTGCTCATCGGTGTCGCGCAGCTCTTCTTCGGGGTCGACTACCTGCGTGGACCGGCGGCGCTGCTCGTGATGATGGTCTCGCTCTCACTCGTGGCGAGCACGCTGGGCCTCCTGCTCGCGGCGCTGCTCAAGAGCGAGCAGGCGCTGATCGCGACGACGGTGCTCGTGTCCATGGCCGTCGCCGCGCTCTCCGGCGCGTGGTTCCCGCTCGAGATCACCGGCGAGGCGTTCCGGTCCGTCGGTCATGTGCTTCCCACGGCCTGGATCCTCGACGGCCTCCGCGGGATCGTGGTGCGGGGGTTCGGCGTCGCCGACGTCCTGCCCGCCTTCTGGGTCTCGCTCGCGTGGGCGATGGGCTTCTTCGTCGTCGCCGTGTGGCGCTTCCGCCTCTCCGAGTAGGCTCCGCGTTCTCAGGCCGGTTCAAGAGTCCGCCGGGGCCTGCCGATGGCTCTGACGATCGTCGTCTGCGACGTCACCGGTACGAGAGGCGGATCCGCCCGGGCCTGCGGTCTCCGAAGGAGCGCACGCGGTGGCGGGATCTCTTCACGGAGGAAAGGGGTATCCGAATGATCGTGCGAGTCCACCTGAGGCAGGTCGTCGTCGTCCTCGGCGTCGCAGTGCTCAGCCTCTTCATGCTGGCGGCGCTGCAGGCTGCGTGGGCGGACCCGGGCGATGAGCCTGGAGTGAAGATCGCCGGCGTCGAGCCGGAGTCCGGCGTGACCTACACCTCCGATCAGCCGGGCGCCCTCAATGGCATCCTCAGGGAGGGTTCGCTGCTGTGGGACGCCGAAACCGGCGTTCTGACGCTGACGGGCGCGGAGATCTCTTCCACGGAGGAAAACCCGATCGTGATCGAGGCGCAGGGGGATCTCACCGTGCGCCTCTCCGGAGATGTGGTCCTGAACGTCGCCGCGTCGGCAGGCGGCGAGGGAGCGCCGCCGGCCGACGGCATCCGCGTCGACAGCGGCGATCTGCACCTGGAGAACGTCAATCCGGCTGACCTCGCGAAGCTGACCGTCAACAACGGTAACGGCGCCGGCTGCTCGATCGTGGTCGTCGGCAGATACGACGGCGAGTGGCCCGAGGATCCCGAGGATCCTGCGCCTGACCTCCTCGGCGGGACGGTGTACTTCGGCGCCGACATCCAAGGGAGCAACAATCTGGAGTTCGACCTCCACGGGGAGCTGCGGGTCGAGGTCTTCACCGACGAGCCCGAGTCCGGTGAGATCCATGTGTACGGCGGCTCCAGGGTCGTCTGCCACAACGGCCACTACGGACACGTCACGCTGGAGGAGGGTGGCGAGTTCCTCAACGGCGGCGACGAGCCGGGGCCGGTCGACCAGTCTGTGAGGATCGCCGGCGTCGAGCTCGAGCTCGGCGAGACCTACGACTCCGAGAGCCTGGAGGAGGGAGACGACCTCTACAATATCCTCACGGCCGGCTCGCTGGAGCTGACCAGGGATGAAGAGGATGGCCTGGTCCTGTCGTTGACCGGCGCCCAGATCGAGTCAACGCCGGATCACCGGACCGTGATCGAAGCGCACGGGGATCTCACCGTGCGTTTCACCGACGACGTGACCCTGAACGTCGCCGAGTCGGTGGGCGGCGAGGGAGTGCCGCCGGCCGACGGCATCCATGTCGACGGCGGCGACCTGAGGCTGGAGAGGCTGGATGGCGAAGGCGGGGGCGGCCTCGATCCCCTTTGGACGATGACCGTCAACAACGAGAACGAGGGCGGCCGCTCGATAGCGGTCGCGGGCGGACCCGTGGTCGACGATCCCGAGGATCCCCCTGAGGAGCCGGACATCCGCGGCGGAAACGTGCACTTCGGCGCCCCCGAAGCAGAGGACAACAACCTGGAGTTCCATCTCCACGGAGAGCTGTATACCGAGGTCTACGCCGGAGAAGAGCAGTGGGACGAAGGCGAGATCCACGTGTACGCCGGCTCCACCGTCCATTGTTACAACGGTCATTACGGGGACGTCAGGGAGGAGTCGGACGGCAAGTTGATCGACCACGGCGGGCCGGGGCCAGAGGAGACGAGGGTCTTCGCCGGTGGCGTCGAGCTCGAGCGCGAGAAGACCTACGACTCCAGCGAACTGCAGGAGGAAGACGACCTCTACGGCATCCTCACGGCCGGTTCGCTGGAGCTGACCGAGGACGATGAGGGCGGAGTCGTCCTCAACCTGAATGAAGCCAGAGTCCGCTCCGGTGTCGGCGCGGACGGATGCGACGACATTAACAGCGCGCTCTACGCCACGGGCGACGTCACCGTCACCCTCTCCGGCAAGGTGGAGCTGGATGTGGACGAGGGCGGCGGCGCGGAGACGCGTGACTACGGACTCCGGGTCAACGGCGAGCTGAAGCTGATCAACGGGAGCCTCAGAGCCGACCCCGCCCCGGATCCCGTCCCGAGGACCGTCCTGAAGGTGAACGACATCGCCACCGAGCGTCCGGATCCCTGGGCCGGTGGGCACGAGGGGGACGAAGGAGACGACTGGGACGATCTGACCGGCATCGAGGCCGAGGGCGACATCCACTTCGGTGAGCCCAGTGACGGTCCGAACCTCACTGACAACAAGCTGAGGGTCGCCCTTCACGGTCGTCTGGTCGCGTGGTTGCCGGGTGAGCCGCCGGAGCCGGGCGGCGAGCCGCAACCCGGCGGCGAGGGTGGACCGGGCACGCTTTACGTGTACCACGGCTCGCGGGTGAGCTGCCTCGACGAGGGGTACGACGGCAACGTCGAACGCTTCGGCAACGGGCGGATCGTCCTCTACGGCATCAGGAGCGGCGAGGTGCCGTTTGAGGCGCCGCAGTTCACGCTCGCCGGAGAGGCTCTCGATGGCCTTGAGGATCTGCTCGACGGCACCACCGAGTCCCTCGATATCAAGACGACGGGAGGCAGAGTCGTCGCCAAACTCGCGGCCATCCCTCAAGGGCCCGAGCTGCCCGAACCGCCGGTGGGCGGGAACGGCGAGGGCGAGGGGGACGAGGGCGACGATCCTCCGCCTCCTGGGGAGTACCCCGGCCTGGTCATGAGCTTCGAGGAGAACGCAGAGCTCGATCAGGCCATCGAGTTCGCCGGCGTCGACCTGAGAATCGAGACGAACGGCGACAACGCGATCACGGTGGGTACGGACGAGGGCTTCTCGATCAAGGCGTCCGACAACGCCGGTCTGCAGATCGCCATGATGCATCGCGACGAGCCGCAACCGGGCTATGAGGGGGACCACCTCGCTCTGAGCCAGGGCCTCAGGTTCGGCCGCTACCTCGAGTTGGGCGACGACACCGGTCTGCTCTTGACCATCGGCGACCCCGGCGACGGGGAGTCCGAACCCGCGCCCTCCCCGAAGGGCATCGAGGGCGTCGGCGGCATGAGGGCCAACAACGTCAATGACGGCGAAGACGACCTGAGCAGAAGGCCCTACGACGTCGTCATCTACTCCGAAGATGCCGCCTTCAAGGGCATGGAGCGGCTGATGCTCCCGTGGACGAGGGTCTACGCCGAGTCCACCGAGGAGCAGGCGCTGGAGGACGTGGCGCGCGTGATCGTGCTCGAGGGCGGCAAACTCGAGACGGTCGCCGGCGAGCGCTTCTCCGACGACGGCTACGACGCGGACCTGGACGGCGAGTTCATCGATCCGCTGTTCGAGGCCTGGTACTACACCTCGTCCGACGATCCGGACGTGATCAACATCCCCGAGATCCAGACCTGGTATGACTGGGCCAAGCACGGCGCGGCGCGGTTCGACCAGACGAACTCGGTCGACTGCGAGTACACGTTGACCAACCCGGAGGAACCGAACGGTGAGGGCAAGTACGAGCTGACCTTCGCGTCCACGTCCCCGCGCATGATGCCCTTGCACGTCTCCGAGAAGGACGTCCGCAACGGGCGTGTGGAGATCATCGGCGGCAAGGTCTTCCGCGGCCCCGACTTCCTCATGGAGGATCCGGATACGCACGAGCAGGTGCTCTGGCATCAGTACCGCATCCTGGGCGGCAACGAGGCCACCGTCGAGGTCATGCCGGACTTCGGATACCAGTACGACGGCGATGGTCTTGGGCAGGACGTGGTCGTGACGACGACGGTCGCCGGCGACGGTTCGAGGAAGGCCGCCTACACCGTCACGATGCCCAACGCGTTCCGGGCCGAGGAGTACCCGGACCTGGTCACCGACATGGAGGCGACCGACAACGAGGTCGATGTAAAGAGCGAAGAGGTCGTGGACGCCGACGTCGACATGGGCGAGGCGCCGTCCACCGAGGAGGGAGAACTGCACGGCGTCGTCAGGCTCGAGGTCGAGGACGGCGAGCTACCGGAGGGCGACGACCCGGTAGCGGGTCCGGACACGACGACCGCCGCGGTGCTCGACATCACCCTGACCGAGCGTATTTACAAGAACGGCGATCCGAGCGACGCCTGGGAAGAGAGCCTCACCGAGCTGGATGAACCGGCCACCGTGAGCCTCGAACTGCCGGAGGAGCACCGAGATAAGACCGGCTACCAGGTCATACGTCATCACGACGGCGAGGAGCCGGAAGTCCTCGATGATGTGACCTACGAGGACGGCACGCTCAGCTTCGAGACCGACAAGTTCTCGATCTTCGAAGTGGGCTACGACACCACCTACACCATCACGCCGAGCGTGGTCGGCGGCGAGGAGGGCCACGGCACGATCACGCCCAGCGTCGCCACGACCGTCAACCACGGCGCCGACCAGGCCTTCACCTTCGAGCCCGACACGGGCTACCACGTCAAGGAGGTCAAGGTCGACGGCGTGGCCGTGACCCCGACCCCGACCGCGAGCTACGCCTTCGAGGCGGTCACCGCGGACCACACGATCAGCGTCGAGTTCGCGGAGGACGTGCCGCCGCCGGTGACCACCGTCCACGGCGTCCCGGCGGGCTGGACGAACAAGCCCGTGAAGGTGACCTTCTCAGTCATCCCCCCGACCGGCATCGAGAAGACCGAGTACATCCTGGATGGCGGGCGCTGGACCGACGTGCCGGCCGGTGGCCTGCACATCAGCGATAACGGCAACCATGAGCTGCAGTACCGCTCGGTCGACCTCGCCGGTAACGTTGAGGAGGCCAAAACCGTCCGCGTGCGGATCGACAAGGTGAAGCCCAGCACGGCCGCTCCCAAGGCGGCCAAGGCAAAGCGCGGCGGCAAGGCCACGCTGCGTTACCGGGTGACCGACGCCAGGCCCAACTCGGGCAAGGTGACAGTGGTGATCGAGGTCCGCTACCGCAACGCCAAGGGCAAGCTGGTCAAGACCCTCAAGCTCGGCCGCCGGCCGGTCAAGACCGCCCTGCAGAGCACCGGCTTCAAGGTGCCCGGGAGCTGGCAGCGCGGCACCTACCGCTTCTACGTGTACGCGACCGACGCGGCCGGCAACAGGCAGGCCAAGGTGGCGAGCAACAAGCTGACTGTGCGCTGAGTGGCCGGGCGCGGGGCCGGCACGTCGCCCGCGCTGCGCCGCGACACGGCGGATCGGGGCGGGGGAGCCGTATGGGTTCCCCCGCCCCGGCGCTCATGCGGCCGGTGCGTGCTCCCTCTGATTCACGGACGAGGCCCGGCGTCGCATCCGCCGTCCCGGCAGCGGCGCGTCCCGCTCAGGCGTCGCGGAGGCCTGGGTTCAGTCCCTCGACGGCTTGATGGTCGCGTCTTTAGGGAGCGCCAGACCCGCCGCCACCTCGATCGCCTTGATGATGCCGCTGGGCACCGGGCAGGAGGTGTGGACGAGATGCTCGGCGGCGAGCTTCAGGGTCAGCGGGCCGTCGCCACGGTACGTGATCTCGCGGTACGGGTCGACCTCGCGGAGCACCTCGGCGAGCTTCGCCACGTGAGGGCAGTCGGTCTCGAACTCGACGCGGACGGTGCGCGCGCCGTCGCTCGTCGTCCTGACGGTGGTGCAGAACCCGCAGATGCCGCTGTCGATCACGGCTGAAGCCATCGGTCCTCCCCTGACGGTGGTCGGTCACGTCGGCGGCCGAGCCGCCTCGTCGCATGATACCCCGGCGGGGTATATCGTGCGTCGCCCGTCACAGCGGCCGGTCGGAGGCCGGACCGCTCACGGCCAGGGCAGCACCGAGACGGCGTGTTCCGCAAGACGCAACAGCGGCTGCGGGTACACGCCCGTGGCGAGCAGGAACGCCGTCAGCGCGACGAGGGTGAAGACGGCCGGCGCGCCCGTCGCGGCACGTGCGCCGGGCGCTGCCCGGCCCGCTCCAGCGCTCTCCGGCGCGCGCACGTACATCGCTACGATCACGCGGGTGTAGTAGTAGAGGCCGACGGCGCTGGTCACGACGAGCAGGACGACCAGCGTCCACAGCGCCGCGCCGGATCCCGCCGTGACGATCAGGAACTTGCCGATGAAGCCGATCGTCAGCGGCAGGCCGGCCAGCGAGAGCAGCGCGACGGTGAAGACGGCGGCGGTCACCGGCCGCCGTGCGCCGAGCCCGCGGTAGTCGAGCAGGTGGTCGGCGTCGCGGTCGGCGGTCGAGAGCACGGTGACCACGCCGAAGGCGGTCACGGTGGTCGTGAGGTAGGCGACCAGGTAGAAGGCCACGGCGGCGCCGGCGCGTTCCCCGGCGGCGAGGAACGCGACCACCAGGTAGCCGAGGTGGGCGATCGAGGAGTACGCCAGCATCCGCTTGACGTTGTCCTGGCGCAGCGCGAGGAGGTTGCCCGCCAACATGGAGGCGGCGGCGACGGCGGCGAGCGCGAGGAACACGGCGGAGCCCTGGTCCGCGCTCACCGGCAGGAGGAAGCGCAGCAGCAGGGCGAAGACGGCCCCTTTGGAGACCGTGGCGACGTAGGTGGTCACCGGCGCCGGGGCTCCCTCGTACACGTCGGGCGTCCACATGTGGAACGGGACGAGGGCGAGCTTGAACCCCACGCCGACGAGGAGCATGACGAGGCCGATGATCGTGACCACGGCGCCCGGGTGAAGGCCGGCGACCACGTCGCGCATGCCGGCCGCGGTCATCGTCCCGGTCTCGGCGTAGACGAGGGCCATCCCGAAGATGAGGAAGGCGGAGGTCGCGCCGGCGAGCACGAGGTACTTGACCGCCGCCTCGACGGCGGCGGCCCGGCGGGCCGTGTAAGCGATGAGCGCGTAGAGAGAGACGCTGAGGATCTCGAGGCCGAGGAAGAACGCGGCGAAGTGCGTGCTCGCGACCAGGGTGACGCCGCCGAGCGTGGCCGTGAGCAGCAGCACGTAGTACTCCTCCGGCTGCACGGGAAGCTGCGCCAGGTACTGGTACGAGAGGATCGCGACCAGCGCCGTCGTGGCCGTGAGCAGGCCGATGAAGAACAGCGTGTAGGCGTCCATGCTGACGAGCAGGGTGACGGCGCGCGCGTCGCGGGAGGCGGCGACGAAGAGCGTGCCGAACGTCGCCGCCAGGCCGCCGAGCGTGAGCCTGAGCGCCAGCGCGTGCGAGCGCCGGAAGGCGGCCGCCAGCATGACGACGACCGCCGTCAGCGTGAGGGCGATCAGCGGGGAGACGGTGAGCAGGTCGGCGGCGGTCACGGGGCGCCTCCGTCACCGGTCGCCGGCGCGGACCCGGTGTCGGCCGCGCCGTCCGTGACCGCCGGGCCGCCGGAGGCGCCGTCCGTCGACGTCGAGGCGTCGGCGCCCGGAGCGACCAGGGCGGTGCCGGCGGTCATCCGCTGCAGGCCGTCCACCGTCTGCCGTGCGGTGACGATCAGCGGCTGGGGCCAGAAACCGAGCAGCACGAGCGCGACGATCATGCTCGCGAACATGCCGACCTCGATCCGGGTGAGGTCGGGGAAGCTCAGCCTGTGCGTCTCTTCGCCCTGGAAGGCGCGCTGCATCATCCACAGCGCGTACACGGTGGCGAACACCAGTCCGACGGCGCCGAGCACGGCCGCCCAGCGGCTCACCTGCCAGACGCCGACGAGGATGAGGAACTCGGCGACGAAGTTGCCGAGACCCGGCAGGCCGAGCGCGGCCATGGCGAAGAACATGGCCGTGCCGCCCATGCGCGGCGCCACCCGCCAGAGGCCCCCCATCCTGGCCATGTCGCGCGTGTGGATGCGGTCCTGCAGGCCGCCGACCAGGATGAAGAGCGCGCCGGTGGAGAGGGCGTGGCACACGAGCTGCAGGACCACGCCCTGCAGCGCCAGCTCGTTCCAGGCGAAGACGCCGATCAGGACGAAGCCCATGTGGCTGACGCTCGTGTAGGCGACCAGCCGCTTCATGTCGCTCTGCGCGTAGGCCAGGACCGCCCCGTAGATGATCCCGATGGCCCCGAGCGCGAGCGCCCAGGTACGGAACGCGGCCACCGCGTCGGGGAACAGCGGCGCCATGAAGCGCAGCATCCCGTAGGCCCCGATCTTGATGAGCACGCCGGCCAGCAGGACGGATCCGGCGGTCGGGGCGTCGGTGTGGGCGTCCGGCAGCCAGGTGTGCAGCGGCCACGCCGGCAGCTTGACGGCGAAGGCGGCGAAGAAGCCCAGCATGAGCACGAAGGCGGTGCCCGCCGGCAGCGGGGTCCCGAGGAGCTGCGTGAAGTCGAAGGTGTAGACACCGGTCGCGCGGCCGTGGATCAGCACCAGGGCGACGATCGCCACGAGCATGAGCAGGCCGCTGACCTGCGTGAAGATGAAGAACTTGACCGCCGAGTACACGCGCCGCTCGTGACCCCACACGGCGATGAGGAAGTACATCGGGATCAGCATCATCTCGAAGAAGAAGTAGAAGAGGAAGAGGTCGAGCGCGAGGAAGACGCCGGCCAGCCCGGCGACGGTCCACAGGAGCATGAAGTGGAAGGCGCCCACGCGAGTGGTGATGCCGCGCCAGGAGCAGAGCACCGAGAGCAGGCCGAGGCCGAAGGTCAGCAGCAGCATGATCAGCGTGAGCCCGTCGGCGGCGACGAAGAAGCTGATGCCGAGCGAGTCGATCCAGGGCGCTCTCAGATCGACGACCCAGGACCCGGCGGCCAGGCCGGCCGCGCCGGGACCCGCGGCCGTGAACGCCGCGGACAACCGGTCCGTGGCGGCGATCCACTGCGCCGCCACCAGGGCCAGGGGCGCTGCCGTGCCGGCGAGCGCGACCCAGCGGGCGGCGGCCGGGCTGCGCCGTCCGGCGAGCCAGGCCAGCGGGGCCGCCACGGTGGGGATCAGGACGTACCAGAGGAGGATCACGGCGTCACCTCAGCACCACCACGGCGAGGACCAGGACGACGCCGAGCCCGGTGACGGCCAGGTAGCCGCGCAGGCGGCCGTTCTGGCCGGCGCTCAGGCCGCGCCAACCTGCCAGGTTGAGCCACGCGATGCCGCCGACGACGTGGTCGACGAGGTCGTGGCGGGCCCAGTGCGCGAACCGCTTGACCGGCCGAACGAAGACCCGCTCGTAGAACCAGTCGAAGCCCCATCCGCCGAGCCAGAGGGCGACCAGCGGCTGTACGGAGGGCGCGGCGGCGAACGCCTGCGTCCGCTCGCGGCGCGGCATCCAGAGGACGTACGAGAGGCCGACGCCGGCCGCGACCACGAGGATCGTGATCAGCGCCGCGCCGACGCTCTCGGCGAAGTGGGCGGCGGCGCCCTCCATCGGCGCTGGAGGAAGGGCGGTGTCGAGAAGCTTCCGGAGCGGCTCGAACCCGCCCAGCCAGGCCGGCATCCAGACGAAGCCGCCGGTGACGGAGAGCGCCGCCAGCGCGTAGAGCGGCACGAGCTGGCGCCAGCGCGGCCGGCGGCTGACCTCGGTCCTGCGTGCGCCGAAGAACACGAGCCAGACCAGACGGAACGAGTAGAGCCCCGTGACGAAGGCACCGATCAGCGAGGCGACGTAGAACCAGGCGCCGCCGTCCACCGAGCCGAGACTCGTGGCGATGATCAGGTCCTTGCTGTAGAAGCCGTCGGTGACGAGCGGCAGGGCGGCGAGGGCGGCAGCGCCGACCGTGAAGGTCGCGAACACCGCCGGCAGCTCGCGGCGCAGCCCGCCCATCCTGAAGATGTCGTGCTCGTCGGCGAGCGCGACGATGACCACCCCGGCGGCGAGGAAGAGCAGGGCCTTGAAGAAGGCGTGCGTCATGAAGTGGAACACGGCCGCCTCCCAGCCGGAGACGCCGAGCGCCAGGAACATGTAGCCGATCTGGCTGATGGTGGAGTAGGCGAGGGCGCGCTTGAGGTCGCGCTGCACGAGCGCGCTGAAGCCGGCCAGCAGCAGCGTCACGGTGCCGACGATCGCGACCGCGAGGCGGGCGTCGGGGGCCAGCGTGTAGAGCACGTTGGTGCGGGCGATGAGGTAGACGCCGGCGGTGACCATGGTCGCGGCGTGGATGAGGGCGCTGACCGGCGAGGGGCCGGCCATGGCGTCCGGGAGCCACGTCTGCAGCGGCGCCTGCGCCGACTTGCCGACCGCGCCGCCGAGCAGCAGCAGGCCGGCGGCGAGCACGACGCCGCTGTCCGGGGCGGGGCTCCGGGACGCGACCAGGTGCATCAGCTGTCCGATCTCCAGCGTGTGGTAGTGGGTGAACAGGAGGAACAGTCCGGCGATCAGCGCCGTGTCGCCGACCCGGGTGACGATGAACGCCTTGCGGCCGCTGTAGACGTTCTGGGCGTCCTCCTGCCAGAAGGCGATGAGCAGGTAGCTGCAGAGTCCGACCCCCTCCCAGCCGAGGTAGAGCAGCAGCAGGTTGTCGGCCAGGACCAGCACGAGCATCGAGAAGACGAACAGGTCCATGTAGATGAAGAAGCGTGTGAAGCCGTCGTCGCGCTCCATGTGCTCGACGGAGTACAGGTGGATCAGGAACCCGACCACGGTGATCACCAGCACCCAGACGATGCTGACGGCGTCGAGGTGGAGGCCGATCGCCGGGGCGAAGCCGCCGACGTCGAACCAGGTCCAGAGCACCTGGCGGTAGGCGTCGCCGGCCGGCGGCGCGGCGAGGAAGCTGCCGCAGACGAGCAGCGCGAGCACGGCGGAGAGGCCGACCGAGCCGGTCCCGACCCACGCCGTGCCGGCCCGCCCCAGCCGGCGGCCGAGCAGCACGAGCAGCACGGATCCGGCGGCGGGGAGTGCGGGGATGAGCCAGAGCAGCGACAGCATCTCAGCCCCTCAGCCGATCGGCGTCGTCGACGTCGAGGCTCTTCATCGCCTGGCGGAAGCGGATCGCGAGGGCCAGGCCCACGGCCACCTCGGCGGCCGCCATGGCCAGCACGAAGAGGAACATGACCTGGCCGTCGGCCTGGCCCCAGCGGGCGCCGGCGGCGACGAAGGCCAGTCCGGCGGCGTTCAGCATGATCTCGATGCACGCCAGCACGACGATCAGGTTGCGGCGCGTCAGGAGTCCGACGAAGCCCACGGCGAAGAGGACCGCCGCCAGCGCCAGGACGTGGTCGAGGGAGACGGCCGCCATCAGACGTCGTCCTCCTCGTCCCGGGTCCGCGCCGCCAGATGACGGGCGCCGATCAGGGCGGCGAGCAGCAGCATGGACGCCAGCTCCACGCCGAGCACGTACGGCCCGTAGAGAGCCTCGCTGACGGCCGCCGGTCCGACCGCGCTCCCGCCCGGCGACCGCGGTCCGAGCGTGAGGCCGTAGACCACCTCTGCCAGCAGCACGGCGACGAGGATCCCCGGCCCCACCCACGCCGTCCACGGCACCCGCGGCGGGGAGTCGGCGCTCAGGTTGAGCAGCATCACGGCGAAGACGAACAGCATCATGATCGCGCCGGCGTAGACGATCACCTCGAGCGCCGCCACGAACGGGGCGCCCAGCGTGTAGAAGACGACCGCCACGGCGAACAGCGAGACGACCAGGTACAGGAGCGCGTGGACCAGGTTGCGGCGCGTCAC
>Ga0123329_1002725_pt1 | contig 15227 bp, 16 predicted proteins | sample BioC12SIPDNA_FD_89703 | JGI IMG/M metagenome (GOLD analysis project Ga0123329, IMG submission 89703) | Anaerobic biogas reactor microbial communites from Washington, USA - Biogas_R1_B C12 SIP DNA | ecosystem: Engineered > Bioreactor > Anaerobic > Unclassified | place: Washington, USA | collected... | reverse complement strand
GACGTCATCTGGACCGCCGACTTCGCCGCCAACCAGTGGCTGGCACCGCTGACCGGTGAGCTCGAGGTCCACACCTCCGGCCTGCTGGAGTCCACCGTGGAGTCCGCGACCTACAACGACACCCTCTACGCGCTGCCGCAGAACACCAACGGCCAGCTGCTGTTCCGCAACACCGAGATCATCCCGGAGGCCCCGACCAACTGGGCCGAGCTCGAGGCTTCCTGTGCTGACGCAGAAGCCGCTGACGTGGACTGCCTGACCCTGCAGCTCAAGCAGTACGAGGGCCTGACCGTCAACACCGTGGGCTTCATGGAGGGCTGGGGCGGCAACGTCCTCGACGACGACGGCAACGTGACCGTCGACTCCGACGAGTCCAAGGCCGGCCTGCAGGCCCTGGTCGACGGCTACGAGAACGGCACCATCGCCCAGGCCTCCACCTCCGCCACGGAGGAGGAGACCAACCTCGCCTTCGTCGCCGGTGACACCGCGTACGCCGTCAACTGGCCGTACATGTTCACCAACGCCGAAGAGGAGAACTCCGAGGTCGCGGGCAAGTTCGAGGTCCAGCCGCTCGTCGGCCAGGACGGTGTCGGTGTCTCCACCCTCGGTGGCTACAACAACGGCATCAACGTGAACTCCGAGAACAAGGCCACCGCGCGTGACTTCATCGAGTTCATCATCAGCGAGGAGAACCAGACCTCCTTCGCCGAGTCCTCCTTCCCGCCGGTGCTCGCCTCCATCTACGACGACGAGTCCCTGGTCGAGCAGTTCCCGTACCTGCCGGCCCTGAAGGAGTCCCTGGAGAACGCCGCCCCGCGTCCGGTCTCCCCCTTCTACACCGAGATCTCCAAGGCCGTCCAGGACAACGCCTACGCTGCCCTGACCTCCGGCAAGTCCGTCGATGACGCGACCGCCGACATGAAGGCCGCGATCGAGAACGCCACCGGCTAGCACCAGTCGCCATGTGAAACCTGCCCCTCCACCGGGCAGGTTTTCGTGCTTTCCACTCCCAGAGCAAAAAGGAGTCTCGTGATGCTCACACGAGCCAGACAGACCCGCACCGCGGCCTGGCTGATCGCCCCGGCGTTGGGTGTCCTCGCCGTCGTCATCGGCTACCCGATCATCCGGGCCATCTACCTGTCGTTCCAGGCCGACCGGCGACTCGACCCGGACACCGGCGTGTTCGTCGAAGGCGGGTTCGCGGGCCTGGACCACTACCTCTACTGGCTGACCAACCGGTGCATGTCGCCCAGCGGCAACGTCACCGTCTGTCCCCCCGGTGTCCTGGCCACCGACTTCTGGCCGGCCGTGCGCATCACCCTGTTCTTCACCGTGGTCACCGTCCTCCTGGAGACCATCCTCGGCATGATCATGGCCCTGATCATGAACGGCGAGTACAAGGGCCGCGGTCTCGTCCGCGCCGCCGTGCTCATCCCGTGGGCCATCCCCACCGCCGTGACGGCGAAGCTGTGGCAGTTCATCTTCGCCGACCGCGGCATCATCAACGAGTTGTTCGGGCTCGACGTCAGTTGGACGACAGACCCCTGGGCGGCGCGGTCGGCGGTCATCATCGCGGACGTGTGGAAGACCGCCCCGTTCATGGCGCTGCTCATCCTCGCCGGCCTGCAGATGATCCCCAAGGACGTCTACGAGGCCGCGCGTGTCGACGGCGCCAACCGCTGGCAGCAGTTCATCCAGATCACCATGCCCCTGGTCAAACCCGCGCTCATGGTGGCGGTCCTGTTCCGTACCCTCGACGCCCTGCGCATGTACGACCTGCCGGTCATCATGATCTCCTCCTCCTCCAACTCCCCCACCGCCACCATCTCGCAGCTGGTCGTCGAGGACATGCGCCAGAACAACTTCAACTCGGCCTCCGCCCTGTCCACCCTCATCTTCCTGCTCATCTTCGCGGTCGCGTTCATCATGATCCGCTTCCTGGGCGCCGACATCTCCGGGCAGCGGGGCCTGAAGAAACGGAAGGTGCCGGGGATGGGGCGGCGTCGTAAAGCAGCAGCGGAAGAAGAAAAGCAGGAGGTCCCCGCATGAGTAAGGCAACGCGGTCCATGATCGGCCACTACCTGGGCGTCATCTTCATCATGTTCTGGGGCCTGGCCCCGTTCTACTGGATGGTCGTCGTCGCGCTGCGCGACCAGCGCTACACCTTCGACACCACCCCGTGGCCCACCCACATCACGCTGCAGAATTTCCGCGACGCGCTGGCCACCGACAAGGGCAACGACTTCCTCGGCGCCATCGGCAACTCGCTGATCATCAGCGTGACCACCACCGCCCTCGCCGTCGCGGTCGGCGTCTTCACCGCCTACGCGCTGGCCCGGCTGGAGTTCCCCGGCAAGGGCATCGTCACCGGCATCATCCTCGCCGCCTCCATGTTCCCCGGCATCGCCCTGGTCACCCCGCTGTTCCAGCTGTTCGGCGACCTCAACTGGATCGGCACCTACCAGGCGATGATCATCCCCAACATCTCCTTCGCCCTGCCGCTGACCATCTACACCCTGGTGTCCTTCTTCCGACAGCTGCCCTGGGAACTCGAGGAGGCCGCGCGTGTCGACGGCGCCTCCCGCGGCCAGGCCTTCCGTCTCGTCCTCCTCCCCCTGGCGGCCCCGGCGCTGTTCACCACAGCGATCCTCGCGTTCATCGCCACGTGGAACGAGTTCATGCTCGCCCGCCAGCTGTCCACCACCGCCACCGAACCCGTCACCGTCGCCATCGCCCGCTTCTCCGGACCCAGCGCGTTCGAGTACCCGTACGCCTCCATCATGGCCGCCGGCGCCCTGGTGACCATCCCGCTGATCATCATGGTGCTCATCTTCCAGCGCCGCATCGTCTCCGGCCTCACCGCGGGCGGTGTCAAGGCCTAGATGACACCCGACAACTCCCGACCGCAGCGGCGGAAACTGCAGCACGAGACCCTGCTCGGATTCGTCGGCTTCTTCGCCTTCCTCGCCGTCCTCCAGGCCGTGGTCAACGTGTTCTCCCCGGAACCCGCCGTGTGGCCTGCACTGCTCGCGGCATTCTTCCTCGGCCTCACCTGGTGGGTGTGGCGCCGCTAGGCTGGCCCCATGCCGGTCATCTACAACGCCGCAGCCACCGACATTCAGTCCTTCCTCACCGACATCGACGCCCTGGTCATGGGCTCCACCACCTACCAGTGGCTCCTCGACGCCCTCGACTCCCCACAGGACCTGACCACCCAGTACGGCGACCGCCCCATCTGGGTGTTCACCTCCCGCGACCTGCCCGTCCCACCGGACACCCACGTCCGTCTGCTCAACGGGCCGGTGACCGAGAACCTTCCCCTCATCCGGGACACCGCCGAGACCATCTGGGTCATGGGCGGCGGCGACCTCGTCGGCCAGTTCTTCGACGCCGGTGCCCTCGTCCGGATCATCCTCACCATGGCACCGGTATTCCTCCCCGCCGGCCGGCCGACCCTCCCCCGCCTGATCGACAGCTCCCGCCTGACGCTTGCCGGCCACCGGGAACTCAGCCAGTTCATGGAACTGACCTACGACGTGAAATGACAACGATGTAGTTTATGTCCATTATCGAACACATGAACCATATTTCCGGAGGTCATGTCGGGGCCGGCTCGTAGCTTCAGGGGTGTCACCAACTCGGGTGGCCAGCCAGGCAAGGAGCCTCCAGTCATGAACACCACTCAGCATTCCGGCCAGAACCCCTACGGCGCAGGCCAGCCGTTCCAGGCGGGTCAGCCCGGTCAGCCCGGCCAGTACCAGGCCGTGCCGGTCGAGCAGCCGAAGAAAAAGAAGAAGTGGCCGTGGATCGTCGGTATCCTCGCGGTTCTCGTCGTCGGCGGCATGATCACCGGCGGCGACTCCGACGAGACCACCACCGCGGAATCGACCACATCCGAGGCTGCCCCGGTCGACACTGTCGCTCCCGTCGCCGAACAGGAGGAGGCCCCGGTTGAGGAGGCTCCGGCAGAAGAGACCGATCCCGCCACCGATGTCCCCGTCGGCGAGACCGCCCGATCCGGCGACGTGGCCGTGACCGTCTCCAACCTCCGCTTCGCCAGCGACGTCCTCGGCCAGTACATCTGCTCGGACGTCGCCTACCTCAACGAAGGTGACTCGTCGAAGCATTTCTCGCAGTTCGACTTCAAGCTGCACAAGCCCAACGGTGTCATCGCCGACACCACCTTCACCGGCCTGGACATCAAGAACCTCGAATCCGCGGAGCTCGCCCCCGGCGGTGCGACCGACGGCACCGTCTGCTTCGACACCGACGGCACCCCGGGTGAGTACCAGGTCGAATACTCCGGCGGTTTCTTCTCCAGCCCGCTGACCTGGACGACGACGCTGTAGGCGAAGGGGCATTCGGGAAAGGGCATCAATCGAGAGGCGGACTCCCAGGACCCCTCGAATGCCCCTGCTCACATACCCCAATTCGACTTCACCAATCAATCGAGTAGCCCGGTCAGCTCTCTCGATTGATTGGTCAAGTCGAATTGGGGTTTTTGGGATGTCAGGGCTCAGGACTGGCACTACCGGACCTGAAATGGCGACCTGTTCAGCACGAAGCCACAAGGGCCACCGGCCTCGACAGACAGGGGCCAAGCCAATGCGGATTGGCCGCATGGCTGCATCACCCGTTACGCCGAAAAGGCCATCTATCCCGGCCCGCACAGTTTCGCACAGGCTTGTGAAACAATTGAATCGCATGGTGGAGCACACGATAGGATGGCGAACATGCGGACCATACAGGGCCATCTCTACGCCTACATCGATGAGACCGGTGACCGGGGAATGTCTCCCCAGTCCAGTCCCATTTTCGGCATGGCTGCGGTTCTCGTGAGCCAGACCCACGCGCCTCACCTCCGCCAGGCGGTTTCTCTGCTTCGAAAAGATTTTCACGTTCCAGATGATCGGCCGATGTCGTGGAAAGAGGCCGGGAAAACGCATGACCGCCGACGTCATGCCGCAGAGGTCCTGGGGGCGGTGGACAACGTACGCGTCCTCTACGTTTACGCAGACAAGAAGCAGTTGCAACACGCCGGTTTCGCCAACGATCTAACGCTCTTCTATAACTACGTTGCCGGAAAGATGTTCAAGTCCATCCTCTGGGCGGCGCAGAATTGGCAGGGTCACCCCACCCCGGTACACATCCGCTACGGTCATGTGCGCAGACACGACCACAGAACAACAGAAGCATACCTGCGTGGGAGCACGTTCGAAGACGACCCGAAGATCCCCACCTATTTGTTGGCAGGTTTGGAATGGGTTTCGGCAACACAGTACCTGGAGAGTCAGGCAGCTGACATGTACGGCGGATTCCTTCGGGCGGCAGTGTGGCCCAAACGGACTGAATGGGGAGACGAATACACTTATCCGGAATTTCTGCACGCAGTGTGGCATCAGATACGGCACTCCGAAGACTGTGCCATCCCACTGGGCATCTTCGTCATGCCTCACCACTCAGCTTTCACCGACAGCGGGGCGTTCCCCTGCACGTCCTGCCCGAAAAAACGGCCAGATAGGGACCTCCGGGGGACGATCCACTAAAGGAGGGCGGTGGCAGCACCGCTGGCGATCCCCGGCAGGTTCCGTACCTGGCCGTTGCGCTGATCGTAACCGAGTTTCCATGCCTTGAACAGGTCAGATTCTCGCACTTCACCCCCAAAATTGGGGACCCTATGGGGCCGTAATGACCGGGCCGACCCCAATTCGACTTGACCAATTAATCGAGTAGCCCGGTCGGCCCTCTCGATTGATTGGTGAAGTCGAATTGGGGATTCACGGCTGTCAGCGCCCCAGGCGTCGCAGCAGCCTCCGCCACGCGATCCGGAGCGCCGAGTGGGACAGGGCGACGGATTCCCGCAGCAGCATGAGCGGTCGGTCACGCACCGGGGTCCGGGCGGTGACCACCTCGATCGGGATGCCCAGGTGCCAGGCCCACAGACGGGTGCGCCAGAGGTGGAATTCGCTGGTCACCACGGTCCATACCACGGTGTCCGGGAGCAGGGCCTGAGCGTTCTCCAGGTTCTCGTTCGTGCTGGTGGCGTCGGGTTCCTCGAGCACCAGATCAGCAGGGACACCCTGGGCCACCAGCCACCTGGCCATGAGCCCTGCTTCGCCGCGGCCGGAGACGACGGTGAGGGAGGGGGCGTCGATAAGCGGGAGCGCCCGGACCAGGCGGGATTCGAGGATGGGGCCGGGGCGGGACCCGAGGATGAGGATGGGCATGGTGCTCCCAGTCTAGGGATCGGTGGCACAGTGGAAGGCATGAACTTCGATGCACTCTTTGTCAACGGTCGATTCCACACGCAGGACCCGGCTCGACCGGAGGCCACGGCCATCGGCGTGCACCAGGGGCGGATCATCAGCCTCGATGATGAGCTGCCGCGGGAGATGTTCGCCGAGGTCCACGATCTGGGCGGCGCCACCGTCGTGCCCGGCTTCCACGACGCGCACCTACACCTGAGTCTGCTCGGGCAGGCGGCGCTGCAGGTGGATCTGCGGCCCGCCGTGGTGGAGACGATGGAGGATCTGCTCGCGGCGGTCGACGAGTACGCGCAGGACGCCGACGAGGGCACGTGGGTCATCGGGCAGGGCTACGACCAGAACTACCTCGGCGCGCACCCGACGGCGGAGGAGCTGGACAAGGTCAGCCACGGGCATCCCGTCTACCTGGTGCACAACTCCCGACACATGGGTGTGGCCAACACGAAGGCATTCGAGATCGCGGGCTACCGGAGCGCCGGGACGTCCCCTCCCCCGAGGGCGGCGACGTGCCCACCGACGGTGACGGCCGGGCGCAGGGCCTGCTGCAGGAGACGGCGAAGTCGATCGTCACCGACCATATTCCGGTGCCCACCGCCGATGATGTGGCGGACATCATCGCCACCGGCTCTCAGCAGGTCCTCGACCTGGGAATCACCTCGATCACCGAACCGGGCATCGGCGCACCCGACCACATCGGCATCTCGCGTTTCGATCTCGCCGGCTACCAGATCGCCCGCGACTCCGGCCGTCTCGGCGTCCGCGCCACCGTCATGCCGTACCTGACCACCCTCCACGAACTCGGCGAGACGGAGGTCGACGGCCACCGGCTGTTCACCCTCGACCTCGGCCTGCGCACCGGCATGGGCGACGACCAGCTGCGCATCGGCCCGACGAAGGTCCTCTCCGACGGCTCCCTCATCGGCCGCTCCGCGTTCATGTGCTGCGACTACGCCGCCGACCTCGCTGAGGGCACCGAAAACCGCGCTACCTGCAGTTCCCCGACACCATGCTGCGCGAGCGCCTCATCGGCGCCCACCTCGCCGGCTGGCAGCTCGCCGTCCACGCGATCGGCGACGCCGCGGTGGACACCATCCTGGACATCATCGCGGAGGCACAGAGCATTCTCCCGCGTGACGACGCCCGCCACCGCCTCGAGCACGTCTCCGTCGTCAGCGACGAGCAGATCGCCCGCATCCGGGAACTCGGCCTCACGGTCGTACCGCAGGGCCGGTTCATCCCCGAACTCGGTGACGGCGTCATCGAGGCCGTCGGCGAGGAACGACTGCCCCTGGTGTACCGGGCGAAGGGCTTCCTCGAGCAGGGTGTGGAGATGGCCGGCAGCACGGATGCCCCCGTTGTCGCCGCCGACCCGATCCTCAACATCGCCGCCCTGGTCAACCGGACGACGGCCAAGGGGCGCGACTTCGTGCCCGAGGAACGCATCACCGTCGAGCAGGCCGTCCGTGCCTACACCGTCGGAAGCGCGAAAGCCGTGCACCAGGAGAACGACAAGGGTTCCCTGGCACACGGCAAGCTCGCCGACTTCACGGTGCTGTCCGAGGACATCTTCACCGTGGCGCCCGAGGCGATCGAGGAGGTCTCGGTCACCGCGACGGTCGTCGGCGGCCGGGTGATGGCCGGCGGGTTCTAGCGGGGGTCGCTGACGCGGAAGAGGTGGTCGTTGACGAACTCGCCGACGCCCCACTCCGCCAGCTCCCGGCCGTAGCCCGAGCGGCCGATGCCACCGAAGGGCAGGCCGGGCAGGGTGGTGCCCGGCTCGTTGATGTAGGTCATGCCGGCCTCCATCCGCGAGGCGACCTCCTGTGCCTGGTCCAGGTCATGGCCGAAGACGTAGCTGCCCAGGCCGTAGTCGGTGTCGTTGGCGATCCGCACCGCGTCCTCCACGTCCTTCGCCCGGTAGAGGATGGCGACCGGCCCGAAGACCTCGTTGCAGCCCACATCCGAGGTGGGGTCGACGTCGGTGAGCAGGGTCGGCTCGTAGAAGGCGCCGTCTCGGTCGACCTTCTTGCCACCCACGGCGATGGTGATCTCGCCGGCATCAGAAGCCTTGGCCAGGCGCTCGGCGACCTCGTCCCGCGCGTCGATGGAGGACAGCGGCCCCACGTCGGCGTTGGCGTCGTCGTAACCACCGACGGTCAGGGCACCGATCTTCTCGACGAGGATCTCCCTCGCCCGGTCGTAGAACTCGTCGAGGACGATGAGCCGCTTCGGGGCGTTGCAGGCCTGGCCGGTGTTGGCCATCCGGGCGCCGACGTAGAGGGAGAGCACGCCGTCGAGGTTCTCGTCGTCGAGGACGACGAACGGGTCATTGCCGCCGAGCTCCAGCAGGGACTTCTTGTAGTGCTCGCCGGCGGTCTTGGCCACCGCGGCACCGGCCTGCTCGGAACCGGTCAGGGAGACACCCGCGACCCGCGGGTCCGCGACGAACGCGTCCATCTGCGAACCGGAGGCGTAGACGTTGATGAACACGTCCTCCGGCAGCCCGGCCTCCACGAGGATGTCCTCGCAGGCCTGGGACGACAGCGGGCAGATCGACGCGTGCTTGAGCACCAGCGCGTTGCCCAGCAGCAGGTTCGGCGCCGCCCAGCGGGCCACCTGGTAGTAGGGGAAGTTCCACGGCATGATGCCCAGGATCGTGCCCAGGGGATCCTTGCGGACGAAGCTGCGGGTCGCGCCCTGGGGCTCGAGCTCCTTGTCGGCGAGCAGCTCGTGGGCGTGGTCGGCGTACCACTCGTAGATGGCGGCGACGACGTCCACCTCGCCTTCGCCCTGTGGGAGCAGCTTGCCCATCTCGCGGCCGATGTGGTCGGCGAGCTCGGACTTCTTCTCCCGGTACAGTTCGGCGGTGCGGCGGAGAATGGCCGCCCGCTCATCGATGGAGGTCTTTCTCCACTCCTGGAACGCCGCGGTGGAGCGGTCGAGGAGGGCGTCGCGCTCGGAGTCGTCGAAACGGTCGAAGGTGTCCTCCGACGTGCCGGTGTTGGGGTTCTCAATGGCGAATGTAGACATGCCCCCTGCATACCCTCGTCAGGACGCATCGGCAACGATTTATGTTTTTCGCGGGCTACTCCCCCAGCAGCGTGCGGCGCAGGTTCTCGTCCTTGCGCTCCACCTCGGCGGCCATGCGCTCCTGGTAGTCGGCCATCTTCTGCACGAGGGTGTCGTCGCCCGCGGAGAGGATGCGCACCGCCAGCAGGCCGGCGTTCTTGGCGCCGCCGATGGAGACCGTGGCCACCGGGACGCCGCCCGGCATCTGGACGATCGACAGGAGGGAATCCAGGCCGTCGAGGTCCTTCAGGGCGCGTGGCACGCCGATGACCGGCAGCGGGGTGGCCGCGGCGACCATGCCGGGCAGGTGGGCGGCGCCGCCGGCGCAGGCGATGATGGTCTTCAGTCCGCGCTCGTGGGCGGACGTGGCGTAGGCGAGCATCTTCTCGGGGGTGCGGTGCGCGGAGACGACGCCGACCTCGAAGGGCACGCCGAACTCGGCGAGCACCTCGGCGGCGGGTTCGACGGTGGGCCAGTCCGAGTCGGAGCCCATGATCAGGCCGACGAGAGGGTTCATTACTGCTCCTTGGTGGTGGATGAGGTCAGGCCCAGCGGCCGTGGACGAGGTAGTGGGCGGCGGCGCGGGCGTCGATACGCGTCTGTTCGACGTCGTCGCCGGAGAGGTTGACGTGCCCGATCTTGCGCCCCGGGCGGTGGGTCTTGCCGTAGAGGTGGATCTTGGCCTGGGGGAATCGTTGCCACACCTGCGCCATGCGTCGGCCCATCGGCTCGGCCGGGTCGGTGTCGCCGCCGAGGACGTTGGCCATGACGGTCACCGGCGCGGTCGTGTCCACAGACCCGAGCGGGTAGTCCAGCACGGCGCGCAGGTGCTGCTCGAACTGGCTGGTCACGCAGCCGTCCTGGGTCCAGTGGCCGGTGTTGTGCGGGCGCATCGCCAGCTCGTTGACGGCGATGTCGGCCTGGCCGTTGGCGTCCTCGAACTCGAAGAGCTCCACGGCCAGCACGCCGGTGACGCCCAGTTCCTCGGCGATGGTGACGGCCAGCTGCCGGGCGCGTTGTGCCAGCTGCTCCGACAGTCCGGGCGCCGGCGCGACGGCCTCGGTGCAGATGCCGTCGGTCTGCACCGACTCCACCACCGGCCACGGGGCGACCTCACCGGACGGCGTGCGCGCCACCATCGCGGACAGCTCGCGGACCAGCGCGACCTTCTTCTCCGCCATGAGCGGGGTCCCCGCCTCCAGCAGCTCTGCGACGAGCGCGCCCACCTCACCGCGGTCCTTCGGGAACCACACCCCGTGCCCGTCGTAGCCGCCACGCCGGGCCTTGAGGCAGACGGCGCCGTCGACGGCGTCGAAAAACGCCTCCGCGTCCTCGACCGATTCGATAGCCGCGAACGGCGGGACCGGCGCCCCGATCTCCCGCAGCCGCTTGCGCATGACCAGTTTGTCCTGCGCGTTGACCAGTGCGTCTGGGCCGGGCTGGACGTTGACTCCCTCACTGATGAGCGTGCGCAGGTGTTCGGTGGGCACGTGCTCGTGGTCGAAGGTGACGGCGTCCGCACCGTCGACGGCCCGGCGCAGGTCCTCGAGGTCGGTGTAGTCACCGATGATGACGTCGGCGGCGACCTGGGCAGCCGAGGAGTCGGTCGCCCCGGCGAGCAGGCGTATCGACTGACCGAGTTCAATCGCCTCGGTCTGCAACATCCTGGCCAGCTGGCCGTCACCGATGACGGCGACGACGGGCATGCCGGGGACATGGGCGTGGGGATTACCTGCGGGTTCAGTCACGTGCCCAACTATATCGTTGTGGAGCCCCGCCCGATTGCACACGCCTGGTGCCACATCGGCGCGGTCTCGGGGTCACGTCGTGTGCATTTCGGAAATGCAGGCGCTTCAAGAAGCTTCCGGACCGGATTCCGCCGCAGGCGTGCTGCATGTCCGGACACGCCGTGAATCACCAGTACCGGACCGGGGCCTGCGGCAGGGAGGACTCGATCATGGCGGTGACCTTCTTGGCCCGGGGCACGTCCGGGAAGTAGAGGGGCCGCTCGTGGCCGAGGATCGCCAGGGAGATGGCGTTGCGTCGGCGTTGGATGGCGCGGATGTCGCGGAGCGGGATGGAGTCGACGCGGGAGGTGAAGGTTCCGGCGCGGACGATGATGCGACGGTCGGTGAGCATGAAACGACGGCGGCGGGCCCGCAGGAGCGGGAGGACGAAACGCCAGAGGACGAGCAGTGCCCAGAGGAGGACAGCGCCGTTGCGCAGCTGAATGTCGATGACCTGGCCGGGCTGGTCGAGCCAGCCGATGCCCATCCAGCACAGGCCGGTGATGAGGATCAGTTCGAGGACAGGGAAGGTGAGGGTGTGCAGGGGCGCGGTGAGATCGGCGCGCACCACTTCTCCTCTACCCGGCCGGAACAGTCCCATGCCCCGGAATCCTAGTAGGTGGTGTCGGTGCGGCGGAGATGGGTGACGTCGCCGGCGGCGATGAGGTGGCGGCGGCCGTCGGTGTCGACTAGGTCGAGGCGGCCGTCGTTGGCCACGCCGTCGACGGTGCCGAAGAGGTCGCCGGTGGCGGACTCGACACGCACGGATTTGCCGATGGTGATGCATGCGCGCCGGTAGTCCGCCATGAGGCTGCGGTCGCCGGTGGCCCACTGGGTCAGGCGGCGGTGTAGTGCCTCGAGGACGCGGACGGTGAGGTCGTCGACGGTGACGTCGACACCCTCGAGGGCCAGGGAGGTGGCGTGCTCGACGGGCAGCTGCTCGCGGGTGAGCGAGACGTTGAGGCCGAGGCCGACGACAATGCGGGGGTCCTCGGGCAGGCCGGCGGCCTCGGCGAGGATGCCGCACAGTTTCTTGCCGCGGAAGAGGACGTCGTTGGGCCATTTGAGTTCGGTGCCGTCGCCGGCGACGGAGCGGACGGCGTCGAGGACGGCGAGGCCGGTGGCCAGGGGGATGGTGCCCACGTGGTCGAGGTCGGCGACGGTGGGGCGCAGCAGGACGGAGAGGATGACCTGGGTGCCGGCGGGTGAGGCCCAGGGTCGGCCGAGGCGGCCGCGGCCGGCGGTCTGCTGCGCGGCGATGAGTGCGGTCCAGGCGGGGGCGGCGGCGTCGGCAAGCAGGTCCGCATTGGTGGAGCCGGTGGCGGCGACGCGGTCGATGCGGGCGTACTGCGGGAGGGAGATCACGCGGGTGAGTCTAGCTCCTGGATGAGGTGGCGGACGCGGGTGTCGATGTCGTCGCGGACCAGGCGCATGCGCTCCATGCCCTCGATGCCGCGTTCGGAGGGCTCGTCGGTCACCCAGCGTTCGAGGGTGCCGGTGGCGTCGGCGGGCAGGTCGAGCTGGGCGTCGGCGCCGAGGATGATCACGCGGTCGACGGTGCGCAGCAGCTCGGGGTCGATGGCCTTGGGGCGGCCGGCGGACATGTCGGCGCCGACCTCGGCGATCGCCTCGACCGACGTGGAGTTCAGCGATGTGCCGGGCTTCGTGCCGGCGGAGTGGACGACCAGGCGGTCGCCGGCGTGTGTCGTGGCCAGGGCGGCGGCCATCTGGGACTTGCCGCCATTGCCGACGCACACGAAGAGAACGGAAGGAACGGTCATGAGGGCTCCTGACGGGGCAGAGTGGGGTCGTTCGGGAAGAGGCGGGGGCCCAACCACAGCATGGCGTAGACGAGGGCGACGAGCACGGGGATCTCGATGAGCGGACCGATGGTGCCGGCGAGTGCCTGGGCGGAGGTGGCGCCGAAGGTGCCGATGGCCACCGCGATGGCCAGCTCGAAGTTGTTGCCGGCGGCAGTGAAGGACACCGACGCGGACTGCGCGTAGCCCATGCCCGAGAGCCGGGAGATCGCCAGCGCGAGGAAGAACATGCCCACGAAGTAGATCAGCAGGGGCACGGCCAGGCGGGCGACGGTCCACGGCTGGGTGGTGATCTGCTCGCCCTGGAGGGAGAACAGCAGCACGATCGTGTACAGCAGGCCGACGAGCGCGAGCGGGGAGACGGCGGGCAGGTAGACGTTCTCGTACCAGGCCCGGCCGCGGGTGCGTTCGCCGATGATGCGGGAGGCCACGCCGGCGAGCAGCGGGATGCCCAGGAATACCAGCACCGAGGTGACGATGGACCAGAAGGAGAACTCGGCGGAGGTGGTCGCCAGGCCCAGCCAGGACGGCAGGACCTGGAGGTAGAACCAGCCGAGCACACCGAACATGAGGACCTGGAACACGGAGTTGACGGCCACGAGGACGGCGGTTGCTTCGCGGTCGCCGCAGGACAGGTCCGACCAGACGAGCACCATGGCGATACAGCGGGCCAGGCCGACGATGATGAGGCCGGTGCGCAGTTCGGGCTGGTCGGGCAGGAAGATCCAGGCGAGGGTGAACATGAGCGCCGGACCGAGGATCCAGTTGAGGAACAGGGAGACACCCATGAGGCGGCGGTCGGCGGCGATCTCACCGGCTTTGTCGTAGCGCACCTTGGCCAGCGGCGGGTACATCATCACGAGCAGGCCGAGGGCGATGGGCAGGGAGATGCCGCCGACCTCGAGGGCACCGAGTGCGTCGTCGATGCCGGGGACGGTGCGGCCGATGAGCAGGCCGGTGGCCATCGCCAGGATGATCCACAGGGGCAGACCGCGGTCGAGGAAGCTCATGGCGCTGAAGCTACGCCCGATATCGATGCTCGTCAATATGAGCCGGCACGCTTCGCGACGCCCCGCCGCCCGCCGCACTGCGGTGCGGTGCGCTACGGCATGCCCCGGGACGTCGATACGCCACATCTGCCACAGCAGACACGCCGATCCTTTGCGCACAAAACGGCCACCACCTGCATGGACAGGCCATGTGACGTTCATCACGTAGGTTTCGTTGTGGAAACTACGGAGCCGAGGGTCTACTATTCCCAAACATGACCATTTCCTCACCTTTGACGGACCTGTCCGATCTCTCCGACGTCACCACCACCGCCGGCAAGATCGCCGATCTGAAGCGTCGTCGCGCCGAGGCCACCTACCCCATGGGCGAGAAGGCCGTGGAGCGGGTGCACTCGCAGAACCGGCTGACGGCCCGCGAGCGTCTGGACTACCTCCTCGACGAGGGCTCCTTCGTCGAGACCGACATGCTGGCCAAGCACCGCACCACCGACTTCGGCATGGGCAAGAAGCACCCCACCACCGACGGCATCGTCACCGGCTGGGGCACCATCGACGGCCGCGAGGTCTGCATCTTCTCCCAGGACGGCACCGTCTTCGGCGGTGCACTCGGTGAGGTGTACGGCGAGAAGATGATCAAGATCATGGATCTCGCCGTCACCACCGGCCGCCCGCTCATCGGCCTGTACGAGGGCGCCGGTGCCCGCATCCAGGACGGCGCGGTCTCCCTCGACCAGATCGCCCGCACCTTCTACCAGAACATCCACGCCTCCGGCGTCGTCCCGCAGATCTCCGTGATCATGGGCGCCTCCGCCGGCGGCAACGCCTACTCCCCCGCCCTGACCGACTTCGTGGTCATGGTGGACAAGACCTCCAAGATGTTCGTCACCGGCCCCGACGTGATCAAGACCGTCACCGGCGAGGAGATCACCCAGGAGGAGCTCGGCGGCGCACAGACCCACATGGCCACCGCCGGCAACTCCCACTTCACCGCCCAGTCCGACGAGGAGGCCCTCGACTGGGTCTCCGACCTGGTCAGCTTCCTGCCGTCGAACAACCGCACCGTCGCCCCCTACGAGCCCTTCACCGCCGACGAAGGTGCCGTGGGCGACAACATCACCGCCGACGACCTCAAGCTCGACGGCATGATCCCGGACTCCCCCACCCAGCCGTATGACGTCCGCGAGGTCATCGAGTGCCTCACCGACGACGGCGAGTACCTGGAGATCCAGGCCGAGCGCGCCGAGAACGTCGTCATCGCCTTCGGCCGCATCGAGG
>Ga0123329_1002720_pt1 | contig 15246 bp, 13 predicted proteins | sample BioC12SIPDNA_FD_89703 | JGI IMG/M metagenome (GOLD analysis project Ga0123329, IMG submission 89703) | Anaerobic biogas reactor microbial communites from Washington, USA - Biogas_R1_B C12 SIP DNA | ecosystem: Engineered > Bioreactor > Anaerobic > Unclassified | place: Washington, USA | collected... | reverse complement strand
TCGGCCAGGGCGCGGCTGCACCCCAGGTACTGTTGCAGCGCCATGCGGTCGGGGTCTCGCAGGGCGTGGTTGACGGGCACATGCGCGGGCCACATGGGGCCTGCTGGGCTGGGGCGGCGGCGTGTCGGGCTGAACAGCGGGGCGTCTACGCCGGCGGCGGCAAAGGCCTGCCACTGTTGCAGCAGCTCGGCCTCTTGGGCAGGGTCGATGCGCGCCTCGAGGTCGTCGAGGCAGGCGACCAGCTGGTCGGCCGCGCTGGTGTAGGGCATGGCTCGCCTCCGGGGGTGCGGGTTGAGGGCCATTGTACCACGCCCTGCCACGCTACGCCGCTGCGCCTTGCGGCCGTGCCCGCGTTGCGTGTACCATGGCGTCAACCCCTGCAGGAGGCGCCCATGACCGCCCTGACCATGCACCAGCGCATGACGCGCATCTATGCCCATCAAGAGCCGGACCGCGCGCCTATCGTCGAATCGCCCTGGGCCAGCACCATCGCGCGCTGGCGCCGCGAGGGCCTGCCCGCGGGCGTCGACTGGGAAGACTATTTCGGCGTCGACCGCTACGCCGGCATCGCCGTCGACAACAGCCCGCGCTACCCCGAGCGCACCCTCGAAGAGACCGACGCCTACCGCGTCTATACGACCAAATGGGGCGTCACCCAGCGAGACTGGGTTGACCATGGCGGCGTGCCCGAGTTTTTGCACTTTACCATCACCGACCCAGACGCCTGGGCGGCCGCCAGGGCGCGCATGACGCCCGACCCCGCGCGCATCGACTGGGCGCACCTCGAGCGCAACTATGCCCGCTGGCGCCGCGAGGGCGCCTGGATCCGCGGCCATTTCTGGTTCGGGTTCGATGTGACGCACTCGTGGATGGTGGGCACCGAGCGGGTGCTGCTGGCCCTGGTCGAGCGGCCCGAGTGGGTGCAGGATATGGTGATGACCATGCTCGACCTGGACATTGCCCTGTTCGACATGATCTATGCGCGCGGCTATAGCGTCGACGAGATCAACTGGCCCGACGACCTGGGCTATAAAGAGAACCAGTTCATGTCGCGGCGCATGTATCGCGAGCTGATCAAGCCGGCGCACCAAAAGGCCTGCGAGTGGGCCCATGCGCGTGGCGTCAAGGTGTGCCTGCACTCGTGCGGCGACGTGCGCCCGCTGGTGCCCGAGTTCATCGACGCCGGCGTCGATATGCTCAACCCCCTCGAGGTCAAGGCGGGCATGGATCCGCTGGCGCTCAAGGCGCAATATGGCCACGAGCTGGCCTTTTTCGGGGGGCTCAACGCCGTGCTCTACGAGACGCCCGAGCTGATGTGGGACGAGATGCGCCGCGTGATCCCCACCATGAAGGCCGGCGGCGGCTATGTCATCGCGTCAGACCACTCGGTGCCCGACAATGTGTCGCTGGCCGAGTTCGGCGAGTTTGTGCGCCTGGCCCACGAGCTGGGCCGCTACGACTGAGGCGCGGCCGGCGCGCTGCTAGGGGTGGCCCAGTGGGTCGTCTCGGGTGCGGCGCTGATAGATCTCGACCAGGTCGATGGTCTCGACGAGGTCATAGTTCTGGTTCAGCGTGAGCGTCAGGCGCTCGTCGGGGTCGCTCAAGGGGCCGCGCCAGAGGGTGGTGACCACATAGGCGGGGCGCCTGTCGCGCAAGAGGGCCAGCAGCTCTTCATACACGCCTGGCAGGTGGCTCACGTGCAGCTCAAACAGGTAGGGGCTGGCGCTGCGCCGGCCGGCCAGGTGGCAGATGTGGGCGCCCTCGTAGGCCACGTAGATCGCGTCATCGGGGTCGGTGTGGGCCTGCAGATAGGCCGCCACGGCGCCGGCCTGGGTCACCAGCGGCTTTTTAAAGAGGCGCTCGGCGCCGCGCTGCGGCGAGACGAGCAGATATTGCCCCGTGGTGAGCAAAAGCGCGGCCAGCAGCGCCCACGCGGCGCGACGCCGACCAGCGAGCCGAGGGCCAGCGCCGGCCACCACGTGCAGGCCGTCTAGCGAGGCGCCGGCCAGCAGGGCCAGCGGTGGCACGAGCTGCAGAAAATAGTGGCGATACCAACCGCCGCCCAGCGCCATGCCTGGCAGCGCCGTCAACGCCCACAGCGTTACCAGGCGCACGCCCTGGCGGGGCGCGTAGCGCTGGCCCAGTAGCCCCGCAGCCAGCAGCGGCGCCAGCGCCGGCGAGACCAGCAGCAACTGCCCCAGCGCCAGGCCCAGCGGCCAGGCGCGGTCGATGTAGAGGCGCGAGCCAAAGACGGCAAAGCTGTAATCGGCCCAGCCCACGGTGTAGAGCCCGTGCGCCAGAGAGCCCAGGGGCGCCAGCGCCGCCGCGCCCAGCAGCGCGGCATAGGCGCGTCTGGGGGCGCCGTCGCGCCACAGCAGGGCCAGGGCCAGCAACCCCGTGCCCACGGCCGAGGGCTTGAGCATGACCGCCAACCCCAGCAGCAGCCCCGCCCAGCCTGGCCGCCGTCGCTGCACCAGATACACCGCTGCCGAGGCGGGCAGCAGCATAAAGTGCTCGGCGTTGGCGGTAAAGCCCTCGAACTGGGCCGCGGCCGAGTAGAGCACATAGACCAGCGCGCCCAGCAGCGCCGCGCGCTCGCTCAAGTGGCGTCGGCCGATCAGGTAGAGCAGCGGCGCCGTAGCCGCCACCCACAGCGCGCCCCAAAAGCGCAGCGCGGGCGTGCTGCCGCCCAGCAGCGCCATGCCCAGCCGGTAGGCCCAAAAGATGGCCTGGGGGCGATCCATCCACAGCTCGCTGCTGTAGAGGGTGTGGCCCTGGCGCCACCAGTGGGCGGTGTAGGCGTATACGCCCTCGTCGGGGATGAGCGGCCAGCCAAAGAACGGCGCGCGCGCCAGCACGGCCAACAGCATGATGGCCGCCAGAGCGCACAGGCGCCGTTGCGGGGCCGACAGGCGCCCCCAAAAGGCTCGCAGACGGGCAGAGAGGGCATGCGTTTCCATCGGCCCGCATTGTCGTCCAAACCGCCGTGCACGGCAAAGGCGCGCGGCCCGCGCGGTGGCTAGAGGTCCAGCTCGCTCAACGGAATCTGGGTGAGCGCGTCGGGGTCATCCACGTCCTGGTGGACATAGAGGCCGCACCAGCAGCGCTTCATGGCGTCATAGTGGGCGCGGTGGTAGGGGATGCACGGGCAGACGATGCGCATATCCTCGCTGCGCACGCCGGTGCGCCCCTGGCAGGGGCAATAGGGCGCGCCATAGCGGCGCTCGAGCTCGACCTCGGCGTCGAGCAGGTCGTTGACCAGCTCTTCATCGGGCGAGAATTTGTAGCCCAGCAGGGCGACGATGCGGCCAAAGCGCTCGCGGAACAGTGCTTTGCGATCCATGGCGGCGCCTACTCTGGCAGGCCCAGCAGGGCGATGTAGCGGTCTGGGTGGTGCCCCAGCACGGCGGTGCCATCGATGATGGTGCAGGGAAAGGTCACGTCGCCGCCCGAGAGGGCCTTGATCTCGGCCACGATGCGGTCTTGCTCGGGCTTGTCTGCCAGGTCGTACTCGACCACCTCGACGGCGATATGGCGCTCGTCGAAAAAGCGGCGCGTCTTTTTGCACCAGGGGCAATAGCTGAGGGCATAGACCTTGATGTCAGCCATGGGGGTGCTCCTTTCGCTCGGGCAGCAGCAGCCACAGGGCGCCCTGCTGCTCGCGGCAGGGGTAGGTGCGCAGGGCGATCTCGGGCGCGAGGTCGAACGCGCCCGTGCGGATGTCAAAGGTCCAGTCGTGGCAGGGGCAGGTGAGGGCATAGCCCTCAAAGGCGCCCCGCGTAAAGGTGCAGCCCAGGTGGGGGCAATCGTTCTCGATGGCATAGGGCGCGCCCTCGCGGCGCAGCAGCAAGATGCGTTGCCCGTCGATGGTCAACGCCAGGCGGCCCCCCTCGGGCAGCTCGCCCGATGCGGCCACGCGCGCCCAGCCGTTCGCCATGCTCAACGTCATCCGCGGCCTCCTAGAACGGTACTGTAGGCCAGTTTAGCACATTAGTTGAGCATGTCAATCAAGTAATGGCCGCTGGCTGCCACAGATGCATTGCCCCCCCTGAGAGGGGCGGGCCAGGTTGGGTGCAGGTGCCGGTTGGCACCTCAGTAGCGCAGCACCAGAGCGATGCGGCCGTGCTCGGCCAGTTGGCCCGCATCGACAAAGACGACGCGGCCGCCCTGGCGCAGCACCGTCTCGATGACGTCGTCTACGGCGTCGTCGAGGACCTCTGGCGCGGTGTCGTCATCGGCAGGGGCCAGGTGCCGGCCGGTCTCGTCGACGAGGGCGGGGTAGTGATAGTCCTCTTCGACGAGCAGCAGCTCGCCACGGCCGTCGTGGGCCAGCCGCCACACCTCGCCGATGGTCGAGGCCGAACGCTGGGCGCCCACGGCGCGGCCCAGCTCATCGAGCCGCTCGATGCGCTGCGCGGCCAGGCTGGCCTTGAGGGGCGGCCATACCAGCTCGCCCAGCTCTTTGGGCGCCGTGGCGGTGTGGCTGCCCTCGACGCGGGCCACGATGTGCCGCGCGTTGGCCGTGATCTCATCGTAAAAGGCCAGAAAGCGGTTGACGCCCACCACCACCACCGGCAGGGGGTCTTGGGCCAGCAGGGCAGAAAGGGTGGCGTCTACCCTGCGAAAGAACTGGCGGTGATACTCGTCGCGGTAGGCCGAGCGACTGACGCCACGGCCACCCGGTAGGCGCGCTGCGCCCCCTGGGCCCGTGTGCGTCAGCGGAAAGCCCACGTCGGTGACCTCGGTCAGATCCTCGCGCACGGCCTCGTAGAGGCGCGTGGGCTGCTCGCCCAGCGTCAGCACCCAGTAGCGCGGGGTGCGGTTGAGGGCGTACACCAGGTCGCGCGTGAAAAAGCTCTCATCGACGACGACGCGCTCGGGCAGGTCAAAGGGCAGGTAAAAGGCGCGGCTGATATCGCGGTTGACGAACAGCGCCAGCCCGTCGAGGGCGTTGGTATAGTCGATCTCGGCCACCAGACGGTCGAAGCGCTCGAGCAGGGGCGCCAGGTCGCGCTGGTTGAACTCGCGCAGCAGGCGTTCGATGGCCTGGTCGACGAGGTTCTTGACGCGGATGGGGTCTTGTTTGTTGTCGGGTGAGGTGCGGTGTGTGGGCAGCGTAATCGTCACTGCCGGGTAGCCAGAGACACGCTGCAGCAGGTGGACGTCGTGCTGGTTCATCGGGACTTCCTTTCAGGTTGCCAGAAACGCGGCGTCAGCACCATTATTGTACAGTGATTTTGTCTGGTTTCCAAGCGGTGTGTCGATCTGGGGGGCGTTGCAGGTGTGGGCGCGGGCCTGGGCAGGCCTCGCGCCAGACACTGATGGTCTGGCGCGAGGCGCGGGCGCTGTGGTGTGCCTATTTGGGCTGGATGGGGATATAGATCTCCATCTCCTGGTTGCCGCCGGCGGGGTCAAAGGTGGGCGGGTACAGCTCAAAGTCTGGCGCGGGGCGATGGGTATAGGCCTCGCTGGCCGGCAGCCAGGTCTCAAAGCCGTAGCGGTAGGCCTCAGAGATGGTGGGCAGGGTGCAGCCAAAGACGGCATAGAGCCCCGCGGGCACCTGCCAGACCTGCATGCCCGCGGGCACATGGTCGGGGCTGCGCTGCTCGGCGCCGGCCAGGTAGGCAAAAGCCCCCTCTGGCGCGTCGGCGGCCTCGGCGGCCGTGAGCGTGCGGCAGACGCCATAGGCCACCCCGCTGGGGTGCTCGAACTCGGCCCAGCGCGGGCCCAGCGCATCCCACATGGTGTGGATCTCACCCGCCTGGTTGTTGCCGATGTAGACGGCGCCCACCACGGTGACGCCGGGGAACGAGACGATCCTGGGTTGCATGAGAAGGCTCCTTTCGGTGCTGCCGCGCGCCTCACTGGCGCCTGGCACAGTGGCTTGTACGATGCTCTGCACAGGGATCTGCACCTCGACGACGGCCTCGTCGGGGGTGGGCCTCTCGGCCGCGGCCGAGAGGTAGACATCGCGCGGCGGGCCGGCCACGCCATAGGCGTTGGCGGGCACCCAGGCGCTCAGGGCGGCATAGGCCTCGGGCAGGGCCGCGAGCGGGCCGGTGTGCAGCGTACAGGCGGCCTCGCGGCAGGCGGGCAGGCTGTGCAGCTGCACGCGCTCGCTGGCGAGCTGTCGACGGGCGGCATCCTGCGGCGTCAGCGGCAGGGCCACCTCGATGTCGGCATCGCGGGCGCGATACTCGGCGTCATGGTAGATGACCATGGCCGGGCCCACGGGCGCCACGCCGCGGTGGCTCAGGTGGGCCTGCAGCTCACCGATGAGCGCCGCCAGAGAGGCAGAGCGCAGCGGCGTGAGCTGCGGCGACCGTATCGACGCCGTGTGCAGCGCGGGCAGCGCCTTGAGCACCACCTCATAGGGCGCGCCGCCCTGGCTGCGCTCTAGCTGGGCCAGCCGCGCCTCGACGCGCGCCAGACGGGCGCGCTCGGTGCGCAGCCGCTGCTGCAGGTCGGCCTGCCGCAGGTGCAGCATGCCGCGCAGCTCGGCCACCGGCACGTCGGCATCGAGCAGGCGCTTGACCTCTTCGAGGCTGAGCCCCAGGTCTTTGAGCGCCAGGATGCGATGCAGCCGCGCCAGCTGCTCGAGGGCATAGTAGCGGTAGCCGGTGTAGCGGTCGATCCACACCGGCCGCAGCAGGCCGAGCCGATCATAGTGGCGCAGCGCTTTGACGGTGACCTGCGCCAGCCGAGAGAACTCGCCGATCTTGAGCACGGGTGCAGTCCTTTGGATGTGAGACGTTGCTGTGGCCACCAGCACAGTCAGTGTAGCATCTCCCCCAGGGGTAGAGTCAAGGGGTTGCGCCACATTGTGGCCAGCGAATGTGCACCGCGGGGCCAGCCGGGGCGAGGAACCGAGCGGCGCGGGCCGGCGTTTTGAGCGTGAGGCGCCACCTCTGGCGGTGGTGGCCTGGTTGCAGTGCAAAGGAGACGCACATGATGACAACGACCCAAGCGATGGCCAGCGACAGGCACTATGGCACGGTGCGGCGCCTGGCGACCGCCTTCAGGGCGCTCGGCTGGGTGGGCGTGGCCTGGGGTGTGGTGCTGGTGACGCTCTCGTTGAGCGAGATCGAGGGCTGGTTCGACGCGGTGATGGTGGGCGTATTCGTCACCATCGGCGTGGGCTGCTGCCTGGCGGCCTTTGGGGTCAGCGCGGCCCTGCGGCTGGCGGCCGACCTGGCGGTGCGTGCCGGGCTGCTGGCCGAGCGTTGACGCGCAACGCCAGGGCAGAGCTCAACGGCCCGAGGCCATCTTGCGCCTCGGGCCGCTGAAGTGAAGCGTGGTCTACTGCAGCCAGTTGGTGGCGGCCCAGTAGTAGACGCCGCCGTAGCGCACCTTGAGCCACTTGTAGCCGCTGCCCCACTGGTAGATGCCGGTGGATTCTAGCCGTGTGCCCACCGTCACAATGCGGCGGATGGCATAGCCGAGGCCGGGGCCCGAGCGCAGGTTGAGCCCGTCAGAGGCCGTTACCCGCACAGTGCCGACGATAACCGGCGCAGGCGTGGGCTGGGGCTTGGGCTCTGGCCAGGGGTGCGGCCAGGGCTGTGGCTGCGGCTGAGGCTGAGGCTGCGGGCAGATGCCGCCTGGGCAGCCTGGCTGCCACGGCTGCCAGGGCTGCGGCCAGGGCGCGGTGTAGCCGCTGATGGTGCCCCAGCCGATGACCTCACTGGCCGCATAGCTGTCGGCCTGGATGATCAGGGTGGCGCCGGCCACGCGCTCGAGCCAGTCGAGCGTGATGTGCGAGATGACGGTGTCATAGTTGGCGCTGCCGTTGGGGTAGAACTGGATGTTGGGCAGCACCAGCACCTCGGCGCCAGCGTTGTTGCGGATGGACAGCCGCCTGTCGCCCCCCACAGGGTTGTAGCCGCTGAGGCTGATCTGCACCCTGACGCCGCCGTGGGCGCCGGGCGTAAAGGTGGCCGTACCCATGGTGGCCCCCGAGACCGACTTGACGGTGGCCTGCAGCTGGGTGGCGGCGCTGGCCGTGCCAAGCGGCGCGATCAACATAGCCGTCGCCAGGATGATGGCGGCCAGGCTGATGCGCAAGGCCCGATATCGTGGTGTTTGCATGGTCATATTCTCCTCCTGCGCCGTGATGGCGCCCTGTTGGCCGGGGCTGTGGCACGCAGGGCGAGTACGGCGATAGCTCCGACGCTACCGCTATGATGACACGGATTGTGCGATTTGGCAAGGGTCTTTGCGGTTGGGCTGCAGTGCAGCCGCGTCGCGTGGGTCGGTTTGGCGCTGACGTGCCTGGACCGGGGCGGCGGCGAGCCGTCAGGGGCCCAGGCGCTCGACGGTGACATAGTAAGCGCCCACCTCGTCGCCGCCGGGCAACACAAACCAGGCGTCGAGGCGCGTCTCGCCGCTCTCTGGCAGGTCGAGCTCAAAGCGCACGGCGTGCTGTTCGGGCGCCACCGCCTGCCGCCAGACGCGCCCGAACAGGCCCACCCAGGCGGCGCTGGGCGCCAGGCGCAGCGGCACGGGCGCGTGCGGGTAGGGGATGAGGGCGGCCTCTTCGGGCATGGGGGCGCCGTCGATGGGCAGGTCGAGCTCGTCGGGCCAGCGGCGCAGCTCGAGGCGGTAGCGGCCGGGGCGCTCGACGTCGACGGCCCAGCGGCCGGTGGTGCGCTGCGCCTCCAAGATGTGGCCCTGATGCCAGGCCACGTCGCCCAGCACGTCCATGGCGTTGAGCCGCGTGGGGTTCTCGGCATCGTTGCCCAGCGCAATGGGGCAATAGCGTTCGACGGTGGGGCCGATCTCGGCCCACCAGGCCTCTTGCTCGGCGCGCAGTTGTGCCGCGATCTCTGGGTGGCGCGCGGCCACGTCGTGCTGCTGGGCGGGGTCTTGCGCCATATCGTAGAGCTCGGCGCCATGCACCAGCCGCCAGCGGCGGGTCATCACCACGCCATCGCAGGGGTCGGGCGGCTCGGTAGACTGGCGGATCTGCTCGATGTGCACGCGGTCGGGCAGGGCGTCGGCCTCGCCGCGCAGCAGCGGGGCCAGCGAGCGGCCATCCCACGCGGCGGGGCGCGGTAGCGTCAGGCCCAACAGATCGACCAGGGTGGGCAGCAGGTCGAGGTGCAGGGTGAGGTCGGCGATGTCGCGGCCGCCCACCAGCCCGCCGGCCGGCCAGCGGATAAAGAGGGGCACGCGGTGGCCGCCGTCATAGTACGAGCCCTTGATGCCGCGCATGCCGGCGTTGTAACCGCGGCCGTCGGGGCGCCAGCCGCCGCTGGAGCCGTTGTCGGTCATGAACAGCAGCAGCGTGTTGTCGGCCAGGCCGGCCTCGTCGAGCCAGGCGCACAGGCGGCCCACGTTCTCGTCGATGTTGGCGATCATGCCGTAAAAGGCGGGTTCGGGGATGGCGGGGTTGCTGGCGTAGGGCGCGCTGTAGCGCTCTTCCACCAGGTAGGGGCTGTGGGGTGCGTTGGTGGCCAGGTAGACGAAAAAGGGCTCGGCGCGGTGGGCCTGCATGTAGGCCAGCGCCTCGTCGAACCAGACGTCGGTGCAATAGCCCTGATGGGCCTGCGGCTCGCCGTTGTGCCAGTAGGTGTCGTCAAAGTAGCTGTTGCCCCACCAGTCGGGCGTCTGGCCCACGCCGCCGCCCTTGTGGGCCACCACGTGCTCAAAGCCGCGGTCTTGCGGGCGGTAGGGGTAGTTGTCGCCCAGGTGCCACTTGCCGAACAGGGCGGTGTGGTAGCCGTTGTGGCGCAGCACCTCGGGCAGGGTGAGCTCGTCGCGCCGCAAGATAGAGCGGCCCCAGCAGGTGGCCCAGGCGCCGTTGCGGATGGGCCGGCGGCCGGTGAGCAGGGCGCCGCGGGTGGGCGTGCAGAGCGGCGAGGCGTGAAAGTCGGTAAAGCGCACGCCGGCGTGGTGCAGGGCGTCGATGCAGGGGGTGGCCAGCCAGGGGTTGCCGGTGCATGCGAGGTCGCCATAGCCCTGGTCGTCGGTGAGGATGAGGATGATGTTGGGGCGGGGGGCGTCGGTCATGGCGGGCCTCTCTGGTGGGCTGGTGTGGGGGGATTATAGCGCGCGGCGAGGGGGGATGCGAGGGGCACTTGACGTGGATGTGTGGTAAAGTAGGATGAGTGTGAGAGGGGCGGGGCAGGAATAGTGGGTTGGCGCGGGGCTCGGGCTATGGCAGCGATCAGTCGCCTACGGAGCCAGAGCACCCAAACGGTGGCGTTGAGAAGTTGGGCAGGGTTGTAGCACGAGTGTGGATTCGCGAAACGGGAACTCGCAGGCAAGGGGACGAGCATGCAGGCCAAAAAGCTTTGGTGGACATGGGTAGGCGTCTCAGTTGTATTGTTGGTGGCCGGGTGGCTGCTTCCAGAGGAATGGCGGGGCCGGCTGACCATAGAACTCGCGGTTGGAGCCGTCATCGCGGTGCTCTTCGCATTCTACCTTGAGGTGGCGAAAGCCCCCGATCTCACCATAGCGCTATGGGAAGAAGGCCAACCTCAAGATATGAAGCTTGGGTGTGAGAAGATACAAGTTGTCCATCTTCAGGCGGTCAACCGACGGCTGCCGCGTCTACTAAGACAGTTTGGGTTCGTCAGAGACTCGGCGATACAGGCCTGGGGCAATGTCTACTTCTACGACATGAATTTTGACCTGACGTACCCCTCTCTGGTGAGCACAGACGATGCAAAAGAGAAACAGTGTCAACCTATGCGCCTACGCTGGGACAACACAAGGCAACTCCAGCATTCGGTCGAATTGGCGCAATTTCGCCCAGAGGCGTGTTCGATGGAGAGACGAAAGCTCGTCATTAGCGACCCAGAGCGACTGGAGACCAGAAAGACAATCGAGACCGGAGAGGTCCAGGGCAGTGCAGGCGGCACCGATGCCGGCGTCTTTAGCATTGCTCATGTTCACAGCAGCGATCATATGGCATTCGGTACCAGCAACGACTGCTACAAAGAGCCGTTCTGGCGGCCAGAAGCATGGAAGCTTGAGGATTCTGACTATCTGGTGAAAGTGATAGTCAGAGCTGATAATGCCTATGCCGAGGGTGTGTTCCACCTGTCGTTCTCAGGTCCAGAGAGAAGGCCGAAACTGTCGTATCCTTCAAGCGATACGCTTCGGCTTATACGCAGCAAAGAACGGGCGAGTGGCTTAGAGCGGTGATGCCCTCGCCAACTTCCCCTCATCCCTGGCCCCTGAACTGGGTCTGGTAGAGCCCCGCATAGACGCCGCCCTGCGCCAGCAGCTCGGCGTGGGTGCCGCGCTCGACGATCTGCCCGCGGTCGATGACCAATATCTGGTCGGCCGCCAGGATGGTGCTGAGCCGGTGGGCGATGACGATGCTGGTGCGCCCCTGCATCACGCGGGCCAGCGCGTCTTGGATGAGCGCCTCTGACTCGCTGTCGAGGCTCGAGGTGGCCTCGTCGAGCACCAGGATGCGCGGGTTCTTGAGGATGACGCGCGCCAGCGCCAGACGCTGCTTTTCGCCGCCAGAGAGGCGGTAGCCGCGCTCGCCCACCACGGTGTCATAGCCGTCGGGCAGGTCGGCGATAAAGTCGTGGATGTTGGCCACGCGGCAGGCGGCCTCGAGCTCGTCCGGCGTGGCGTCGAGCCGCGCATATTGCAGGTTGGTGCGGATGGTGTCGTGGAACAGGTAGGTCTCTTGCGTCACCATGCCGATGGCCCCCGCCAGCGACTCGAGGGTGACGTCGCGCAGGTCGTGCCCGTCGATGCGGATGGCGCCCGACGTGGGGTCGTACAGCCGCGGGATGAGGTAGGTGAGGGTGGTCTTGCCGGCGCCGCTGGGGCCCACCAGCGCCACCAGCTGCCCTGGCCGGGCGGCAAAGCTGACGTTATCGAGCGCGATGCGCCGCGCCTGGCTGCGGCGGGGGGCGTCGGCGTCTGCAACAGCTGCGTCGTCGTCATCGTCGTCGGGGGCCAGCCCCACAGCGATGATCTGGGCGCGCGTGGGCCGGTCGTTGGCGACGCGCGGCGGCTCCTGGATGATGGCCGGCTCGCTGACGACCACCGACTCGCCGCCCGAAAGCGCCGCGGCCACGTTCTCCATGCGGCCATAGCGGCGCACCTCTGAGAGCAAGCCGTCGCCGCCATCGTCGCCGTTGCCGCGGCTGTCGGGGTAGGCAAAGGTCACGCTGTCAAAGACGATCTCGCCCTGCACGTCGGTCAGTGGCAGAGCGTCGGGCGCCTCGGGGATATCCACCGGCAGGTCGACCACCTCGAACACGCGCTCAAAGCTGACCATCGAGGTGGCAAACTCGACGGGCGCGTTCGAGAGGCCCTGCAGTGCGCTGTAGAGGCTGCCCAGGTAGGCGCCAAAGGCCACGATGGTGCCCACGGTAAAGGCGCCCTGGATGACCAGGTAGCCGCCCAGGCCATAGACCAGCGCCGAGCCCACGGCACTGATGAGGCCGATGATGACGCCAAAGGCCGAGCCGGTGGCGGCGCGGAGCACGCCCAGGTCTCGCACGCGGGCGGCACTGCGGCCAAAGCGGTCGATCTCGACCTGGCGCCGCCCAAAGAGTTTGACCAGCAGCGCACCGCCGATGTTGAGGGTCTCGTTCATCATGGCGTTCATCTGCGCGGTGGCCTCGAGGGCATCGCGCGCCTGATCGCGCAGGCGGGTGCCCAGGGCGCGCGCCGCCAGGATAAAGAGCGGCAGAATCACCACGCTGATGAGCGTCAGCCGCCACTCGAGGGTGAGCATGATGGCCAGCACCGACACGCCGCGGATGATGTGGGTGAGGATGCCCACGGTGGTGCTGGTGATGGCGTTTTGGGCGCCGCGCACGTCGTTATTGAGGCGGCTCATCAGCTCGCCGGTGCGCGTGTGCGTGAAAAAGCGCAGCGACATGCGTTGCAGGTTGGCATAGAGGGCCAGGCGCAGGTCGTAGATGACGCCCTCGCCCACGCGGGCGCTGACGCGGCGCTGCACGACGCTCAGGGCGCCGTCGACGGCCGGCAGGGCCAGCAGGGCCAGCGCCAGGCCGATCAGGCGGCGCACATTGCCCGCGGGGATGGTGCGGTCGATCAGGTCGCGCATCACCAGCGGGGTCACCAGCGCCAGCGCGCTGTGCGCCAGGATGAGCGCCAGCATGGCGGCCATCAGCCAGCGATAGGGGCGGGCATAGGCCAGCACGCGGCGCAGCAGCGGCCAGGTGATGGCGGGTTTCTCATCGGGGGCGTTGACCAGGCCGCGCATGCCGCGAAAGCCCATCGTCTGCTCACCTCATCAAGGGGCTATGGGGGCATCATAGCGGGGTGGCGGGCCAGGGTCAAACGGGGGCGAGGGCAGGGCGCCGCGCAGCCGTGGTGGCCGCACAGCGCCCCGTCGTAGAGCAGGGCCGGCCCCAGGGCCGGCTTTAGTGGCTAGTAATTCTCGGCCAGCAGCTCGTAATAGGCCTGGGCGTGCAGGCAGGCGGGGCATGTCTTGGGGGCCGACTTGCCCTCGTGCACATAGCCGCAGTTGCGGCAGCGCCAGCGCACCACCTCGTCGCGCTCAAAGACGGTGCCGTTGAGCACGTTGTCGAGCAGCTTGAGATAGCGCTTTTCGTGCTCTTCTTCGACCTCAGAGATCTCGCGGAAGACCACCTCGACGTTGCGCAGGCCCTCTTCGCGGGCCACGCGGGCGAAATCGGCATAGAGGGTGGTCCACTCCAGGTGCTCGCCGGCCGCGGCGGCCTTGAGGTTCTCGGCGGTGGTGCCGATCACGCCGGCGGGGTAGGCCGCGGTGATCTCGACGTCGCCGCCCTCGAGCAGCTTGAAGAACATCTCGGCGTGCTCTTTTTCGTTGTCGGCGGTGTCGGCAAAGATGGCCGCGATCTGCTCATAGCCCTCTTTGCGCGCCACCGAGGCGAAAAAGGTGTAGCGGTTGCGCGCCTGCGACTCGCCGGCAAAGGCGGCCAACAGGTTCTTTTCGGTCTGGGTTCCTTTGACGCTGGGCATGGGGACTCCTTTCACCCGAGGCACTGACCCGTGGCCAGTGGCTGATGTTGCGCCTATGATACGCGCGAATGGGTATCCAGAGCAAATAGGTCTAGGGGATGGGGGGAGGCACAACGCAAGGGGCGGCGTGCTCAAACGGCGAGCGGTGACCTGTACGTGTCGCGGCGTTGTTGTATAATGAATATACTTGAAACAAAGTGAATGCGTAATGCGATACGACGCGACGATGGAGGCGATGATGGCGAGGCGGAGAAGGACGAACACAGGAATACCGGGGCTGTCGTTCTCGTGGCGACGAGCGACAGGCATATCGCGAGCCAAGTACAGGTTTGCTCGTGCGACCGGCATCCCTACGACGCGCAGCGGGCGGCAGCGCAAAGTGGGACGGATGGTCACGGCTGGCGGCTGCCTGCTACGTACCGTGATGGTCGCAGTCGTAGCTTCGGCAGTAGCGCTGCTCGTGTTCGCATGGCTTCGGTAAGCAATCCGATCCTGAGACGCCATCGCGATCGGCATTGTCCGAACGGGACCTGGTCGCACGCTATCGGTCACAGGCGCAACCAGGCGGTTTGTGACAAGTCTTATTGGCGGAGATACAGCTATCGCCGCAAGCCTTGCTATTGGTGCAGTACTTGCAACAGGCACGTGGTTGAACAGGCGCAACAGGCGCGGCAGGTGCAACAGGAACAACAGGCGCAACAGGCGCGGCGCGCTGAGCGATGGTCGGAGCCACGACCGGCACCACGGTGGGCACTACAATCGATGCATACAACCTGGGGCCATAGAACTCGCCATCCTTGCATAGCTGCCAGTACGTGGCGTACTCTCCGGGCGTATTGGGCGCAATCATCTCGACCGAGACCTCGCACTCTTCATCTGCGCCAACAGTGGGCAACTCGACCGATGACCTAGTTCCCAGATTCTGCCCACCGACGTAGCACAGCATCGCATCTTCAGACCAAGCGCCAGGCCCGGGATTGCGCACCCGCCATGTCTTGACGAAAGCAGCGCCAGCAGCTAGGACCATACCGTCTGCAATGGTAACGTCAGCCACATACGCCAGCGCGAGGGCTGGCGTGGCGTCAGTAGGCGCGCTGGTCGGTTGCTGCGCGACCGTGCCGATCGTGGGCGTGGATGTCCGAGTCGGCGCCAGGGTGCGTGTGACCGTCGATCTCGCTTGCACAGTCCGCTGCGACGTGGCAGTTGGCCTGGGAACTGTGCTCTCATCCAATTGCGCAGGAGTCGGTGAGCACGAGCCCATGAGCAAAGCCAGCAAAACACAGATGATCGCAATGGCTT
>Ga0123329_1002718_pt1 | contig 15248 bp, 16 predicted proteins | sample BioC12SIPDNA_FD_89703 | JGI IMG/M metagenome (GOLD analysis project Ga0123329, IMG submission 89703) | Anaerobic biogas reactor microbial communites from Washington, USA - Biogas_R1_B C12 SIP DNA | ecosystem: Engineered > Bioreactor > Anaerobic > Unclassified | place: Washington, USA | collected... | reverse complement strand
TCAGGGCGCTTGGCGAGCGGCGCGAGCAGCGCGGCTTGCCGCCGATGGGTCCGCGCGGTCGCGGGCGATGAGGCGGGACCGGTCACGCTCGTCGACGGATGCCCGCAAGGGCCGTCAAGGCGGTCAGCAGGAGCAGTGACGCCGGTTCGGGCAGGTGGGGCAGATAGGCGGCGTAGGCTTCGCCCAAGGGTGAGAGCGTGCCGTCGGGCATCAGGAGCCGCGTGTCGGCGAATTCCGGCCGGGTATCGTCGAGGGCGAACCACGCCCACCGCTGGACCAAGCGGTAGTCGTCGGCGGGCAGGCCGTTGGCGGCGTCGCGGAAGTCGGCGGCGCCATCGCCGCAGAGCCAGTCGGTGGCGCCCTGGAGAAACGCGACCGACTGCGGGGTGAAGCTGGGAGTCTCGAACACGCCGTACCCGTTGAGCCACAATTCGCTGCCGCGGTAGTCGGTGGATTCAAAGCGTGCGTACTGGACCTTTCGCATCCACGAGCGGAACTCGACGACCTGGTTCTTGAGGCAGGCCAGCGAGGCGTGCTGCCGGTCGAACAGCAGCCGCAGGTTGAAGACATCCACGGGCATCTCGGTCTGGTACTTGCTGTAGTAGGTGGTGAAGAGGTTGCTCAAGGAGGCGGTGTTATCGTGGACGAAGCCGGTGTCGTCGCCGGGAATCATCGCGCCGAGCATGATGCGGAACGTGGGATCTGCGTTCCTGATCTGCGTGGCCCACGCGTTGAAGGATGTGGCGTAGGCTTCGTGATCGAAGGGCTGGGCGGCCTGGCCGGGCACCGAGGTGTAACCGTCACGTCCGAGTTCGTGGCCGATCATCCAGACGGTCCCCGGCGGGTACAGCTCGGGATGGGCTTGGATCAGATCGCGGACGGCATTGGGAGCGGGAGGGGTGGCGTTGCGGCCGACGGTGGGAATGTACTGGATCGGCTGATCGACGGCTCCGAGGAGCGGCCCCGGGGAATCGGCCAAGCCGTCGAGACACCAGCCGAACCCGCCCAGCGATCGATGGTCGTAGTCGGCCAGCGACCGTTGGACCCGCTGGGAATCGAAGACCACTCCGAAACGTTGACTAAGCTCGTGGGGCGCAGCGGTGCTCGGAGCGGCCATAATCGCACCGACAATCGCGCCCGCAATGACCTGGACAGTTCCCACTGCTCTCTCTCCCATGCATTGCGGTTGCCGCGGATGTGGCTGTTGATGGCCGCCATCCTATCACGACGGGCGTTGGCCGTCAACGGGTTTGCGCCCGCAGGCGGCGCGAGTGCAACGTTTGCCGTGTAGGTTGGCGGCAAGACGATTATCGGACTATGACGCCGTACAGGTGTTAGGTGATCGAGCAGGCGGCACAGGGTCGGGAGGGGGATTGGAGTCGAGATCGGAGCCGATATTGTTGGCGTGTAAGTCGTTGTGAATTAAGGAACTGTAGTCGACTTTCATGTTGAGGGCGGTTTTGTCCAGAATGATTAAAACTTTCCTTGACAAATGCCGAAACTAGCTTATATATACTGAGCAAACGCCGTGAGCAGTGCGTTTGCGTGCGTCCGACGGCGTGCAGAAAATTTGGTTTTTTCATTGACACGATGTCGGCGTGGGAGTAAATAACTACGAATATTTACGCACAAGCACTCATTCAGGACGTTGTTTGACAACCAGGTAGGCAGGAGAGTAGGAAACAACGGCGCGGGTTCCGCGGCGACGAAAACGCGGGGTCGCGTCTGGCGAGGCAGGTAACGTCGAGGTAACGGCGAACCGGGATGGTTGGTCGGCGAGGCGACTCGGGCGGTTTTTTGTTGACAATCGACCGAGGAGGCTTTAAGAGTAGTCTATCCGCAGGGCCGGGAGTTGTGATCGACGTTTGCCGAACAGATCCATTGGGGATCGTGACGTTAGTTTCTTTGGGTTCGATCGCCCTTGGATGAAAGGCGATCGAGATCTGGTTTTGGTAAGTTCAGGTCTGTTGTTTCTGTTTATGGAGGTATTTGCAATGTTGAAGCGCGTAGTGTTATCGCTGTCGGCGTTGGTGGCGGTCGGCGGATGTGCTTGCCTGCCGGGGCTGCCGAAGTGCTGGCTGTGCGCCGCGGGGTCGAGCCTGATGGACACGATCCTGGGCCCGGATGGCGCGGTTGGCACGCTGGTCAACAGCCTGCTGGGCGGTCTGATTCCGGCCGTCTAAGGCGGGTTGCTCCAAGACGTTCACATTTCTAACCCAATTGGAGGTAAGTACGATGAAGAAAGTTGCTTCGGTTGCGATTTTGGCGGCGATCGCTGGCTGCCAGTGTCTGCCCGGTCTGCCCAAGTGCTGGCTGTGCGCCGCCGGTTCGAGCCTGATGGACACCATCCTGGGTCCGGATGGCGCGGTTGGCACGCTGGTCAACAGCCTGCTCGGCGGTCTGATTCCGGCTGCCTAACCAGCAGAACATGAACGCAAGTTCATGACGACCTTGCCGCAGTCGAGAAACATGATGCTTCGGCGACGGCGGTTGGTGGAGTAAGGCACCCCATGGGGCGGCTGTGATCTGCCAGAACAAGGTCGATGGTGACTACGCTACGTTTTGTCTGATTACGACAAGAAGAGAGCTAGCTCATCAGCGATAGGATGAAAGACAAAGGCTGAGGGTTCCGAAAGGATCCTCAGCCTTGTTCTTTTTAGGGGGCGGCGTGAAACGCGGGATGGCCGGCGCGACGTGAGCGTCTTCCCCGGTGGAAAGGGCTGAAGTTTTTCGGGGGATTTTGCCGAAAACACAGATGGTAAGCTGTGTGCTTGGCGTGGTGACCCTTTTCAAAGGAGTGTCTGATGAAGCCCCGTTTCGCCGTGGGAAAGATCGCGTTGGTGTTGGTTTCGACGCTTGTCCTGGTCTCGGGTTGCTGCCCGGGGATGGCCCTGAGCCTGCTGGGTGCCTTGGGGTTGGCGGTGTTCAGCGGTGGTTCGGCGCCGCAGTAGCGTAATAGCGTTTACGGCAGACCCCTGGCCCATGGCGGCAGGGGTCTTTGTATGCGCATCGGCTTGGTCTTGGTCAGACCGCTTGACGAGGCCGTGACGGCAGCATAAGAGCAAAGGAGGCGGGGTCAGGGGCGTTGTGTCGGGTAACGAACAAGCAAAGAAGCAGGAGAACTTGCGATGGGACGGAGCCGCTGGTATCGCGTGTTCGTAATCGCGCTGGGCTTGGCTTCTGCCGCCGTGCTGCCCGGAGCCGGGTGCCTGGAGGTGGTCGGGACGCTGCTTCCCGGGCAGACGATCGAGGACGTGACGCCGGCGAAGGCTTGCGAATTGATCCAGGCCCCGCCGGTCGATGGGGATTTCGTGATCATCGACATCCGCACCCCCAGCGAGTACGAGGCTGAGCATCTGGAGGGGGCGGTCAATATCGACTACTACGCCGAGAGTTTTCGGGAGGAGCTGGAAGCCCTGGACAGGGAGACCACCTACCTGATCTACTGCCGAACCGGCCGGCGGGCGGCTGGAGCCCTGACGATCATGCAGGAGTTGGAGTTCATGCACGTTTACAACATCGCCGGTGGAATCGTGCGATGGAACGCCGATTCGCCTCCCTGCGATCAGTAGCGTCGCAGTGGAAGGCTCCTGTGGCGCCTATGGCGGTTGATTTTGGCCGCTGATCCCGTACAATGCTCCTTTTAATCCCCGAATGTGCAGGCCGTGGTGGCCCTCAGCGGGGGCAGGAAGGGTCCATTGTAGAAAGGGTCAAGATGCTCAAATCAAGGAACGTGGCGTGGGTGGTGTCGGTCGGCATCAGTCTGGTATCGGGATGGGGCTGCTCGACGGTTCTGGACCCGAATACGACGGATCCGAACCAGTTTGATCCATCGGCGTTTTACGTCAACATTCAGGTCGATGCCGAGTTGCAGGAGGGGGAGGGGTACCTGACCGGGCTGAAGCGGATGACCGATGAGCTTGAGAGCCGGGGTATCAACGCCACGATCTATGTTTCGGCCGATTTCGCCAGTGCGCACGCAGCCGAGGTGCACGGGCTTTACGGTAAGGGCTTCGAAATCGCGTTGCACGGTTACTCGACCGGCGAACAACTGGCGACCATGACCTACGACGACCAGAAGGATGTGCTCTGCCGAGCCTTGGCCGCGGTCAAGGGCTGTGCCGCCTGCGGCGTTGGCCAACCGGTGGTGGGTTTTCGTCCGCAGTACTTCAGCCAGAACGCCGACACCTGTAAAATACTGGACGAACTGGAGTTCGAGTACAACAGCGGATACAAGGTGGGCGTGCAGGACGCCGACGGGTTCACTCCGCAGGCTGACCCCGTGCCGGCTGATGGACGCAGTTTTAACGTTCTGGCCATCACGACGACCAGTCATGAAGAAGAATTGATTTACCTGTGTGACATTTCTTGTGCGATGGCCCATCAGTTCACTCCCGAGCAGTTCGGCGAGTTGCTTTCAGCGGCGGTTCAGGAGTGCCGACAGAATGGACGGCCGCTGGTGGCTCTGTTCCACGGCTGGTACACTGGCGACAGCGATACCTACGACTACTGGACGAAATTCACCGCCTTCCTGGACGAGCTCGAGGCCCTGGAGAACATAAGCTTCGTCACAAGCCGTCAGCTTGTGGACCTGTACGAGGGTGACGACTGATTCCTTATCGGACCCTTTCAGGACCGATCATCCGATCAAGTAAACCTTTTGGCGGGCCGTCGGCGGTGGTATAATTCCACGTTTCGATCGGCAGTGCGCCGGCCGTTTGCGGTCGGTTGGATGGACAAGCAAGGAAAGTCTATGATGGACCCTCTTGTGTTATTGGAAGCCCGCGCCCTGGTGAAGCGGTACGGGGGGCGGACGGTGGTGGACGAGGTCTCGTTCCAGGTTGGCCAGGGCGAGATCGTGGGGTTGCTGGGCCCCAACGGGGCGGGCAAGACGACGTCCTTCCGGATTGCGGTGGGGATGATCCGGCCGGATGGCGGCCGGGTGGTCTTCAACGGCCAGGACGTGACCGACCTTCCGATGTACAAGCGGGTGCAGTTGGGGATGGGTTACCTGTCGCAGGAAAGCTCGGTATTCACCCGCCTGACGGTGGAGGAGAACCTGCTGGCGATCCTGGAGACCTTGCGGATTTCGCGTCGCCAGCAGCGGGAGACGGCGGAGCACCTGCTGGGCCAGTTCGGACTGCTCAAGCTTCGCCGCCAGCAGGCGCGGACGCTTTCGGGCGGCGAGAAGCGAAAGCTGGAGATCGCGAGGGCCCTGGTCATCAAGCCGGCGCTGATCCTGCTGGACGAACCGTTCAGCGGTGTGGATCCCAAGGCGGTGGAGGATCTCCAGCGGGAGATCAAGCGGCTGCAGCGCGAACACAACATCGCCATCCTGCTGACCGACCACAATGTGCGGGAGACCCTGCGGACGACGGACCGGGCGTACATCATCCACGAGGGCAAGCTGATGGCCCAGGGACGTCCGCCGGAACTGGTGCGAAATGAGCTGGTCCGCAAGACGTACCTTGGCGAACACTTCCGGCCGGAAGAGGTCGAACAGACCATTCCGTAGACCGTTGGCAACGGATTTCCAACCTTTCCGGATCGACCCATGAAGCAAGGCGGCCTCAAAGGCGGCGGCATCGACTGGAAGACGACGATCGGCAAGCTGGTCCTGATTGCCGCGGCGGTCTTGGCGATCTGGTTCCTGATCGCCCAGTTCATGGATGACTCGATGCTTCGCTACTGGAAGTTTCGGTCGAAGAAGGTGCACGATACCGCCGAGCACGTCTTTGGGTTCTTCAGCTACTATAAGGAAGTGGTAGCGCTGGCGCTGCTGGTCTGGGCGTGTCTGATTGCCGGGACCAAAAGCGAGAAGTGGCGTTTCATCATGCAACTGCTGCTGGCGGCGACGTTGGTGGCGGTGCCGGTGTGGTTGGGCAAGATAGCGGTTCCACGGGTTCGCCCGAAGTGGTTCCAGGGGACGCGTTGGACGGAGAGCTTCCAGAACGTCACGGAGAAGTTCGGTGAGATGAGCCTGAGCACGATCTTCTCGCCGGCGGCGTACAAGGACCAGTCGTTCATTTCGGGCGACGCGGCGATCGCGTTCGCAATTTCAGCGGTGTTCGCGTGTCACTTTCCGGCGCACCGCGCGATCTTCTACGTGCTGGCCGTCGGCTGCGCGGTCAGCCGGTTCGTCTTCCTGCACCACTGGCCCAGCGATATTTTTCTGGGCGCGGTGGTGGGCTACCTGGTCGGTCGGGCGGTGCTGGTGCTGACCGGCGACGTCCGGGTGGGGACATGAGCCGCAGGATCGCCAGGGTGATCACGCGGCTGAACGTCGGAGGGCCGGCGTACCAGGCGGTCCTGCTTTCGCACCTGCTTTCCTCCCGCGGCTACGAGACTCTGCTGATCGCGGGTCGCTGCGAACCGCACGAGCCGCCGTTCGACCGTCTGCTGCGGGAGTATCCCTGCGAGGTGGTGTTCTGCGAGCATCTTCGGCGCAGCATCCACCCGGTTCGCGACGCCGCAGCGATGGTGGAAGTGCGGCGGATACTGCGGCGGTTCGGTCCGGACCTGGTGCACACGCACACGGCCAAGGCGGGATTGGTGGGGCGTCTGGCGGGCCGCGAGGCGGGGGCGAGGCGTCTGGTTCACACGTTCCACGGCCACGTGCTTGAAGGGTACTTTTCGCCGCCGGTGCAGTGGGCGGTCCTGAAGGCTGAGCGGCGTCTGGCGAAGATGACCGACCGGCTGGTGACGATCAGCCGACGCCTGGCCCAAGACCTGGAGCAGCGGTTCGCCCTGGCTCCGGCTCAGAATATCCGGGTGATCGAACTGGGTTTGCCGCTCGAGCGGTTCCTCTCGCTTCCAGCGGGCGGACCATGGCGGCGGCGGTTCGGGATCGCCGAGACGGCGGTGGTGATCGGTTCGCTGGGCCGGCTGGTGCCGGTCAAGAACCACGCGAGGCTGATCGAGGCGGTCGCGAGCCTGGGCGGGTTGTTGGCGAAGCGCGACGTACACGTTCTGATCGGCGGGACCGGCCCGCTGGAGGCGCAGCTTCGCCGGCGGATCGCGGAGTTGGGCCTTTCGTCGCGGGTGCACCTGGCGGGTCTGGTGGAGGACCTGCCGGCGTTCTACCGCGAGGTTGATCTGGCGGTGTTGACCAGCGACAATGAGGGTACGCCGGTCACCCTTCTGGAGGCCCAGGCGGCGGGACGGTACGTGATCGGGCCGGCGGTCGGCGGCGTACCCGACGTGATTGGTCCGGCGACGGGCCGGGTGGTGTCGCCCAATACGGCGGACGCCTATGCCGAGACGCTGCGGGAGCTGTTGGAACGGGACGCGTTGCCCGCGGTCGGCGAGGCGGACCGTCGCGCGGTGGTCGAGCGGTTTTCGCCGGAGCGTCTGGTGGATGATATCGACCGGCTGTACCGGGAGCTTCTGGACTGAGGGCCGGCGGACGCGAGCGCGCAAACGCCGAGGGAAAAGCGAGAAGTGCATGGAACAGAACCAAACGGATGATGGGCGTAAACAGGTTCGGGCCAAGGCATATCAGCAGAGCCAGTTGCAGCTCGGCGTGCTCGAGGAGGTCTGCACGATCTTGTTTCTGGTCGTGTGGGTCTACCTGGCGGCGGTCGTCGTGGATCGACTTGGTCTGAACAACCGGTACGCCCTGCTGCTGGTGTTCGGGGCGATCCTGTACTTTTCGTATCAGGCCGCGCTGTTCGTGCTGGACTACCTCGGCGGATACCGGTTGGAGCACCGGTACGATCTGAGCACCGAGAGTCTCGGCCAGTGGCTGTGGCGGCATACCAAGGCGGTGGTGTTGTGGGGCGTGCTTTTGGGAGTTCTGGTGGCTGGGCTCTATACGGCGGTGTGGTACGTGCCGTACTGGGCGTTTTGGTCGTGGCTGGCGTGGATGCTGCTGACGGTATTGCTGGCGCAGGTGTTTCCGGTGGTCATCCTGCCGCTGTTCTATCCGAGCGAGCGGCTGGAGGATGAAAGCCTGCTGGAGCGGTTTCGGCAGCTTTCGGAGGGGACGGGGATTTCGGTGGAAGGGGTCTACCGGTTGGAGTTGAGCAAAACGACGCGGAAGGGCAACGCCATGCTGGCCGGCCTGGGCCGGACCCGGCGGGTGCTGCTGGGCGATACCATCCTGGACAAGCTGGGCCCGGAGGAACTGGACGTGGTTTACACCCATGAACTGGGCCACCACGTGCGGCGGCACTTTCCGAAGCTGCTGGTCGTCCACGCCCTGGCTAGCGGGATGCTGTTTGCCCTGCTGTACGTCCTGCTCGACGGTTTCGCCGGCGCCTCGGGCCAAGCGGTGGCCGAATCGATCGTCCGGCTGCCGGTGGTGGCGCTGGTCATGTCGCTGTTCTCGTTCCTGCTGCGACCGGGTCTCAACGCGATCAGCCGCCACTTCGAGCGTCAAAGCGACCGCTATGCCCTGGAACGGACCGGCTCGGCCGAGCCGTTCATCCGGGCGTTTGACGCCCTCGCCGAACAGAACCTGGCCGACCCGAGCCCGTCGCGCTGGGTGGTGATCTTCTACTACGATCATCCGCCGATCCACGAGCGGGTGGCGATGGCGAGACGGTGGCAGGAGGGGGAGCGGTCGGCCTCCTGAAGCAGGCGTTGGCGACGAGGTTACCGGGCTGCGGGACTGAAAACTTAGGCACGGCCGCGTATGATTGGTGTAAGCTTTTCTTGCTTGGAGGGAGTAACTCTAATAGAATACGCTAACCGCCTGCGCAAGGGTCAGGCGGACGGGCAAGTCGATCGTGCGAGGACGAAAAAAGAATGAGCAATAGCCGTGTGCCGAAGATGATGTTCTTTACGAAGGGCGTGGGCAAGGACAAGACGAGCCTGCAGGCCTTCGAGGCGGCGCTGCGAAACGCCGGGATCGCGCATCTGAACCTGGTGAAGGTCAGTTCGATCTTCCCGCCGGGGTGCAAGATCGTGGGCAAGAACCGGGGCATCAAGAAGCTTCAGCCGGGCCAGGTGACGCACGTGGTGCTGGCCGAGTGCCGGACCAATGAGCCGAACCGGCTGGCCTGCGCGGGCGTTGGTCTGGCGGTGCCGGCGTCGGGCCAGAACTACGGGTACATTTCGGAGCACCACGGGTTCGGACTGACGGAGAAGAAGTGCGGCGACCTGGTTGAGGATATGGCCGCGACGATGCTGGCGACCACGCTGGGCATCGAGTTCGACCCGGATACCGACTATGACTCCCGGCGGGAGATCTACCGCATGTCGGGCCAGATCGTCGAGAGCCGGGCGATCGTGCAGACCGCTGAGGGCGACAAGACGGGCCTGTGGACGGCGGTGGTGGCGGCGGCGGTGTTCGTGCCCGCGGACGACGAGTAGATTGACGTCGCCTCGGAGAGCCGCGACCGCGAGGGAGCGGAGTGTGCGTGGTTCGGTCCAGTAATCTTGAGGTGTGATGATGGGCGGGGAGGACGGACATCACGGGGGCAGGGACGCGTTGCTGTCGGGCCAGGCGATCGAACCGCTGAAGGTCGAAGGCGGGCAGCAGGTCGTGGACCTGATCGAGAAAATCTACGCGCATTCGGGCTTCAATGCCCGGCGGCTGGCCGATGCGTGCCGGATCTACTGCCGGATGCTGGAGGACCGGACGACGGTGGCGCTGACGATGGCCGGGGCCATGACGCCGATCGGGATGTCCGGGCCGATCATCGAGCTGATCCGAAACGGCTTCGTGGATTTCATCATCAGCACCGGGGCCAATATCTACCACGATCTGCACCGCCCGTTCGATCTGCCGATGGTGCAGGGGCACTGGGCGGTTGACGACAACGCGTTGGCCGAGGAGGGCGTGGCTCGGATTTACGACGTGTTCATCACGGAAGACGAGTCGCTGGACGTGACCGACGAGGTTTTCCGCAACGCGCTGATGACGATCCCGGCCGACACGCCGATCTCGACGGCGCAGCTGCATCACCATCTGGGCCGCGTGTTCGGCCAGGTGGCGCCGCATCCGGAGAAATCGTTCCTGGTCGCGGCGGCCGAGCACGACGTGCCGGTCTACACCAGTTCGCCCGCGGATTCGTCGGTGGCGATCGCCGCGGTGGTGCCGTACATCCATGAGCACCGAATCCTGATCGACCCGATGATGGACCTGATGGAGACGACGGCAATCGTCTGGAACGCCGAGAAGAACGGCGTGGTCGAATTGGGCGGCGGGTCGCCCAAGAATTTCTACCTTCAGACCCAGCCGATCATCTGGATGGCGTTCCAGAAGGACCTGGCCAGCGGCGGGCACGACTACTTCATCCAGCTCACGACCGACGCGCCGCACTGGGGCGGGCTGTCGGGGGCGACGCCGCAGGAGGCCAAGAGCTGGGGCAAGATCAAGGACGCCGCGGTCAACAACGCGGTGGTCTACTCGTGCGCGTCGATCACGTTTCCGCTGCTGGCGGGCTACGTGCTGTCGAAGCAGCCGCCGCTTCCGCCGAAGCGCCTCTTTGGCCGGCGGGAGTCGCTGGTCAACCAATTCATCGAAGAAGGACGCCGCAGCCCGCGGCTGCGCGAGCAGTGGGATCGGGCCCAGGCGTTCCTGGACAAATACCCCAAACTCAAGGACCTTTGGAAATGACCGATTCGCTTCCGCTGAACTTTCTGGGATTGCCCGCATCCGACGCCGACTATCGCCGGGCGCGCTACGTGGTCTGGCCGGTGCCGTACGACGCGACGGTCTCGTTCCGGACCGGGAGCCGCGAAGGGCCGCTGGCGATCATCGCCGCCTCACGGCAGACCGAGCTGTTCGATCCGCAGCTCGGCCGGGAGATCCACCAGCCCGGCGTGGCCACGCTCGACTTCTTCGAGCCGGACGTCAGTTCGGCTGAGGCGACGATGAACGCCCTCTTCCGCCGGGCGAAAAAACTCGTCGCGGACGGCAAGTTCCTGCTGACCCTCGGCGGCGAACACAGCATCAGTTCGCCGATCATCCGGGCCCACAAGCCGAAGTTCAAAGGCCTCTCGGTTCTGCACATCGACGCCCATCTGGACATGCGCGCCGCGTGGCAGAACAGCCCCTTCTCGCACGCGTGCATCATCCGGCGGGTCCACGAAATGGGCATACCGACGGTCTCGGTCGGCATCCGCAACGTCTCGCAGGAGGAACATCGGTATCTCAAGAAAAGCGGAGCGACGGTGGTCTTCGGCGAGCAGGTCCACCGCGATCGCGAAGGCTCGATCCGCCGGGCGATCGAGGCGCTGTCCGACCAGGTTTACCTGACGATTGACATGGACGGATTCGATCCGGCCTATGCTCCAGGCACGGGGACTCCCGAGCCGGGCGGGTTGGACTGGTACGCGGTCAACGACCTGCTGACCGAGATTGCCCGCACGAGGACCATCGTCGGCGCCGATATCGTCGAGACCATGCCGGCGCCCGGGCAGGTGGTCACCGAGTTTCTGGCGTCGAAACTCGCGGTGCGGATCATCGCGCTGACCCAGATGTTCGAGAAACGCGGCAGAGGCGGGAAATAGACATGACTTCACGCGAGCGGCTGCTCTCGGCCCTGGCGATCGGGCCGACCGACCGGGTGCCGATCAGCACCTATGAGCTGGTCGGTTTCGACGAACACAGTTGGTACAATCAGCAGGCGTCTTACGCGCCGCTAATGGACCTGGTGCGGGAGAAGACGGACTGTCTGTACATGGCGTACCTGCCGGGGCCGCGGCTGAGCAACCCAGCCGATGCGGTGCGCACGACCGACGGTTCGCCGGAGGGCGACTGCGTCGAGTATCGCGAGCATCGCCAGGGGGCGTCCCGATTCATCCGCACCGTGTACCATACGTCCAAAGGCGACCTTTCGAGCGAGCATCGGATCGACGACGACATCTACACCACCTGGACGCTCGAACATCTGCTCAAGACGATCGACGACCTCGACAGGTACCTTGCGATCTCGTGGGAGCTGCCCGAGTTGGACCTGAGCGGTTTTGCCGAGACTCAGCGGCGGTTGGGCGATCGGGGAATCATGATGCCGTCGCTGTCCGACCCGATCTGCGTGGCCGCCGATCTGTACGAGATGGGGCAGTTTCTGATCCTCGCGCTGACCGAGACCGATCGGATGCGCTATCTGCTGGACGTCGAGCACGAACGGCAGATGGCCCATCTGCGGGCGGTGCTGGAGGCGGGCCGAAAAGCGGGCGTGGACTGGACGGCGGTGGTATTCCGCATTTGCGGACCGGAGTATGCGACGCCGCCGTACCTGGGGCCGGAACATTTCGCGATGTTTGTCACGCCGTACGTGCGGCGGATGTCGGACCTGCTTCACGAGTACGGCGCGAAGATGCGGCTGCACAGCCACGGCAAGATCGCCCGCGTGCTCGACGAGATTATCAAAACGGAACCGGACGCCCTCGATCCGATCGAAGCCCCGCCGGACGGCGACATCACGCTGGGCGAGGTCAAGAAGCGCATCGGCGACCGGGTGTGCCTGTTCGGCAACATCCAACTGAAGCTTCTGGAGCACGGGCGGCCCGAGCAGGTGCGGCAGTTCGTAGTGGATGCGTTCGAGCAGGCGAAGGCCGGCGGCGGCTACGTGATCATGCCGACTGCGGCGCCGATCAACACGCCGCTCTCGCCGCGAACGCTCGAGAACTACCGCGTGTTCATCGAGACCGCCCTGGAGTTCGGGGCGTACTGATCGGCGAATTGGACGAAGGATGCGATACGACCTGATCCGCAAACGGCCGGTGCTGGCGTCGGGCATACTGGCGGTCGGAGTCGTCGTCTACTGGCTGGTGCAGCAGCCGCGGCTCTGGACGCTGGCCGACCCGTTGATCGATCCGTACTGGATCGTGATGAGCTGGGTGTGGTTCGTGCCGATCGCGGTCTCGGCCATCTTCGACTCGCACCGGCGCCGGCGCTTCTGGCTGGTGCTGGCCTACGCGATTCTGACCGGCCTGCTGGCGGCGCGGCGCGGATACTTCGTGGTGCCGGTGATCCCGCTGCCGACGGCTCTGGTGGCGCTGCCGCTGTTCCTGGTGGTCAATCTGGGTCTGGCGCTGCTGGCGGAAGGCATTTCGCAGGACATCCTCAAGCACCTGCGGCGGTTCGATTTCGACGGTTGGTGCCACGCGTGCGGGCGGGTGCTGTTCGACGAGGACCGCCAGTCCGCTTCGTGCCCGCGCTGCGAGGCCCCGCCGTCGATGGCGTGGGGCGCGGATGAGCCGGACGAACCGGGCACGCCGCGCGACCGTCCGACAGGTTCGTTGCGATTTGGCACCGTGGTGACGGCGGCGTGTTTTCTGATCCCGCCGGTCTACTTCCACCTGGCCCTCAGCGATGAGGCGGCGCTTGGGCGGGTCGCCGCGGGCCAGGACTGGTCGCAGGGCGCAGCGATCTTTCCGCTTCGGCCGACCGACGTGCTGGCCCCGCAGTTTCGCGTGCTCTGGTCGACCGGGCCGACGCCGGTGCGGCTTGACGTACTGCCGGTGCCGTTCGAGTTGAAGTCGCGGGCGCGGGCCGAGGCGTATCGGACGGTGATCGACCGGCAACTGAGGCAGGCGGGACTGTCGCGGCTGCCGATCCCGCTGCTGGACCCGTTCGAGGTCAACCACCGCCTGTCCTGGGCGAAGTTCGCGCCGGTCGGGTCGCTGCCGTTCTCAGCCGGCGCGGTGTCGCTGGCGCCCGGCGATCCGGGACGCCTGCGGCTGAGCTTTCACGAGTGGTCGGCGCAGATCGCAGTGGCGGAACCGATCGAGCAGGCGGCGGTCGAGGGGCCGGTACAAATGCTGGCTTTGCGGATCGGCCAGGGCTACTGGACGTTCCTGGAGTACGGCGGAATGGCGCAACTGTACTACACCTCGCCGCAGTTCGGGCTGGGTCCGCCGGTTCAGCCGACCGAGTTTCCCGACCGCTTGGGGATTCCCAGTGGCAATGCGCCGCTGCCGATTGACCCGCCGGTCATCAGCCGGTAGAATGCCTGCCGACGGGTAAGGGTTTTCTTTTCCAACATGGAGGTGACGAATGTTGCGGATTTCCTCGCGCCTGGTCCTCGGTCTGGCGGTCCTTTGCGGTCTGGTCCTTGCCGGCGGCTGCGACAAAAGCGGCCTGAGCATGACCAAGAAAGACAGCGTGCCGCAGGTGAGTCTTGACGGCCACGCGGCCGGCAAGAGCATGTTCAAGAAAGCGGTCAAGGGAGACGACGGGATTCTTGAGATCGGCGAACCGGTCAGCGTCGCACCGGTTTTCTCGTTCGAACTGAAGGATCCCGCCAAGTACGGCGAGATTACCAACACGATCATCAACATTTTCGAGGCGGATGGTGCACAGGCGATCTTCGCGGTCTTTCCGGTGGATCAGAAGGTTGAGACATTGATGAAGGCCGGCGAGGCGTACAATCTCGGCGCCCCGCCGGACAACCTGAAGGTGGTCAACCTGCGGAACGAGATGGTCGAAGGCGTGCAACTCCAGCCGGGCACCAAATATAAGATGACGTTTACGATTGCCGGCAGTAAGAAGAGCGACACCGCGGTCCTCACGTTCAAGACCCAATAACATCTCGCAGCCGACGCCGGTCGGCCGCCATTGCAGGTAAAAACGCGCCTCGGCGGGGCAGCAGTGCGCTGCCCCGCCGAGCCTCTTCCATCCCTTCCTCCCAGGCCGGTCTCGGCCGTCCCACCGCCATGCCCAACGCATCCCGTTGATCCACCCGTCGGCCGAAACCCGCAGTTTCCTTTCCTCCCTCAAGACACGATAGAGCAACCGCCATGCCATCCGACGGTGGATACGCCGGACGGGCTGGTGGCGGATTCTATCGGACCTTCACGGGCCTGATGCGGCGTATGGCCCTGCCGTCGGTTCATTTTGCGTATTTTCACCCATCTTCCGAGCCATGCCATCGTCACGCCGTGTCGGTTGCCGTTGGAAGGCCCATCACAATGTTGGGGTTGTGGCCGCCGTGAGCGTGGAGTAGCATGGATCCATCAAGGTCTGCGGCACGCCTGATGCCTGATGATGGTGAGGAAGGAACATGACGATGCGCAGAGCGGAAGTCGGACCATGCGGGAATATCTGTGGCGGTTGCCCGGATTTTCGGGTACTCAAGAAAGGCGACGACGCCTTTCGCCGACAGGTCGCCGCGAACCTCACCCAGGAGGTCGGACGGCCCGTATCGCCCGAGGAAGTGGGATGCGAGGGCTGCTGGGGCGGTATTCACAACGCATTGGCGGCGTCCCTGGAATGCCGGATACGACAGTGTGCGGACGGCAAAGGCTTCGCCACCTGCGCCGAGTGCGGCGATTTCCCCTGCGTCGTGTATCTG
>Ga0123329_1002717_pt1 | contig 15248 bp, 10 predicted proteins | sample BioC12SIPDNA_FD_89703 | JGI IMG/M metagenome (GOLD analysis project Ga0123329, IMG submission 89703) | Anaerobic biogas reactor microbial communites from Washington, USA - Biogas_R1_B C12 SIP DNA | ecosystem: Engineered > Bioreactor > Anaerobic > Unclassified | place: Washington, USA | collected... | reverse complement strand
GGACGTGTTCGGCCTCGCGGCGGAAGCGGTCGGCGGATTCCTCCATGGCGTTGATTTTTCCGCGCACGCCGGAATCCGTCACCAGTTGCATGACCTCGCGGAACAGGAACGGCGAGCCGTAGAGGGGCTGGCATTCGCAGAGGATTTTGCAGGCGACCATGCGGTCGAAGCGGTCGAAGGCCAGCTGCCGGCGGACCTTGGCGAGGGGCTTGAGCACGTAGTCGATTTCCTCCTGATGGTCGGGATGGGTCAGCAGGTAGTGCTTCTGGCGGTAGATGGCGTCGTCGAGGGCGGCGGTGATGTCCGGGGGCAGATCGTCTTTCACCACGATGATGAGGTCCAGGTCCGAGCCGCGCACCAGGCGGCCGGAGCTTTTTTCGGGGCGGGGGACGCGGTGGGCCATGCCGTAGGTGATGTCACCGGCGATCATGAACGCGGCGTCCCGCAGCAGCCTCGGTTCGTCCGGGAGCGCGGCCAGGGCCATGCAAACGCTGTCGCGGGTCAGATTGAGTTTGTCGGCGGAGATGCGGGCGGCGTCGCGTTCCAGGGCGGCGGCGCGGGTTTCGATGGCGTGTTCCTGGCCGTCCAGCCCGATGAGGGTATAGGTGAGGAATTCGCGTCGGATGGAGGGCGACAGGCGGGCGTAGCCGTCCACGGCGTGATCCAGGCGCAGGTAGCGGCGGCCGGTGGTGCGGAGCCGGAGACCGGGTGCATGGCAGCGGCGCCACAGCGACAGGATGTCGTCGAAGCCGCCGGCCGCCGCCAGTTCCGCACCGGTCAGGGGGCCGCGGGTCGTCAGGAGATTCGCCAACTCAGAATCCATGTCCGCAGTATGGAGAACGGACCGGCGTTTGGGGAGTCTGAATTGGGGCCGGTTGCCGGCCGGTTGCCGCTTGAGTCCCGGGGGCATCGGCGGTACAAGGGAGGCGTCCGTGCGAGGCAGGAGGCGGTGCGTGGAGTATTGGCTGGACGAAACAGTGCCGTGGGCGGCGGGCGGCTTGCGGCCGTCGCGGCGCCGCGCCATGGTCGGCATTGCCATTCCGCTGGTGGCCGGCACGGCGGCGGGCATCGCGCTCCCGCTGCCGCCGCTGGTTTTCTGGACCATTGGCGCGTTGCTGCTGCTGCCGCTGCTGGTCTGGGTGAGGCGTCCGGGTTCGACCGCCGGGCTGATGCTGGCGCTGTTCTGCCTGGTGGCGGCGCACGCCCGTCAATCTCTCTCCCCGAGTCCCGCGCTGTCCCTGGCGGTCCTGATGCCGCGGCCCGTGGAATACATCCAGTTCGTGGCGATGGCGACGGAAGACGCGGTGCCGCGGCCGGCCCGTCCGGGCCAGGCGCCGTCCGCGGTGGTGCACGCGCGGATCGAGGGGATCAACCGCGACGGCGGTTGGCGGCAGGCGGACGACGCGATCCGGATCGTGCTGCGGGGCGAACCGTCCGGCCGCCGCCTGCCGCGCTATGGCGAGCGCTGGCGGATGCGCGGCGTGGTGCGTCCGGCGGTGCCCCGCCGGTCCGGGCTGTTCACCCTTCCGGAAAACCAGGCGGTGGTGGATCCCGACCGCCTGTTTTTCCTGGAGGCCGGGCGGGGAAATCCGCTGAAGGCGGCCTGCCTGGGGTTCCGGCGGAAGGCCCGGGCAATTCTAGCGCGGGGGCTGGAGGATTATCCCGACGAGCGCGGCCTGCTGCAGGCCCTGCTGCTGGGCTATCGCGAGGATCTGCCGGCGCTGCTTCGCCAGGATTTCGCGGTGACCGGCACCGTGCATATCTTCGCCATCTCCGGGGCCCATGTGGGCATGGTGACCATGCTGCTGATGGTGTTGCTGCGGTCCCTGCGCCTGCCGCGCCCGCATTGGTTCTGGGTCGTGACCCCGTTGCTGGCCGGATACACCGTCGCCACGGGCGCCGCCACCAGTGCGGTGCGCGCGTGCGTCATGGCCTCGCTTCTGCTGGCCGCGCCCATGCTGCGGCGCAAGCCTGACGCGGTATCCGTCCTGGCTTCGGCGGCCTGCGCCATTCTCGCGGCGGCGCCGGGGCAGCTGGGGGATCTCGGCTTTCTGCTGTCGTTCACCGCCGTGGCCGGCCTGATCGCCGTGCAGCCGGTGTTCGATGCCTGGGCCGTGAAAACGTTCCGCGGCGACGCCTGGCAGCTGCCGCGGGAAGAGCTTCCCGAAGACCGGCGCATGCGCGAAGCCGGCCTGACGCTGACCCGGTTCGGCACGGTGAGCGTATCGGCCTGGATCGGGACCTCGCCGCTGACGGCGGTTTTCTTCAATCTGGTTTCTCCGGTGGCCCTGGGGATGAATCTGCTGGTGATCCCGACGGCGTTTCTGATCCTGCTGTCGGGGGTGCTCAGCCTGCTGGCGGCGCCGCTGTGGAGCGGGGGATCGGAGATCTTCAATCACTCGGCGCGGGTATGGGCGCAGGGGCTGGCGGGGCTGATCCGGTGGGCGGCCTCGGTTCCGGGCGGGCATTGGTTTGTCCGGGCGCCGCCGATGGCCGGGGTGGCGGTCTGGTATGTCGTCCTGACGGCCGCCGCGGTGGCGGCCCGGAGAGTGAAGGGCGCGCTGCCGGCCGGGCTGCTGGTGCTGGCGGCGCTGGCGGTTGGCTGGGGGGTGCGCGAAGGCCGCCGGGTTCGCGTCGCGGTGCTGGATGCGGGGGAGGGCAATGCCGTGCTGGTGCAGGCGCAATCCGCCCGCTGGCTGGTGGATGCCGGCCCGGCGTACCGCGCCGACCGGACCCTGCGCCAGTTGCGCGCAGAGGGCGTCAACCGGCTGGAGGCGCTCGTGCTGACCCACTCCGATGCGGAGCATATCGGCGCCGCACCGCATCTTTGGAGGGAAATCCCCGTGAAGGAATTGTGGCTGCCGGTTCGAACCTGGCCCACGCCCACGCTGCGCGCCATGCTGAACGAAGCGGAATCGCAGGGCATTGCCGTTCGCCGGCTGGCGACCGGGGATTCGGGCGATGGCCCGGGAAATCTGTTCTGGGAGGTTCTGTGGCCTCCGCCCGATGTGCCCATGGCCCGGGCGGATGACGCGTCGCTGGTGATGCGCGTGGCTCGGTTCGGCGTATCGGTCCTGCTGACGGCCGACGCGGGCGAAGAGCAGGAGCGGGCGATGATCCGGGCCGGGGAGTCCCCGGCGGCATCGGTTCTGCTGGCGGGGCGGCACGGCGACGCCGGGGCCACGTCCGGCCCCTGGCTGGACGCCGTGCGGCCGGGAGACGTGGTGGTGAGCGGCCGGGGGAATCCGGAGTCGGGGGATCGGGACAGACCGCTCGGGGCTCGTCTGGAGGCGCGCGGCATCCGGGAATGGCGTACGGAGGAAGACGGCATGATTCTGGTGGATCTGGGGGGAAATCCGGCGCGCTGGCCTTCGCCGGGGTATCGGATCCGCGCTTCGCGTACGCCTTGAGACCCGCACCGTTTCCGCCGCGGGTGTCCCGCCGGGGGCAGACGGCCGGGGGTCAGCGCACAATGGCGTCGGGGGCCGCGCGCCGCGGGGAGATGTCCTCGACCGGCAGGGGAGCGCTGAAGGCGACGCGGGCGCGGCTGGCCATGCGGGAGGCCAGGTCGTCACCGGCGCCGGAAAGGCGGATGCTGCGGAAGGCGGGCGACTGGTAGGCGCGGACAACGGACTGGATGGAATTGCCCGACAGGGCGGTTTCCAGATAGCGCAGGGCGTTGCCGTTCTGTCCGAGGCGGGCCGCCAGCAGGGCGGCCTCCAGGAAAAGAGGCTGCTCGGGAGGCTGGTCCCGCAGGAACCGCTCCAGCAGGTCCAAGGCGTCCGCAGGGCGGCCCAGCTGGCTCAGCAGGGTGCATTGCAACCGATAGGCCGCGGTGTCGTCGGGCCGCCGGGCCAGGTAGCGGGCCAGCTGCCGCGACCCCTCGGATGGATTTCGCTGGGCCACGGCGCACAACGCCAGATTGAACAGGGCGGGGGCATAGCCGGGTTCGATTTGAAGGGCGGACCGGAACTGGGTTGCGGCGGCCCGCACGCGGTTCTGCTGCAGCCAGGCGGCGCCGAAATCGTTTTTCATGGCGGCGCTTTCGCCGCTGAGCGCCATGGCCATTTGCAGGAGTTGAAGAACGAGCTGGGGATGTTCGCGGTCGGGATGACCGCGTCCCTGCACAAGCCACCAGTTGGAAATCCGGGAATCGGCGCCCAGCCGGTTCAGCAGGCGGGGCGTGGCCCGGGCCGACCATTCGTGCGGCCGGCCGCTGGACGGTTCCGGGGCGTGGGCCTTGGGTTTCGGGTCGGCCGGCCGGATTCCCAGGGAGCGCGCGCGCTGGTTTTTCTGGCTCCAGTCGCGTTGCGCGTATTTCACGGCCAGCATCAGCAGGGCCAGCATCAGCAGGAGCCCGATGCCGGTGGCGGCGGCGAGCCGGATGGTATGGTGGCGGACGGAGGGCTGGGGGGGGATGGAGGCTGCCCGGACCGTCCGGTGGCGGGAACGGGGCGGAATGGTTTGGCCCGAAGCCGGAGTCGGCCGGGGGGCATCCTGTTCCTGTCGAGAGCCGTTCACGGTAGGCATAACGGAGGGCAGAATAGGAGGAACGTGCCGCCGGCGCAAGAGCGGAGTGGATGAACGGCGGCGGCGGGTTTGCCAACGCGGCCGGAAACAGGCAGAATGCCCGCACCTGTATGTCCCACTCCTGGAAAAAGCAGATGGCGCTGGTATGGGCGTCGCAATTCCTGTCCATTATGGGTTTTGCGTTTGCGCTGCCGTTTGCGCCCTATTTTCTGCAGCAGGAGCTGGGCATCGTTCGGCACGGGGAACTGCAACTGTGGGTGGCGTTGTTCTCGGCCTCGACGGCGGTGACCATGGGGCTGGCGGCGCCGTTGTGGGGCCTGCTGGCGGACCGGTACGGCAAGCGCGTGATGCTGATACGCGCGAATCTGGCGGGGGCGGTGGTGATGTCGCTGATGGGGGGCGTGCAGACGCCGGTCATGCTGATTGTGCTCCGCCTGCTGCAGGGGGCGCTGACGGGCACGATGACGGCGGCCCAGGCCTTTCTGGCGGGGGAAATGCCGCATGAACGGCGCGGACTGGCGGTGGGCGGGCTGAGCGCGGCGGTCTTTTCGGGCACCATGGCCGGCGTATCCATCGGCGGATTCGTGGCCGACTGGCTGGGGTATCGCGCGGCGTTTGCCGCGTCCGGCGTCCTGCTGCTGTCGGCGGGGCTGCTGGTGCTGTGCTGCACGCGCGAAACCGCGGGGCCCGCCCGCCGGAACCGGGTGGCGGACGGCTCGCCGGACAGCGCCCGGGTGCACTGGCGGGATCTGCCGACAGCCCTGTACGGGGTGCTGGCGATGTTCGGGGCGATTGCCTTCGTGCGGCAGTTCGACGTGGCGTTTCTGCCGCTGCTGGTGCAGGAAATCCACGGCACCCTCGACGGCGTTTCGCTCTGGAGCGGCGGGTTGAACGCGTTCGGCAGCCTGGCGGGCCTGCTGGCGGGGCTGGCGACCGGATGGCTGTCCGACCGGGTGAATCCGCTGCGGATGGTGATCGGGTCGGCGCTGGCCGCCGCGGTCTTCAGCGGCTGGCAGATGGCGATCCATTCGTTTTGGCTGTTGTTTCCGGTTCGTTTCGGGGCGGTGTTTTTCGCGGGGGCGCTGGAGCCGGCGTTGAACGCCTGGCTGGCGAAGCGGGTGCCGGAATCGCGGCAGGGCGTGGCGTTCGGGCTGGCCAGCACCACGCGCTCGTTCGGCTGGGCCGTGGGTCCGCTCGTGGCCGGGGGGGTGGCCGCTCTGAATCTGCGGGTGGTGTTCGGCGCGGCCGGCATCGGCTATGCGCTGCTCGCCCTGCTGTTCACCGTGGCGGTCCGCGTGCGCCGCGACAACGCCGGCCGGCGCAGGAATGGATTGCCGGGAACAACCGGGCGGGGCATACTGCCGGGCAGGGAGAAGACATCATGAAGGAATGGGTCGATCCGGGCGCCGATGTGCTGTTTCCGCTGGAGGCGAAGCCTCCCGTCCGCGTGGCGCTGGGGGCGGCACTGCAGCACATGCTGGCGATTTTCGCCAGCATTGTCACGCCGGCGCTGGTGGTGTGCGGGCTGTGCGGCGCATCGCCGGAACTGACGCGCCACGTCGCGGGCATGTCGCTGTTCATTTCGGGGGTGGCCACCTTCATCCAGATCCACCGCCTGGGGGCGGTGGGGTCCGGATTGCTCAGCATCCAGGGGACCAGTTCCAGTTTCATCGCGATCTTTGCGGGGATGGCGGCGGCCGGCCTGGCGCGCGGCGAGACACCCGAGCAGATGCTGGGGCTGATGCTGGGCATGGGGCTGATCTGCGCGCTGGTGGAAGTGGGCCTGAGCCAGGTGCTGCCCTGGCTGCGCCGGATTATCACGCCGCTGGTGGCGGGAATTGTCATTACGCTGATCGGCCTGACGCTGCTGAAAGTCTCGGCGATGCAGATCGGGGGCGGGGACGCCGCGCTGGCGGCGGGAACGTTCGGGGCGAAGAAGGATGTGCTGGTGGCGGTGTTTTCCGCGGCGGTGGTGCTCCTGTTGAACCGGTCCTCGCGGCCCTGGTGCCGCATGGGGGCGCTGATGGGCGGCATTGCGGCGGGGACGGCCGTGGCGGCGCTGCTGGGGATGGTCCGGGTTCCCGCGTGGGAAGGCGCCTGGGTGGCGATCCCCGCGCCGTTCCGGATTCCGCTGGCTTTCCGCTGGGAGTGGGTGCTGCCGATGGCGCTGATGTATCTGGCGACCACCGTGGAAAGCCTGGGGGACATTACGGCCACCAGCATGGTGTCGGGGGAGCCGACCGAAGGCGGTCTGTACGAACGGCGGATCAGCGGCGGCATTCTGGCGGACGGCTTGAATTCGATGCTGGCATCGGTGTTCGGGGCGTTTCCCACGACCTCGTTCAGCCAGAACAACGGGGTGATTCAGCTGACGGGGGTGGCGAGCCGCCGGGTGGGACTGTGGATCGCCCTGTTTCTGGTGGTGGCGGGACTGGTGCCGGGCGTGTCCTGGGGGGTCACCCTGGTGCCGCGGGCCGTGCTGGGGGGGGTGACGCTGGTGATGTTCGGCACGGTGGCGTCGACGGGGATCCGCCTGATGGGGTCGGCGGGATTCGGCCGCAAAAGCCTGCTGGTGGTGGCGGTCAGCCTGGGCGCGGGCCTGGCGGTGACCATGGAGCCGCGCCTGCTGGCGCAGTTCCCGGACTGGTTCCGGCAGCTGTTCGGGTCGGGCATCATGACCGGCACCGTTGCGGCGGTGGTGGCGCAGGCTCTCGCCGGCCGCGATTAATCCGGAAATTCCTTTGCCGCGAGGCGGATTGTTTTTCACAAAAGGGGACCGTTATTGGATCCTGTATTTGGGCATCTGGCAAAAGACGATGACCGGATCAGGCCGGATATCAGTGTCGCGGGAGGGGGGATGGGGATAAACAAACCGCATAATTTATCCAACAAATGCTTGCGTGGATATTGGAAATCAGTAAAGTGGATGGAAGAAGTAACAACAAAACAACCAATAGACAGTCGGGCGGAAAAGGTGAAAAGACGCCGCCGCGGGTGCCGAAAAGAAAGGGATTGCACATGGCCAACATCATGAAAGAACTGAAAGCGGAAATCTCGCGCCTGGCGCGCCGGGAGATCACCAAGGAGCTGGCCGGCGTCAAGCGCATCCAGGCGGCGCAGCGCGGGCTGATTGCGGACCTGCGCCGCCAGCTGACGGCGGTGCAGAAGGAAACCACGATGGTGAAGAAAGCCGTGCCGGCTTCGGAGCTGCCGGTGTCCGCGCCGGCCGGCGACGCGGATCTCGCGGGCCGGTTCTGGATCAGCGGCAAAGGCGTCCGCGCCCTGCGCAAGCGCCTGGGCCTGACGCAGACGGAATTCGCCAAGCTGGCGGGCGTCAGCGGCCAGACCGTGGTCAACTGGGAATCCACCAAGGGCAAGATTTCCATCCGCCGCAAGGAAACGCCGGGGCGTCTGCGCGAAATCCGCAAGATGAACAAGCGCGCACTGCGCAAGCTGATGCCGGAAACGGCCAAGAAAGCGGCCAAGCCCGGCCGCAAGCCGGGGCGGAAACCCGGGCGGAAACCCGGCCGCAAGCCCGGCCGTCCGGCGGCGAAGGCCGCGACCGCAGCGGTTCAGGCCGGATAAGGTTCCCGCAAGGAATTCATGGCGTCCCGCAGCCCCCCCGGGTCTGCGGGACGTTTATTTTGTCTATCCGGTCGGATGCCGGAAATCCGGGGGAACGGGGTTGCCGCCCTCCCAGACGACGCGGCGGAAGAGCTCCGGGTCGGTGTTGCCTTCGGTATTGATCAGCAGGACCTGCGACTGGGCGTCCAGCTTGAGCGCCTGCTTGAGGGAAGCGAGACCGGGGCATTCCGCGGCAAACATCAGGGTGCCCAGCGTCACGGCGCCGGATTCGCCGGACACGATGAACGGGTCGCCGGCGAGGGGCATGCCGTAGACGCGCATGCCTTTGGCGGCGACGAAGTCGGGGCAGGACAGAAAGACGTCCGCGTGGCGATCGAGGATTTCCCAGGCCAGGGGGCTGGGATCGCCGCAGGCCAGGCCGGCCATGATGGTATCGAGGGTGCCGCCGACGGAATGCGGGCGGCCGTCGCCCTGCCGGGCCGATTTAAACAGACAGGCGGCCTTGTCGGGTTCCACCACGGCGGTGACGGGGCGGTCGGCGCCGAAGAGCCCCTGGTAATAACCGATGACGGAAGCGGCGAGAGCGCCGACGCCGGCCTGGACGAGCACGTGGGTGGGGCGAACAATGCCCTGCGCGGCGAGTTGTTCCTGCACTTCTGCCATCAGGGTGGTGTATCCCTGCATGACCCAGCAGGGAATGTCTTCGTAGCCGGCCCAGGAGGTGTCGGAAATGATCTGCCAGCCGTGGGTTTCGGCGTCGCGCATGACCTGCCGCACCGCGTCGTCATAGGTGCCCGCAATGACCTTGACGCGGGCGCCGTATTCCTCGATGGCGCGGATGCGCGGCCGGGAGGTGCGCTCGTGGACATAGACGACGCAATCAAAGCCCAGTTCCATGGCGGCCCAGGCCACGCCGCGGCCGTGGTTGCCGTCGGTGGCGGTGGCGAAGCAGATGTCCCCGAGCTGGCGCCGGACCGCGTCGGACTTCAGTTCCGAAACCGTCAGTTCGCGGTCGCGGATGCCGAGACGCTTGCGGAGAAACTGATAGAGCGCAAAGGAGCCGCCCAGCACCTTGAAGGAATTCAGGCGGAGGCGTTCCGATTCGTCCTTGACCCAGATGCCGCCTACGCCGAGCATGGCGGACAGCCCCGGCAGGCTTTTCAGGGGGCTCATGCGGTAGCCGTCCAGCTGGCGGTGGAACTGACGGGCCACGCGGGTCACCGCCTGGGGCTTGAGGCGCTTCAGGGCCGGACAGTCGCCGGGCTGTCCGGCGTGCGGGTTGGCCAGCCATTGCAGGGGCGCGGATTGTGACGGGGGATTCATGCGGACCTTCCTGTGGGTGATTTCGTTCCCATGTTCGGTTCTGGCGCGGGAAAAGCAAGGGCAAACCGTGCCGGGGAAGAGGGCCGGACGGGCCGGGATTGACAGGCCGGCCGCCTTGGCCTACATCGGGATCATGAACATAAACGCATTGCCCAAGGTCGAACTGCACCGCCACGTCGAAGGCGCCATCCGCTATGCCACGATGAAGGAATGGGTGCTGGAGGACCGGTTGATTTCCCGGGACGCCACGGAAGAGGAGCTGCGGGACTTCATCCTGATCACGAAGCCGGTGGACGGACTGAAGGTGTTTCTCGAAAAATTCGGTCTGATCCACCGGGTGCTGACGGGCGCGGACCGCATTCGCCGCATGGCCCGCGAAGCGTGCGAAGACGCCCATGCCGAAGGCGTTCGCGTGCTGGAACTGCGCTATTCGCCCGTGTTCATCCAGGGCGAGCGGCAGAACCTGACCTTTGACCAGATCCACGGGGCGCTTCTCGACGGCCTGTCGGACGCGAAAAAGACCTGTCCGATGGCGGCAGGGCTGATCGGCATCCTGGGGCGGGAGTGGGATCTGCCGACGGCGTCCCGCGCGACCGATTTTTTCATTGCGAACCGGGACACGGTGATCGGCATGGACCTGGCCAACGACGAGGCGAATTTCACGGGCAGCCGCTTTGCCGGGCTGTTTCGAAAGGCACGGGAAGCGGGGTTGCATCTGACGGTGCATGCCGGGGAATCCGACATTCCCACGTCCAGCCAATCCATCCGCAGCGCGCTGGAGGAACTCGGGGCGGAGCGGATCGGCCACGGGGTGCAGATCTACAAAGATCCGGCCCTGATGGACGACGTGGCCCGGCGGGGGATTCTGCTCGAACTCTGCCCGACCAGCAACCTCCTGACGCGTTCCATCGCCTCGATGGATGCGTATCCCATCCGGCAGCTCCGGGCGGCAGGCATCCGGGTGAGCCTGAACGCCGACGACCCCGGGGTGTTCGACTACGACCTGAACCACGAATACCGGGCGATGGCGGACCTCCACGGGCTGGACGAAGCCGACTTCGCCGCGATCAACCGGGATGCGCTGGCGAGCAGTTTCCTTCCGGAGAAGGAAAAAAGGAACGCCCTGGGAGGGTGAGGCCGGCTAAAGCAGTTTTCATAATGTCATAGCCGTTCCACCCCCCCGACGGGGTCGTCGGGGGCTCCAAAGACAAGGATTCAGTGGCTGTTTGGAGCCGGGACGACCCCGTCCCGGTCGAATTCTGCGGCCACAGAATACATGAATATGCGCTAGCGCAGGCGGCGGCCGGGCCCGCCGGAGGCGGTGTTTTTGGCGGCCAGTTCCGCGAACCACTTCAGGGCATCGGTGGTATGGGGAAGGCAGGGGTCATGGGCGCCGTCGTAGGTTTCCAGCCGCACGTCGCGGAATCCGGTGGCTTCCAGAGAAAGGCGAACCTTGTCCGCTGACTGCACCGGGGCGGTTTCGTCGCGCTTGCCGGCGCTGAGGAAGACCGGCACCTTGCGGAATTCGGCGCGGCCGGGCCGGTAGTTCACGAGGCCTTTGCTGGCCATGTCCTCGTTGCAGCCGCCCATGTACATGCCGATCAGGTTCCATTTGTCGCGGCAGAGAAGGGCGCCGAGCAGGCCGGAGCGCTTGGCGCCGCCGGAGAATCCCCCGGTGGCGACCGGCCACTGCCGGGCGCCGGGGAAGGCGGCGTCGAGGGCCAGGAGCCCGGCCTTGGCCATGGCCCAGCGCCATTCGGTGGTGTCGCCGGAGGTCGGGGAGGACGGCCCGTCGCCCGCGATGACGATCCAGCCGCCGGCCTCGCGCGCGGGTTCCAGATAGAAGTACATGTGGTCAATGGAGGACGCGTTGGCGGTGGCGGAAACGAGCAGGATGCGCCATTCCTTTTTCGGGTCGAAATCCGGCGGCAGCCAGAGGCCGACCGCGGCTTCGACGGCTTCGTTCTTGGATTTTTTCAGGGCCTTGATGGATTCCTCGTCCAACGGTGCGCGAAACGTCGTTTTCTGGCCGAGAGGGATTTCCGTGCCGGCGACGGTGACCGGTCCCTGGGGTGGGGCGGACGATCCGGCGGCGGCGACGGCCGTGTCAGGCGGAGGCTCGGCGAACTCGTTTGACGTCGGCGGTGCGCCGGGCAACGGCCCGAACGCCTCGTCCAGCAGCGCCTGATCGGCGGCGGAAAGCCGGTCCCGGGGAATGCGGATGGGCTCGCCGGCCCGGTTTTTCAGGATGACCTGGTCCCCGGACAGTTCCGCGAAGACCGCCATCAATTGCTTGCCGGAGGCGGCGGTCCAGAGGCGGGGACGGGACAGGTCGGGGGATTCGGCGGCCGCGGCATGCCCCAGAAGAAGCAATCCGATCCACAAGGCAAACAAACGTTTCATGGCGCCATCTCCCAGGTTGAAACAGATCCATTATGGGCTGGGGACGGGGGCATGGCCAGAGAAAACCGGGGACAGAGAAAACCGGGGACGGGCATATTCCCCGGTGCGGCAGTTGGCGCGGCCTGTCAAATCCAGGCCTGAAAAAGGGGACACGGGAGAGCCGGGAGGGGAAAAGGGTGGCGCGGGGGGGTGGGGAAGTGGTAAAGGGCGCAGTATGTATTGCGACGGATCATGGGTTGACGTGGACCTGGGGCGGCTGCGCGGGAACGTGGCGGCCATCCGGGACTCGCTGGGCGGCGCAAAGCTGATGGCGGTGGTCAAAGCCGATGCCTACGGCCACGGGCTGGGGGCGATGGCGGGCGCGCTGTCGCGGTTCGGGGTGCGGCATTTTGCGGTGGCCTATGCGGCGGAGGCGGAGGCGGTGCGCGCGGCGGCCCCGGAGGCGGACCTGATTCTGGTGCTGGGGGTGGTGCAGGCGGCGGATGTCCCGGCCCTGCGGAAGAACCGGATCACGCCCGTCGTGGTGTCCACGGAGCAGGCGCGGGCGCTGTCGGACGCCGCGATGGCGTCCGGGGGCCGGCTGGGGGTGCATCTCAAGCTGGACACGGGCATGGGGCGGCTGGGATTCGTCTGCCCGGCGGAGACGGAGGCGGCGGCCGGCGTGTGCGGCTTGCCGGGGCTGGAGGTGAAGGGGGTCTGCACGCATTTTTCGATGGTGGAGCCGGACAGGAAGCCGGCGGCGGCGCGCCATCAGGCGGAACGATTCGCCCAGGCGGTGCCGGTCCTCGAGGCGGCGGCGGGCCGGCGGCTGTTCCGCCACATGTCCAGCAGCCGGGCGGCGCTGCTGCTGCCGGACTGCGACCAGGACGCGGTCCGGGTGGGCCTTGCGCTGTACGGGTACGGAGCGGGGGATGCCGCGCAGCGGTTCACCACGCAGCCCGTGTTGAGCTGGAAGGCGCGTGTCATGCAGGTGAAGCGGGTGCCGGCGGGGTTTCCGGTGGGATATTACGCCAGCTACCGGACGCCGGCGCCGACGGACCTGGCGGTGCTGAGCTGCGGCTATACCGACGGCTACCAGCGGCATCTGGGCAACAAGGGGCATGTGCTGATCGGCGGAACGCGCCGCCCGGTGGTGGGACGCGTCAGCATGAACTGGATCGCCGCGGACCTCGGGCCCGACAGCGGCGTCCGGGCCGGGGACGAAGCCGTTCTGATCGGCCGCCAGGGGAAGGAAGAGATCTGGGCCGGCGAGCTGGCCAGGCACTGCAGCACCATTGCCTATGAAATCCTGACCGGCATTTCGCGCCAGATCGAGCGCCGATATGCCGGCGAGTGAAAGGAGTTCCATGAAGATTCTGATTGCCTCGCGAAATGCGCATAAGATCCAGGAGATCCGGGAGATCTTCGATCTGCCGGGAGTGGAGTGGGTGTCGGCGGCGGATGTACCGGGCCTGCACGACGTGGAAGAGGACGGGGACACGTTCGAGGCGAATGCGATCAAGAAGGCGACCGAGCTGGCGCGGGCGACGGGGCTGTGGGCGCTGGCCGACGATTCGGGGCTGGAGGTGGCGGCGCTGGGCAACGCGCCGGGGGTGTATTCGGCGCGCTATGCGGGCGAGCCGTGCGACCATGCGCGCAACAACGCGAAGCTGCTGCGGGAGCTGGACGGGCAGCGCGACCGGTCGGCGCGGTTTCGCTGCGTGGCGGCCCTGAGCGATCCGGCCGGCCGCGCGGAGACGGTGTCGGGGAGCTGTCCCGGGCGCATCATCGAGCGCCTGCGCGGGACGGAGGGATTCGGCTACGATCCGCTGTTTGTGCCGGACGGGTTCGAGCAGACCTTTGCCGAGATGGGCGCGGAGCAGAAAAACCGGCTGAGCCACCGCGGGCGCGCGATGTCCCGGGCCAAGGACAAATGGGGCGGGCTGATTGCGTCGAATGCGGGAGGCTTCGCGTAGTTTGCAGCCCCGGGGTTACGGCGAGGGGGCGGGCGGGGGCATATCGGCGGCGCGGCGGCGGCGGGCATAGGCAATGAGGGCGCCGAGGCCCAGGAGGGCGGCGGCGGCGCCGAGGCCGTTGGAGAGCCCCGGGGGCAGGCGGAATCCGATCTTGGCCTGGAGGATGAAGGCGGCGGACACCGCGGTCATGAACGTGCCCGGCAGGGACGCGATCCAGTGGGGCTTGCCGCGCTGCGCCAGCCAGACGGCGGCGGTCCACAGCACCAGCGACGACAGCGCCTGGTTGCTCCAGCCGAAATAACGCCAGATCAGATTGAAGTCCGTCCGGGAGATCAGCCACGCGGTCAAAAAGAGGGGAATGGCCAGCGCGAGCCGTTTGAGCACGGGTTTCTGGTCCAGGTGGAGGGGTTCGGCCAGGATCAGGCGGGTGGAGCGGAAGGCGGTGTCGCCGGAGGTGATGGGCAGGACGACGACGCCGAGGATGGCGATGGCGCCGCCCACCGGCCCCAGCAGCGTCTGGCAGACCCGGTTGACGACCAGGGCGGGGGTGCCTTCGCGGATGACGGCCTGGAGGGCGTCGGGGGAGTCAAAGAACGTCATGCCGGCGGTGGCCCAGACCAAAGCGATGAAGCCTTCGCAGACCATGGCGCCGTAGAACACGCGGCGGCCATGGCGTTCGGAGCGGAGACAGCGGGCCATGAGGGGCGACTGGGTGGAATGGAAGCCGCTGATGGCCCCGCAGGACAGGGTGATGAACAGCAGCGGCCAGACGGGCAGGCCTTCCGGATGCGATCCCGACGGCCAGCGCAGAAGCGTGTCCGCGCCGGGGGCATTCGCGCCGCTCCAGAAGAGGCCTCCGGCCACCCCGAGGGTCATGAAGAGCAGCAGCAGGCCGAAGAGCGGATAGAAGCGGCCGATGAGTTTGTCAATGGGCAGGATGGTGGCGAGGAAGTAGTACAGGAAAACGGCGGCGACCAGGGCGGCCGGATTCAGGCCGAAGAGCGACCCGAGCATGTGGGCGGGGCTGAGGGTGAACACCACGCCGACCAGCACCAGCAGCAGCACCGAAAAGAAGCGCATGATCCAGCGGGCGGTTTCTCCCATGGTTTGGCCGACCACTTCCGGCAGCGAAGCGCCGTCGTGGCGGACAGACAGCATGCCGCTGAAATAGTCGTGGACGCCGCCGGCGAAGAGGGTGCCCAGGACGATCCAGACCAGGGCGACGGGGCCGTAGAGGGCGCCGAGGATCGGCCCGAAAATCGGGCCGATGCCGGCAATGTCCAGCAGCTGGATCAGAAAGACCTTCCAGGTGGGCATGGGCAGGGTGTCCACGCCGTCGGGAGAGGACAGGGCCGGCGTGGGGCGGTGGACATCCGGGCCGAACAGGCGGTCCACCACGCGGGAATACGTGAAATATCCCGCCAGCAGCAGGGCGGTACAGACCATCAGGGC